>Ga0078972_1000566_pt1 | contig 152940 bp, 112 predicted proteins | sample YelNatPaOPGAMG01_FD_67568 | JGI IMG/M metagenome (GOLD analysis project Ga0078972, IMG submission 67568) | Hot spring thermophilic microbial communities from Obsidian Pool, Yellowstone National Park, USA - OP-RAMG-01 (SPADES assembly) (version 2) | ecosystem: Environmental > Aquatic > Thermal...
AGCAGTGTGGCATGGCTACTACGTCCCGACATACACGCCCAACATATCCTTGATCATCCCTGCATCGCCTGACGCAGGACCTGATCCGTGGGAAGTGCCGTTCTAATACGGACTAGCGACTCGTAACCAACACGGCTGCAGAACTGGAAATTTCATTTGCAGGATATGTGTTCCATGGGACAAGGAACTAGTATAATTACCTGTTTTTCTTTTGAGAAAGCACCAACCTTGTCCGTTGCATAGTATAATATCCTTGGATTTGCAACTCTTACCGCAAGTGCTTAATAACAAGGGCTTCAACAAAGTGCGTGCGAAATCACTACGAGGGATGGAAAGTAAGATAGCCGTCACGCGATAACAATCGCATATTTAAGGAGCAGGCAATGGGGCACCGACGTACTATTTTCCTAGTTGGGTTTCTCCTGGTTGCTGTATTATCCAACGCACGCGCGAAGGTTGTGGTATATGAACCGACTGCCTGGGCACAAAGTAGCCTTGCAAAGGTATCCTACAGACTAAATTCGACAGTTGCCTACATCGAGTGCACTATCTACCCTTCAGATGATAACGGAAACCCAATAGGCAATCCGGTCCAATATGAGGCTTATTACAACGAGTCGAAGGGATACCATGAGCATTTCTATTACGGGCTAGAGCCAGGCAAGTACGTGGCAATACTGGAGGCGACCAGCCCGAACGAACCTTCGTGGCGTCCAATAGTTGGCATCTTCAAATTCGATGACCCCACTGTGGAATATCCCCCACCAAATCCCTCCGTGCCTGACCTAGAAGGCTGGTATGGGATTGGCATTAACACGCGGCATGATAGCCCGTACTTTGGATGGACCTACGTCCCGCACAAGAGTTACCAGGATATTTACGTTTATCGTGGCGACGGCTCATTTGTGCGCACAATGGATGATACAGGTATTTTTTGGGGCACAAGCGCTCCGTGGGACGCAAGTGTCGCCGCCGATGACTACGTTTACGTGAGCGACAGAAGCAATCGGTATGTGTACTGTTTCAAACCCGATGGAACTGGCTGGGTCTCAGTTTCTCCACTCATTACATACTCACGCGCTATCTACACCGTTACCGACGCCTCGGGCGTAACCCATGTCTTCGTCACAGGAGGGTTTGGGCAGGTGTATGAGGTCACGGTTGAGCCTGACCACACAACATGGGGCACGCCAAGCGTCGTGGCTACCCTGGGTGAGGGTCAGAGTGAAGACAATTTTAAGATTGGTGGCATATGGGTTAGCGCCAACCTTCAGACAATGTTTGTGTGCTACGACGGGAAAGTGCACAAGTTGGTCAAGAATGGTAGTTCCTACCAACCCGCAGGGTCACCATGGCCGGTATCCGTTTATAGGTGCTTCGATTTGGACGCTAGCCCTGATGGGTCCTTTCTCTGGGTAGCCTGCAATGCAGCACAAAGTCCACCCGTATCCTATGCGGCATACAAACTTGACCCGGGCACGGGTGCGTTGACTCCTTTAGCCTATGACACGCTTACCTGGGCGCACATGGTGAAAGTTGACGCTGGCGGCAACCCGTCGTTCACGTACGGCAAATCAACCACAGACTGGGCTCAGTATTATTGGGCGACATTCACTGAGCCAGGGAACTCGTCTTACTTAACCAAAACAAACGTCTTTACAGCAACATCGGATCACCTACCAGTTATGACCTACTACACGATGATGCCCAGTTCAGTGCCAGGTGACGGCACGAGTACGGCGACCCTGACTACGTGGCTTTACGATGGAGCCGGATGGCAGGATGTACAGCAGGTTCGAGTTGACTTAGACCCACTTGGGATAGAAGAAGACGCAGTAAGCACGAGCATTAGAAATGACATCTCCGACCCAAGCGGGCGAACGGCTATCGCAACAATTCCGAATATCCGCGCTGCTGTTGGCGCGAGAGTCGGCACCCATAACTTAGAAACCACAATGACCGATACTACCGGTGAAAGTTACGGAATGGTGACTCTGCGCGTTAGCGGAACGCAAGTGACTTTTACTGTCAGGCACAACATCACAAACTCGCCTATTTCTGGCGCTTTTGTCCGTGCCATAGGCGGAATGAGCGGCATGCCCGGATATCCGTTCACATACAACTCAGGCACGACAAACTCTAGCGGCCAGGTCACAATGGAACTAAGCCAAGGGACATACCAAGTGCAGGCTATAAAATCCGGGTATGCCAGCCCGGATCCCGTAGAATTGGTCGTCGGTCCGACGCCGACATCCGCAGAACTCCAACTAAAGCCATGCACTATCGCTCAAGCCAGGGCATTACCCGATTCAACAATGTGCAATGTGCAAGGCGTAGTCTATGCTCAGCCTTGCGGACCATATACGCCTCCAAATCCGCCCAATGTGACAGGGTTCGCACCCCGAAAAGATATGGGTGACTATTTCTACCAGTGGTACGTGTGTGACCCAAATGATCCCGGGAACGGCATACTCATGCTGTTTCCAGTACCTGACGACGAATACTCGTATCAAATGGATGACCCGGAGGGCACCGACCCCGAAGGACACTCAACTTACATTGGTCCTCGTCCGCAAATCGGAGATACGGTTATGATGACTGGTATGCTTGGAACACCAAGCGGACATGAGCGGCGAATCAAGGCAGATGTGAGCCTACCAAATAAGATGGATATTTACCACAATTTTGGAAATCAAGGCGGACTACCGACGTGGCAAGTCGGATTGACTATTCCTGAATTTGCACATGGGAGCGTAGCAGTCCATCCATGTTGGGGCAAATATGCTATCACGATGGGTGCTATGGTGGTCAAAAATGTACCAGACGGCGCCCCATATAACCTAGGCGATCCTGTGCCTTACTGTCATATCGCAGACGTTTCAGGCACAATTGCAGAATGCGCGCTCGACACGCCGTTGACATTGGGAATAAGCACTTGGCCGACTCCTGGGGCCACTTACACCCTCCGGGGGGCTATTGGGCGACGCAATAGATACGGCAATGGTTGCATCAGAGTAAGGGGGCCATCAGATATCATTCAGACTCTCCCTCCTCCGCCCCGTGGCGCAGCGATCGGAACCGTGCGCGAACTAACTGATGGCGAGTTTGTCAATGTTGAAGGAGTTGTCACCGCTGTCTACGCCACCTGCTTTTACATCGAATCAACCGACAGAAGTTCGGGGATTCGTGTGAATGCGGTGGTTGGCAATTACATCGCCAGAGGAGACATTGCACAGGTCATCGGGGTGCTTGGAACGACAGACGGCGAGCGGTCAATTGCCCCAAGCCAAGCAGTCATCGTCCATGGGTCAACCGATGTGCCACCAATCATAGGCTTACGCAATCGTGACCTCGGCGGCGCAGGTACAGGTCCTGAAAATCCTGGTGTATCTGACGGTCGAGGAGCCTTAAACGTAGGGCTACTGGTGAAAGTAAACGGACAGGTTACCTACAAAGATACCGGCTATTTCTACATCTGGGACGGCTCAAATCGGGTTGTGGAGCCGCTCGACGATGGTTCCGGGCATTTCGGAATCAGGATTACAAGCAACTACCCGGCTACTGTCGGAACACGGATGGAGATTGTCGGTATATCTACCACAGACACCTACAACGTGCCCGGCAGGAATATCCCCACAATAATGCCGCGCGACAATAATGACATCGCCGTGAACCCGCCATTCAGCCAAATCAACAGCCCGGATGGAACAATAATGGCAAATTGGAATATGCTTGCGTTGCCGGCAATTCCGTTAGATCCAAGTCCTCAGGCTGTATTCGGTACGGTGCCAATTGATGACAGATTGCACCGGTGGGAACCCTTGGCGGCAAGTTTCGTTGCGTACGATCAGTGGAGACCTGGAGATTATGGCGGCATGTTGCTTGGCGACGGTTTCTGGCTGTTATCGGACGCACCGCACGCGATCTCATATCAGGGAAGGGTCCAATCGGTAGATCAGTGGATCTCACTTCCTGTATCAGGCTGGACGCTGATAGGGCAGCCGTTCGCACACGACACCTCGTGGGCAGATGTGAAGGTTCACAACGGGGTAGAAATTGTGAATGTCGAAGAAGCAAGCAGGGAAAGAATGTGGATCGACTCAATCGGTTGGTGGTGGGACAATACTAGCCAGAGTTTGCAGACCCTAGGGTTGCCGGACGACTTCCCAACATCTGAAAAACTTGAGGCGTGGCACGCCTATTGGGTATGGAGCCATGCCGACAATCTTTCACTTCTAATCCCAGCCTCGCCGCCCGCTCCATAGGTGGTCTTTAAGAACCAGGTATTGCAAAGTTATCGCACTTAGTTTCAATGGCGCACGATGACTTCGTACCTGAGGGGCCTAGTGCTTCCACGGTGCTAACCGCGAGTGGTATAATTTCTCCGACGCACTTTCACTGAATACTTGTGTCATGTGACAAAGGACATTGCGAGAGCCATTGGAAAAGACCGTGTCGGAAGGTACACATCGCGAGCAGTTTGAGCCAAGGCTGATATTCTGGGAAGTTACCTCGGCTTGCAACCTGAAGTGCATCCATTGTCGGGCGACCCCTGCGAACGCGCGGTCTACTGAAGAACTTACCACAGAAGAAGCCTGCGAGTTTATAGATCGGGTAATCTCTTTTGCAAAGCCAGTTATCGTGCTTTCAGGAGGTGAACCGCTAGTTCGATCAGATGTCTTTGAAATTGCGTCCTATGCCAACTCCAAAGGGATTCCGGTTGCACTGGCGACTAACGGCACGCTAGTAACACCTGAAACCGCAAGAAAGATAAAAGGGGCAGGCATCCGACGCGTGAGTGTGAGCATTGACGGCGCAGACGATCAGACACACGATCGCTTTCGTCAAGTGACTGGTGCTTTCGAAGCATCACTGCAGGGCATCGAGTACTTGAAGGCGGAGGAAATCTCTTTCCAGATCAACACGACGGTGACCAAACACAATGTCCATCAACTCCCGGAGATTCTCGACCTAGCAGTTGTACAAGGTGCCATAGCCTGGCATGTTTTCTTGCTCGTTCCTGCAGGCTGCGGCAAAGACCTTGCTCAGCATGAAATGATCGAGCCAGCAGATTATGAACGCGTACTCAACTGGATCTACGAGCGCTCAAAAGACTCGCCAATCAGTATCAAACCCACATGTGCCCCGCACTACCTCCGGGTGGCGCATCAACGCGCCGCCAAGGAGGGAATAAACTTCACGCATGAGAAAAAAGGACTAGACGCGGTAACCAAGGGGTGCCTCGCCGGGTCAAGCGTTTGCTTTGTCTCAAGCAAAGGCGATGTATACCCTTGTGGGTATTTGCCAATCAAAGCAGGAAGCATTCGGCAAAATGGCTTCCAAGAAATATGGCAAGATGCGAGCGTATTCCGAGATCTAAGGGACGCAAACAACTTAAAAGGAAAATGTGGGATATGTGAGTTCCGATGGGTATGCATGGGTTGTAGGGCGCGCGCATATGGCATGACCGGTGACTTCCTGGCGCCGGAGCCATTCTGCATATACAAACCCGATGTTACTTGTCCTGAATATATCTGAGCAAAACGGTGGTGACTGACGTGGCAGATGAAAAGATTCGGCTGACGACGCTGACCCACGGGGGTGGGTGAGCATGCAAGGTCAACCCGATTGACCTGGCGCAGGTTCTGCGCCGTCTGCCGCCAATTACAGACCCAAACGTTATCATCGGAGTGAACACGTCCGACGATGCCGCCGTGTACAGGGTGCGCGATGACCTTGCCATCGCCATAACGGTAGACTATTTCACGCCGATTGTGGACGACCCCTGGGACTTCGGCGAAATTGCCGTGGCGAACGCATTGAGTGACTGCTACGCGATGGGGGTTCAACCATCAATTGCGCTCAACATCGTCGGCTTCCCAACTCAGACCCTACCTCTTTTTGTTCTGGACCAGATTCTTGCCGGTGGAAGCCAAAAAGCAAGGGAAGCAGGAATCACCATAGTCGGAGGACATACAGTTGACGACCCAGAACCAAAGTACGGCATGGCGGTTGTCGGGTTTACCCATCCTGATGCAGTGATTGCAAATGCCGGAGCTCTCAAGGGCGACGCCCTCGTGCTTACGAAACCTTTGGGGGTAGGGATTATCACCAGTGCTATCAAAGTACAGGCAATCCCACCGGAACAATCTCAGCGTGCCATTGACCTCATGAAAACACTAAACCGCGATGCCTCACGTGTGATGGCCGAGGTTGGCGTGCATGCATGCACAGATGTAACCGGGTTTGGCTTGCTCGGTCATCTGTGGGAGATGACTTCCTCAAGTAGCGTGGGTGCGGAAATTTTCGTATCGCAGATCCCTGTCCTCAGCGAAGCATGGAGCCTCGCGGAAGAGGGAGTGATACCAGCAGGCGCATTTTCAAACAGGGAATTCGTGGCAAATGATGTAACTTTTGATAAGCAAGTGAGCGACGAGGCACAACTCATATTGTGTGACCCGCAAACTTCCGGAGGCTTGTTGATGGCGGTTGCACCGGAAAAGACCGAACACCTTCTGAGATGTTTAGAAGGCGCCGGCATATCCGCGGCAGTCATCGGATGCATCACACCCGATTTACCAGGCAGAATCCGGGTCTCCCCATAATCCCAAAAGCAACGCAAGAGTTAATATTCGAGGGCAAGGAGACAAAGTTATGGCAAGTCGCGATTATGGCAAGAGAGAAATGGAACTCCTAGGCGAGGTAATCCAGTCAGGAGAACTCGGATCACTTAATGGCCCCTTCACGCACCGTTTCGAAGCCGAGTTTGCAGCCATGATGGGTTCGAAGCATGCGGTTGCCATGAACTGTGCGATGAGCGTACTCCATGCATCAGTCATGTCTGCAAATGCAGGCGCGGGTACCGAGGTCATATGTGACCCTGTTTTTATCTTTGGGGCACTCGCTTGCCTGTACAACAACGCAATCCCAAGGTTCGTGGATATAGACCCAGTGCGGCAGACACTCGATCCGTCAAAACTAGAGGCAGCCATAAATGAACGCACGAGGGCAGTCATTGTCACCCATGCGTGGGGTCTGCCGGCCGATATGGATCCTATTGTCGAAATTGCTCACCGCTACAACCTGGTCGTCATTGAAGATATTGCCCACGCAATTCTTGCCACGTACAAGGGGCGATACACCGGAACGCTTGGAGACATTGGATCATTCAGTTTTCAAGCCAGCAAGCAGATGTCGCTGGGCGACGGCGGAATGGCTACAACTAACGACGACGAATTAGCAGAGAAACTTGACCTGCACGCCGGAGCACCCACATTCCGTGCTGTTGCATACGGCATGCATTACAACTACCGCATGAATGAACTGACAGCGGCTGTCGGGATCGCTCAGTTGGAGAAACTACCAAGCCTAATTCGTGGGCTCCAACAAAACGCCAGATACTTCGATGAAGCGGTCAGGGGATGCAAATGGCTTGTTGTCCAAAATGCAGCTGACAGCCAGCACACCTATCATTTCTGGTCGGCAACATTCAACGGCGAAGAGTATGGCCTAAGCCTAGATGAGTTCTGTCGGGCTGCTAATGAAGCAAACTGTGGAATCCATATTGGCTACACGGGAATGCCAGCATACCATCATCCAGTCATAAAGGACCGCCTTGCGCACGCTTTCCACTGCGGCAGTTTGAAAGAAAGAGTGGAATATCCAGACGGCCTGTGCCCAATTGCCGAACGAGTGATCCCGCGCATGGTGCTTGCCTACACGCTTGTACCTGAGGACTCAGCAAAATGGTCCGCGGAAAGACTGCATAACCTGATCGAAAAATTGGGCAGGTAGGTTCATCGAATGGGAGCAAGAAAGACCGATGGGCACGCACTGCCGGGGTGGGACATGAAGACTGGCTATGTAATCGAGAATGATCGCTGGGAAGCGTTAAACCATCACGGAGATACATACTGGTGGGTCTACATCGAAGAAATACTTGACCGAATGGGATTGACCGCCGAGCCCGTACACAAAAAAGATCTGAGCAACAGGCTCCACCAGTTTCGTTTGCTATTTTTGGGTAACACCGATGCTTCGGACATCGCGGATTGCATAACTGCTTGGGTCGAAAGTGGTGGGACACTGGTTGGCTCGCTTACAACTGGATTGGACGCACTCTTCGGCATCAAAGAAGTATCACGAGCCTCGCAACCAGAAGGTGACTTCTCGATCGCCGCAGGAATTGATATCCGAGCCGATCGACCTGAGACAAGAGGCATACGCTTTCCTGCCAATAAAAATCTCCTACTGCCCATTGCTTCCGAGATTCGCCAAGTGAGGCCGACGAGTCCGAATACAATCCATCTTGCCCAGGCCGCACATGAGAGTGTGATCACTGCACGAAACCTGGGGAGCGGCAGAGCATTCTACTTCGGCTTCGACCTGGCAAAGACATTCTGGGTGGTCCAGCAAGGGAGACCAGTGGACTCTGATTACGACGGCGATGGCTACCTGCGTACGGGCGATGCACTAGTGATAGGCGACTTCGAGCCTGAAATTCCTTGCACCGACGAATTACTCATACTGTTGGAGCGGCTTGTTGGGTCGTGCGGTATGCCTCTTGTGCACCGACTTCCCCCATCGGGCGACCAGGTCCCGGACGCCTTGTTTTACTATGGCGGCGACGACGAGGGAAGTACAGGGGTGCAAATACCTGCCGCCGAATTCATGAACAGCCGAGGACTGCCTTATCACATTAACTGCATGCTCCTCGACGGACGCTACGGGCTGAGTGCACGTGATATCAGCAGGCTGGACGAACTCGGTGTCGAACTTTCCCCGCATTTCAATTTCATAAATGGCTTCGAGCACCCGACAGGGTTCGGCAAGCATGATCTGCATTCCCAGGCAAGGGCTTTCGGTGAATACTTTGGCAGACAACCACTCACCTCAAATTTTCACTGGTGTCGCTGGACTGGATACCATGAACCGGCAATCTGGTTGAGCGAGATAGGCATCAGGGGTGACAACTCGTTTGTGCACCGTCGGCTTGACGTGCTTAATCCAGTAAACACCATAGGCTTTGCATTTGGCACCGCATTTCCTTTCCACATTTACGCACCAGGCGCAGATGGTAATTGCCGAACACCAGTGATCGAACTTCCCATCACTGCATACGAAGTGGGGTACACTAAGGAAGGCACAGACTATTCGACTCTGGAGCGAGCATTCGATTTAGCGATACACTACGGACTAACGATGAATTTCTTTTACCACCCTGTATACATCTCACAGAATCAATACTGCAGAAAGGCGATTGATCGCCTGCTCGAATACGCTAGGCAAAGGCATGCAAAGGTCGTCCACTTCACCCCAGACACACTTGTCAAATGGTGGGAAGACCGCGGCAGGACGCGCATCACCCATCACCGCTCAATGGATGGTGGGCAGTCCTTTCTGGTACAAACACCTTCTCCAATAGGTTGCATAGTCAAAGTTGCGTACACCGGCAATCCACCCAAAGTGGCACTGCCTCATAGAGTTTTCGAGAATTCCACAGATCTCGGCTGGATCATGATTGTCGTTCCTCCGGGCGAGACCGAGGTGGAGTTGAAATACGTATGATCAGGAGTCAAGCATGCAAATTATACTAGACGAAGAACCTTACAGCGATAGACCTCAACACTGGATAAAGCGAGGTGAGTGGCCGGCAAAATGGGTGGGGCACCCCAGTGTGAAAGGCACAGATCCCGCAGTCACCGCGTATCGAAAGCGGTTCACTTTGGAGAAGCGGACTAAACTTCGCATTCACGTGAGCGCTGACGAAAGGTATGAACTTTTCCTTGATGGGGAGCGAATCGGACGTGGGCCCCAGCGCGGCGACCGTGAGAATTGGCACTTCGAAAGCCACGACTTAGACCTACCAGCTGGGGAGCATGTATTTGTAGCGCGTACATGGTGGCTTGGAGCAGACGGTCCATCGCCATACGCCCAGCACACGGTACGACCAGCGTTCCTTCTTGCGTCCGAAGGCGTCGACGAAAAACTACTGAACACAGGCCAGACCAAATGGGAGTGTAAGCAGATCACCGGCTACCAATTTCTAAAGCCTGGGATGGCGTGGGGTACCGGAGCAAAAGTACACATAATAGGCACAGAATTCCCCTGGGGATTTGAGAAAGGTCAGGGCGATGATTGGCTCCCGGCGGTCACGGTAGAACCTGCTGCCAATGCCTCGGTGGCAAATGAGATCCCGCCGATCTGGTTGCTTCGACCTGCAGACCTACCCCCGATGCTCGAAGACTTCAAGAATGTTGGTGAGGCGCGGCATGTTGAAGCAGTAAGTACCGAGGAGACTCGCCAGATTGCTGTCAAGTCGTCAAATCATGTCATGACACAGGCTGAGTTGTGGAACCGACTGCTTAGTGGTAAGGGGTCAGTTACAATCGGCGCGAATCAGACCTGGCGAATCATCGTGGACCTGGGTAACTATTACTGCGGCTTCCCAGAGATTGTCACCTCTGGAGGCAGGGGATCGAAGTTGCGGATCCTATGGGCAGAAGCACTATACGAGAAGCCTGAAGGCGGACCAAAGGGGAATCGCGACACGATCGAAGGCAAGTACTTCCTCGGCACAGGAGACACATTCGAGCCGGATGGAGGAGCCCAGCGTCAATTTACCACGCTGTGGTGGGAGGCTGGCAGGTACCTCGAAGTCTTAGTGTCCACGGACTCGCAACCGCTTACAATCGAGCGGTTCGGCATTCGCGAGACCCACTATCCATACGAGTTCACAATGAAATTTCAATGCGCCGACCCACGCTTGGAAGAGGTGATCCCTATCGCCAAGCGCGTGCTCGAGATGTGCTCCCACGAAACCTACATGGACTGCCCATACTATGAGCAACTCCAATATGTAGGTGACGTGCGCCTTCAAGTGTTGACGACCTACGTCCTCACGGCAGACGACCGCCTGCCGCGCAAAGCAATCCGACAATTCGACGAGTCCCGCCGAATATCAGGCATCACCCAGTCCCGATATCCTAGCCGGGTTATGCAGGTTATTCCCCCATTCTCACTCTGGTGGATCGCCATGGTCCATGATTATGCCATGTGGCGCGACGACATGGATTTTGTCCACGATAGGATGCCGGGAGTGAGAGCCGTAATAGATGCATTCCGCCGCTGGGTAAATAGCGACGACCTTATCGAAGGTCCGGTAGGCTGGAACTTCATGGACTGGGTACCCTCCTGGGGTAGCGGAATTCCACCAGATGGAGATTATGGCATAAGCGGCGTCATAAATAGGCAATTCGTCCTGGTACTTGGTTTGGCAGCCGAACTCGAGGAAATGATTGGTGAAACCGAACTGGCGGAGCGGAATCGGAAACTCCAGTACCGGATCAAAAAGGCTTGCGACCAAGCATTCTGGCACGAGGAACGCGGCATGTATGCCGATGATTTGGCAAAGACCCGATTTAGTGAACACACCCAGTGCTTGACACTCCTGGCAGGCAGTGTAGATGATACGAGGCGCCCCAGGATAATCCAGGGGCTTCTTCATGACCCCGACATCGAACGAACAACGATTTACTTCACCCATTACCTTTTTGAGACGTATCGCCTGATTGGTCGAATGGATCGTTTCTTCGAACGTATGGGCTTGTGGTTCGACCTCAAGCGCCTCGGGTTCAAAACCACCTTGGAGCACCCAGAGCCAAGCCGTTCGGATTGCCATGCCTGGGGCGCACACCCAATCTATCATTACTTTGCGTCTGTGCTCGGAATCCGACCTGTGGAACCTGGGTTCAGAAAAGTCAGGATTGAACCTCAATTATGGCCACTCACATGGGCGAAAGGACGTCTTCCGCACCCCAGGGGTTTCATTACCGTTGACTTCACCATTAAGGATGACAAACTCACAGGTACTATTGACCTTCCCGACGGGACATCGGGTACTTTAGTATACGCTGGCAGGAATTATCCGTTGAGGCAAGGAAAGCAGACACTGTAGGCACTATGTATCAGATCCGGAATGGGAAATATGAGGCGTCTCTTACTTTCACTAATAATAATGATCACCACACTGCCCGTGTGGGCTGAAGAAATGGAGGGGAACTTGAAGCCAATCAAGATATACATTCACACAGACCTCGAGGGCATATCAGGCGTGGATAGGTTCGAGATGATGGACCAGGAAGGCGAAGGTTACCAAGAGGCACGGAAACTCTTGATGCAGGATGTGAATGCTGCTGTCGAGGGTGCATTTCTTGGCGGCGCTGATGAAGTTACCGTGTTGGACAGTCACGATGGAGCACATAACTTCCTGCCCGAAATGCTCGATAAGCGCGCCGTGCAGGACCCGCGGGAGAATAAGAAATGGTGGGGTGCGCTGGATGACTCTTACGCTGGTACGTTTTTCATTGGAGCCCATGCAATGGCAGGCACGCTAAATGGATTTCTTGACCACACGCAGTCATCCACGGCATGGCACGATTATTCAATCAACGGTAGGAAAATGGGTGAATTGGCTCAGTGGGCAATCGTTGCTGGTAACTTTGGCGTGCCCATGTTGATGGTAAGCGGCGACGAGGCCGCGTGCCGAGAAGCCCAAGAATTCTTCGGCCCTGTTGAGACCGCTGTGGTCAAGAAGGCTATTGGCAGGAACAAAGCCGAATGTCTTCCTCTTGATGAGGCGCACGCACGCATACGTGAGGCAGCCCGCCGAGCAATTTCGCTGATCGGTAAGGCAAAACCTTTCATCCCTCAAAAACCGATGACAATTGTGCTCGAGTACAATCGGTCAGACTACTGCGACTCGGCAGTTGCCCGACTAAACTACGTTGAAAGGCTCGACGCACGAACAATCCGCTGGGTGACTAGCGACCCACTTGCCATACTGCCTAAATAGACTTGCCCTGCGGCGCTAGGCTACGTGTTGTCTCTACAGACCGTCTACTCTATGCGGGTGGCTTTTCATCCACAGGCGGACGGCTACTCGCGGAAAACAATCTTGCCAAATCGTGTAGGCACGTGGAAATTTGGCGGCGTCTCAAGGGTAGGCGACCAGCAACTAAACTCAGGAGTGGGAGTGCGGTCAATGCGATATAAGTTCAGCCGCCATACGTCTCCATTTTTCGGTGGGATGTGTGGCGCAGTTGGGATCGAATGAAATGGAATTGCCCATTCAGCCGTCCATCCGTTGTCCACATCTTCTCGGTTATCCAGCGTTCCGTCTACTTTCACAGCCGCAAGCCATCCCACGCACGTCCAGGACGTGTCTGCCACCATGTCGCGTCTGTCGCCTGTGGGATTGTATATTATGGCGTCGAAAAGTGTGCCATTCGGACTCTGCTGGAACTCATAGTAGCGCCTGAGGTCCGAATCGGGATCAATGAAAGCCTCCACCACTTCCTCCTCATAGATCGGCTGATCCCGCTCGAAGTACGTCCCCCAAATGTCCGGATCTTCAGCCTGAAAAGCGACATACAGATACACGTCATCCCAACACATCCGGGCAACAGTCTTTCTTGTAGCCTGTCCTGATCCGTCGCTCAGGATGAAGTCCCCTACGGGAGGGATATCTTGCCAGACCAAATCATCCAAAACTCCATCAATGCGGACGGCGCCTGGTGTCACCTTACGGCAGACATAAATGGGGATATCTTCAGACAATTTTTGTGCTTCCTCCCACAAGCCAGAAGGGCTACTCATCATCAATCGCTGGGAAACTGTAGTTTGGAGCCTCTCTCGTGATTTCAACGTCGTGTGGATGACTCTCCCGCAGGCTCGAACCAGTTATTCGAACGAATTTGGTGAGAGTTCTCAATTCCTCAAGGTTTCGGACTCCGCAGTAACCCATGCCGGCACGAACCCCACCCATCAGTTGGTGGACAGTTTCAGAGAGTGGTCCTTTGTAGGGCACGCGACCTTCTATCCCTTCTGGCACCGGCTCACCCATCCCCTGCGAATATCGGTCACTGCTGCCGTCTTTAAGCGCTGCAAGGGAGCCCATGCCGCGATAAACCTTGTAACTCCTGTTTCGAAATATCTCGATTTCGCCCGGACTTTCGTCTGTGCCTGCAAACAGATTGCCGAGCATGACACAATCCGCGCCTGCAGCAAGAGCCTTAGTAATATCACCGGAAAGCCTGATTCCGCCATCTGCGATTATTGGAACACCTGCTGGTCTTGCGGCCTTTGCAGTCTCCATTATTGCAGTGATCTGGGGCATGCCCACTCCCGCTATCACCCGAGTGGTACATATTGAGCCCGGCCCTAAACCTACTCGCAACCCATCTGCTCCTAGATCAATGAGGTCCTGTGCCCCTTCCGCAGTGACTACGTTGCCAGCGATGACTGGCAGGTCCGGAAACTCCTTCTTGACCATTTTGAGTGTATTCATCACGCCTTCGGAATGACCGTGTGCACAGTCAATGACCACAACGTCAACGCCCGCCTCCACAAGAGCGCTAGTTCTCTTGATTGGGTCCTTAAGTGGTCCAATCGCCGCGCCGACGCGAAGCCGTCCATCGGAGTCTTTTGTAGCATTCGGGAATTGGCGGATCTTTTCTATGTCTTTTATCGTAATAAGCCCCCTGAGATTGCCATCGCTGTCAACTATGGGGAGTTTCTCGATCTTGTGTTTCTGGAGGATGGCTTTTGCCTGGTCAAGGGTCGTGCCCACCGGGGCTGTCACCAGACCCTCCTTAGTCATGACCTCAGATATCTTACGGTTGTGATTCTCTTCAAACCGAATATCCCTGTTGGTAAGGATCCCGACAAGTCTGCCATTTATGGTGATGGGAACGCCCGATATATGATATCGCTCCATTAGGCGAAGCGCATCTGCCACTGTATTGTCAGGCCCAAGGTAGAATGGATTTTGTATGATCCCGCTCTCAGTACGTTTTACTGTGTCAACTTCCGATGCTTGACGCTCAATTGACATATTGCGGTGGATGATCCCAATGCCACCCTCGCGCGCAATAGCAATTGCCATACGGGCTTCGGTCACGGTGTCCATGGGCGAACTTATCAGTGGTATATGCAACTTGATTCCCCTGGCGGCATAAGTCGTCGTGTCACAGTCCTTCGGAATGACGTTCGTCTTCCGAGGTTGGAGCAAAACGTCATCAAAACTTAGACCTTCGAGGTCGAGGCGACTATTGGGTGACATCGACTTCTCCTTCTGAGCAACACTGCCTGGGCGATGACACGTTGGCGATTAACGAATTATACGACAGCAGTTCCACAGTGTCAATCACACCACTACCCCGGATAAATGTGTTGGGTGACGGTGCTCTTTACAAACCTGAGCGCTTCCCGTATAATAGGCGCGTTTGGCAAACGTTGGGGCGGTTAGTTCAGGGGGAGAACGCCTCGTTGACACCGAGGAGGTCAGTGGTTCAAGTCCACTACCGCCCACCACCATTCCGAATGCTCATTTTGCTCGCCGACCTGCAGTCTCCAGCATTAGGCTGCGAACTGGCAACCTATCTAAACCTTCACTCAAATTGTTCGGCTCAGACCCTGGTTCTGCACTCAGTATTCTAATCAAGCCGCCATCTGGACTCGCAGACCCCACCAAGAGTCTCTTTCGCGGGCACCAGTCCATGTGTAACACGTCATACTGTCTTGCAAATCGCGCGAGCCAGCCAGATGGAAAACAATCAGGCTCGGTGACAAAAACCCGTGTGAATCCGCCATTCACCGTGCGCGTAGGAAGACTCGAAGTCTCTACGACGATGATGTTCTCACCAGACTCAGGTGGAATACTTAAATCCTCGCTACCTCCAGAGTATCCGCCATAAATACCCGGCTGGAGTTCGAAACGTTGTACGATAGCACCGGTAACTGGGTGAGGCACAACTTTCTCGGTGTCGGCTTCCATGAGTTTCTCTCCGTCAACATAGGTCACCCGCCCTCCGGTGGCGCACAGTATGGCGACCTGCGCATTTGTGACCGCAAGGGTTCTAATGGTCAGCGTGTCCGTTCTGACATGAATTATGCTTGCTTGGTCACCCGAAGAGAGCGCGCCGAACCACGATTCTGATGTGTCATCCCACACACCACCTACCAAATGACCTGGTAGGACCATATTCCTGACTCCCGATGATCCAAAATCCACGATGTAAAGGACGGAGGTACGCATCTCTTCCTCTGTGAGGTAGCGCCCTCCTGTGCCCAGGTCAACGCCGGCTAGATTCACTCCTACCGCCAGATTTTCTGAGTCTGCACTCCAGGAAAGACGCACCGGGAAGTACCCCCTGGAAAAGATAGGCAATTTCCCGCCCACGGATACCGCCGGTCGCTCACCAGTTGGGTCCACAATCAGAATATCCTGAGCGTATCTCGTGTCATCTTCGGGAGCAGAAACAACGGCGGCAATCCGCTGGCTATCAGGTGACCACGAGATGTCAATTATTGTCTTATCTTCGGCGGTCAGTACGCGCGTCAACCCGCGCCCAATGTCGGAAACGACAAGACGACCATCGGCAATATACGCAATCTTTTTTTCATCCGGCGACCACTGCGGCAGTCCCAATATCCCAGACGTATCCGCCAGTGGCTTGCGAGTCTCCTTCGAGCCGCCCAGACATATCAAACGATTGCGGGAGAAGTCATACACATATACGTCCAGTACGCCACCCCGCCAGGACTGAAATGCCAGCCGTTCACCTGATGGGGAGAACACAGGAAAGCCGTCGTCTATAAGGCGACTGAGCACCTGTTTTGCAGCCAATGCCTGGTCGGGACCGAGGCTATCTACCACGAAATCTCGACTACCCTCACTCATCTCTAAAAGCGCATAGATCAAGCGACCGTCGCTTAGTGGGCGAGTAATAAACGCTCTAGAACCTGATGTACTAACTTCCATGCCGGACGGTTGGTCGCCGATGCCATACATTGAAACGTGAACTGTCAATCTATCGCCTAGATTTTGTCCTGCGGGAGTGCGCATAAACTCCTCGAGAATTCTCTTTTTGTGTCCGAGATCTTGAATATTTGCACGAAAACCATAACTCGGAGGCACAGGTGTACCGACAACATCCTCATAAGTTAAAGAAACGTGTTGCGATGCCCAAGTATATTCAACACGGTGCGTCGCGCTGCATTTCTGGGTAAGAACTGCAAAGGCTATCATCACATAGCCAGTGACAATGAGTGCGTGGCGGAAGAGACTCTTCATCTTGACCTCTCGTGGGCTAGCCGGCTTTGCGCGCCAGTAGTGTCACCCAGTCGCCTTTCTGGTACGTCTCTGCAACCTCGAATCGCTCGTTTCTCAAGCCCTGCTCCACTTCTAGCAAGCCATCAGTTGTGATCCCACTGGCAATTAGGCTGCCGCCCCTACGCAGAATTCTTGACAAGTCAGCTGCATGTTCAATTATGGTGCGTGCTATTATATTAGCGGTTATCAGGTCAGCTTTGTCCAAGATAAACTTCAAATTGTCTGTCTGATGCACTTCGATGTGTTCTTCTTCTTCGTTCCTGATCACATTCTCCCTGGCACTTCGAACTGCGATTTCGTCTGAATCGAGGGCAATCACCAACGATGCACCAAGTTTTGCGGCAGCGATGGCAAGAATACCCGAGCCTGTACCGAAATCAACAACCCTCATGCCACGGCGCAAGCGTTTCTCCAATATTTCCAAACACATGATGGTTGTCGGATGGCTACCTGTACCGAAAGCCATTCCAGGATCAATTTCCAGAACAATTTCGCCCCTCGCAGCCTGATATTCTTCCCATGAAGGCTTGATAATTATCTTACTGCCGATTCGCGTTGTGTGGAATTGCTCCTTCCAAGACTCAGCCCAGTCTTCCTCTACGTATCTTACGACCAACTCATCTGTCCCTGGCTCAATACCAAAGCGCCGCAAGTCTCGAATGCCTTCCTGAATCGCCTCAAGTCGCTCCTCAAGCCGGTCATCAACTGGCAGATACGAGATAACAAGAACCGGAGCATCACCCTTAATGGCAACACCGCCGCAACCGTTCCTTGTCATTATGTCTGCGACGGCTTCATGTGCCGCGGTACTGGTTTCCACGCGAATCTCTGCCCAACGAAGTGTGGTCTGCACAGGGACCTTGCCTACTTTCGCCTTTGTTTTCGAAAGAGCCTATTTAGCCCAGAAGTGAATCGAGTTCCGCTTAGGGCGGCAAGTTGCTCCAATAGTTCACGTTCCTTTTCGGTCAAGTTTTTCGGGATTGTCACCTTGGCGATGACCTGTTGTGCGCCGCGGCGTCCGGTATTCACATTTGGCATTCCTCGACCCTCGAGTTCAAAGACATCACCAGGTTGGGTCCCTGGAGGAATGCGAAGTTTGGCAGTCCCATCAAGCGTTGGGACTTCGATAGTTGCCCCGAGGGCTGCTTGGATGTAGGTTACCGGCACTTCTACTACTATGTTGTCCCCCTGCCGGCGAAAAATCTCATGTGGCTTGATGTAAACCAAAACATAAAGGTCGCCTGGTGGTCCACCGCGGACGCCGGCGTCTCCCTCGCCGCGAATCCGCAATGTAGTGCCGTTCTCAATGCCCGCCGGAATGCGAATTGTACGCTCTGTAGAGCGCCTTACTCTGCCTTGACCTCCGCATTCGCGGCAGACATTCGTTATGACCTGCCCAGTACCACGACACCGTGTGCAAGTGCTCACAGACGAAACATAGCCGAGGATGGTTGCTCGTCTGTACTCCACCTGACCAGTTCCACGGCACTCGTTACATGTAACGGGAGGACTATCGGGCGGGAAACCAGCGCCGTGGCATGCCTCGCACCGCTCGAGTCGCGCCATGCGTAGTTGCTTTTCTACGCCAGCGGCGGCTTCTTCGAGGGTGATTTCGATCTCGTATTGGAGGTCCGCTCCGGGTTCGGAACTCGACCTGCGCCGGGTCTCAGATCGGGTCCCCGTGCCAAAAAACATGTCGAAGATATCACCGAATCCGCCAACGTCACCAAACCCTTCGAATCCAAACCCAGTTCCAGGTGCATAGGTACCACTCAGACCCTGATGACCAAACCGGTCATATGTTTCACGCTTCCTTGGGTCGCTCAGTACCTCGTACGCCTCATTGATCTCCTTGAAGATCTCTTCGGCTTCTTTGTTGTTGCTGTTTACGTCTGGATGGTATTGTCTGGCGAGTCGGCGGTAGGCTTTCTTTATCTCGTCCGCCGTGGCATTGCGACTTACCCCTAGGACCTCATAGTAGTCCCTTTTTACTGGCATGGTAACAGCAGATCCTGACGGAAGTGGCTCTTAAAGCATGGTTTGTTCGGAAGCACTACTCTTCTACGATCTCGCGCTCTTCCTCCTCGCTCGCCGACACCAACGTAGCCTCTGCAGATTCTTTATCGGATCTTTCCTCAAGTTTTTGAACAGGTTCGTTGGCCCCTTCGGACTCAATCGGCGTTCTCTCCGCCTCTCCCTGGTCCTTCGTGGACTCTTCTTCCACAGGGGCTTTCAACAGGTCAACCGCCTCGGCCAATTCACGCTCGCGTTCTCTTGGAGCAACCACTTCTTCTCGTGCTGCTTGCTCCTCAGGTGTGGGAATGTGAATGTTCAGTTTTCCCGCTGCAATTTCTTCGAGTGCAATCGTGATGGGATTTGTAGATTTTGACTCTACGAGCGGTGTTGCCCCATCCTTCAACTGTCGGGCGCGCTTCGCAACAGCGATTACGAGCGCATACCTACTCCCCACTTTCTCGGCTAACTCGTCTAACGACGGATATATCATCCAGAGTCCCCTTTCGAACTGTCAACCTTTGTGATCACCAATAGATACTTATCCGTTACTGCTAGTGGGCGATCACAGCCCAACGAACGATGCAGGATCGCAGAACGCAAAGCGCTCTCATCGTCCGCGGGCTGCAAGTTTTTATTATATGCGCCCTAGGACTATCCTGTCAATATGCGAACCGCTTTACACAATTTTTGGCCACATCCCGCCTTGAATAGCAATTCTCACTCAACGTAGTGAAGTGCGAGTCGCTTTGAGTTGCCGACCTCCTGATGCAGAGCATTGACGTTGACCTGCCCCTTTTGCGAACCTATAATGTGTCTGTGAACGACTTCTTCAGCGACATCCGTGCCATACTCTTCGACATGGATGGGACATTGGTCGAAACAAAAATAGACTTCGCGCACATGAAGCGTGAAATGCTTGCGCTTGCTTCCAAACATGGTATCCCGGAACGTGAAGCGGCGGAATTGGATATATTGGGAATAGTAGACCTCATCCTTTCCAAACAAGAAGACGCAGAGGAAGCACGCCAAATACGTGAATATGCTTTCCGTAAACTGGAAGAAATCGAACTTGAAAACATCGAGGAGGCACGAGAGGTACCAGGCGCATCAGAAGTAGTCTCCGTGCTTCGTGAAAAAGGTATCAAGATTGCAATAGTCACCAGAAATAGCCGTCGAGTAGGTTACCTGTCGCTCGAAAAGACTGGTATCGTTCCTGATTTGTTCCTGTCTCGCGACGATGTGCGAAACGCAAAACCTCATCCGGACCACGTCCAAGCGGCTCTCATATCATTCGGCGTAGAGCCCTCCCAGGCAATTATGGTAGGAGACCATTGGATGGATATCCAAGCGGGGAAGGCAGCAGGCACCAAGACAATAGGGTTCCTAAGAGTGGACCGCCCAGAAGATTTCTTCGAGCGGTATTCTCCCGACCTGATAATCCGCGACCTCCGGGAACTCTTACAGCATTTCCGCCGTTCACATGGGTAATTACCTGAATGGACCTTTCAATCGCGATTGTCAACTGGAACACAAGAGAATACCTTGAACGCTGTCTCAGGTCCATATTTGAGCACCCACCAGACTGCGAGTTCGAGGTCATAGTCGTGGACAACGCTTCGACCGATGGGAGTGCGAAACTAGTTGCTGATAATTTTCACAATGTGACACTAATAAGCAATTCAGAAAATCTTGGGTATGCGCGCGGCAACAACCAGGCAATCGAGACCTCGAGTGGAGAATTTATCTTACTCTTGAACCCGGACATAGAGGTTAAGCCAGGGGCACTGGATGCACTTTTGGCATTTGCGAAGGCTCATCCGGAGGCAGCCGCGGTGGGTTGTAGGCTCATACACCCAGACGGGCGGATACAGCGTTCCGTGCGCTCCTTCCCGAGCCCTGCCGCTGTCCTTTTCGAGTACTTAAAGATTAGCCGTATATTCCCAAATAGTAGGCTGTTTGGACGCTACCGCATGACATATTTCGACTACTCTACTGCCGCCGAAGTAGACCAACCTATGGCCTCGTGCCTTTTGTTGTCCCGGCGGGCGCTCGATGACGTCGGCACCTTTGACGAGCAGTTTCCGATATTCTTTAATGACGTAGACTGGTGCTACCGAGCCAAAAAGAAAGGTTGGAAGATATTCTTCACGCCAGATGCAGAGGTTATACATCACGGCGGGGCAAGCACGACACAAGTGCGTGCCAAGATGATCTCAGAATCTCACCGCTCTTTGGCTAGATTCTATGCGAAACACTACCGTGGCAAAATGTGCGCCGTGATATACTGGCTGATCATGATAGCAATCTTCACTAATTCCTTTTTCGCATCTAGGATTAAAGCACGTGGATAATACGACTAAGGATATCTCTGTGGTGATAGTAAACTGGAATACGCGGCTGTACCTCCAAGCCTGCCTTCAAAGCGTATACTCCGAGGGAACCGATGCCGAAGTCATCGTAGTAGACAATGCGTCAACGGACGGCAGTGCCGACATGGTAGAAAAAGACTTTCCTCAGGCAAAGTTGATACGCAACCCAGCCAATTATGGATTCGCACGCGCAGCTAATCAAGGGATTAAAGCAAGTTCGGGGCGGTACGTGTTACTCCTCAACCCAGATTCAAAGTTATGCCCTGGCGCTTTGAAAGCATTGATCAAGTTTGCAGACGAACACCCGGATGGAGGACTTTTCGGACCCAAGATACTCAATGCCGACGGGTCACTGCAGAACTCATGTCGGCGATTTCCCACTCCACAAGCAGCCCTGTTTAGAAATACCTTCTTGGGGCGACTCTTTCCTAAGAACAGGTACGTGGCTGAATACCTGATGTCTGACTGGGATCACAATACCCCAAAAGAGGTAGACTGGCTATCAGGAGCAGCCTTGATGCTTCGCCCCAAAATGCTCGAGCAAATAGGTCTGCTTGATGAAAGGTTTTTCATGTATTGCGAGGATGTGGATATCGCGTACCGTGCAAAACAATCTGGCTGGAAGGCATTTTACTTCCCAGGCGCAACGGTCGTACATTTCCTTGCGAAGAGCAGTGACCAGGCACCAAACAAAATGATTTTGATGTTTCATCGAAGCATGTATGCCTTTTTCAAGAAGCACTATGCAGGCAGGTGGTCGTTATTCATGCGACTGATTGTCCCGATCGGCGTTTTTGCCCGAGCTGCCCTTTTCATCTGTAACAACTATCTCCATGACCTTCTCAGCCTGGTTTTGCGCCGACGGAAAAGAATCTTGGCTACTCCAAAGAGAGAAGACCAGTGATGTCCAAGAACGCCTCAGAATGCACGAAGGCAGGCACACAACGATTGTCAGGATACATACCCATCGGGTTTGCTGTTGTGGCCGTGTTCCTGGCGCCCTTCATCGCTAGTAAGTTTGACGCATTCGGTACGAGTGTTATTCGTACACTCATATTCTTCACAGCATTATTGTTCCTGATTGCTTGGAAAAGTACAGAAATAAGGGTGCTTCCGAATCGCATAATCCCGATTTTATCCGCTATCTTACTTCTGATGGGAGTTGCTTCACTATGCACGCTCACCTGCATACACACCACTCTGATGGCCGTACTAGACCTGGCAGCATTCCTGACAATTCTCTTGCTCATCGCAAGCCTGAGTGAGCGTGACATATATATGGTTCTGGCATCCCTACTCGTGTCTGCTGTACTTGTCGCAGTCATTGGAGTCAGGGAATACCTGCTCTCACCCGCAATTGATTGGCGCATCTTTTCGACTTTTTTCAATCCTGATTTCCTTGCGGGCTTTACTGCGTTAATGCTCCCCCTCGCACTAGCATGGTACCTATCCGAAAGTGCTCTTATCGCCACGACTACAACTGCTATCAGCGTTCTCGCTCTAACTGGTGCTTTGCTGCTCACAGGATCAAGGTTTGGACTCCTGGCGGCAGTTATTGGACTCGCGGCGTTCTGTATTTCAGCAATGTCCACCCGCGCATTTAGGAAAGCACAAAAGCGAAGGGTTCTGACGATTATCTTGCCGCTTGTACTGGTAATACTCGGGGCTAAAGGACCAATACTCGGACGAGTCACCTCCACCCAGACGCAGTCGCATTCAGGCAGTTTCCGAATTGCCACCTGGGAAGGGACGCTTCGCATGGCAAAGTCCCATCCACTTTTTGGCACAGGACTCGGAACGTTTGAACTCGCCTACCCTGAATATGCCGATGTAGGCTTCACGAAATTAGCCCACAATAGTTATTTGCAACTCGCCGCAGAGGCTGGGCTCGCTTCGCCCATTGTACTATTGCTGCTAATCGGATCAGGTGTCCTGACCATAGCCCACTCACTCCAGTCGAGCCGAGGTCAATCGTCGTGTGATGCTAGCACCTTTCACACCTGGCAACCAAACCGAAGCCTCATTTTGTCCGGCATCATTGGCAGCATCGCAGCGTCATGCGCCCGAAACCTTATTGACTCAGACTGGTATGTTGCTTCGATCGCCATCTCATTTGCAGTAATTCTTGGTGCAGGGCTAGCGCACGCGCCCAGAAAAAGATGGGCTAGCGCAAATACCGTTCTGCGAGGCTCATTGGTCTGCGCCTACCTTTCACTTACTGTCGTTTGCCTCGTCATAACGCTGGCCATTATCCTCGAAAAGCAAGGTGATGCCCTGCTTGCCTCAGGGGACTTCAAAAAGGCACTAAACGCTTATCAGACCGCCCTCAGACTTGATCCTTTGAATCCAGAATACCGCAAAGACCTGAGTCAATTGCATGCGATACGATCAGCCAAAACTGGAGAAATGAATGACCTTTACATCGCAGAGCGCTACATGAAGTCAGCAATCAAGATTCAGCCAACCTGTGCAAGGAATTACTACCAACTGGGCAAGATATACGAGTTGGCAAACAAGGACGAGCAAGCGCTCAAAGCATTCGAACAGGCGCTCAAACGCGACCCACATGCGTTGCCTGCACTATTAGCCGAAGCGAAACTATACGAGCGAACATCACAGATGAAGCATGCATTAGCCGTGTATCGGCGCATGGTTGAAATCGAAAATAGTCAGTACGAAAAAATCCGCGCTATGCCTGAATTTATCGAGCCTTCGTATGCATTTGCCCATTACGCGCTGGGATTAGACTACGAGCGTAGAGGTGATTGCCAACTCGCACGAAAAGAGTTCCAAAAGGCATTGGAGCGCATTAAAGCATACAAGAACTCGATTAAGGTAGTTGGACCTATACTCGAAGCATCCGGCAGACGAGACTATTGGCTGGAGTCAGAACTCGAGAATATTACTCAGGAGATAAGCAAACGATTAAAACCTGGGCATCTGTAGTGCCCGCTAGCCGCAAATTTTTCACTGAATCAATGCACATGAATTCCACTTCGGCTAAATAGGAAACCCAACAAAACGATAGATGCGAATCCCAAAATGACATAAAATATGATCGAGCCCTTTTCATGAACGAACATTTCCTTAAGCAGTGCAAATCCAACAGTGTACAAGAAGGTCCCTGCTACGAAGCCTAACGTAGCGCCGATGAGCATGTTATTCACACCCGGAACCATCAGCAGTCCGATGGCAGCACCAAGGGCGGTCGTCAACTCCACAAGAATAGTCAACAAAAGTGCTTTGACCCGACCGTACCCTGCAAGCCGTGCCAAACTTACCAGAGCAAGACCCTCAGGAACTTTGTGGTAGGCTACGGCAACCAGGACGAGCAAACTAATTGACTCAACACCCCGAGCGTAACTGGCGCTGATTGCCAAACCGTCTACCGTGCTGTGAATACTCATAGATACTATTAGTAATGCTCCCAAACGAAGGTAACCAGTGTCGTGTTCAGTCGCCGATGCAGCGCAGGCAGGACACAGAAAGTAAACGTATCTTCCAACCAACCAAAATACGGCAAAGCCGGATGCAAGATAAAAAATTGCTCTCATCACTCCAAGGATCTCTATCGTTTCTGGAACGATGTCAACCAGAGCCACGCCCAATAATGCCCCTGCCGCCAGGCTTACTAAGGCACATAGCAACCTATGGCTCACCTTCCGTCCTATTATGCCTAGACCACCACCTACGGCAGCAGCTATTATTGCGATTGCAGCCCGCAAGGTAATCGCCACACCAGGACTGAAAAACTGGAATTGATGCATGTCACTCTCCCACCGAGGTAGCACAACACCCCGATATCGTTGCCACAAAGTCTCTTTCGCTCGCGACCCGACAAAGCCTGCCCAGGTCTAAAGTACTGCACAGACGCGACTAGCGAAATCTGAGGAGGCGCATACCGTTTGCGATTACGACAAGCGCGCTCCATTCATGTCCAAATACACCCATAGACAACTTTAGCCAGCCAGCCAAAGCAGAGGCTACGAGGACCAAAATCACAAAGAGCGAGAACGCTATATTTTGCTTGATGATTTTAAGTGACTGGCGACTTAAGCGCATTGTGTATGGTAACTTGCCCAGGTCGTCAGACATGAGAGCGACATCGGCAGTTTCCAGCGCTGTCGGAGAACCGACCACACCCATCGCAATTCCAACGCTCGCGCTAGCCAACGCAGGCGCGTCATTGACGCCGTCCCCAACCACACCCACGCTAGAGTACCTTTCGATGAGAAGCCTGACAATATCAACCTTGTCTTCGGGTAATAACTCTGCATAATACTCGTCAACACGGACCTCACGAGCAACCGCCCTCGCAGTGGTCTCATTGTCACCTGTGATCATTACAATCCGCTCGATTCCAGCCTCCCGAAGATCATGAAACGCCTGCTTTGCTGATTCTCTGACTGCGTCGGCCAAAGCAACAAGTCCTACCAGACGCCGATTCAGCGCGACAAACACTACCGTTTTACCCTCTTCCTGAAGGTCTTTCGCTTTCTGGTAATAAACGCCTAGTTCTATGTGGAAATCCTGCATAAGTTTGAGATTACCGACCAGGCACGAATCTCCGTTAAGTTTCCCCGCGGCTCCCGTGCCCGTGAGAGCCGCAAAGTCAGTGACATTGCGAGGTTCCAGCCTTCTTTTTCGCGCTTCCTTCATGATTGCTTGTGCAAGGGGATGCTCCGACCGTGCTTCGACGCCTGCCGCCAATGATAAGACATCCTCCGCTGTGAACCCATCTACCGGAACCACGTCCGTGACTTTAGCTTCTCCTGTCGTGAGGGTCCCCGTTTTGTCAAACGCAACTACCCTGATTCTGCCAGCCTTCTCAAGATGCGCTCCGCCTTTGATCAGAACCCCATTTCTGGCGGCGTTACCAACAGCACAAACTATTGTCACAGGAATCGAGATCACAAGCGCACATGGGCAAGAAACCACTAGGAGCGTCAACGCCTTATATAGCCACACCCTGAAGTTCGCATGGAAGCAGAGTGGTGGGACTACCGCAATTACCACAGCCAGCCCGACCACAACGGGGGTGTAGTAGCGACCAAAAGCCTCAGTAAACCGTTGGCTGGGTGCTTTCTCTGTCTCAGCCTCTTCCACAAGATGGATTATCCTAGCAAGGATATTGTCTTGCGCAGTTGCTTCAGCCCTAATCAATATCGAGCCTTGACGGTTGATTGTGCCTGCGAATACCCTATCACCTACTGTTTTTTCTACGGGAATTGACTCCCCGGTCACTGGCGACTGATTTACCGTGGAACTCCCCTCTATCACCGTACCATCAGTCGGAATTTTCTCCCCGGGTCGAACTACCAGCGTATCTCCGAGGCGAATCTCCTCTACCGCGACTTTTTCTTCCTTGCCGTCTCTGATCACATTCGCGAACGTGGGATGTAACTCCATAAGAGACCTGATAGATTCGCGCGCCCGCTCTACAGTCCGCGATTCAAGCGTATTGCCGAGCGAAAAGAGAAACATGACAGCAGCAGCCTCAAACCACTCACCGATGGCGAGAGCCCCAATCGCAGCGGCAGTCATTAGGAAGTTCATGTCCAAAGTGAAGGAGCGCAGGCTGTAGATAGCCCCCCTTGCGGCATAATAGCCACCAAAGAGTGTGGAAACCACGTAGAATGCTTTCGCAACGAAAGAAACATCAGCCCACGAAAACAGGAGAGCAACAAGAAGTGTAATGCCTGAAAGAAGGGTCAGCACCACGTGCGTACTCAAAGGTAAACGCCTTAATTCGACTTTCGCCAGCCCACCAGGAAATTGTGGTTGTGCCTCGGGCTCGCGAACCCCGTATCCAAGTTCTCGAACACGACGCGCTATCGCTGCAGGAGCAACTTTGTCAGGCTCATATTCAACAGCCAGCCGCGAAGATGCAAAACTCGTTGATGCCCAAAGTACCCCATTAATCTGTGCAACACCCTTTTCCAATCTGATTGCACAGTCAGGGCAGTCTAATCCAATAAGTTCGAAACTCGCATGCTCAATACGTTCCTGCAGTTCTATGCCGATGCGCTTTGCTCTATGTTCAACATCCTCAAGCCGAGCAAGATGAGGGTCATAGACAAGTTTGAGGGTAGACGCCTGTCGGTCCACTTCGACCGAAAGCACGCCATGAACCTGAAGGAGTGAGTCCTTTAGCCTGCTGACACAACGCTCACACTTCTCATAGTCGGGAGGAAGTATGACGGGCAAGCTTAGTGTTCTTGTTTCAGCCATTGACTAGGACGCGCATTTTCAAACTTATGGTTGGATTCCAAAGACGGCAGATGCGTTCTTATAAAGCACTTTCTCCTTCTCCTCTTGAGTCAAACCTGCCTCCTCGTACACACCAGCGATGAATCCTGGGTGCAGAAGGTCAATGTCACTCCCAAACATGACCTTGTCTGCTCCAGCGATTTCTATGCTACGGCGCACTTTGCCTGTCTCCAACACACTGCAGCAGAATTCCATGTAGAGGTTTTTTACGTCGCGCGCAAACTCCGCAGCCTCCCGCCACGCATCCGCACCCCCGTGCCCCATGATTATCGGGCATGCCGGACACTCTCTTGCTAGTTCGGCAGCCTGTGCCGGACCGCCAGCACCATAAGTGTGAATGAGCAGCGGAAGACCATATTCCTGCACCTTCCTAACTAAGAGTTTGGTCTTAGGGGCATTTATCGGAACCTTACAGTACCCAGGATGGATTTTTGCCCCAACAAAGTTTGGCTTCTTGGCGTATTTTTCCAACTCTTTGCAGGATGCCTCGTAGTAATTAGGATTCACCGTTACATAGCCAAGCAGTTCCGAGTGTCCCTCGATTGCCTGCGCCATCTGCTCGTTCCCATCAACAAAGTCATATACTATGGCATAACTGGAAGACAAGATGCACTTTGATATGCCGCGGCTCTTCATCAGATCTAGGGTAAAATCAACTCCTGTGCCTCGCATAGGGAATGGCCACTTGCCCCAATGTCCGTGTATGTCGATGACCGGAATACCCTGAAATGGCATATCCAAAGACAATAAAGTGTCTTCTGGGAACTTGACGCGCGAGAAAATACGACGCACGTTCCCCGAAAATATGAGTGATTTCTCGCGGTTTGACAATCCCGACTCTGCAATCAGATTGAGGGAGGCACGCATAGAACACGAAGGATGGTTTGAGCCGAAGACAATTCTTTCTGCACCAACAGCGTCTACCGCCACCCGCAGTGAATCCGGCGGGTCAATGATTTGTGCCTCCAGGTAGACTGATGAATGCTCCTTGCAGACCTCGAGCGCCTCGGCAAGGTTGAAATAGCCCACTCCTGTAAGGATCACTGGTATCTCAGCGTTCTCGACCGCGCGCAAGACGTTTGTCGGTGTCCCAGATCCGGCACCGCTCACAATCAGAGGCATATGCAGCCGGGCAAGGGTAAGTATGATCGGCTTCGTAAGAGCAGAATTGATAGACCATCCCTGAACCTCTGGGAAGAGGCGCAAAGCCACAAAACCCTGCTCTTTACGCTTCTCTATCTCTTCCACGACTCCAATATGTCGCCTCGGATCCACTGTCGCAACTGGTCTGAGTTTCGGATTGGCGCGTGTCACAGCATAAGTCTCATCATTGCCCTCGCTTGCGTCATAACTTACCCCCTTCAGCGAATATGTCAATGCTGAAGCCACACCAAGTTCCTTCATAGACGCAAGCAACCTATCTACGCTGACATCTGTGTCTCTATGAGGCAAGAATCCAAAATGAGTGTTCGCATCTATGACAAGAAAACTCATGACCGCCTCCCAGCATAGTACTTGGCTACCTTCGTAACAGCATGGGCGATGTCTGCAACATCTTGTTCCGTGAAAAGTTCATTGCATGGTAGGTTTATAATAGTCCTCAGTATCTCGAGTGTGTTTGGGCAATCTTCTGCTCGATATTCACGAGGAGTTGCCTTCGAGCAAGTGAACGGACATCCTGAGGTCCCATATGTCATCCTGTCTAGAAAAACGGGGTTCATATAGATCGGCTTCCCGATGTATCCCACGCTCGCAGGCACACCTTCTTTGGTGACTGCAGCCCCAAACTCCTGCGGTGTCACCCCCAAGACCTTTTCGTCAATCGTGATTGGGTAAAGCCACCAGGAATGCTTGCATCCCTCACGAACTGTGGGAGGCTTCACACCCGGCGCATCGGAAATCAAAGCAGTGAGTCGGTCGGCTGCCGTTCTGCGACGCTCGACGACGCCCCGCACTTTTCCCAACTGTGCACACGCCACGGCGCCAGACAGTTCGTTCATCCGATAATTTATGCCCAAGAATAAGTAGTCCCGCGCGCCTGGCTCCCTTGGCCAGCCCTTGTCCGCAAAAAGACGTGCATGTCGTGCAAGGTCATCGTCATTCGTGATAGTAATTCCGCCATCACCCGCGGTCATATGCTTCGACTGCTGCAAACTGAAGCATCCAATGTCCCCAATCGTGCCCGCAAGCCGCCCCTTATACTCAGCCAGATACGCCTGACAGCAATCCTCAATTACTTTCAGCCCATGCCTTCGGGCGATTTCCATAATCGGATCCATGTCTGCCATTTGCCCAAAGAGATGAACAACAATGATTGCTTTTGTCTTCTCGGTTATACGTTCCTCAATGCTCTCAGGAAGCATCGTATAAGTTTCCGGATCTAGGTCGGCAAATACAGGGATTGCGTTTTGGAAAAGAATCCCTATGATCGTGCCCATGTCAGTTATTGGGGCGGTTATTATCTCGTCCCCAGGATTTGGATTCACACACGCAACTGCAATATGCAGGGCAGATGTGCCAGAAGTAGAAGCAATACCATGTCTAACTCCCAACATTGCAGGGAATTCGCGCTCAAACTTCTCTACAAACTTGCCGCCGTAGCGGAATAGCGTACCTGAGTTGATAACCTCGGTCAGATTTGCGATCTCTTCCTTGCCGAGATCACGCCCTGACCTATTGGATACTGACGGGAGAGGTGTTGTTCGCACCGGTGTACCGCCTTCAATTGCAAGTTTTTCCATCATTGTAAACCCCTTAATCCAATAATTCTCGCCTGATAGGATACAAAACTCAACACTTTTCTCTTTGGCAAAAGCACGAGCGTGCATCCCCTTTTCATTTCTATGTATGAATCAGTTTGACCTGCTTCTATTTCCTGGAGAAAAAAGAAAGCCCGGTGCCGACAAGGGTGCACCGGGCAGTTTGCCATGTTTCTCCCAACCGAGTCCTTGAAAAGGTTTTGCCTGGTTCTGAGCTGTTTTAAACGGTAATCACTTTCCCAAAGCGTTGTCCGCCTTTTTTAGTAATTCCGTGAAGCGATTGGCCTTGACCGGACCTCCAGTCAATTCCTCAAGAGCCTCTACGAGCGGCTTACCAAGCACCCTGCGCGCTACTTCGTCCATCAGTTTGGCACCCATCTCTTCACGGGTGACCTTCGGCGTGTAAAAGAAGGCATCAGTCTTTCTGGTGCCGCTTCGTTCCTGCGCAAGGATTCCTTTCCGTGACAGTTTGGCCATAGTTAGCATGATTGTGGAATACGATAGCTCCCGGCGGGGATACATGATTTTGAAAACTTGAGCAGAAGTCACCGGCGGCTCTAGGTCCCATACGATGTCCATTATCTGGGCCTCCAGCTCTCCCAGGGATTCTCCGCTCAGACTACGCCGAATGCCGACGTAATCACTTGCAGCTTTCTTACTCTTCATTCAAACCTCCTCACATAAGGCCGGGGGGTGGCCACCACCAGAGGAGTCAAACCCCGCGCCGTTTTCCGATATACTTTAGCATATGGCATTATCAACTGTCAATATTCAGTTTAAAAATTCAAACTCACATCTCAGCACATTTGAATCCCCATGTTCATGAGCCTGTCACATTCGGAAATCGTCAATCATTAAATTTGAACATGTCCCCGCAGTCCTGCACAAAGATATCACTACTCTCATCACAGAGTTTTAAGGAAGGTTTCACGCTTTCAGACAATCCATGAGCATCGCCTCTGACACAGGCCCAGCTCGCAATATTCGAGGAGGCATCTCAGTCACATCTACGACAGTCGAAGCGACCTTAAGAGGTGATGGACCAGCGTCGAGAACGATTTCAACCTTGCCATCAAAGTACGCGAGCACTTCTTCCGCAGTCTTAGGAGGCGGCATCTCGGATTTATTCGCACTTGGTGCCACAATCGGTGTCCTCGCTTCTCGAATCAGAGCGAGGGCGACGGCATGGTCGGGCACACGTATGCCGATCTTCCCAGTATTGGCGGTCGCCAACTTGGAAACACTCGGAGAGGCTTTAAAAATGATGGTCAGCGGACCAGGCCAGAACCGGCTCATCAATTTCATGGCCGATGGGGGTACTTCAGCAACTAATAGGGATATCCCGTCTGCCGATGGAACCTGCACAGGAAGTGGATTATCAGCAGGACGCCCTTTTATCTCAAAGACACGCTCGACGGCCTGCGGATTCATTGCGTCTGCCCCGAGGCCGTACACCGTCTCTGTGGGGAATGCAACTAATTCGCCCCGACGAATTGCTTCCGCTGCCTCTCGAATTACCTGAGGATGAGGGTCTTCAGGGTCTGTTTTCAGTACAATTGTTTTCATGATCAAGAACCGCACCTGTCAGCGCTGATTGTTCTGAATCAAACCTTCCGTTGACTACTCTTTCGACACCAGCGTAATCTCTGTTGACCTGTACTGCTATATATCCATGTTGTTTCATGAGTGAAGCAATCGCCCCGGCCTGCCCATTACCAACTTCCAGAATCAGAAAACCGCCAGGTTTGATATAACGCCTGGCTTCAAGGATTATTCGATGAAGGCAGGCCATGCCATCAGTGCCACCATCCAAGGCTTCACGCGGCTCATAATTGCGTATCTCCGGCTGAAGCGTCGCAATCTCTGACGTAGGAACGTACGGCGGATTAGAAACCACGGCATCAAATGCAAGGTTTGCCAGCGGCTCGAAGAGGTCGCCCTGCATTACCCTGACCCGTTCGGAAACACCGTGTCTCTTCGCATTTAGGCGTGCCATTCGAACCGCAACCGGAGACACATCAGTCGCGTAAATGCGAGCGTCCCGGATGGACAGCGCGCATGCCACTGCCACAGCACCACTTCCAACGCCAATTTCGGCTATGACCGGGGACCTGGCGCCTTTGAGAACCTGAATTGTCCGGTCCACAAGTAACTCCGTTTCCGGACGCGGGATCAAAACCCCACGACGTATTTCGAAATCCAGACCGTAAAACTCCTTGTGTCCCACGACGTATGCAAGCGGCACGCGCTTTACCCTTTTGTTAAGCCACCGTTGGAAACGCCTGACGTCCGATGCCGAAGGATGGCAATCTGGATGCGCTAACAAGTGTGTCCTACTGACTCCCATCGCTTCTGAAAGCATCACCTCGGCATCAAGTAGCGGTGTTTCCACACCAACTTGCCCGAGTAAATGGGTTGCTTTTGCAAGCAGATCTTGCACGCTGACCATTTGCATATATCACGCTGCTTCTTCGCCCGCGCTCAAGCGCTCAGCCTGGTCAGCGCTTATCAGTTGGTCAATCATTTCCTCGATGTCGCCGTCCATGAAGCTGTCCAGGCGATAAAGCGTGTAGCCAATTCGGTGGTCAGTTACTCGACCCTGGGGGAAATTGTAGGTGCGTATCTTGTCGCTTCGATCGCCAGACCTCACCATGCTTCGGCGCGTCTCACCAATTTGCTCTTGTTGCTCACGGGTCATGCGCTCTAAAAGATGCGCGCGAAGCATTCGCATTGCCTTTTCTTTATTCTGCAATTGAGATCGCTCGTCCTGACATGTCACCACAATGCCGGTGGGCTTGTGAGTTATGCGTATGGCAGTTTCGTTCTTCTGGACGTTTTGTCCGCCGGCAGAAGACGAGCGGTAGGTCTCTATCTCTAGGTCGTCCGGGTCTATTTCGACCTCGATTTCCTCAGCCTCTGGCATTACAACTACTGACGCGGCAGATGTGTGTATTCGCCCGCCACTTTCTGTTTCGGGAACACGCTGGACACGGTGTACACCGCCCTCGAACTTGAGTTTGCTATAGGCGCCTTTGCCCTCTATCGCCATTATTATTTCTTTGAAACCACCAATCCCTGTCTCATTTGCGCTCAATATCTCGGTTTTCCAGTTCTGGCGCTCAGCATACCGAGAGTACATTCGAAATAGATCTCCCGCAAAAAGTGCAGCCTCCTCACCGCCTGTGCCCGCGCGGATTTCCATTATTACACTCTTCGAATCATTAGGATCCTTGGGCAGAAGCATGATCTTAAGGTCATGCTCAATCTGCTCTTCTTTGCGCTTGAGTTCCTCAAGCTCTGCCTGCGCGAGTTGACGCATTTCTTCGTCGAGCCCTTCGCGCAGCATTGCCTCGGTGTCTACTTTCTGTTGGTGAACCCGCTTGTACTCCCGATACTTTTCCACTATCTCCGTCAGGTCTGCGTGAGCCTTCGCTACCTTCTGGTACTCCTTGGGGTCAGCGAGTAACTCAGGAGTCCCCAACTTCTCGGTAAGTTCCTCGTACCGTCGTTCAACTTCCTCTAGCCGTTCAAACATCTTTGTCATGCGCTGACCTCCTGCTCCTGTTCGAGACCAATAACCGCTTCCAAGGACTTGACCGCTACCTCAATCTGTTTGTCATCAGGCTGACGCGTCGTGATCTTTTGAAGGAGCAAGCCAAGCGAGAGAATCGCGTTCACAAGCACAGAATCCCTGTGTTTCCCTGCGAACCTTATGCCCTCATACGCCAGCCCGGCAAGTACCGGCAGCAGGAGGAGCCGAGAACCCACTCTCAAATACCAAGCATTGTGCCAACCTAGGAATGCAAACAGGAATATACTAAGGACAATCAGCAACAGAATGAAACTTGTCCCACACCGCTGATGTATCGTGCCATACTTGTTGATATTCTCGAAGGTCAGTTCTTGCCCTGCCTCAAACGTGTTGATGACCTTGTGCTCAGCCCCGTGGTACTCGAATACCCGGCGAATGTCTTTCATGAGTGAGATTGCAAGCACATATAGCACGAATAACGCAAGGCGCGTGAAACCCTCTGCCAAATTTAGGAGGAAACTATTACCGATCGGCTTCTGCAGCAGACCCACAAGCAGGTGTGGAAGAACCACAAAGATCACTATCCCCAATGCCAGCCCCAGCACCATTGTTGCACTGATGGCTATGTCATTGATCGAACTCTTTGCACGATTTGGCTTCCCATCTGTGGGCGACTCTGGCGATGCTTCCGAGGACCAGGCAAAAATGCCAAGAGGTAGAAGAAACATAAGTAGCAGGCAATTGTTGCCACCACTCCTCGGCTTCTTAGGTGTCGCCTCCTCGGCATCTTTCATGGCGATGTCTGCCGAGAACATGAGCGACTTCATGCCCAATACAAGTGCGTCAATCAGCGCCAGAGTGCCCCTCAGGAAAGGCTTGTTCAGCCATTGGAACCGCCGTAACAACGATTCTATATTCTCGTGTTGGACAACTATCTCACCATTAAGTCGGCGGACGGCGACAGCATAGTATCGAGGTCCTCTCATCATTACGCCCTCGATAACGGCCTGCCCTCCATATTGGTGATTGGCTTGCCCACCTCGGTCGGTTAAGTTATTCTTTCGTATCATCAGCGGATTCGTTTGGCGATTTCATGCCGTACTTCTGCAGGAACTTGTCGACGCGTCCCTCTGTATCAACGATCTTTTGCCGACCCGTAAAAAATGGGTGACATGCCGAGCAAATTTCAGTCCGTATCTCAGGGATCGTCGAGAGAGTCTCAAACGTATTCCCACATGCGCAAACGACCTTGGCATTAACGTATGTTGGATGAATACCTTTTTTCAATGCCCCATCTCCTTATCCGTAAAAAATCCACCGGGCGCCGCGGCCCCGTGGAACATCTTTATTCTACCACATTACTGCGGCGGCTGGCAATATGCATCAGTGTGAGATCACGTGCTGTCTGGTTCCGTGACGTCCACCAAAGTCCGGCTATACTGCACCGAGATCTCGAGTTAAGTTCGGATGACGCAGGTGGAAAGTTCCTACCGACGCGGGCGGAAAACAGGATACAGTGCAAGGCGCACCCCCGACACGGGTGGGGAATAAAATGACTTGCGTGGGAACAAGGTTATGCAAAAGGGGGCCGACTGCCGAATCTATTCTGCCGACAGCCGGCCCCATTCTTCACTCAAGGTCGTATGTCAGATGCCGCGTCAAAGCCTAACTCAGGGCGCAGGAGGAGGACCACCTGGTCCAGCCCCAGGGCGCTGAATGGGTGGGTTCATTTCCCTTGTTGCCTTCTGCTGCATGAACTGGATGAAGGCTGCCTGCTGCTGAGTATTCAATATCGCGCGGAAGTCCAACCAAAAATCAAATTCTGCATCAAGGATGGCGGACACCGCATGGTTAACCTTGTTGCCAGCGGCAGTCAGCGCGCCCTTATTTGGTGAAGGTGACTGAAGAATGTCAAGCACCTCTTTTGTCGCAGCCGCTTTTTGGTCGTACAAAGGCTTCACCTTTGTAAAGAACTGCTGATAAAGTTCTCTGATTCGCTGCTTTTGTTCCTCGGTCAGACCAATCGCCACCGCCAGTTTTTCCAACTCAGCCCTGCTGGGTGGCATCAGGTATCTCTCGAGACATACAAACCTATAGAACCTTTGAGCCCTGTCGCCTGTATCCAATCCAGGCCATCGTTGTGCACCCGGCCGCGCAGCAGGCTGTTCTACCCTAGGCTTTGCTAGTGGTGTCTGAGCCCGCCTAGGCAGGTTCTGCGCAGAAGCGATAATAGCCAACGCAAGAACCAAAACCACTACACATGCAAAAACTCTCTTTGTCATTAGATTCTTCCCCCTTTTCTTGATGTCATAAGGCATCTTCTGCCCTGCTGAATCCGTTCCTACTAGACGGATATTGTAAGAGTTTGTTCATTCTTGATTAGAACCGCAGAGGGCTCAGCATTGCAGATCCTGATTTGGAGTATCTGCTAGATTACCACTCGCAGTATAATGACATGCCATTGTCTGTTGATTTCCAAAAAAGGCTATGTTATAATCACACACGTTTCGGAGAAGACCATACTCCGGAGCGCCAATTGCTGGAAAGGAAAGCAGAATGTCGGTTCTAAGGGCGACAAGCCTGATTTTCCTGATTTTCTTCCTGGCAACCACCACAGCGCTTGCAGCAGAACAAACAAAAGTGGACCCAGCGCTTGCCAGGGACTACCGCACCCTTGCAGGCGAGGTACGGGCGGCAAACCTAGCCGAAACGATACGCACACTCTCAGCCCAGGATTCACGTGTGGCTGGCTACCCGGGTTGCGATGCTGCCTTCCATTACGTTGTCCGAAAATTCAAGGAAATCGGCCTGGACAATGTCACGGTTGAGCCATTCAAGGTAGCCGTACCGGTAGACAAGGGAGCCACACTCGAGATTAATGGCAAAGTCCATCGTTTGTATCCATTGTGGCCCAACCTTGTCCGAACCTCCCAACTTCCAAAGGCAGGGATCCAAGGACCACTAATCTATGCACACTCCGGTAAACTCTCGGAATTCGACGGATATAAAGTTGAAGGAAGCATTGTCCTCCTTGACTTCAACTCAGGTGCTGAATGGCTGAATGCGCCAAGGTTAGGGGCCAAGGCGGTTATCTTTATTGAGCCAGACACTACCATGCGCGGTGAGGCTGAGGCCAAGTTCATTTCCATTCCAATATCAATCCCGAGGTTTTGGATATCTAAAGCCGACGCCGCATCCCTTCAGGCCCTCGCTGCAGTAAACCGCCCGCCGGTGGTCACCATAAAGTGTCGGATGCCTTGGGAAAGGCGTACCGCATACAATGTGAGTGGGGTGATCCCAGGGACAGATCCAAAACTCAAGAATCAAATCATTATCATCGAGTCTTACTATGACTCTACGTCTGTGGTCCCATCGCTGGCGCCCGGTGCAGAAAGCGCCTGCGGCCTGGCATCCATGCTCGAACTCGCTCGAATTTACAAGAAGCACCCTCCGGGACGTACCGTGTGGTTTATTGCGACGAGTGCCCATTATCAGAGTCTGCAAGGGATTAGAGAGTACATTGATCGTCATCTAAACGAGTTCCAACACCCTGGCGCAGGAGACAAAGTCAAGGCGTGGTTCTCCCGCGTCATCCCCGGCGTGAAGGACTATCAACTCAGGAAGCCACCACAAATCTACCTGTTCGCAGGGCTCGACCTGAGCAGTCAAACCAAGAGTGTAGGAATCTTCTACAAAGGTTACTTTTACGACACGCGCGAAGATATACAAAACAAGTTCTCCGACATAGCACGTGTCTGCCGTGAGAACACTGAGAAGATAGGAGCAGTGCTTGGTTTCGACCCGGCCAAGGCATTTGCAGATGGTGTAAACCCAATCGCAGGTAAGAATTGGCGCAACTTCATTCCTGGCAAGATCGCCCTGGATGCTGAAGCAGTGACCCAAGCCGGAGCACGTGGTATTTCCTTTGTAAGTACTGATGATGCGCGTGCTCTTGTGGACACTCCATTCGACACCGCAGACAATGTAAATGTAGCCAACCTTGTTCAGCAAACCCGACTGCTCGCCTGCCTTTTCCGGCACATCTTGCGAGACACAAATAGCCCCGAGGCTGTGGGCGTTCCTAAGTTCCCCATAAGTGAGCCCTCTAATTTTGCACGAATGACTCTGCAGGGCGGGTTCGCCAGGCTTCAAGGACAGGTACTCATACTGAACTTGAGAAAGAGTTTTATCCCCAATACACCTGTTCCTGGTACTTTGGTGGTGGTGCGGCATATAAACTTGAACAAGACCCTCATGGGTGTCCGTGCCAATATGATAGGCACAGTGGACAAAGAAGCACGCTTTTCTTTTCCAGGTGTCGCGCCTTTGACAACATACCCTGGACCACCAAGAAAAACCTCAGTTGCTGCCTACAAACTTGACCCAGATAGCGGCGAAATTATTATGTCGCCAGACCAGGGTATTTGGGGTGCAGACTTTTATCCAACCGAAATTCCTATAAACACGGGCATTAAAGACATCCCGATAGTAGTTTTCAAATGCAGAGCAACCTCAATATTCGACCTGGTTGACCCTCAGTCGCTTCGCACCTTGCCGCAGATAGACATCTTCGAAGGAGAATCCAACGCCAGGCCTAGGATGTATGGCGTATCCCTTGCCGTGCCCGAATGGCAAGTCTCGCACGTCGAAGACGTTGCTGTAATATTCACGATGCCTGGGACCATGCTGAAGATCACAATGGCGGCCGGGCCTGCAGCCACAAGACTAGTACTGATCAATTCTACAAAAGAAAACCCAGAAGGCGAAGGCTACGAAGTAGGCAAAGGCACCTCGATCATAAACACCCCGCTTATGGTCGCCAGAGATATGTGGAACCTTGATGAATTTCGCATAAGAAGGCTGGAGAAATTCCGCATAATCAACGAGGGAATCAATAAACTCCACGAAATGGCTCAGAAGGAGATCAGGCTCGCAGAAGCAGCGCTGGCAAAGAATGATTACTCTACATTCGATGCACACGCCAGGGCTGCGTGGGGTTACGAATCGAGAGCATACCCCGACGTCCAGAAGACCGCGAAAGATGTAGTTAATGGCGTGATATTCTACTTAGCGCTCCTTTTACCTTTCGCCTACTTTACGGAAAGGTTGTTGTTCGGTTTCGCTGATCTGAAACGACAACTCGCAGCAGCATTCGCGATATTCCTCGGTATATTCGGCGCATTTCGCTTCTTCCATCCGGCATTCCATATCACGATGAACCCGGTGATAGTATTCATCGCTTTTACGATGCTGGCATTAAGCGTGCTGGTCACAGTACTAGTCACGAATCGGTTCGAAGAACAACTAAAGGCGTTGAATCGAAGTATGAGCGGGGTGCATAAGGTTGACATAGGTCGAATGAGTATCGCAGCGGCTGCATTCTCTTTGGGAATCTCCAATATGAGGCGCCGTAAAGCAAGAACATTCCTCACCTGTGTCACCTTGATTCTGCTTACCTTCACCGTTCTGTCTTTCACCTCGATCGTTCAGACAATGCGGTTCAATAAGGTTCCTGCGCCAGGCAAACCGAGGTACAACGGACTCATGCTCCGCACTGCAATGTGGGAACCGCTCCAGGAACCCGCCTACCGGCTCTTGAAAGACGAATTTGGCGAAACCAGGGCTGTAGCACCGAGAGCATGGTTCTTTGGAACAAGCCCAGGTGAGCAGACATTCATGACTCTCAAACGAAATGACAAAGTATTCGATGCCAAGGGTATCTGCGGATTCACCCCAGAAGAACGACGGGTAACCCATCCGGAAGAAGCACTCATTAGAGGTCGTTGGTTCCGACACTCAGATCGATACACAATGATAATTCCGGGTGCAATTGCCAAAGCACTCGAGATCACCGAGGAAGACGTAGGCAAGGCAAAGGTTACGTTCAGTGGCGTCGAATATACAGTCATCGGGATTGTAGATAATGACAAATTCAAGAAAATAACAGACCTAGACCGCGAGCCGTTGACGCCTGTTGACTTCATTCTAATGCAGAAACTGACGCAGCAAGGTAAGACGATGGGCGAGGCAGGCTTCCGCGAGTATACACATCTTGAACCCGACACAGTCTTCTTCGTGCCATATCAAACGTTAATGAATCTGGGCGGCGAGATCCGTTCGATTGCTATCAACTTCATCACGCCGAAAGAGGTACGTGACGTACTCGATAAACTAATGCCCAGGCTTGGGCTTAATCTGTATGCGGGGCTAGGCAAAAAGGTCTATCGGTACAGTTCGATCGCTGCAAAGTCAGGCAGGGGCTTTAGTGCCGTTTTCATTCCGGTACTCATCGCTGCACTCATTGTGCTGAACACTATGCTTGGCTCCGTTTACGAGCGTATCAGAGAGATTGGCATATTTAGTTCGCTTGGGCTGGCGCCAAGTCATATAGCCATGCTGTTCATTGCAGAGGCTATGGTTTACGCTGTCCTCGGAGCCGTATCCGGCTACCTTATTGGGCAAATAGCGTCAACGCTGATATACAAGTTTAATCTGCTTCAGGGGCTCTACCTCAACTTCAGTTCGCTTTCCGCTGTGCTCACCACACTGATTGTAGTGGCTGTCGTGCTACTTTCCACAATTTATCCGGCGAGGAAAGCATCCGAAGTGGCTACCCCTGCCATCGAGCGAACATGGAGAGTACCCGACCCAGTAGGCGACGTGTGGAACATCGAACTCCCGTTTGCAGTAACGGGCGAGCAAGCCACCGGCGTCAATAAGTTCATCTCTGAATGGTTTGAAGCGTACGAGGAGTATTCCGTCGGCGACTTTGTCACGCAGAATGTATCCTCGTCAACATACGACTCAGAATATGGTGAGGCATATCGGGTACAATGCCGGGCGTGGCTCGCGCCGTTTGACCTGGGCGTGAGCCAGGAGGTCATATTAGACACAATTCCGACTTCCATGGAAGACGTGTACGAACTGCATTTGACTATAAACCGAGAGAGTGGAGATATTTCAAACTGGAAACGCGTCAATCGCAGGTTTCTAAACACTTTAAGAAAGCAGTTCCTGATTTGGAGAACGCTCCGAGCCGAAGAAAGAGAGAGGTATCTCTCCGGGCGAACAGAGACAGTCGCACCAGGTCCTGCGGGAACTGCGACATAGAAAGGGAGACCCAAGATTGCCGGACGAAGAAAGTTCTATTGAAGAAGCACGGGAGCGGGCTGAAGAAGCCTCTTCAGAGGAAGGCGCTCCTACAAAGTTCGAGGAAGGATTCACTGGCAAAGCAATTGTCGGCGCACTGTTCATAGCATTTATCATGCTGCCTGGTGCGCTTTACCTCGGACTCGTAGCGGGACAAGGATTGGGAGCGGCTGCTCAGTGGGTAACGATTGTCCTCTTTGCAGAAGTAGCACGCCGTTCTTTCATGCCCCTAAAGCGCCAGGAGATATATATACTCTTTTACATTGCCGGCGGTTTGGCGCACATGACAATGGGTGACCGCGGGATCTCGGGCGGTCCATTTGGCGCACTGATCTGGCATCAATATTTCGTCCAGTCGCCCCAGGCAGCCGGGATTGTCCATGAAATCCCACGTTGGGTCGTCCCTCAACCTGGTTCGCCTGCCCTGATCCAACGCACATTTTTCCACATTGACTGGGCTGTACCCATTCTGCTCCTTGTCATCGGAGAAATACTCGGGCGTATGAACTGGATCGGCTTGGGCTATGTGCTGTTCCGTATAACGTCGGACGTTGAGCGCTTGCCATTCCCAATGGCGCCCGTCGCAGCATCAGGGGCTACGGCACTTGCAGAAGCATCCACTAAAGAAGAGTCATGGCGGTGGCAGGTCTTCTCAATCGGCACAATGATAGGTCTGGTATTCGGGTTCTTCTACCTGGCAGTGCCCATTTTTACCGGCGTTGTACTCAGTAAGCCACTAATGCTAATTCCGATTCCCTTCATTGACTTCGCTCGTAATACGGAGCGGGCTCTGCCAGCAGCATTGACCGGGATCTCAGGAGACTTGGGAGGCATTCTCACAGGTTTTGTTCTGCCTTTCCAGATTGTGGTGGGTATGTTCATCAGTTCCATCGCTTGTCAGGTAATCACAAACCCGATTCTCCAGCGGCACGGGCTCCTGCCAACGTGGCGGTATGGCATGGACTCGATCAATACCCACCTTGCTGTTCAACTCGATTTCTGGATGAGTATAGGAGTAGGCGTAAGTGTTGCCGTCGCTGTGATTGGTATATTTGCGGTGATCAAATCGGGAATCAAGGCAGGCGCAGAAGCCCGCGAGAGAAGAACTGCGCCATACGCGATACCAACAGGCAGGGGCGATTTTCCCATCGTACTGGCAATCGCAGCCTGGTTCTTTGCGACTTCAATGTATGTGATACTTGCACATCGGCTCGTTCCGCTATTTCCGTTGTGGATTTTAATTGGATTTGGCTTTTTCTACTCACCAATAATGTCATACGTGTCAGCGCGTATGTTTGGATTGACAGGGCAAGGTGTGGGTTTCCCATACGTAAGAGAAGCGACAGTCATCAAGAGCGGCTACCGCAACGCCGACATTTGGTTTGCACCCATACCGATCTATGACATGGGGTGGGCTGCGGCAAGATTCCGAGAAGTCGAATTGACCCGGACAAAGTTTACCAGCGTTTTGAAAGCCGAAGCATTGATGCTCCCTGTGATGCTCATTGCAAGTTTCCTATTTTGGGCTTTCTTCTGGCATACGAACCCAATACCATCGCCGCAGTTCCCATACGCACAGAAGTTCTGGCCACTGGCAGCCACATTCCAATCGATCTGGCTCACAGCAAACAAACTGGGGCAACAGAATTTCCTGCTCCAGGCACTCAAACCGCGGCTGATGATTTACGGAGGCATTGGAGCATTCCTGATGTACGGTGCTCTGGTGGCAGCAAGATTGCCGGTACTCTATTTCTACGGACTTGCAGGAGGCGTTGGTGCGTATCCGCATAGCACCATCCCATTATTTATTGGCGCTCTCCTCGGCAGGTACTATTTTGCAAGGCGCCTTGGCATGGATAAATGGAGGATGTACACGCCCGTCCTCCTTGCAGGATACTCCTGTGGCATGGGTCTAATGGGTATGAGTTCGATAGCCCTAGCACTCATATCGAAATCAGTTCAGGCTCTGCCATACTGAACGGCAGGATCCAGGAAGCATTTTGCACATTGACAAGAAGAAGGTCTGCAGCAAACAACGGCGACGGAGCGCCCTTGGAGCACCTTTGGAGAAAGTGCCAAGAAGCACTTTGACCAGCGGCGCTCACCTGCTATAAAATAAATACATGAAGAAAGGTAGGCGCGCTCTGGTCGGCTGGCAGGGTGTCGTCGCTGAAGTGCCTGAGGATTGGAACCTTGTCTCAATTGGGGGAAACGAAAGCAGCGGTTACTTCAGGGTTGACAGCCCGGGCACGATGTCACTTGAAGCAAAGTGGTCCACAGAACCACGAAACGTTGACCTGCGCAGACAACTAGAGGCATTCCTTAGCCAAATTGCCCGTAAGTGCCGAAAACGCAAGGTCAATTTCGAGCATAAGATCAAGGCTAAGGACGACGGCAGCCTGTCGTTCTCATGGCGTTCGGACCGAAAAGGCGTAGGGCTTCTGTACCGCTGCGACCTGTGCAAACGCATTGTGATCGCCCAGTTGAGTGGCGCAAAAGCAGACGACATAAGCGGCTGCGCGTCATACATTTTGCCGACTGTCGCAGATCATTCCGAGGATGGATGGCAAACGTGGGCGGTCTACGGTCTAGTTGCCGAGGTCCCGCCAGGATATAAATTAGAGAAACACAAGTTAATGTCGGGATACATTCAACTAGTATTCCGCAAGGCGAACAATCGGCTCACAATAGAGCGATGGGCGCTAGCCGACGTGGTCTTGAAGAAACATAGCCTGACAGAATGGTATGCCGATGCTGTCAGACATGATCTCAGGCGCTTCAAGTACCAGATCGAAGAAATAGATTTCGACGGAGAGCCAGCCGTAGAATTGACCGGTGAGCGCGCAGGGTTCAAAATACTGAAAGCATTTCCAGACATTCTGATGCTGAGGCGACCGGCCATGTATCTGAATGCATGCGCGTGGGCTTGCGAAAAATCGAATAGAATATACTCTGTCCAAGTAATACACACAAGCAGAGAACAGATTTTCGACGACATCTTGGATAGAGTTGAATGTCACTGAGGTGGGCACATTATACAATATTGCTTCTCAATATCTGCCTTTTATCAGGAAGAAGGAGACCCTGAGCCGGCAACAAGCGCTCAGCACAAAGCCAATCCGCAACCCTGGCGTGGAATGGGAAAAAGACGAACTAGGCGATGTAAACGTCTACGTGCCACGACGGAAGGACGCAGTGGCTAGATTCCTTTGCTGGATGCTCCGAGCGCCGGAAAAGAAGACGATCTCACTAGGAGAGGTCGGCGGCTTCGTGTGGGAATTGTGTGACGGAAAGCACTCGGTTGATGCAATCATCTCGCAAATCTGCAGTAGGTACAAAATGACCCGACGTGAAGCCGAGGTCTCTGTGGGTGCGTACCTGAAAACACTCGGGGACCGAAGACTTGTTGGCTTCAAGGTAGGAGGAAATAGCAAGAAGTGAGTGAAACCATTGCGGGAAAAGGAATTGGGAGACAGATTCAACTCCCCATAACTAAGGCGTTCCACATTAGTTTAAATAGCATAAGGATTCGCTTTTGGCGGTCAATGATCACTGCTGGCGGCATATTCCTGGGTATAGCCTTTCTGGCTTCAGTACTTGCGACCGGATTGATACAACAGCACTTGCCGGTTCAACTTGATGAGGCAGCCAGGATCGAGGCAGCGAATCGTTCAAGGTGGCTCGTAATCATGTCGCTTGTGGTTTGTACGGTAGGCATAAGCAACTCGATGCTTATGTCCGTGACAGAACGCTATAAAGAAATTGGAACGATGAAGTGTCTTGGTGCGCTGGATATATTCATAGTCGAACTATTCTTGTTGGAAGCAATGATAATCGGCGTGATCGCTTCGTTCCTTGGTTGGTGCGTTGGCTTCAGTGCGATCTTTCTGCTGGGGCTAGCCTCTCACGGCTGGGCGGTCGTCGGAAAGATCCACATACTGCAAATTCTTGGACAACTAGGTATCGCAATGGCAATAGGTGCGTTTCTTACAGTTATCGCCACTATTGCGCCTGCAATTCGGGCTGCTCAGATGCCGCCCGCCATAGCATTGAGAGCAGAAATATAACCAAGAGGTCATAGGTTAAATGGCAGCAAACGAATACGTGGTTCGAACAAAAGACCTTTGCAAAGAGTTTATAATGGGTGATCAGGTCCTGCGCGCACTCGATGGCGTGCAACTTGACGTTCGGCGTGGTGAGTACATATCCATCATGGGGCCATCTGGGTCCGGCAAGTCTACGCTGTTCAACATGATAGGTGGGCTGGATAAGCCAACAAGCGGTTCGGTGTTCATAAACGACGTGGATATGGCCCAACTAGATGCCCATGAACTAGCCTACCTGAGATGCCGAACAATCGGATACATATTTCAGACTTTCAACCTGATCCCGGTTATGACTGCTCTGGAAAACGTCACCCTTCCAACAGTGTTTGCCGGTACACCAACCGACGAAGGCATCGAAAAGGGAATCAAACTACTCACACTCGTAGGACTTGGCGAAAGGCTACACCACAAGCCCTCAGAACTCTCCGGCGGTCAACAACAACGTGTCGCCATCGCACGCGCCCTTGCCAATGATCCGGCAATCATCCTCGCTGATGAGCCAACCGGTAACCTGGACCTAAAGACGGGCAAAGAGATCATCCTGCTCCTGAAAAAACTTAATCAGGAACAAGGAGTCACCATTATCTCTGCAACCCATGACTTGAAAATGATAGACGTTTCTGACCGTGTGGTTTGGATCCGAGATGGAAAGATTGAACGTATCGAAGAGCGGTCGGAGATCGAACTCAGAGTTGGCGAACTCGAGGGTGCAGAGCAATAGGTAATTCAACCAGTCAGAGCATACTATCCCTTTCACTGGTTCACACTTTTTGCGCACTTTGATTGCTCCGACTTCCTTCCAAACTGGAAATGCGGTGCGCTAATCCCAGATCAATTTTCGACTTTCATCACACACATCCACACTAGCCATGCTGACCATGAACCGTGCTCAGGAGTCCTGCATCTAGTCCGTGCAGCACGGCAGGTCGGCATTCAGAATCACAGCCCAGTATGAAGAGATAAGGAAGCCGTGACCATGTGTACGATACCCTGCGACACTGAGCAGACTCTACCGACCCAAAGGCAATATTTAGTTCACATAATGTTTGCTTCAAAATCCCTATTCTCCTCAGGGCGACACCACCTCCCCGGAAACCAGTGGACTTGCACAAATCCCCCCACTAGGGTATAATAGTAATTAATTCCAGTGGGCAGGCGGACCCAATCATCCCCGCATAAGGAGGACCTCGATGGCAGACGAGCTCAAACTCTCCCGCATCGTTCGGACAGTTTCCTCAGAGATTTATGTCATCTGGCAAGGCGAGAAGCGTCTAGGGCAGGTGCACATACACTATGCCCATTACACAATCTACCTGACGCTTTTCCTCGAAGTTGACCTATCGCTCAGTCAGGAGGAACAGTTACTCGCTGAGATTGATGACCAGGTTGTGTCCTCATATCTGCCTAGTTTTGAGCGGGAAGAGATGCTTGTCACCGTATTTCGTGGAGAGGAGATCAGTTCGTTTAGTTATGCCCCTTCTGGTCTCGACGAGTTTGATATTGACGAGGAGTAGCGCCGGGTAAGCGTTTGTTTGGCTAGGACAAAGACACTTCCGCAGCGCTAGACAGTATATGCGGCTCGGCGCTCATATGCGTATAAGTAACGGACTACCGGAGGCGGCAGAATCAGCAGCAGAGATCGGGTGTGAGACAATTCAGGTATTTGCTGCTAACCCACATGCATGGCGGTCACCAGAAATCAAGCCCGACGATGCGGAGAAATTCCGCCACCTCACGCGCCGACTCGACCTTCGCCCTGCAGTAGTCCATACCCCTTACCTTTTAAACCTTGCTTCGCCAAATCCACAGGTCTACTCAAGGTCATTGGTCTCGCTTCTTGACCATATGCATAGGGCACACCTAATCGGCGCAGAGTACGTAGTCACCCATATTGGAAGTCACAAGGGAGCAGGATTTGGACAGGGAATCGCTCGGATTTGCGCCGCAGTCTCGAAAGCCCTAGAGAAATCGAACGACGTTATCCTACTGCTAGAAAATTCTGCCGGTTCTGGTGACTCCATCGGATCTACATTTGAGGAACTATGCACGCTACTGGATGGTGTCGGGTGGCATGCCAGAGTAGCCATCTGCCTGGATACCGCCCACCTTTGGGCAGCCGGATATGACATGTCCTCACCGGCTGCAGTTACCAAAGTAATCGCGGAATTCGATGCAGTTGTCGGATTAGACCGCCTAAGATACCTCCATTTCAATGATACTCGCGTCAGACTGGGGTCGCGTGTTGACCGTCATGCAAACATAGGCGTAGGGCACATTGGTGAGGAGGGATTCCGCGGCATTCTAAATCATCCCTTACTTGCACATCTAGCCGGCGTAATCGAGGTTCCTGCCAAATCTATCGAGACAGACATCAAGGATCTGGGAACCCTCAAAAGCCTGAGGGAGGCAGTCCACTAGCGCGTCTTCTCAAATCGGACACCTTCGCTGATGCGCCAATCCACCTCGTATGACTGCTTTCCACGTCGCAGCAGCGGCTTGCCGTTTAGATATACAGCCTTCCAATTGCCAGGGAGCGAAATGATGGTAGGCAGGTCCGGTTCGGCTCCCTCTGTACGGTTCACTTCTACCGTAGAGGGCGTAGCCTTTATGGTCAGCACCAGGTCATGCCAGCGTATTCTGTCAATTGAAAGTTCCGCCCAATCCTTTGGCAAGCGAGGATTCAATAAGAAGCCATCCGCAGCGGGCTTAAAGCCAAGAAAGCCATCAATCATAACCTGTGGAACCATGACACTTTCAAAGAACTCACAGTCCAGTCCCAAACCCCCGGCGGTGCCACCGCCCTGAAGTGTCCCTTCGCGTGTACCGTCATAGTATTTTCGGTAGCCGCCCGCAGACTGTACTTCATCGAACCATTTGATAATCTCCCTAAGACGCGCCCATGCGTCATCAGGACCTCGGACACGCAATCGAGCCATTAGGTCGTGGTAGGAAAACCCAAGAACCGCACCACCATCTTGAACCTGACCGCCCCAAGGGATGCTTTCAGGGGCGCTCCACCCCCAAAAGTAGTACTCCAGATTCCGCTTAGTCGTAGCCCGAGGAGCGAATCGCCAGTGATAGATATCCGAACCCTGCGCCGTGTCGCCTTCCACGATCCGCTCGCCCGAGAGCCATTCCATGATCTTCTTTGCGTGCTCAGGGGTCGCAAAGTCATAGTAAATGGCCTCAAAGTTTAAGAAAGTGAAGCCATAGTCATGCCTATTTCCGTCAGCATCTGGACCTGCTACAAAACGACCTGTCTCAGAACTCCAGAACACCTTGTTGCCGTACTCTTTCACCTCCGCGGCATGTTTCATTAGCATTTCGGGATCGAACGCATAAACACCACGCGGAATGTTCCATTCCGGGTGCTCAATTATCTCCCTTTCAACCTGCGCCATGGCGAGGAGCGCACCGTAATAATGAATTGTCGCGTATGAGTCCAGCCAACCGAACGGCAAAAGGTCCCAGTAGTTGTTTCCAATTCCATGACCGAAAAGGATCTCCTTCGAACCATCGGGATTCAATCTCAGTCCGCTTCGCCCATCATGACCCACCCAGGTCGTGAAAACAGCTTTCTTCTCCAGAGCATGATGCTCCGTCATCACATAACGCAAGCCAATCCTCATGCGGTTGACGTTACGCCGAAGGAAGTTTATGTCACCAGTCCAGTGAAAGTAATTCGCACAACCTATGACAAAATTTTGTGCGTTGATATTGTGACGTGTATCGTACTGGGTGAAGAACGCCTGAATAGTCACAGACGCCCCTGCTTTCTTGTTCCCAAAGTTGAGCCGTAGTTTGGATATCTCGCCAGTCCACTTGGGGTGCTTATATAAGGGAATCATGGTGTAAGTTATTGCGCTACCCTCAACTGGCTCGAAATACATTCTCCTATCCGGCGTAAAGCGAGGCTTATCACTAGTAGCCCACTCCACAAAGGGCTGTGCGTCGTCCAGACCTGTGGCTGACCACCTGATTTGTATAAATGGCGACTGAAAAGTGTCCACTTTCCACGGAGGAGGAGCAACCGTAGCGTTTGGTCTGGTCAACTCCAGAGTCCAACCATCTTCGCCGAGCCCCTTATCTTTTGCCCCATCCAGTTTCCACCCGTCCGTCGAACTCAGATCCTTCTGCCGCCAAGGATGACCAACGGTATTCTTGAACGAGAAATGCCAGCCAACGCCGCCACGCCCTTGATTCCAAAAGGGGAAAGGCCAGCCCAACTGGTGCGCAATCGAAGCATGTTGGTGCGTAGCAACGTAGCCCTCTGCGTCAATGACGCGTTCACTCAATACACGGGACCAATCTCGACGCATCTTATCTGCAAGACCCTCAGATTCAACAGCAGGCCATAGACCCGGGCTGCTCAGCCATTCATCCCAGAGAGTTGCCTTGGGACCGGACCCAGGGTAGTGCAGCCAGAAAAGCTCACGCAAACTAGTCATTTCCTTTTCATATCCCGGAACCGCAAAGTGTGGGAAGTCGTCTGGTATCATCATAGTCTCACCTCTACAAGATAAAGGTAACAGAAAAAGGCATAAGACGATTAGGACTACAACACGCATTGTTTCTCCCCAATACAGTATTCTCACGGCAGTCATCTCGGCTACAAAGCACTCTGCCCTTCCAGGTCTTTCACCCGGTTTCGTCGGAGTAGTGTAACATAACTCACGATTTGGTGGAAGTTCTGGCAACCCTCAACTCTATGGCTACGTTGGGAAAGAACTCTCTCGAGCAATCTGTGCCATCACTCAGCGCGACGGTCCTCCCGCTTCGTCTGAAATTGCTTGTCGAAATAGGTGGTGACAACGTAGGCAGGAAAGTGATAAACTCATGAATGATAACTTGGTAGGCGAAAAGCCTTCGGTGTAGTCCGATGGTGCACCACCGAAAAAATGCTATTTTAGAAGGGGTTAGGCTATGCCACACAAAATCGCTTTTATTGGCGCAGGTAGTTTTGGCTTCACTAGAGGACTAGTAAGAGATATCCTCACTTATCCCGAACTTTCAGACAGCACACTGGCCCTGATGGACATAGACCAGGAACGGCTCGATTATATCGGGCAGGCTGTTGACCGGATTATCGAAGCGGGAAAATATCCAGCAAAAGTCATAAAGACACTTGACCGCAAAGAAGCAATAGATGGCGCTGATGGTGTGCTCATAACAATCCTACAGGGCGGTCCGCAAGTCTTTAGAACGGACATTGAGATCCCGAAGAAGTACGGGGTGGACATTAATGTCGGCGATACAAGGGGACCGTCGGGAATCTTTAGGGCGCTCAGAACAATTCCGGTAATGTTAGATATAGCCAGCGACGTTGAGAAATACGCACCAAACGCAATCGTATTGAACTACACTAACCCAATGGCGATGCTTTGCCGTGCAATGCAAGGGCAATATCCAAAACTTACGATCTCGGGACTATGCCACAGCGTCCAGGGCACGGCTATGATGCTCGCACATTGGATTGGCGCCCCTTATGAGGAGATTACATACCGGTGTGCAGGTATCAACCACCAGGCCTGGTTCATCGAATATAAATGGAATGGTAAGGATGCATACCCGCTTATTCGAGAAGCAGTCACAACAAAACCTGAGATTTACAATCATGAGCAAGTCCGCAACGAAATGTTCTTGCACCTGGGCTATTACGTAACCGAGTCCAGCGGGCACAATTCCGAATATGTTGCATGGTTTAGAAAACGTCCCGACCTAATAGAAAAGTATTGCACACACGGCACCGGTTGGAACCCCGGCGCATATGCATACATTCTCAACGAGTACCTGGAACGAGAGGGCACATGGCGAGACCACATCAAGGAGGACCTAAAGAGACCTGTGCGGCTTGAGCGCGGGCATGAATACGCGGCGAGCATATTCAATGCCTGCTTCGGCGACGGCACCATGTTTGAATTTAATGGCAACGTGCGAAACAATGGCCTGATTGACAATCTCCCGCAGGGTTGCTGCGTAGAGGTACCTGTCATTGCGTCCAGACGAGGTCTTGATCCGCTGAAGGTCGGTCCACTCCCGCCACAATGCGCTCTGATCAATTACATCAGTGCGTCGTGCGAAGAACTAGCAGTAGAAGGCTGTATCGAGGGCAACAGAGACAAGATATACCATGCAATTTACTATGACCCACTGACCTCGGCAGTCCTGAGCCTGGCAGAGATTAAGTCAATGGTGGACGAAATGTTTGAAGCCAACAAGGATTGGCTGCCAACATTCAAACACTAGTATACCAAACGCACTAACACTATATTCGGGCGGCGTCTGAAGGCACATGTCGGACTTAGAGACAGAGGCTGAACGTTTTGTCAAGCACCTGCAGACGGTAAAGAATCTTTCGCCGCATACTATCCGGGCGTACGCGACAGATATTGCGGATTTTCTCGCCTTCCTGGGCGAAGAGACTCTTTACGATCCACGAGAAGTTAATTACAAGATAATTCGACGTTACATGGCTCGTCTCGACCGTCGGGGACTGGCAAGGGCAAGTACCACACGTAAACTTGCCGCGCTCCGAGCCTTCTTCACTTTTCTAGTGCGCAAAGGATTGATGGACGCCGATCCTACTCTTGGGCTGTCGAATCTGCACCGCGACAAACGGCTTCCAAAGTTTCTGCGCACCGAGCAAATAGAGGCATTGATGGAGCGTCCCGACCCGAAAACACCTATAGGAACACGAGATAGAGCCATACTCGAGGTCCTATATGCTACTGGGATGCGTGTGAGCGAACTTGTCGGCATGGATGTGAAAGATGTTGACATTCCGGGAGGCGAAATTCGAGTACTTGGCAAGAGGTCAAAGGAAAGGATTACCCTAATAGGGCGTCCAGCACAGGAAGCGCTTCATGCTTATTTGACCTCTGGTAGAGAAAAACTCCTGAGCAAAAACAAAGACGCCGAAGCAAGCGCTGTATTCTTAAACAAGAATGGAGGCAGGCTTACTGCGCGTAGTATCCACCGCATCCTTGACAAGTACTTCGCGGAGGTGAGCGAAGAGATGAAAATAAGCCCGCATGTGCTCAGACACACCTTTGCAACGCACATGCTCGAAAACGGTGCAGACCTGAGGTCGGTGCAGGAACTCCTGGGACACTCCAGTATTTCCACGACACAGATATATACACACGTAACCCGAGAACATCTAAAGCAAGTCTATGACCGCGCTCATCCTAGAGCACATGGCGAATGAGACCTGCGGGAGGTTTTGAAATGTATGCTACCACAATTGTCGCTGTATTGCGCAATGGAAAGGTTGCGATAGCCGGCGATGGGCAAGTAACCATCGAGAACACAATTATGAAGCAAGGAGCAAAGAAGGTTCGGCGAATGTACGAGGGGAAGGTGCTTGCAGGTATTGCAGGATCCGTCGCTGATGCCTACACACTTTCCGACAAATTTGAAGCAAAACTTGAAGAGTCACACGGCAATCTGCTCCGTGCTGTCAGAGAGTTCGCAAAAGAGTGGCGTACTGACAGGATCCTACGCAGACTCGAAGCACTGATGATAGTAGCAGATAAGGAACACGTGCTGGTCCTATCGGGTAACGGCGAAGTCATAGAGCCTGATGACGGCATCGCGGCAATAGGTTCGGGAGGAGGCTTCGCCCTCGCAGCAGCACGAGCACTTGCCTCGTATTCCAACCTGCCCGCCGAGAAGATCGTGGAAGAGTCTCTGAGAATTGCAGCGGGCATTTGCGTATATACAAATGACAATATAACGGTAGAAGCCCTGGAATAAATGGGTAATACACCAATTGGTCGGTCTTTTTGACAACCAGTCTTTGCAAACCCATATGCCGAGGACGTAATATGCAAAACTTAACTCCCAGACAGATTGTCGAGGAACTAGACAAGTACATAGTAGGGCAAGATAAAGCAAAGCGGGCAGTGGCAATAGCCTTACGTAACCGTTACAGGCGTCAATTATTAGCAGAAGAGATGCGGGAGGAGGTCATCCCAAAAAACATCCTCATGATTGGTCCCACAGGAGTCGGGAAGACCGAGATCGCTCGTCGGCTGGCGCAAATTGCAAATGCACCATTCATCAAGGTGGAAGCCACGAAGTTTACAGAAGTGGGCTACGTGGGACGCGATGTTGACTCGATGGTTCGTGATCTCGTCCAACTTGCCGTTCGGATGGTCGAGAACGAAAAGATCGCCGAGGTTCAGGATACGGCACGTGAACTGGCAATAGACCGGATACTTGACATCCTGGAACCAATGCCCAGGCATGAGCCAGAGCATCGTCCGAAGGAAATCGAGGCCGCGTATCAGTTGGTTGGGCAGTTATTTGGTGCTCCGAAGCCTCCTGAAACGACAACTCAGACGGAGGCCTCTGCCCAGGCCGAGCGTGAAGAACGAATTCGTAAGGAACGTATTCGTGCGAAACTCAGGAAGCAATTGATGGAAGGTGTGTTAGACGACCAAAAGGTTGAAATCGAGGTAGAAGAAAGCGCAGGACCACCTTTCCTTCAGGTCTTCACTCAACAGGGAATCGAAGAAATGGGCATGGATATGCAAAGCGTGCTGGGACCATTCATGCGGCGCAAGAAACCCAAGAAGGTGACAATTAAGGAAGCAAAAGAGATTCTTGCCATAGAGGAAGCAAGACGGCTGGTGGACCAGGACCAGATTATACGCGAGGCCATCGAACGAACCGAGCAGTCAGGTATAATCTTTGTGGACGAGTTGGATAAAATTGCGGGGCGCGAAAAAGGCGGTGACAGCGGACCGCAAGTATCGCGAGAGGGCGTCCAAAGAGACATCTTGCCGATAATTGAGGGCTCCACAGTCATCACAAAGTACGGACCCGTACGCACTCACCACATCCTTTTCATCGCCGCTGGTGCATTTCACGTGACAAAACCTTCAGACCTGATTCCGGAACTTCAAGGACGACTGCCGATCCGAGTTGAACTCGACAGCCTCCATGCTGCTGACTTCGAGCGAATCCTAACCGAGCCAAAAAATGCCCTTGTGAAGCAGTACACAGCGCTCCTGGCAACCGAAGGAGTAGAGATCGAGTTCACACCAGATGCTATCAAGGAGATTGCCGCTATTGCCGAAGAAGTCAACTCACAGTCCGAGAATATTGGTGCCCGCCGCCTCCACACAGTCATGGAGCGGCTACTCGAAGATGTCTCTTTCAACGCACCTGAGACCTCCGGCACAATCAAGATAGACGCCTCTTATGTACGCCAAAAACTCGGTGACATTGTTAAGAACGAAGACCTGAGCAAATATATCTTGTAGACCACTCAATGTGAGCATAATGATGCGGGAAGCCTGTGCGTGCCAGCGATGCAACGAAACCAGGAAAGCCATTGCTTCGTAAAATTTCGAGGGTGACAGCCATGAAAAAACTTTGTACTAATGCAATCATCATGTTCCTGTTCGTAGTCTCGGCTGCGACCAGTACTACCGCAGCCATTCCTGATGTGAGTGCTGCTTCTCAAAGCGCAGTGGTGAGAGCGGTAAAATTGGTAGGTCCAGCCGTTGTAAACATAGATACCACATACACGCCAAAGCGTACAGGAACGATTTTTGATCTATTTCCGGAGTTCTTTGGATCACCCATGCCCAGACAGGGTCAAGGATCAGGGTGGATCTATGACGGCAAGAATGGATACATAGTCACAAATGAACACGTCATCGAAAACGCAGACCAGATAATTGTCACTCTCCCAAATAAACAACAATATGAGGGAAAGGTTGTTGGGGCAGACAGACTGAGCGACATAGCGGTCATCAAGATTGATGGTACAAACCTTCCTTCCCTTAAACTAGCCGATGGCGACAAGCCAGAGATAGGTTCCTGGGCAATCGCTGTTGGCAATCCATTCGGGCTCCAAAATACCGTGACTGTCGGCGTAGTCAGTGCAATGGGGCGGACAATAGAAACCAGTGACGGGCGGAGAATCGAAGACTGTATCCAAACCGACGCTGCAATTAATCCAGGAAACTCCGGCGGACCACTCTGCGATATAAATGGTAATGTGATAGGAATGAATGCGGCTATTAGAGCCGAGGGGCAAGGACTTGGGTTTGCAATACCTGCTTCGACCATTCGAACAATCGTGCCTCAATTGATCAAAAACGGAAGGGTAATCCGCCCCTGGGTCGGGTTCGCATACGCAGATATGACACCGCGGCTGGCACGAAGACTGGGGATAGACTATGTCGAGGGTGTGATCATCCAGGTCTACCGTGGTTCTTGCGCCGAGCAGGCACAACTCCGAACAGGCGACATCATAATCGAAGCCGCGGGTAAGCCGATTAAATCGTCTGAGGATCTGGAAGCAGTAGTCAAGCCACTCGGCGTCGGTGACAAACTGCGAATCACAGTGTGGCGCAGCGGGAGACAGTACAAAGTTGTCCTCACCCTATGCGAAATGCCACCCGAATATTAGCATACGTTCAGCCAAATGAGCATCGCCTTTGATGCTTGCTGTAATCGGTGACATCGCCTTGGAGCACCGGAGTTTCTGAAGGCACTCATTTGTGGTAATGTCGGTCAAAAGCAATCAAAAATAAAAAGCCCGCTGCCGGAGGCAAACGGGCCACCCCGTGCTACGAGCCTAGCCCCTCGAGCACGGAAAACGCGCAAAGGAGAAAAAGATGTTACTTTCCAAGTAAGACTACGTGCAAAATTCGTGCCAAATCTGCCAAGTTGTCACCAAACCTTTGTAATCCCTCAAAAATTTTTTACGGGACAATTCCTGCCCAATGACCACAGACTGATTCATTTGACAGGAGGATATGCTAGCCGTGTACTGTAATTGTCTATCGGAAAGGATGTGCCCAACTTAAGGGCGATGTCTGATTCATAGAGCGCTTTGCGACCAACAAGAGCATGAACAGCAGGGAACGAGTCATTCGTGCGATCGAATTTAAGGGTCCAGATAAAGTGCCTTTACTTCACGGTGTACTGCCGGCGGCCATATTCCGACACGGGCAAGCACTGGTTGACCTGCTCAACGAATTCAAGGACGATTTCGGCGGTAACTGGACTATCCCGAACAAAGAGCAACTACCACCGGGCTATCGTTACGGACAGAATACCGATGAATGGGGCGTCATCTGGCAGAACGACTACGAGGGAATGCTAGGTATCCCCGTTGGACATCCTCTCGCTGACTGGAGCAATTGGGATTCGTACTCGCTACCCCCAAATCCTGCTGACGACTGGTATCAAAACTACCAGCACGGACTAAACAACTCACACGAGCACTATGCCTTGCTAGGCGCAATCAATCTGTTCGAGCGAATGCAATGGCTTCGTGGCTATGAGAATCTCTTATGTGATATCGCAATTGGCGCCAAAGAAGCATACATTCTCCGTGACGCCCTCGTGGAACACCACCTAGAGTATCTCACTAAGGCGATAAGAACAGATGTAGACGGTTTCCACTTCGGTGACGATTGGGGAACACAAATTGCTTTGATCATTCATCCCGACGTATGGCGCAGATTTTTCAAACCTGCTTATGCTCGCCTGTTTGACCCCTGCAAGAGAGCACACAAACACGTGCACTTTCACACAGACGGCATGACATGGGACATCCTGCATGACCTAGTGGAAATTGGCGTAAACGTGCTCAATGTCCAACACTCCCTTATGGATCTTCAAATGCTTAGGCGTGAGTTCGGAGGCAAGGTTGCATTCCGGTCTGACCTTGACCGGCAGTTTATTCTCCCACATGGAACTCCTGCACAGGTCAGAGCCCACGTTCGAGAGGTATTTGAAGCCCTGGGACAGTATAATGGAGGACTTATAGGGCATGGCGAAATTGCACCAGACGTTCCGCTTCAAAACGTCAGGGCGATGTTTGAAGCGTGGGCAGAGTTCGGAAGGTACCAATAGAAGTGGCTTGAGCCTTGTTAGTCCCTCTGCTAGCAGGACATGCGGGCAATAGCGGAGCACACCGCATCAAAAGACCCAACCGAGAAAAGGCGTACTCTGGTCAGACTACGTCTTACGCCGCGCGCGCCAATCGTCCCGAGCCCCACACCGAATGGGCTGCGTCCACCACCTGTGGATCGAACTGAGAGCCAGCCTCCTCGTGCAGAATCTGGAGCGCTTCAGCCGGCGTCCTTTTCTCTTTGTATGCCCTCGGTGAGGTTATAGCGTCGAGCGCATCAGCAACCGCCAGTATTCTGGAAAGAAGAGGAATTTCCTCGCCTCTGAGCCCATCAGGATAACCCATGCCATCCCATCGCTCGTGATGATGACCGGCAATCCACGCGAGTTCAGATAGGTGCGCAATATTCCTGAGAATATCCATGGTCAGCACAGGGTGGTACTTCACTCTAACAATTTCGCTACCAACAAGCGGACCAGGCTTATCAATTATTGACCTGGGCACAGCCACCTTCCCTGCGTCATGCAGTAGACCCGCATATTTGACCTTTGTAACTTCGACGTGAGACAACCCCATCGCTCGAGATATCTCCACGCTATATTGCGAAACACGCTCAGAATGGCCTGCTGTAAATCCATGTTTGCTGTCAACTACTCTTGCAAATACAGTCAGGACAGTGCTCACTGCATCGGAGTTAGGTGGGAAGATAGGCGTACTTGTGCTCGATTCGAACCGCTCAATCAAGCCATAAAGCCTGGAATCGTCCACAAGCTCACGATAAAATTCTTCGCTCGAAATTACCAAGCGAAATGCCTCTGCGACTTCGGGCGATATTTCGAGCCCTGAAACCGTTTGCACTATGATTGCAGTATCCTCGGGCTGAACCTCGGGTCTGAAACGCCTGCTTAGGTCAATACTGTCTGCTATTCGAATCAACTGCGCTCCCGGAGCAATGTCGCCGCCAGCCTTGCGATATGGGTATCCCGATCCGTTATACCACTCGTGATGCTCAGCCACAAAGTCGGCGCACAGTTCAAGACCTGGTATCCCTTGGATGATTTCTTTCCCCCGTTCCGGGTGATTTACTACTTCAGGTCTCAGCAACTGGCTGTACAAAGTTGGGTAATGTATGATATGTGAGAATGCACCCATACCACCTACGTCATGCAGAAGCCCAGCATAGAACACTTCTGCGACATTACCGGGTAGAATGTGCTCAGCCATGGCGGCTGCTACCGCTGCCACACGCCACGCGTGAAAAAGTCGGGGGTCTTCCTGGACGTCCAGTACATAGGATATAGCGGTGATCAGGTCGCTAAACAACTTTGGGTTGTCGCTTATTACATCCTGATGCGCTATTGCTGCCTCTTTCGAAGCGAACAGAACCGAATGCAGCCCCGGGAAAGTTGAGCTGGGCATTGGAATCATAGGACCGCCTCTCAAAATGCCGCTTCTATTCAATTTTGATAATTGGCAACAAGCAAACTGCAATATAGGGAGCAAACGCAGATTGGGCAAAAAACAGGTAGAACTGCTGGCGTACGCTGGTCCGGTGTCCCAACCGCTATGACCTAAGAGGGTAGACTTAGATCAACTTCCCAGGGGACGCGAAGTTGCCCATATCAGGAAGATTATTGTCATGATTGCAAACAAAGCAGGCAAGAGTGAGAGAATCAAATCACGTCGCAGGTTCGGCTTGCCGGATGAGAGTTCAACTACGGCGCGCGTAACTTCGTCTATATTCCTCGCTCCGAACACAGCGAAGGCAATGGGCACATAAAGTAATTGGCGTCCGCCCAGCCGTTCAAGCCATACACTGAAAAGAAGCGCTCCCGACAAAAAGACAACCAGCGTTGCCAGCAATGCCGAACCGGAGGTTGGTCCTCTCGCACACTTGAGTAACTGGCAGGAAACACACATAGCGGCTACAATCACAAGCGGGATAAACGCCCATCGCAAGACGCGGGTGCGGATGGGACACTTAGCGATGCGTGTGGTAAGCACCCATCCCAATGCGTAATACCCTAAGAAGAGGGCTATCAGCCCGGAGCGCAACAACTTTTCTAGGGTATCACTGGAATTCACGATCTACTCTCCCCTACTCCTGCCGTTCGCCAAGCCGTGCGTGAATTCCTCCAGGAAATCTCGCCCTTGCGCATCTCTTTTCGCCGAATATCCTACGGGCAGACAATCCGCCTACAAGTGGTGAACCGTCTCCTCTCTATTTATTCCGCGGCAAACCCGTCTCGCCACCATTTGCCAGCATATCCTGGTCAACAGATTCCGGGATGCCAACCACATCCCGCCTCTTGCCGCCGCCGTCGTGCACTTTGGTATCAATCGAAAAGTCCACTCTATACAAAATATTCTGACCATTCGCTTGACAGCATTTGACTTCACTGCTATCATGGTCGGGTGTGTCTGATCAATCAGAAAATTCAGGCTTATCGGAAAGAGAGGAACGTTCCAATGCCCTCGGAGTTATCACCCCATGACTGTTTTGTTGGCACCGTGACAGTCGGAGAGCGCGGCCAACTGGTCATCCCTGCCGAAGCAAGAAAAATGTTAGCCATTAATACTGGCGACCGCTTGCTCATAATGACTCACCCTAGTCAGAACGGCTTCATGGCTTTCAAGATTGACGCAATACGTAAGTTTCTCAACTACCTCACCGCTGGATTGGGTGTAGCCGAACTGAATAAGACTGTCACACAAAGTGAGGAAGAAAGCAACATCGAGGGGAAGGCAGACTAGCGATGAATCCCACAGTTGCAGGTTCACGAAGGATTTTTCAGGCAACAGTGATTCTTGTAGTGGCGATGGCTTGCTGGAGTTCACTTGCGCACGCAGACAAACTCACCATTGATGAGAGTATCAAATTGGCTCTTGAGAATAATCCCAAGATGCGCATAGCCCGTGAGACTCTGCGAAAGGCAGGTGCACTCATTGACGAGGCCACTGCACAGGGAATGCCAAAACTCAGCCTTGACGGAACCTGGCAGCGCCTTGACGAGGTGCCGTTGGCAAAACTTGGCGACCGTCAAATTCCTTTGGGCAACCTGGACAACAGAACGGCTAATCTTGCATTGGTTCAGCCGCTTGATGTATTCGGCGTTGTCCGCACTGGCAAAAAAGTAGCCAAGCACAATATGTCTGCAGCAACCTCGGAGTACCAACAGACCACCAATGACCTAGTATTGGAGGTCAAGACTGCCTACTTCAATGTGCTCCGAGCACAACGCTACCTTAAGGTTCAGGAAGATACCATCAAGGCCCTCGAAGCGCACCTGGCTGATGCAAAGGCACGACTTCAGGCAGGGACAGCTGCACCGTTTGAAGTAATGCGCGCTGAGACGCAGGTGGCAAACGCACGGCAGCAACTTATAGCCGCACAAAACGGCGTCGAGTTGGCAAGGTCTGCCTTCAACAACGTACTCGGCAGACCATTAGATACGCCTTTCGAACTCGATGAGCCTGAACAGCCGCGGTACGTTGACGTAGACGCTTCTCGTTGCATTACAAAGGCATGTGAGAACAGACCCGAGGTTTTGCGTGTCGAAGCGCAGGTTAGGGCAGCTATCGAACAAGCGAAGGCGGCTGCTCTTCTAGGCAAGCCTCGCTTCAATCTGCGGTGGGTCTACAATAAGAACTTTGACACGACACTCTTTAATCCCAGGGATAAATCCTGGCAGGCGTTCTTGACCACGAGTATCTCGTTGTACGACGGTGGATCTACCAAAGCATCTGTAGAGAAAGCCCGCGCAGATGCCGAGAGCATGAAATCATTACGTGACCAGACGCGGCTAGGCGTGACATTGGATGCACAGCAGTCATACCTCAGCCTGAGAGAAAGCCGGGAACGAATTCAGGCAGCAGAGAAAGCCCTCGAGCAAGCACGAGAAAGCATGCGCCTTGCTCAGGTTCGCTACCAGGGCGGCGTTTCTACGCAAGTTGAACTATTCGATGCACAGTCGGCACTGACCCTGGCAGAAACAAACTATGTCAATGCAATCTATGACTATCAGGTATCTCTGGCTAAAGTCGAGCATGCAGTTGGCGGTCCGGATGCCATGGCAAAACTATTGGACGAGTCCACTGGTTTGCAACAAGCGAGCAATCAGGAGATGGCTAAACTCCAACGATAATGGATGAAGTCGTAATCCAGACAAACAACTTGACCAAATCGTTCGGACGGCAGATTGCGGTACGTGATCTGACCCTGCGTGTCGGTATTGGAGACGTATACGGGTTTCTCGGCCCAAATGGAGCGGGGAAAAGTACCACCATACGCATGCTTCTGGGACTAATCCGCCCAAATAGAGGCGAGGCGTTGCTTTTCGGATGCAACATTTCCAAGAATCGGAGAGAAATCCTCAAAGATGTTGGGGCGCTAGTGGAGGCCCCTAGTTTCTATAAGTATCTGACTGCGCGTGACAACCTGCGTATCCTCAGCAGACTTTCAGGTGGGTGCACAGAAAAACGTATTGACGAGGTGCTGGACGTCGTGGGGCTGCTTGACCGGGCGAATGACAAGGTATGTACATTCTCTCATGGAATGTGTCAGCGCCTCGGCGTTGCGCAGGCACTACTACCACAGCCAAAGGTAGTCATACTTGATGAACCCACGTCGGGGCTCGATCCGCAGGGTATTAAAGATATGCGCGAGTTGATCAAGTGGCTGGCCACGGAACAGAAAGTTACCGTATTCCTATCCAGTCATCTACTGCACGAGGTTGAGCAAGTATGCAACCGCGTCGGTATAATCCACCGCGGTAAACTCCTAGCCGAAGGAAATGTTGACCAATTGCTTCAACGTAAGACGGAAGTCGTAGAGTTCACTGTAGATGATGCAAGCCGCGCGGCGGAAGTCGTACGTCATTTTGAATGGGCGGAGATAACTGCGGTGAACACAAGCCGGATGGAAGTTCAGGTGGCGCACCAACGCATTCCCGATCTAAATCGTTCACTGGTGAACGAGGGAATCGGCGTCTTCTCGATAACTCCAAAGACGGTCAATCTTGAGGAACTGTTCTTCGATATTATTCGAAACACCAGTGGAGATGTTAACAACAATCCGAGTTGAGGCTCATAAACTTTGGCGAAAGCCCCGAACTTACCTTGGCTTCGCAGCGATATCGGGTCTGGTAACCCTGTGCTTGATTGCGGTCAAGTACGAAAATCCGCTCAGGCATGTCGAGCGGTATCTTGCACAGGATTTCATCATGTCAGGTTCGTTCGTAAACGCCGTGTTCCTAGTACATAATTTGATCGAGATACTGGCATTTACTTTCCTGCCCCTATTTGCTTGTCTTGTTTTGGGAGACCTAATTGCCTCCGAAGCAGCGGACGGCACTTTGAGAACTATCCTATGCCGACCTGTGAGCAAAGCGGCACTAGTCGCATCAAAATACATAATTGGAGCGGCTTACGCCGTTAGCCTGACAATCTTTTCTGGAGTGCTTGGATATCTATTAGGCAGGGCATTTCTGGGAAGGGGTAGCCTGCTCATCTTTAGTGACGGAATTTGGATTTTCAACGAACAAAGCGCACTGCTCAGACTCCTCGCTGCCTATGCTCTCGTGTCGGCAAGCGCCCTTGCTGTGGGCAGTATGTCGTTTGCTATTTCCACATTTCTGAGCAATTCAAATGCCGCAATTGTCGGCGGGATGGGTCTCCTATATACGTCCGTGGCCCTCGGAGCCATTGACTACTTCAAATTTTTGCGCCCATACTTGATACCGACATATTCTCAGGCATGGCACAGACTTTTTGTGGACCCAATTGACACTCTATTTTTGCTCAAATCGTTTGGGGTTTTGCTTGCTTACGCGGCGGTATCATTTGGAATAGGACTAATCATTTTTGTGCGGAAGGACGTGCTGACATGAGTTCCCACAGGCGCCACGTTCAACGCCAGAAGAACCAAGCAACATACACGTTTGCCGCCATGGAAAAAATGAAGAATTTGGCGGTGATGATTACCATAATCACGCTCGTAACTGTAGGTGCCTGCTACGCCGCCGGACCAAGCGCAAGGCAAATCCTAGAAAATGCGGCTCGAGTCTACGATGCAGTGCAGGATTATGTTGTTGATGCAAAACTAAGGGTAGAATCGCCTAACATCCACGTGCCAGAAGCATCCATCAGAATATTCTTTAAGAGACCGCGGAAATTGCACGTGGAAAGCGATAGAGGCTTCGCTATCCTGCCAAGGCAGGGAGTGGTTCTTGACAATCCCGTGCGCGAGATACTAAAGGAGGCAACGCTGAGTCTTGCTGGAACTGATCAAGTAGAAGGCGTGAGATGCTATGTTATCAGGGTTTCCCACAAACAGTTTGACCGACGTGTCGAAAGCACACTTTGGGTTGACGCACGGCGATGGCTCGTCCTTCGGATGAGCGCAAATCCCGAGGTCGGACCGTCAAGCGAAGTTAGCCTCTGGTATACAAGGGTAGCAGGCAAGTACTGGCTGCCATCTAGAACCCATACAAAACTGATTACGCCGCCTCTTCCCGGTCTCGATACTAATAAAAATCCTACCGATGCAAAGCCCGCAGTCACAGTCATAGACATGCGGTTTAGCAAGTACAAGGTCAACACAGGCATAAGCGACAAAATATTCGAGGGGGAAAATGGAAAAAAGTAAATCCAAAAAGACAGCCTATGTTTTCTTGGTCGTAGTGATAGCGTTTGTTATGGCAATAGCGCTAGCCAGACAAGCGATCAATAAGCGCGAGGCTCCTAAAGAGCCAAAGGAGTTTGGTATATCCGTCAAGGTTGCAACAGCACGGATTGGGAGCATGGATTCTGTCATAGAGGTATCGGGTGACCTGAAGGCACTCAAGGCAGTCTCTCTATCCCCCAAAATGGCTTTGCGCGTCACATCCGTGCCTTACAGAGAGGGTGACCTGGTTCGCGCTGGTGCAGTAGTCGTACAGCAAGATACCTCAGACCTGCGTGCCCAGGTGCGCCAGGCTGAGGCAGCCCTAGAGGCCGCACGAGCACGCCTTTCGCAAGCAATAACCAACGACAAAGTCTCGGACACTCAGATTGAGTCGCAGATCGTTTCCGCAAAAGCGGCATTGGACGCAGCAAGAGCAAGATTGCAAATGTTGAAGAAGGGCGCCCGCGCTCAAGAGATCGCCCAGGCAGAAAACGCACTTGCATCTGCAAAAGCAAACTATGACAACGCCAAAGCCAACCTCGAACGAATGAGAAATCTGTTCGCCCAGGGAGCGATCTCGCCGCAGCAAATGGACCAGGCTCAAACGCAATATGATATCGCATCAGCCCAGTACGGCAGTGCCAAAGAGCAACTCAGTCTCATCAAGGCTGGCGCGCGTGAAGAAGAAATCGAGGCGGCTGAAAAACAGGTAGAGCAGGCGGACCAAGCTTATCGCATAGCGCTCTCAAACAGAGCGCAGAAGGACCTACGGCGGGAGGACATCAACTCTGCGAGAGCCGGCGTGACTCAAGCAGAGGCAAATCTTGCGTACGCACGACAGCAACTTGTCAATGCCTCTGTGCTCAGTCCCATCACTGGCACCGTCTCAAAACGAATGACCGAACCAGGACAGATGGGTGTACCGGGAGTACCAGTGATGGAAATCGTAGCGCTAAACACGGTCTACTTTGACGCAACACTTTCTGAGATGGACGCGCACAAGGTGCGAGTCGGACAGCCGGTGGAAGTACGCGTAGACGCCATACCCGGGAAAAAGTTCAGGGGAAACGTCATAAAGATACTACCAACCGAAAACCCCAAAAACAGACAGTTGAGCGTATGGATATCGCTGCCCAATGCTAACGGGGAATTGAAGCCGGGTATGTTCGCACGAGGCAACGTGCTAATCGCAAGGCACAAAAAAGCAGTGATAATTCCAAAGGATGCGCTGATGGCGAGTGAAACAGGTTATTCTGTCTACCGAGTCACGGATTCCACAGCCCATTTTCAACCTGTAACGGTTGGGTTCGAGACTCGCGACGAAGTCGAGATCCTCGCTGGTGTCTCACCAGGTGACCTGATTGTCATATCCGGTCAGGATAAGCTCTCGGATGGAGTAAAGGTCAATGTGGCTAACTAATCTATCAATCCGCAGACCAATTGTAATATTGATGGTATTCACAGCGATCCTGGTGATCGGTTTTAGGTCTAGGTCAGGCATGCCTATCGACCTGTATCCAAAAGTAGAAATCCCCTACGTAACCATAACGACGATTTATCCGGGCGCCGGACCGGAAGAGATCGAGACATTAGTTACAAAGCCACTTGAAGATGCTGTTGCATCCGTAAATGGGATTAAGAACATAGTCTCATATTCCCAGGAAGGCATTTCCACGGTTTCCCTTGAGTTTGAGTTAGAAACAAATTTGGATACCGCGGTGTCAGACGTACGGGCAAGGGTAGACGCCACCCGCAGATTGCTCCCGAATGATGCTGAGACTCCAGTCATAAATAAGATTGAAACAGGAGCATTCCCTGTCCTTTGGCTCGGCATATCAAGCAAACGCCCCCCTCGCGAACTCCGCGACCTGGTAGATAATGTGATTAAAGACCGGATTGCAAAACTAAAAGGAGTTGCAGGAGTGACTGTAACCGGTGGCGACATTCGCGAAATCCAGGTAAACGTGGACAAGAACAGGCTTGAGGCTTACGGACTTTCGATCAATCAGATCTCCCAAGCGCTGGCAATGGCTAACCTAAACCTACCCAGCGGGCGAATCACGGAAAACTCCCGTGAGTATGCCGTACGCGCCATCGGTGAGTTCGACAACGTTGATGATATCAGGCATTTGCGGCTCCGATTTGGTGGGGGTGGCGTCTTGACTCTGGGGCAGATAGCCGAGGTCAAAGACTCAGTAGCAGAGCGAACTGAGACAACTCGCCTACAGAAGCAAGAAAGTGTTGGACTACTCATTCAAAAGCAATCGGATGCGAACACAGTTCAAGTAGTTGATGCGGTAAAGAAAGAACTCGACGTTATGAAAGGCATCCTGCCGAAGGACATCCAGATAGGCGTATCGCTCGACCAATCGAAGCAGGTAAGGGAGGCACTAGCCGATGTCAACACCAGTCTCTGGCTAGGTGCATTCCTGGCAGTGCTCATCGTCTTTCTTTTCCTGCATAGCATCCGTGGCACTTTTATCGTCGCGATTGCTATCCCGACGAGTATTATCGCCACGTTCATCCCCATATACTTCGCCGGCTTCACAATGAATATGATGGTTATGCTTGGTCTCTCGCTAGCCGTTGGGATCCTTGTAGATGATTCCATAGTCGTACTTGAGAACATATACCGACATCTTTCTAAGGGAGAGACACCAGCTGAGGCAGCATTCAATGGTCGGACCGAAATCGGTCTCGCTGCTATTACGATCACGATGGTTGACGTCGTCGTATTCGTTCCTATTGCTTTCATGGGTGGCATGGTCGGACGGTTCTTTCGAGAGTTCGGCATAACCGTTGCCAGCGCCACACTGTTTTCACTATTTGTCTCATTCACACTTACACCTATGCTCGCCTCCAGGTGGTACAGAAAAGGAGAAGCCGTGGAGGCAAGCACTGGGTTTTTCGCAATACTCGACAAGTTCTATCATGAACTCGACACACGGTATCGGCGTGTACTGGCATGGGCACTGGATCACAGGTGGTTTGTTGTGGTTTCGGGATTCACTATTCTAATGGCACTACTCCTCGGTCTTGCCCGTAAGGCGATCATCAGGTTGGTTCTCACCAAATTGCCCGTGCTTATTGCTGTAATTGCTGCTGCCCTCTTGGTCAGATTTGTCACCAGGCGACTCAGGAAGAGACCCTTCCTGGACATGTCACATGTGGTCGCTCTACGTACGCCCACACTGGTGGTTATTGGCATCGTATTGATTTTATTTTTCATGCTCCCTTCACCAAGGTTCGAGTTCTTCCCAAGAATGGACCAAGGAAGAGTCGGCGTAACGATTGAAATGCCATCCAACGCTTCCCTAGCAGCCACTGATGCAATCGCTAGGCAAGTGGAGGACGTGTGTTCAAAAATCCCCGAGGTCGAAAGCATATTCACCAACGTCGGTTCAACCCAGGCTGGGATTAGAGGCGGCGAGAAGGGGGCAAACTACGCACAGGTTATGTCCTCACTAAAGGAAAAAGAAAGCGTGTTTGACCGCCTATTCCGAGTGTTTCGAGGGGGAAAACGCAAGCGCATCCGCTCCGACCAGGAGATTGCACAGGAACTTCGGCATAAACTTAGCGGGATCGTCGGAGCAAGAATCATCGTGCAAACAGCCGGGACGATGGGACGAGGCGGCTCACCAATCGACATCGAACTCACAGGCAGTGACACAGCCGAACTTAATGCTGTCGCCCAACAGATTAAGTCCATCATTGCCAATACAGAGGGGATATTGAACGCAGACGTTTCGTGGAAAGTCGGAAAACCCGAAGTCCAGGCAACCATAGACCGCGTACGTGCCGCCGACCTTGGTCTCACCGTCGGTCAGATTGCATCAGCCCTTCGCACATCTATCGAAGGTAGCACCGATACACATTTCCGTGAGAACGGACGAGAGTATGACATCAGGGTGCGGTTGAATGAATTTGACCGCCACGACCTTTCTGATGTCTCGGGCGTCGTGATTGGCTCAATAGACGGACGACCCATATTCCTCCGAGACGTTGCCAAACTCACCCACACGACAGGACCCACCAAAATAGAGCGCAAGAATCGCCAGCGAAAGGTCTCAGTAACTGCAGATCTCGCCCCAGGTTATGCCGTGGGGAACATGCAAAGAGTACTGAAAAAAGAGTTAGAGCACGTCCACCTTGGTGATGTCAATCTCTTCTGGGGAGGAGAAGTGCAGCAAATGCGCGAGAACTTTGCATACATGATAAGCGCGCTAATGCTCGCAGTCAGTCTTGTGTACATGCTCATGGCCGCGCTTTTTGAATCACTCTTCAACCCCTTTATAATAATGTTCAGTCTTCCCATGGCTCTGATAGGAGCGATTGGAGCGCTTGCTATCACAGGAGAAACTCTAAGTGTAGTATCCATGATTGGCATCATCATGCTTATGGGTCTAGTGACAAAGAACGCAATCCTACTGGTAGATTATACGAATACGCTTCGTGCTCGGGGCATGGAGAGAAATGCTGCCATCCTTGAGGCAGGCCCAACTAGGCTCAGACCGATTTTGATGACAACCCTTGCGATGATATTCGGCATGCTACCGACAGCACTCAAACTAGGTCGCGGCTCGGAGTTTCGCGCTCCAATGGCAATCGCCGTGATTGGAGGCTTGATCGTGTCCACCCTACTCACACTGGTGATGGTCCCCACGCTCTACACCATGTTCGATGACTTGCTTGTCGGCTGGCAAACAATGAAACTACGGCTTCTTGGAAGACTCGCAGCGACACCACAGGATGATGCAGGCAGCGAGTGATGACATCACGCGAACGCATTCTAGCGGCCATGAGGTGCGAAAAAGTTGACCGTGTGCCGGTCTCGCCATGGGGCATTGGGCGCATTGACCTAGACAGCCCGCTGGGGCAGGAACTGGTCAAAAAGACAGACATAGTTATGGATGTCGGCGCCGGTGGAGATCCATTCCTTGGCAAAGCGGCTAAAGCGGAACACCACCAGGAAGGTGATACATGGATAACTGTTGTACATACTCCGAAAGGCAATCTAACAAGCAAATATCGCCGTACCGAAGTAACTGGCGCAAACACGGAATTCTTCCTGAAAGAACCATATGACATTGAGAAAGCCCTCGCAATACCCTTCGAACCAATGGACATTGACTTAACTACCTATTGGAAACTGCGCGAAAAGATTGGTGATGAGGGGCTTGTGATGATTGGTATGGGAAATGGAGTGGCCACACCCGCATCTTGGTTCTCGCCTGAGCGGTTCTGCCTGGCATGGGCAGATGAACCTACCCTGGTAGAGCAATTGACTGCCACCGCTACTGAGCGCCTGATTGATTTCGTCGAGAGATGTTGCCGAGAAGGAGTTGATGCATTCCGTATAGTGGGCGGTGAATACGCAACTGTTCAACTAGGTCCCCAAGGATTCAGGCGATTGTGCGTAACCTATGACAAAGTACTGGTCGAAGCGATCCACCGACATGGCGCTATCGCTCATTATCACAATCATGGACCGGTGATGCGCTATCTGGAGGACTTTGCCGAGATCGGCATAGACTCGCTAGACCCGCTGGAAGGACCACCCTGGGGTGACGCCGATTTGGCTGAAGCGCGGCAACGGCTTGGCGACCGAATCTGTATGGTAGGCAACCTCGATGATATGGAGATAATTGATAAACTTCCGACTGACGAGGTGTTAATGCTGGCACGCGCACGACTGGACTCGGCGGGAAATAGAGGCTTCATACTAGGTGGCACGTCATCTGGTATCTACGGCGAGCATGGTGCTCACAACTTCATCGCAATGGCGGAAATGGTGAGCAACTCCCAGATTTAGCACGACCCCGAAATAGCCTAGGTTTAGAAAATACTACCTGCATGCGTCACCACAGCCGTAGAAGAGAGGGGCTTGTGTGCATTCACAACACAAATGATGTGCGCTGTGCTGACACCTATTACCCAAGACCCGGATGTTTGACAGGTAGCCGCAATCTTGGTATACTTATTTTGACAAAGGAATACCGCCGCTAGGGGTGCAGGGCGCGGTGAGCATTCTCTGGTGCAAAACAGATTGCTCGTCATGCTCGGCTGAGAGTCCCAATCCGTGGGACAACCCTCATCACCTGATATCGGGTAATGCCGGCGTAGGGAAGCGGACAGCGACGAAGATTGAGCGCCGTGGTTCTTCCTTCTGCCAGGTGGGAAACACGGCGTCATTATTTATTATCGGCTGGCGGCATTTCTACACGCGGACCGCCATATCTGGGACTGACACCCGGCGAGGAGCCATTTAGAGGTACCGATGACTCAACTTGAATCAGCGAGGGCAGGCAAGATTACCCTCGAAATGAAAATAGTAGCCGAAAAGGAACACGTATCGCCTGAAACCATCCGAGAAGGCGTGGCCGCTGGGAAGATTGTGATCCCGGCAAATATAAACGCGCTGCCCAGAAAGCCATGCGGAATAGGAAAGGGACTAAGGACCAAGGTAAATGCAAATATTGGCACCTCACCTGACTTCCCTGAGGTCGAGGATGAAATCGTCAAACTGCGCATAGCCATCGAAACCGGAGCAGACACAGTGATGGACCTAAGCACAGGTGGGGACCTTCGGTCGGTGAGGCGTGCGATCCTCGAAGCATGCTCGGTGCCGCTGGGCACGGTCCCCATCTACGAAGCCGCAATTAAAGCTGCAGACAGGGGTTCCGTGGTCCACATGTCGGAGGAAGACCTTTTCCGTGTAATTGAGCAGCACGCAAAGGACGGCGTTGATTTCATCACCGTGCACTGTGGCATCAATCGTGAGTCTTTACAACGGCTTCGACAAGCTAGGCGTCTCACAGACGTAGTCAGTCGAGGCGGCGCATTCCTTGTATGTTGGATGCTAGGGAATGACCGCGAGAACCCGCTCTATGAACACTTCGATGACCTTCTTGAGATTTGCAGGAAGCATGATGTGACCCTCAGTTTAGGCGATGGAATGCGCCCCGGCTGCCTGGCAGATGCAACAGATCGCCCACAAATCCAGGAATTGATAACCCTCGGCGAACTCGTTGACCGTGCGCGAGCAGCCGGAGTACAGGTGATGGTCGAGGGACCGGGTCACATCCCGATTCACCAAATTGCTGCAAACGTTCAAATTGAAAAAACGCTCTGTGGCGACGCGCCATTCTATGTATTAGGTCCGCTTGTAACGGATGTCGCTCCCGGATATGACCACATTACTTCCGCAATCGGCGGAGCGATAGCCGCATCTGCTGGCGCAGACTTCTTATGCTATGTGACACCCTCCGAGCACGTCGGACTCCCAGGACCAGATGAAGTCCGCAAAGGAGTGGCTGCAGCAAGAATCGCTGCGCACGCAGCCGATATCGCCAAAGGTGTCCCTGGCGCAATCGAGTGGGATAATGCGATGTCAGCCGCCAGGAAAGCACGCGACTGGCAGAAACAATGCGAACTTGCACTCGATCCCATTGCATTCCGCGAATATCGCACGGGTAGAGCATCTCATGATGCCGACGTGTGTTCCATGTGCAGCAAGTACTGCGCCATGAAAGTAGTAGACGAGTATCTGCGCCGTTAGCCCCGCCTTTGCCTGCCCCACGGAACCTCACAACCTGCACGTCTCCTACACTTGTATAGCCGTACATTGAAGGTTCTGCTCGGATAAGTGGTCTAAACCCCATGAAAAAAATATTCCGGAGGCAGACTATGAGAAGCAAGTATTGGATATTGGCATCACTGCTCGCCCTTGGCATGGTTCCCCCATACGCCTATGGAGACGGCATTCTGATTCCGCACCGACAGCCTGACCGTCCTGTATTCTCCGTCAAGTACCACCATGTGGATGTGTTTATTGATGAACAGGCGGCAACAACAAAGGTTGACCAAATATTCCACAATGAGACCGCTATTGAAGAAGAAGCAACATATGTGTTTCCTCTCCCAAAAGGCGCAACTATCACAAAGTTCACTATGTTCATCGGTGAGAAGGAAGTGCAAGGTAGAATCCTCGACAGAGATGAAGCTCGCAAGTTATACGAGTCCATTGTACGGCGGAGAAAGGACCCCGCTCTTCTGGAATACATGGATCGGAATACTTTCCGTGCAAGGGTTTATCCCATTCCCGCACACGGTGACAAACGCATTAGACTGGAATACAGGGAGGTGGTCGCTAAGAACGGGAATCTCTGCAGGTACGTGTACCCACTGAGCACTGAACGATTCTCCTCTAAACCACTCGCTGATTGCCGAGTGACTATCCACCTCAAGTCTAGCACACACATTTCCAACATTTATTCGCCGTCCCACGTTGTCAAAGTGGAACGTACAAGCCGAAACGAAGCGGTTGCCACCTGGAGCGCAAGGGACGTTAAGCCAGATACGGATCTGGTGCTTTACTACAGCCTGGCACCGAAAGACCTTGCTCTCGATGTCATGACATTCAAAGATGATAAAGGCAAAGGCTATTTCATGCTCCTGGCCAGTCCACCAGTTAAGGACAACGGGCAAATCATGCCAAAAAGTGTGGTATTCGTACTGGACAGAACGGGAAGCATGGCGGGCGAAAAAATCACCCAGGCAAAGAATGCTCTAAAACATTGCCTGAACTCCCTCAAGGCACATGATAGGTTCAACCTAATCATGTTTAGTGAAATACCAGATCCTTTATGGGACGGGCTCAGGCCGGCCTCAAAGGCGAACATAAAAGAAGCACTTGCCGCTGTGGTTAGAGCGGAGGCATCTGGAGGTACGAACCTGCACGACGCAATTGGCGCAGGGCTCAATCAACTGGCGTCGGAGCGCTCAACGAATACGCTACGCTTCATGGTTTTGCTGACGGACGGACTGCCCACAGTTGGCGAGACCAGCACCGAGCGAATACTTCAAGATGCCAAAGAAGGAAACAAAGCAAAGGCGCGTATCTTCGCTTTCGGTGTCGGCTACGATGTCAACGCACATCTCCTAGACCTCTTAGTAGAGCAAAACAATGGCGTGTCCGAATATGTCTTGCCCAACGAAGACATAGAAGTAAAAGTCTCATCATTCTTCGCCTCAATCAATGAGCCGCTGCTGACCGAGACAGAAATCACAGCAAAAGGAGTTCGGATCTCCCAGACATACCCGTCTCCTCTGCCAGATATATTCAAGGGATCACAACTGATCGTCCTTGGCAGATACGAAGGATCCGGAAAGGCAACTTTTGTACTTTCAGGCAAGAACCGAGGAGAGACGAAGACTTGGACTACGGGGGTGGACATGACCGGAAACGAGCCCGACAAAGACTTTATTCCTTTGATTTGGGCTGCACGCCGAATTGGGTATCTGCTTGATCAGGTGCGACTGCACCGAAGCGACGAATTAATTGAAGAGATTGTGCGCCTTTCTAAGGAATGGGGGATTCCCACAGAATTCACATCTTTCCTCGTGGACGAGGATGTACCGATCCCGCTAGCAGAGGCAGTGGACAGGGTGTTTATTTCTGTGAAACAGGCACGCTCGTCCGAGTCAGGTACCTGGGGCGTCTACCAAAGTGTGAATCAGGCTATGCTTAAGACGCAAGCACAGGTTCCCGCTAATGCAGGGGCAGCACCATCAGCATCACCCGACCCCTACGCCTACGGTGCGGGAGGGCAGGCTGGCAGCAGGATCGGCAACGTCCGAGGATACTTTGATGCCGAGGGTAAGCCGGTCATGATTGGTCGTGTACAGAATATCGGCACTCGCACCTTCTACTTGCGCGGCAATCAATGGGTTGACCAACAGACCGAGGGACAACAACTCAAAGCCTTGCAAATCAAGCAGTTCAGCAATGCACATTTCAAACTTCTTAATGCCTACCCGGAACTCGCTAAGTATCAGAAACTTGGGAACGTTCGCCTGCTTGTAAACAGTCAGGTCATTGAAATCGGACCAGAGGGAAAAGAAGACCTTACAGACGCTGAGATCAAAGCCATCCTGGGAAATACGGGCGGCGAAAGAGGAAGAGCAGTAGTTCCTAGTACTTTCAATCAAAAAGTGTTTGCAGCCGGACAGATTGCGACCAGTAGTTGCGTGGTTTCCATCCTGATTGCTGCACTCTTGCGGCGACACAGCGCCTAGTTCTCGGATCAGTCCTCGAATGTCTATATGTCTAAAGAGCAGACACAGCCCATCTTCGCCCACCGTTTCCGGACACCATGCGGGTACGGTGGGCGAAATTTGCTACCCCGGGAAGAACCTAGTGAACAAAGCAAGTGGTCTTTTCCGCATCATCCACGTTTCCATCGTCAGCGTGTGCCTGTTCTGCCTGGCGGAGATGCTCTGCAGCATCTTCTGGGGAGGTCACATTTATGTATATGCCTGTTCCCATTTCAAAACCGGCGGCGATTGTCAACCTAGGCGCTATCTCCAAATGCCAGTGGAAAATGTGTTCCTTTTCACCGTCAATTGGTACGGTGTGAAGCGTGTAGTTATAAGGGGGATAACTAAGACACTTGCCTATCATTTGAAGAACCCTTTGTACAATTGACGAAAATGCCGGTAGGAGTTCAGGCTCATCTGAAAACGATCGAATATGACGCTTAGGAATCACCCAGGTCTCAAATGGAAACTTCGGAGCAAAAGGCTCAAACGCCAGGAACTCGTCAGTTTCAGCAATTACCCGCTTCCCAAAGTTCCGCTCCTGGCGGATCATATCGCAAAAAATACATCGGTCGTGGTAATCATAATACCTCTCAGTGCCTACAAGTTCTTGTTTAACCTCCATTGGAACCATGGGCAGTGCAATCAGTTGTGAGTGTGGGTGTTCCAACGAAGCACCTGCCACCTTCCCATGATTGCGAAATATGAGGATGTACTTGAACCGCGGGTCTTTGCTCAGGTCAACCATCCGCTGGTAGCATGCCCACCACGCTTCCTCGGCCTGCTTAGGCGGAATTGTGGCCATGCATTTATCATGCTCCGGCGTCTCGATGATTACTTCGTGTGCCCCAACCGCATTCATAAAATCATACATACCAACGCCAGACCTATCTAGTTCACCTTCTATAGCCAACGCTGGGAACTTGTTGGACACAACGCGTACCCACCACCCCGGAGTATTTGCAGGGCTACCCGGAGGTCTGAATGCCAGAACTTCAGGAGGCGTCATGTGCTCGTTGCCCGGACAAAACGGGCAGGTTGCACTGAACGTTGGTCTGTTTGAAGTGTTCTCAGCCTGAGTAAAATCCGATGGTCTCTTGCTTCTTTCCGTTGCGATGATCACCCATTCCCTGGTGATCGGGTTCTTCCTGAGTTGTGGCATAAAGTCTCCTTCTTGTCCTTCAATTACGAACTTTGCAGATGAAGAGGCCTCAGCGCCACCTACTGCATCCCCTCGCTGTAATTAATGAAACAGCGCTTACCTATTCTTATTGTCGGACGTGGCGTGCCGACGCTATAGGGGTGCCAGAACCTTTGAAATGCTTATCCGTTTCAAAGCCCTTCGCTCCACGAACGCCCAAGATGACCTTGGGCGCTCGACCATGGTATAATTCAATCTGATGTCGTACGCAGAACTCACGCCGATTCCGCGGCATTTCTACGACGGTTGCACAATTGAAGTTGCCAAAGCGCTCCTCGGGAAGGTGCTCGTCCATCGGACGTCAGAAGGCATAATAGCCGGTCGGATCGTTGAAACAGAGGCGTACCTGTCCAACGACCCGGCGTGCCACGCATGCCGAGGTAAAACCAAGCGGAACGCCGCAATGTTTGCCCGAGGAGGACACGCCTACGTATATTTCACGTATGGCATGCACTTTTGCTTCAACGTAGTCACAGGACCTGAGGGCGTCGGTGAGGCTGTCCTGGTCAGGGCTGTTGAGCCGCTCCAAGGCATTGACATCATGGTGCGCAAACGCGCCACCGAAGATATCAGAAACCTGACTAATGGACCAGCAAAACTCACTGAGGCGTTTGGAATAGACCGGCGGCACAATGGTCTGGATCTCACAGCGAGTGAACTATTCATTGCCGACGATGGATATGAGCCTGAGGAGATCATCTCAACAACACGCGTAGGCATTCGGGCGGCGGCAGATAAGCCATGGCGATTCTATATCGCTGACAACGAGTACGTGTCAAAGAAGTAAGACCTGGTATGCACTTTCTGCAGTAAGAGGGACTCACAAACCGGAAGGTCGGGTAGCGTCATACCTGCTGAACAATTCCTTGAGCGAGTCGTCAGGTCTAAATGAAGTATCAGTTACGCATAATTTGGAGGTAGTTTTGCTGACAAGGTTCTGTGTTCTATTTACAACGCTGGGTTTCATAGTCAGTTTGCCTGTGTTACCCGCCGAGAAAGCAACCAGTAATACCGCTTCACCAAAAGCGAATACTAGTACTCCCGAATCAGCCTCCGCGAGAGCAAAACCAGCCACGCAGAAAAAGCCTGCAGTGACACGTACGGTCGAAACCCAACTAAGTGGTTTCACATCTCAGGATGCCGACCACATTTACGCAAGGCTCGCTGTGCAAGAGAAGAAGGGATCACACGATTGGTTCATTCGCGCATCATATTCGCAGACTGCCACAAAAGATGGAAGCAAGTCCCATGTCAATACGATGAAAGTAGACTCACGCTATGAACGTCGCAAATCGAATGATAGATATGATGTCTGGACTGGTGTGGTGAGCCGCCTAGACAGACAGACTGGCAGGCGCCAGCCGAGGCGTTCAGGATATCACTTGCTCTCCTATGGCTTCGGAAAAATGATAAGCCCAAGATTCAAAGGCGACCTAGGTCTTGGTTTAATGGAAGACTATGACGTCTCCGGAGGTAGCAAGCCCGTGCTGGTGGGCACTCTTCGTGGACGTCACCCGCTGAACCCAAAACTAGATTTGGAATCTGAAGTTCTCGTGCTTCAGCCCGTCGAAACCTTTCGTTCAACCAAGGTAGATTCAGACATTGCCTTAGTCCACCAATTTGCTCCTGGTTTGTCACTGCGCCTTGGTTGGTCTGTGAACAACCTTATACGACCTGTGCGCGGTAGCCATGAGTGGGATTCAGTATTAAGGTTGGTGATTGCCTACCGCCACACCAGAACGCGTTAATAGCCCTGCGAAAGCGGTATATGTATTTACGGAGGGCTCGCTCTCATGGGACGTATTCTCGTGGGAACTGCATCGTGGACTGAGCAAAGCCTGATTAAGAGTGGCGAATTCTATCCTCCAGGAACGGTTACCCCAGAGGAAATGCTGCGGTACTATGCAAGCCAATTCCCTTTGGTGGAGGTAGACAGTACCTATTACGCTCTGCCTTCCGAACGCAATGCAAGACTATGGGTAGAGCGAACGCCCAAGGACTTCGTATTTGACGTGAAGGCTTTCAGTCTGATGACCACGCATGCGGCAGAGGTAAAGCGCTTGCCTGCCGAGATTCGTGAATCGCTTCCAGCCGATTTGCGCAATAAGGAGCGGGTATATTCAAGGGAATTGCCGCCTGAAATATTGGACCTCGTGTTTGAAATGTTCCGTTCTGCAATAAAACCGCTTCAGGAGGCAGGGAAGTTAGGCGCAGTGTTTCTGCAGTTCCCAAAGTGGTTTCCATGCACTGCGGCAAACAGACAATACATACTTCAGTGCAAAGATCGCCTGTCCGACTACAAGATCGCAGTCGAATTTCGACAAAACACCTGGTTCCGACCTGGCAACCTGGAGCAAACTATTGATTTGCTGAAGGAGAATGACATAGCATACGTGGCAGTAGATGAGCCACAGGGGTTTGCATCAAGTGTGCCACCCATAACGCCAGTGACTTCGAAGGCACTCGCCGTGATACGCCTGCACGGAAGAAACGCTGCAGCATGGGAAAAGCCTGAGATAACTGCCACTGAGCGATTCGACTACCTCTACACAGAGCAAGAACTCATAGAGTGGGTGCCAAGGGTCCACCAGATGAGCAGAGATGCCGAGCAGGTGCACGTGATATTTAACAACCACCACGGATCAAATGCGGTGAGAAACGCAGCACAGATGAAGCAACTGCTAGGACTGGATTAGACTTCCTTTAGTCTCAAATTGCAAAAAATTAATGTTGGCAACCTAGAAATAAGCCATTTTCCGAAGGAACTAATCTTCGCGGAGGCGAATTGCAATTTCGCTAGACTAGATAGAGCCAGGTGTTTTACTCTAGATGAGTGCATATAGTCAATGTAAGACGTCATTTAAACACAACGATGGGAATCCCGAACGAATTGGATCCGACGAATCGCAACTACGGGTTTCCAGAGGGGTGAACTGCGTTGCTCCAACAAAATAAGCATAGGAAAAGCGTGAAGCAATCCAAAGCAAAAATTTTCCGTAATCCCGAAGAATACGAAGAGGTTATGCAGCGTCAGCCATACACGGATGACGTAGTTCTGCCGGACGAAATTGAGCCGATCAGTAAGACGAATACCCTTGAAGAATACCATCCGAAGGTCGAATAGTCATATCGACCCGGCATTTCCCAACTGGAAGTGTGCCCGATTGACTTGAACACTCCTGAGAGACAATGGATTCAGTTGCCATCGGTGTTGACATTGGTGGAACGAAGATTGCAGCCGGTTTAGTTGACCGACATGGAGGAATAAACCGGAGGCTGGAATGCGCGACAAACGCGTCCGAAGGTGGGGAGGCGGTGATATCACGTGCTCTCGACCTCTGCGCACAACTCTTCTCTCTTGCAGCGAAACGTGTGGTCGGCATTGGAGTCGCTACTGGCGGTCAAGTGGACCCAAAAACAGGGGTTGTGTTCGCCGCTACTCCGCTTCTGCCTGGCTGGGTCGGGATGCCAATCAAGACAATTTTCGAAGAGCGGTTTCACGTTCCGACGCGAGTGATCAATGACGCAAGCGCGGCTGCAGTTGGTGAACATACCTTCGGAGCTGCCCGCGGTGTGAATGACTTCGTACTGCTCACAATCGGCACGGGAGTGGGTGGGGGCGTCTACTGCGATGGCAAACTTCTGCAAGGCGCCCTTGGTGCGGCAGGTGCCATTGGTCATATGACTATCAACTACAATGGGCGACCTTGCAACTGCGGCAGCAAGGGTTGCCTTGAGACCTATGTCTCCGGCAGCGCCATGACAAGCCGTGCGCTTGAACTTGCTGAACAGCGCAACTTTGAAAGCGCTCTAATACTCAAGATGCGGGAAGACAAACAATCCGCGACCCGCTTACTTGTACAGGCGGCAACTCAGGGTGATAAGTTTGCACTCGAAGTCCTACAGGAGGCATCCGAATACCTGGGATGGGGACTGGCAAACATACTAAACTTGTTCAATCCGGCGCTGGTCATTATAGGTGGAGGAGTGGCTGAAGCAGGAGACTTGCTATTAGAACCAGCGTGGCGGGTAGCCAAAGCGATGTCGCTGAGGCGCGAGAAAGACCCTGTCAAATTGGTCACTGCTCAACTGGGCAATAACGCGGGATTACTTGGTGCAGCAAGCCTCATTTGGAGAGCAGGGGATGACTGAGTTCGATGTTATCTGTCTGGGATACAGCGCAACGGACTACCTCGGCATAGTTCCCCATTATCCCGAAGTGGACACAAAAATGGAACTTCTACAGTTCAGCAAACAGGGAGGTGGACCAGCAGCGACAGCATCAGTAACTATTGCCCGCCTTGGAGCACGCGTCGCATTCGTAGGCAAGGTCGGTGATGACGACTTTGGACAATTCATGATCGAAGAACTCGCAAAAGAAGGTGTGGACACGAACAACATCGTGATTCAGCCCAACGCCGGTTCACAATTCGCTTTTATTGTCATCGAGAGGCACACTGGGAAGCGCACGATTTTCTGGTCGCGCTCAGGCGTGGCCCCACTCCAAGTAGAAGAGTTGGACAAGGACATTATCACGTCGTGCCGGGTGCTGCTCACGGATGGTCATGATACATGGGCGTCACTCCAAGCAGCCATTTGGGCAAACGAGGCAGGCATTCCTGTGGTGTACGATGCTGGGAGTGTAAGGGAAGCCTCCATCGAACTTGCAGAGCACACCGACGCACTCGTTGCTTCCGAGCGCTTTGCTCGCGAATATACAGGGCAAACGGATCCTGCGAAAGCAGCACAAGCAATGCTTTCTGGTAGACGCAAATACTCAGTCGTCACGCTCGGGGAAAACGGATGTGTATACGCCACTCAAGAATGCGTCGTTCATCAGCCCGCGTTTCAAGTAGACGTGGTAGATACGACAGGCGCAGGAGATGCATTCCATGGGGCTTTTGCCTACGGGATTCTTAGAGGTTGGTCATACCGCGAGATAGTCGAGTTTTCAAGTGCCGTTGCTGCTCTGAAATGCACGAAACTTGGCGGTCGCCCCGGACTCCCTACACTTGAAGGTGCTCTATCTTTTCTCCGAGAGCGCTCTGATAACCCATTTTGGCTAGAAATGGCTGGCAAATAAACGACCTGCGGCAAACTCTCTATCCGTATCCCGCAGTCATTTGCCCCTGCCTTTAGCCTTGCCCTTGCCTCGCTCTTCGTCTCTCCCTACAGGTCTGTTTCGGTCCTGGTCACGTTCTCGTTCTTGATCTCGGCTTCTGTTTCTTATCTCCTCACGTGACTTGACCCACTCGCGCCACCGGATTTCGAGTTCGTCTGGCTTATCTTTGTAATGAGCGTTCCACCAGATTACAAACTCTTCCCTATCTTCGTCGCCAAGGCTCAGATATCGGTCCACCCAAACCCCGGTAAGTAGTTTTCTTTGGTTGCCTTTGCCGATGTACCAACCCTTGTGAAGTCCCTGGTCATGTCTTGGCTCAAGGACGATTATGTCACCCCGGAATCGCTCATCTAGCACGTCCTTGATGCTTCTATATCTCGGGTGGTAAGTCATCCAATATTCCCTGCGCTCGCGAATTCTTTCCTGGTCAGCAATGCTTGTGTCAATCAGCGCAGTTATGCCAACACCACCTACACGCTTGATCTTCAGCGGACTTGTAGAATCAGATGGCACGAATATCTTGATTCGGAACTTGCCGCCGTCGAAAATTTCTTCGTACTGGTAGCAGGATTTCACCTTGTTCACAGCACCGCTGGGACCAGAGACTTGAACGCCTCCAATGTATGCCTTGTCACCAATGCTAACAATAGGTACAACTTTGGTGTTCGCATCGTAACTCTTCGTGATCGAATTTATTGCCCTATTCAATGGGTCGGCTGCTGCATTGATAGCAATCGCAACCACCCCTGCTTTGATGATCTCGCCCACGCCGACGCTTCGGCTGAATGTCTGCCCCTTCCATCGCCCGTCAAGTGAAACATCAATGATAGCCGAGACTCCCACCTTCTGCGTACGTTTCAGTTCAAGCGGGTTCAGGCTTGCGCTTGGGACATAAACCTTGAGACGGAATTCATTCTTGCTGAAGTTGTCCTCGTACAACCATACTGCTTTCGTGGCCTTTACTTCCGCCGATGGTCCGGCCACCTGTGCCGCCCCCACGTAACCCTTCTCGCCAACACTCAGAATTGGAACCACTTTGGTAGACGTGCCAATGGGTACGTTGTTTCGCGCAGTAAAGGTGTTGATGAAATCATTCAAGGGTTCGGCAGCCGCGTTCACTGCCATCCCCACTGCGGCAGCACGGAATATCTCCGTACTGAAGCCTGCCGCATCACACTGTTTCCCCGGGGCGCACGCCACACAGGAAACAATAGAGGCAACAATAAAGAAAACCAAGAACTTTCGCATCGTCGGCAACCCCCCTGCACTTTAAGTAGATTCTACCACAGACTTCTCTTGAACTACCATGCTTTTGCTCACCAAGCACTCGCCTGGTATTCTCTCATCTCGTAATACGTCAAAAAGGCTCCACAAGTTACTGTGCCTTTGGCGAGTCGGTACGCTTGGTGTCTGCTTTCAAAACTAGCACTGCATCGTCTCTGGGGAGACCTGCCATGTACAGTGGTGAAAATCCCTCCGCCTCCACCCTAAGGCAATAGTCAAGGTCGGCTATCAGATCACGCAGAACGAATTCACCCAAGTCTGTAGTCCGCACTGAATTGCACAGGCTTCGGACCTGATATTCCCCAACATTGACAAGCACAGTGATCCGAGCGCCGGGAATTGGTTTCCCTTCGTCTGATCTAACTGTTCCATGTAATACCTTTGTCGGCTTAAGATTTAGGTTAACTTCCAGATCCCTTCCAACAGATGGAGTGAGTTGAGCCACTGCTCCGAGACCAGAAGCAATATCGCAGGACAAAATGTGAATGGGTTTGCCCAGTTTCAGTCCATTTTCATCGAGCGGCAGGACAAAGAATCCATTGGAGTCCGTATACACCACCTCGCCTGGTCTCATCGAATAAAGTACGCAGACTGCTGTACCGTTGCATGGCTTCCCATCCGGATCTGTAACTCGCCCCTTAACAAGAGTGGCACGGGAGAGCCTCAGGACAATCCCACCGGCGCCATTATCTGATACGTCAACCTTGCGACTCGAAGGGGAATATACCCCTTTCCTATCAAAAGCCGTGACCTGAGTTTGACCGGGAAGTGTCTTTACCACGAAGCGGCCGCGTGCATCAGCCTCAACCGGACGCGTACCCGGGACGATAGCCAAGGCGTCATGAACACCTTTGCCCGTTTTCTTGTCTACCACCTGACCGCTTATTGGAACACCCTCTCTGGCGTACATTGTCAAAATGGCGGTCTCTCCAGAAAATACCTCAATGTCCTCAGAAGGAACCGGCTTCTCGGCCTCAACCGCAAATACAACGTACTGACCGGGTGGTACATCCTCAAACAAAAAAGAGCCGTCAGTGCCAGTGCAAGCCAGCAACGGCTCACCATCTTCGTTTTCTGCGGGCTTCACCATGCCGAGGATTGCGCCTGCCAGAGGCTCATTGGTACCTTCCACAAGAACTTTTCCCCTGACTGCCCCGTGTGCTTGAGTGTCATCTGCACCTTTTAAGACTATTGTTTGTTGTGAAGACATCGCTTGCATCGGGTCCGTAAACAGGGGCTGGTACCCCTTCGCAGAAACTTTCAGCGAAGGGTGCCAACCAGTTGGCAACCCTGTGACCGTAAAATGTCCCTGCAAATCAGTGGTCGCAGGCACAATGTTAAGAACGCATGAAAGGGTCTTGCAGTCAACCTCCTCGCTGCCAAGAAACACATTGCGCACTAACTTGGCACACTTCAGTGTCGCCCCAGAAATCGCCTGCCCATCTTCGCCTCTTATCGTTCCCTCGACAGACACTGGCGCACTAAGGACAACGCACTGCACTGCAGAAGGGTTCCTTACAATCTCGAGACCAAGGAGGGTTTTGGCACGAGCAACCAGGTAGTGATTTATTCTAATGCTAGACGGAGCAGGTTCGGGATAGGAAAGCCTGAATCTACCTGTTGGTCCAGATTTTGCTTCTCCTACTACAACGCCTGGAATGCCTGCGATCCCTCGCACAAGCACTACTGTGGCACCTTCAACGGGCGCGCCACACGAATCCGTAACCCTGCCGCGAATAAGACCATCGGCATCTGCTCTTAATGGGAATGTTGCGGTCCAAAAGATTATGACGAGAAAAAACCTTGTCACTGCCCTTTGAGTGCCTTCACGAATCGCTCGGTTATCAGGCGCGGCCTGGTGATCGCAGTTCCGACGACCACCGCATACGCGCCGCATTCGATTGCATGACGAGCCTGTTCAGGCGTCCAGATTCTTCCCTCCATAATGACAGGTACGCTGACCGCATTAACAAGTTCACAAACTAGTTCGAAGTCGGGTTCAGAAGACTGGCGACTATACGGAGTATAACCACTCAAAGTGGTGGCTACCAAATCAGCGCCGGCCTCGGCCGCCGCTATCCCTTCCTCCGCTGTTGAGACGTCGGCCATAATCGGCAACCCCAGCTCCTTAACACGCCGGATCAACTCGTTTGTGGCAGTGTCGCCAGGGTGGGGACGCAAAGTAGCATCAAGAGCAATGATATCGGCACCTGCTTCGGCAATCTGCTCTGCCGCTTCGTAAGTGGGAGTTATGTATGGCTCAGCATCCGGATAATGTATCTTATAAATGCCGATGACAGGGACACTGACCACCTGCTTGATAGCATAAACATCGGCTGGACCATCTGCTCGAATACCGACCGCGCCACCCATCACCACCGCTTGCGCCATTGCTGCCATGAACTGTGGTCCGTGCAGTGGAGTGCCGACCGGCGCCTGACACGATACTATTAGCCCTCCCTTCAGTCTCTCGACCACCCTAAGTGGGTCCCTACTCTCTTCAGTCCCGCTCATAAGCCTGTCCCCCATTGACCTTCGGTAATATTGACACGTTATTGGTTTTCTGCACCACAACCTATTTTCCCTTTACGACCTGCCAGGAACAGCGACGGCCGTCCCTGGGTATCCCAGGCACGGCCGGTAATAAATGATCCGAAATTTATATTTACTTCTTTCCGCTTACGCGGCTATCAACAACCTCTGACTCCAGAGGATTTGCTAGGACTGCAGGTAACTCCCAAGCGCAATTGCGCGGCTATCGCTTTTCACACCCAAGATACAGCCCAAAGAGGGCTTGAGTGCAGCCTGTAAGAATGGTGACCAATGGAGGCTTCGATGACACAACCGACATGTCTCACTGTCACGATCGTTACGAGTACCACACCAGAAGCACTTTACCATCGCACTCTCACTCCTCCCGAGGCCCCGAGGAACCATTGACTTGGCACCCCGCAGGCCACTTGCCAAACCTTCTCCCTATCCAAGCATGCCCCAGAATAGGCTTGGCGACCTCACCACAAGGCAAATGTGAGGCATTTCCAAGCAATAATGCCTGCAAGATTCATGCCAATCTTTGCTCCTGGCGATGACATACTCGACAAACTAGTAAATTTACTAGGTACGCGCTTATCAGAGGCAGCCGGGAGATGAAATTGTTTAATCCTGTGGTTCTCTACTTGAAATCCCCACCTCTTTAGGGCTGATCGGCGTTGCTCAGGATTCTGGGGACGAAGACCCTCGTGGGGTGATTTGCAGGTAGGCTGCTTTCCGTCGGTCACTCGTCAAGAAACCAAAATGTCGCCGTCAGCGTTTGCACTGGCTTCACAGATTACTAGACGAGAATGAGGAGCCGTGCTAACATTAAGCGACTTCGTTTTAGAGGTGAGTCATGCCTGCGTATGGACCTAAACTCCCAAAAACAATGAAAGGCGTTGTAACTTATGGACCGCAGGACTACCGTCTGGAAGAACTGCCCGTTCCGCAAGCAGGTCCCGGCGAGGTGGTCATTAAGATAGACCATGCGGGAGTGTGTGCAAGCGATGCCAAATGCTACTTTGGCGCTGCTCACTTCTGGGGTGACGGAAAGATAGAAGGGTACTCCAGACCTCCCTGTATAGCAGGACACGAGTTTGTGGGCGAGGTTGTCCAACTGGGCGATGGAGCAGGAGATAAACATAATCTGGCAATCGGCGACGTCGTCGTTTCCGAACAGATTGTTCCCTGTAACGAGTGCCGCTATTGCACGACAGGGCGATACTGGCTTTGTGCAGTCCATGACATATACGGTTTTCGCAAATGGCTACCCGGAGCGTGGGCTGAATATATGAAACTTCCTGCTAAGTCTCGCAATTACAAACTCCCACCAGATATGCCTAGAAACCAAGCCGCTGTGGTTGAGCCCCTCGCGTGTTCGATCCATGCCGTTAAGAGAGCACAGATTCAATTGGGAGACGTTGTAGCGATAGCCGGCGCAGGTCCGCTTGGTCTCGGTATGGTAGGTGTTGCAAGACTGTTAAATCCGTCCGTTCTGATTTCCATTGACCCACGCGACTACCGCCTGCTGGTGGCCAAACAAATGGGCGCGGACCTCACATTGAATCCCAATAATGAAGACGTGGTTGCCCGAGTGATGGACCTCACGGATGGATATGGTTGCGACGTTTACATCAACGCAACAGGTTATCCGGAATCGGTTCTGCCAGGCTTGTTGATGCTTCGCAAACTTGGCACATTTGTGGAGTATGGTGTCTTTCTCTCACCTGCAACGATTGACTGGACCATCATCGGCGATAAGAAGAATTTGAACGTCCTGGGAGCCCACCTTGCGCCGTATACGTTCCCACTTGCCATTGACTACATCAACAAAGGATTGGTGGACGTCTCACGGATCGTGACACACGAATTACCTCTTGAGCGATTCCAAGAAGCTCTCCACATGGTACGTGAAGCGAAGAACTCGATCAAGGTCCTCCTTAAGCCATGACGGTTCTGCCCAGGTATTCCTACCAGTTTTGACAGCCTTTATTGACAATCAAATCCGCGGTGATAGAATAGTCATAGAATAACTGTTTAGCGAAGAAGGGAAATCCATGAAACGCCGCTTGATCTGGCTGGTCGCTGCGGTTGTCATTTTCCTTCCAGCACACCTCCAGGGTAGCGACTTCCGATCAATCCTAGTGGATGCATGGTCCTGGGGTTCGGGATACGCCATTATTAGCCCCACAGCAACCCAGGCAACCGTTGACCAGATAAAGTCCTGGAACTGCAATGTCATCCTAATGCAGGTCCGAAAACGTTGCGATGCCTACTATACATCCTCGCTGGAGCCAGCCGGCACAGATCCTTCTCCTGAGCCTGGATACGACCCACTCGAGGACATGATTGCAAAAGCACACGCTGCTGGATTGGAAGTCCATACGTGGGTGGTGCCGTATCGAGTTTGGACAACGACAGTGCCACCGCCTCACACTACACCCGAACACATATACTATCTGCATCCGGAGTGGTTCAGCCAATACGCAAACGGAGACACACTATGGGATGGACGATACACCAGCCTTGACCCTGCTTTGCCAGCGGTGGAGGACTATCTGATACAGGTCTTCAAAGACATTGTCAGTCGCTATGATATAGATGGCTTCTTGCTAGACTATATCCGCTATTATGACATTGGATGGGGATATAATCCAGTAGCAGTTGCCAAATTCAATGCCGAATACGGACGTACTGGCATGCCTTCGAGCACAGACCCATTATGGCAGGAATGGCGGCGTGATCAAGTATCAAATCTTGTCAAGCGTACCTATCTTGAGATCAAGGCACTCAAGCCACACGTCAAAGTAGGCGCACTCGTTTGGCGGACAGCCGCCTCAGGTCGCTCAGAAGTACTCCAGGACTGGGAGCGGTGGATGCAGAATCACTGGCTCGACTATGCTTCGCCGATGAACTATACCACTGACAACGCCACCTTCAATGCCAATAGCCTGGACAGCGTGGGACGTGCGTACGGACATCACATATACATGGGTGTGGATGGGGAGAAAAATACTATCAGCACAACCATATGGCAAATACAGAATGCCAGGGATATAGGGTTTCCTGGAATGCACCTATATAGTTACGCCCACCCAAACTCCGGCACACCAGACCCAGATGGATTCAAGGAAGCCCTGCTGAACGGACCCTATCCGACCGCAAGCCCGGTTCCCGAAATGCCCTGGCTCAAGACCCCATCCAAGGGTTATCTCAAGGGATTCATACTAAACACCGACGGTACACCGGTTTATCCTGCAACTGCCACAATCACTGAAATTGGCATGAGCGATAAGAACTCCGGCACGGGATTCTACGGGTTTTCCGAAATCGCACCCGGCACTTACACACTTCGAGTGGAGGCGCCGGGCTATATAGAAACCGAACGTCAAGTCACCGTAGTGTCTGGTCAAGTCTCGTCCCTCGATGTAACCCTGGAACACGAAGATGTACCTCCCATCATATCAAGCGTCCGGGCAGCAAATGTGCAGGCTACACATGCACAGATCAAATGGGACACAGATGAGCCCTCTACAAGCCAGGTTGACTTCGGACACACGCCTGAGTACGGCTCTACGACTCTGGAGGACACTGCGAGGACGACTTCGCACACGGTGCAACTCACGGGTCTTTCCCCTTACACGACGTACCACTTCCGTGTTCGCTCCCACGATGCCGCAGGAAACGTGACAGAATCTGCGGATTATGCGTTCACCACCGCGAATTATGATGAACCGGCTGAGATCATCATTGACAACCTAGATGATGCGTGCAGAACATATGGCGTATGGTGGGCTGGCACCGCAGCCTCAGGTAAATACGGCTCGAATTATTTCTATACCACCACTGCTGACCACAGGAGATATGCCACATTCACACCGCAAATACTGAGCGCCGGCAATTATGATGTGTACATCTGGTATACGAGTGGGACAAACCGAAGCACTCGAGCGAAATGGAGAGTCTATTATGACGGGGGCATGGAAGAATATACGGTTAATGAGCAAATAAACGGCGGCCGCTGGAATCTTCTAGCAAGAGACAAGCCATTCGCAGCAGGAACATCAGGATATGTTGCCACCTATAGCGGTACAGGCGACACATCTACCTTGGTGATCATCGCGGACGCCGTGAAGTTTGTACCAAGTGCGAAATCTGTTGCTCAGGCGAAATTTAGACCCGACGGAATGTCAGTTGTGCTGTCACATAAGCGCGTAAGCGCAGTTTTTGCTAACCACTTCTATATCTGCGAAGATGGTAAAGACCAGGTGTGCGGAGTAAGGGTAAACAGTCCGCCGCCTCCTGAGGGAAGTTACGTGGATGTGTTAGGCGTCATGAGCACGGTGAACGGAGAACGCGTGATTGTTCCGTCACACATTGAGTCCTCACCCGGACCTGGTCCTCCCGACCCATTATTGATGCTCACAAAATCTGTCGGCGGGGGCCCCGCCAAACCCCTACACTCCGGGCATCACGAATGGTATCGGTGCGAACAACACCGGACTGCTAATTATGGTAGTTGGGCGACTCATACCTTTGGGAAACTCCTTTGCTGTTGATGACGGCTCGGGACAACCTTTAGAGATTGATTGCACTGCCCTCAGTAACCCACTGCAGAGTGGGTGCATCGCAGTGGTTGTTGGAATAAGCGGTACAAAATTGTGCGGTGAGAACATAGTGCCCATAATTAAGCCCAGGCGCGATGCAGATATCCGTTATCCATAGGTCGGTTTGAGTTCTCGACGCCCACGTAGGTATGCGCAGGTTTGATCTGCTCACACCAGGCCGCTGAGTCAAAGGATATGCGCGGGAAGAGTCAGCATCAAGTGTGAGATCCGAAGGAAGAAATCTTTAATCAGTACAGCACAAAGCAATGGGAGAAAGATGTCAGGCTACCAGGCTTCATATCCTCGAGCCGAACTTGACACCTTTCCCACAGAACCTGCGGCAGTAGTGTACCTGAATGGAGCGCCGTTTATAGGATCGACAGGCACATTATCAATATACGGACCATGCCAGCGTGTGGGTTTGATAGCAACTTTTGCACCGCTGGGACTCATACCGATCAAAGGCGGCTTTGGGGACGCGAGGTCTTTAAGTGAAGCGGGGTATACTCCAGTGTCCTCCCGAAACTTCTGAATTGCTGTTCTCAAAAGTTTAAGGTCGGCTCTGAGCGCTGCTTCTTTGCCGCCCACATCCGAAGAGACAAATTTCGGCAGGACTATTGCAACAAGCACAGATACGAAGACTATAGCCACCAGAAGTTCGACTAATGTCAACCCATTTCGCCCTTTTGCGGGTTGCGTCGCCCTTAGATACATGTTTACACCACCCTGGATCAGCGTGCACACGCCTTGCCCACAAACTTATTATTGGCTTAGATATTGCACATCCGCATAGCAGCATCGCTCCACCATATGAATTCGTGTCCTTCCCAAGAAAACGACTGAAAAAGGAGGAAGAAATCAATCGCCTGGCGAAGCAGGGGAACGAGGGGTCTATGCAAAGTCCACTTTTGTCACTCATACTTTTCTTTGTCTTGATCGCCTGCTCTGCGGCAATCGCGGTAGAGGGTCTTAGAAGAGACAAGCCCGCATACCTTGGTATTGCACTGTTCGTTGGCATTGCGGGTGCCGTGCTAATTGCCGCATACACAGAAATTCGTGTCATGCAGGTAGGGACAATATTTGCTTGTACCCTAGGGCTCCTCGGTGCTTTGATTATAATTGATGGAGCAAGGAAAAAAGACTTGCAATTATGGCTTCAGGGTCTAATCCAATTTCTGGTTGCCGGGCTTCTGTTCGCGTACGCCCGTGTACCCGCTATAGCCAGGAATCCGGAAAATGGGTGGCGTCCTGTAGCAATCGGTGCGGTCAACTTGCCCTGGCTGGCACTGTCGGTCATACTGGTCATTCTCGTCGTAAGAAGTACCCGAAGCCACCGGTAGCAGAACGTCGGATTCGCTAGTCCGAGCGGTAACGTGCCCAATATGAAATGCTAAGAATAATCAGTGTCAAGGTGACAACAGCCGTAACCAGGTAGGGCGCTCGCAGTGAGGCAAACTGCGCAGCGGCTCCTGCGGAGAGACTACCAAAGATATGCCCACCCGCTACAAGGGACTCATGTATGCCTGTATTCCGCCCCATATTGGCGCGCGTCTGCAGACCATAATACAGCGCACTCGAATAGGCGATTCCAAGACCGACGCCCTGCAATAGAAACGCCAGCGCAAATAGTCTTTCAGATGATGCCCCAAACACTATGAGAGCAGATACCAAAGTTAGCCCTTGCGCCAACAGTTGAGGCCATAACTTCCCCCGCCACCACGGTCCAAGGCTGGAGAGCAGAATCCCGACGCCCTGTCCCGCCAGTAATATGCCTATCATCAGACCAATTTCGCCCTCGCTTATGCCCAACGACCTAGCAAGTTTCGGAAAGAGGAGACGCACTGAGCCATAGGCAAAGAAGCCGAGAAAATGACTGATTCTTGCCACGCCAAGCAATGCGCCCGGTCCCTCAGTGGGAGGCGCTTCATTGTCTCCAGATGAAGAACCACTTTCAGGCAACTGGGTCTTCGACCAGGTGACTACAAGGACAAAGACAAGGATGACGAGAGTTCCACCAATCACGAACGGGAGTCCACGAAACACAGCGAATGCGTAGCCAGCCACCAACCCACACAATGTTCCACCCACAGTCCACCCAATGTTAAAGGCGGAGAGATTTTTCCTGAGTTCCCCCTTCGGACTTCGCTCACCAAGAAAGGCCTGGAACGCAGGGTAGAAGGCCCCAAGCGATATCACAAACAGAAAGTTGAGCAAAAACACCTGCGTATTATTCTGTGCAGCTGCAAAACCCATACAAGCAGCGACCGCCATGACTAACGCAGGAATCATGACACACATTCGCCCAACCATCTCCGAGAGTGTCCCCGATATCAAGCAGACGGGCAACCTGATACTCTGGGCGGACCATCCAAGCATCCCAAGGAACCAAGGGCTTGCTCCAAACCTGAGGGCGAGAAGGGGCAGCGGCACCTGCACGATCTGTATCATTCCGTCCATTAACGCAGGCACGGCAAAACTGAAGAACCTCATGCGGAAGATGTTTGGTCTGCTCATCGGCAGTGGTAATGTTCAGCCACATGGGCGTTCATCCCTGCATCTGTTTTTGCACCTACTATGACTGCCATGCTAACCTACCAGGAAAGCGTTTTGGCGCTGTCGCTTATGGGTATATTGGAGCCGCTGATTTTCATGATGCAAAGAAAGGAGACCAACTACTATGCGACCTGAAATAGATGAGACGCTTTGCATCGGCGATAGCGTTTGCGTAGACATTTGCCCGGAAGTATTCGAAATGGGAGATGACCAAATCGCGCACGTGATCGATGAGCATCCTGGGGCTGAACTCGAGGCTCGTGTGCGAGAGGCAGCCGATGCATGCCCTACCGGGGCAATAACCTTGCATGAGGAAGAATGAATAGAAAAGAATTTTCGGTTTTTCAAGAAACTTTTGCAAAAAGTGAGAAAGTGGTATAATATTCACACAAACCTTCTTCATGTGGGAGTGCAGCTCCTCACATGAGCCATCTGCAGAATCCGCAGGTGGCTGTTTTTTTATTGGACTGGCGACGAGTACGTGCTTCTCCCAAGCATAGTTGAAACTAATGGTCGCTGGGCTGGATACGACGCCGTCTCTTCTTCTTCGCCAAGCCCGCGACGCGGGGGTGATTTGACCACCCGGACAAACCCAGATATCTCGAATCTCTTAAAAGAAGAGAAGTTGCAGTTTTTCAAACGCCACCGCAGGCAGAAGCGTGCAAGCATCAAGAATGCTGTCTGAACATTACTCCTGGGAAAAGGAATAGATATGAGGTGCGTAGAAAAGTAGGAGTAAAAACCAATAAGCCACCGTAAGGAGGCTTCGAAAATGTTTATCAAACAGATGCCAAGGGTATTCATAGCAACCTTGATCTTGCTCTTTCTAGTAGGCTTTACGCCAGCCATCGGTCAGGAAGAGAAATCAATTTCTCAAGGCGAGAACCTGCTGGCGCAGGTAAAGGTTGTTCGTGTGGTAGTGAAACAATCCTATGAAAAAGCAGATAAGGTAAGTTTGCCCTTCTTTGAAAAGACGAAAGCAATACTTGAGAGATATGGTGGATTCCAGATTGTGGGAGGAGACGCGACTACCTATGACGCCACGCTTAGCATAGAAGCAAAAGCGAAACCCTTAGGGCATGCCTATGCTGGAATTGGCTATTGCTATGCTGGTGCGGAGATAGAAGGAAACATATTGCTTCGAACAAAGGATAGAAGTTTCAGACGGCAATTCTCTGCCGAAATCACCCCACCGGAGTCTATCACTAAGTGTCAGCACAAAAGTCCAAATGATGCACCTTTCGACGAAGCATTTGAAGAAGGCTTTTACGGTGGGCTAATGAAAGTACTGGCAGGTTTAAAGGGCATTGATCCGCTTATCTCTGCACTGAAGGACAACGAATGGGGCGTGCGCAAGGGGGCAGCCGATGCCCTTGGTGAGATAGGAGACCCTCGCGCAGTTGAGCCCCTTATCTCCGTACTCGTGGACAAACATCCTGATGTCCGCGAGGCAGCAGCCTATGCCCTCGGAGAGATAAAAGACTCCCGTGCAGTAGAACCCCTGATTTCTGCGCTGAAGGATAAAGATTCTGATGTCTGCAGCGCAGCAGCCTATGCCCTCGGAGAGATAAAAGACTCCCGTGCAGTAGAACCCCTGATTTCTGCGCTGAAGGATAAAGATTCTGATGTCTGCAGCGCAGCAGCCAGCGCTCTTGGGGAGATAAAAGACCCTCGCGCAATTGAACCCCTTGTTTCCGCGATGAAGGATAGAGACCTGCTTGTTTGTGTGTCAGCCGCCTTGGCCCTTGAAGAAATGGCAGATCCCCGTGCGGTTGAGCCCCTAATCTCCGCACTCGAGGACGAAGATTGGCATGTCCGCTTTCAAGCAACAAGAGCCCTCGGTAAGATAAAAGATCCCCGTGCAGTTGAGCCTTTGATTTCTGCACTGAAGGATGAGAATTGGGATGTCCGCGAGGCAGCAGCCGACGCCCTTGAGGAGATAACAGGTCAGAGTTTTGGAGAAAACCCCGAAGCATGGCAGAAGTGGTGGGAGAAGAACAAGAAGAGGGGTGACTTGACTACCCACGGGTCCTCTTAGCCCACGACCTTCCTAAAGGAACCCTCGGTCGCCAGGATTCCGAAAGCATCCAGCCGTGCACCAACTTTCAATCGCAAAAAACAATGTCGCAAAAAGACAAATTACATTGCCACACCCATGACTAATCGCCAATTGCCGGCATCTTTGCCAGGCGAACGCCTACCAACTTGACCTGCCCTGCCCGCCATATCGTCAATCTGACTAAACCACCGACTTTGTATTTCTGCAAAATCTTGATAAGTTGAGACGCGCTCTTGATTTCTTTACTGTCAATCTCCATAAGCACGTCGCCGCGCATAAGACCTGCCCTTTCAGCCGGACTGTCGGGAGCCACCTGGGTTATAAGGACACCGTCCCGGCGCTTGTAGCCATTTTGCCTATACCACTCAAGCATGTCACCAGTAAGGTCCTCTGGCATAATGAGCCCTATCCAAGGTCGGACAACCTCGCCCTTTTCGATCAGTTGCTTAACCACACTCTTGGCGCTGTTGATGGGTATGGCAAACCCAATGCCTATGCTGCCTCCTCCCTGATCGCTATATATGACACTGTTTATCCCAATGACCTCGCCGTGAATATTGACCAGGGCACCTCCGCTGTTCCCCTGATTGATAGCAGCATCAGTCTGGATGACCTCTTCGAGCACGTTACCATTTGGCAATAGAAGATCGGTTCGTTTGGGAGCGCTTATTATGCCCACCGTGACGGTATTGCTTAAGCCCAAAGGATTGCCGATAGCAATGACCCAGTCACCCACGCGCAGAGCATCCGAATCGCCCATTACAGCCACAGGAAGATTCTTGCCATCTATCTTGATCACGGCTAGGTCCGAGCGCTGGTCTCTCCCCACCACACGACCGTTAAATGTACGCCGGTCAGCAAGCCGAACGGTAATCTTGTCAGCACCTTGTACGACGTGATTGTTCGTAAGAATGTATCCATCCCGTCGGATAATAACTCCGGAACCGAGTCCTCGAACCTCAGACCTTGGGATCCCGAAGAGTTGCTCCAGTGGCGGCGGGAGTGGCGACCTTATTTCACTCACGGTATCAATATTGACAACAGCCGGTCCCACCCTCTCGGCTGCGTCTGCAATTGGATTCTCATCTCGCCTCACCACTGTCAGGCTCGACCTCTTTCCCGATTCTGGAATGCTGAGGTCGCCATTCGTGGGGCGAGTGTATCCCCATGACTTTAGTATCCAAGCACATGCCGCAAAACCAAGTACAAATACAAACACGTAAGATACAAGGCGTTTCATGACCTACCTCTATAAGAGTATCAAGGCTGAGGCGAAATGCGCTGAATCACCTGAGCCGCCTATTCCATTGCTTTTAACACGTTTGCCATTTCGATAGCCGTTTCGGCTGCATCAAAGCCTTTGTTGCCTTGTTTTGTGCCAGCGCGCTCGATTGCCTGCTCGATGGTGTCAGCGGTAATAATCCCGTGAATCGTCGGCACACCAGTACTCAAGGATATCTGCGCTATGCCTTTTGTCACCTCAGAAGCGAGATATTCGAAGTGTGGAGTGGCGCCGCGGATTAGTGCACCCAGGCATATTACGGCATCGCAGTTACCCGAAGACGCCATTCTCTTAGCAACAACAGGGATCTCGAAGGTCCCTGGCACCCAAGCAATGGTAATCGAATCGTCACGCGCCCCATGTCTTGTAAGGGCATCGAGTGCCCCCTCAAGCAATTTTTTCGTGATGAACTCGTTGAACCTGCTCACCACAATGCCAAACTTCAGCCCCTCTGCCAGTAATTTGCCCTCATATACCTTTGCCATGGTCATTCCTCCAGATCGGTCAGCCCGAAAAATGACTAACCATTTCCCAACAAGTGGCCTAGTTTGTCCCGCTTGGTCTCCAAATAACGCACACAAGCACTATTCGGTTCCACCAAAAGCGGGACTCTTTCGACTATCTCAAGGTCGTAGCCTGCTAGTCCCGCCAACTTTGCCGGATTATTTGTCATATAGCGAATCTTCTTTACGCCCAGGTCAATGAGCACTTGCGCACCTATGCCATAATCCCGAAGGTCGGCAGGGTACCCCAATCGTTCATTTGCCTCGACCGTGTCGTAACCCTGATCCTGGAGTTCATACGCCTTCATCTTGTTCAAGAGCCCAATGCCTCGTCCCTCTTGCTGAATGTAAAGAAACACACCCCTGCCTTCTTCGGCGATCTTCTTCAGCGCGAGTTCCATCTGCTGTCCACAATCACACCTAAGTGAGTGGAACACGTCACCGGTCAGACAACTCGAGTGAATCCGTACTAGAACGGGCTCTCCATTAGTGACATCACCCATCACCAGCGCGATGTAAGGCTTATCTTCAACTAAGGCCTCATATGCGTGAAGTTGAAACTCTCCGTAAGGGGTTGGTAGCCGAGTCAACGCGACCCGGCGAATCAACTTTTCAGTTCGCCGACGGTATCGAATCAAGTCCGCAATTGTTGCAATTTTCAAGCCGAACTTCGCAGCGACTTGCTGAAGTTCAGGCAACCGAGCCATCGAGCCGTCTTCACTCATGATCTCGCACAGAACTCCACTAGGGTGTAATCCAGCGAGTCGCGCAAAGTCCACCGCGGCCTCTGTATGCCCGGCGCGTTTGAGCACACCGCCTTCTCGCGCTGCAAGCGGGAATACGTGACCAGGCTTTGCTAGGTCGGTCGGCTTGGTCTCAGGATCAATAAGCACCTTAATCGTTCGTGCACGGTCATAAGCCGATATTCCTGTGGTAGTACCATGCCTAGCATCAACACTCACCGCAAAAGGTGTCCCTAAGAGTGCTGTGTTTTTCTCGACCATCATTGGAAGACCGAGTTCTTCAAGCCGCTTCTGAGTTGTAGCCAGACAGATTAAACCACGTCCGTGCTTAGCCATGAAGTTTATCGCATCGGGGGTGACCTTTTCCGCCGCCATGATGAAGTCGCCCTCATTCTCGCGGTCTTCATCATCCACAACGATCAGCATCTTCCCCTGTCGAATCTCTTCTATGGCCTCTTCTGTCGAGCAAAATACCTTATCGCGCACACTCATCGTCTGTCTCACGTCCCAACTCAATCAATGGGACCTAATACAAAGTCAACCTGACCGACAGAACTTCGCAACAAGATTACCCGCTGGCATCGCCAGGGGGTATTGTCCACATACACACGAAGTTCACTCTAGGAATCCTCCCTCCGAGAGCAACTTCAGCATGTGCTCGTCCGAGCCCCGGGTCATACCCACAAACTTGTATACGTACTTCCCTATTATATCAGTTTCTAGGTTCACATTGTCACCCACGGATTTCTCACCAAGCGTCGTATGCTGCAATGTATGTGGAATGACAGCCACCGAGAACCACGCGGATCCTAGGTCTGCCACGGTGAGACTGATTCCGTCCACAGCGATTGAGCCCTTCTCAACCACATATTGCATGACCTCGGGCGGCGCGTCAAAACGAAACATAATCGAGTCCGAAGCACCCTGTATGTCTCGAATTGTTCCAATACCATCCACATGGCCAAGGACTAGATGACCGCCAAGCCGGTCACCTAACTTAAGAGCCTGTTCCAGATTCACTGATTCACCCATGTTCACCATGCCAAGCGTGCTCCGCTCCACCGTCTCACGCACGATGTCGAATGTCATGCGGGGAGGATCCACGGACACGACTGTCAGGCAAACCCCACTAACTGCCACACTCTCGCCGACCGCCACTTTTTCCGAGACATCCCGCGAGTTTACGGTAAGCAATAGAGCGCCACCCGGCTTGCGCTCAACACCTACAACCTTGCCCTTTGCCTGAATAAGACCTGTGAACATATTGTATCCCTAATGTGCCACGGAGGGCATGTCAAATTCCAGGGCAATATCCTCGCCAAACCGGCGACTGCGGAGATTTGTGACACAAAGCGCATCCTTCATCAGTCGGATGCCTTCACCTTCGACAGGCGTCTTGGCGTCGCGACCCCCCACAATCTTTGGCGCAATGAATATTATGCCTCTGTCCACTAATCCCTCAGTGATCATGCTGGCCGCAATCTCACCGCCACTTTCAAGCAACACATAGTTTACACCCATCCTTGCAAGTTCCCCGAGCAGGTACCGCAAATCTACCCGCCCATTGACCTCACGAACGGACAAGATACGGCAACCCTTGTTCCAAAGGAGACCAAGTCTCTCTTCCGGTGCACTCCTTCCTACGGCAACGATTGTGGGCGCATCTCCATTCAAACACTCAGCGTCTATCGGAATGGACGCATGAGTGTCTACGATGACCCTGACGGGATTCAACGCACCCCGAATTCCTCGAACGGTCAGGTTGGGATCATCTGCCAAAACGGTGCCGATGCCGACAACAACTGCATCCGAGCGACTCCTCAAGCGATGAACATACTTTCTCGCCTTTTCGCCGGTTATCCATCGCGAATCGCCGATTGTCGTGCAGATTTTACCATCGAGCGTCATTGCTGCTTTCCAGGTTACGTAAGGAAGCCCGCATGTTACACGCTTGATGAATCCTCGGTTTAGTTCGCGTGCCTCGGATTCGAGTAAGCCAACCTCAACCTCAATACCTGCGGTCCGAAGTTTCTCGATGCCTCTACCTGAGACCTCCGGATTAGGGTCAATCATTGCGGCGAATAAACGCTTAATTCCAGCCTGGATGATTGCATCTGTACAAGGCGGCGTCCGACCATAATGAGAGCAGGGTTCAAGTGACACGTAGAGGTCAGCACCCTTTGACTTCTCGCCCGCCTGCTGGAGCGCGAATATCTCTGCATGCGACTCTCCCGCTTTCGGATGGAAACCCTCACCGACAATCTTGCCATCGCGTACAACGACAGCACCTACCATCGGGTTTGGGCTGGGCTTGCCACGCAGGGCAAGCCTCAGCGCTCGTTTCATGAAACCTATCTTTTCCGAGGAATTAATTTTGCGATCGCCTTCTATGGCCATTGCCTGAATCGTCCGTGGATTTCCTGCGCCTGAGCATAGGAGAGATTAGATCACGCAGAATGCGTCTCTTCTCTTTACCATATCCTACTCCAACCTCCCGTATGTCGAAAAGCGCCAGGAATATCAGCGCAAATGCAAGCCCCAAGCAGACCATCCAGTAGCCCAACGCTGCGAAGATACGTATTGCTTCGGTCGCTCGCCAACCGAGAACCATAAATGAGAGTATGCTGAGCGCAATCCCGGCACTCAGTACCCGAATAATCTTCTGCTTGCGCGTGAGCACACGCCCCGACTCACACCAGCGGGTAATATCAAAAGCCAAAAGCCCTACTATCACTGCTGCCGTTGCAACGGCAAATGTGAGCATCCTGCACCTCCCTCGTCACTCGTGGCACTGCTCCCGAAGGCATATTAGGGCGCGCTCGATAGACTCGGGGCCATCAAAGACAAATGACCCCGCAACAAGGACATTAGCACCAGCAGCCCACACCAACTTGCATGTCTCCTGGTTAATGCCACCATCAACTGCGATGTCCACGTCGCACCCCGCCTGGCTAACCAGAGCACGGGCATCTGCAATCTTCCGTAGCATCCCAGGGATAAATTCCTGTCCACCAAAACCCGGATTCACCGTCATTATCAACAATTCATCAATATCCTCAATAATGTTTTCAATAAGGCAAAGAGGCGTTGACGGATTGAGTGCCACACCAGCCCCTGCCCCCAATTCCCTCACTTGCTGAAGCGTCCGATGGAGATGAGGACATGTCTCCGCGTGTACAACGACTACATCGGATCCGGCTTCTACGAACTGTGGGATCATGTTTTCGGGTTGCTCTATCATAAGATGAACGATGAATGGAATCCCGCTCTTGTCTCTCAAACTTTTCACAACACCGGGTCCGAATGTGATGTTGGGCACAAACCTTCCATCCATGATGTCCAGATGAATGCTGTCCGCCCCGGCAGCAGTTACTTGACGCACCGCACGTTCAAGATTGCCGAAGTCCGCAGATAGGAGGGATGGCGAAATCTTAAGGTTCACCTCACATCCTCCTTTACCAGTTTACCATCAATGTACACGCGAATAATGACTTGCTTGCCAACACCCTGAACCGTATGTGATACTCGGTCGCCTGGGTGGGCAACTTGAGTAAATACAGTCCGTTTACCCAGGTCATCCTCAACCACAATTTCCACCAACTGATTCTGAGGTCCGGGTGGCACTTCGTTTACAATCACATCGAACGACCGAGGCTCACTTTGCGCCTGAGTTTGTGCCTCTGGCATCTGTGGCTGTGGCTCCTCGCTCGGTGTGAGCACATTCTGCTCTTCGAACTTCGGACCAAGGCTTACTACGAAGTTAACGGGTCTTCCCTTTTCGACACGTGTGCCTGCAGCCGGATTTTGGGACATAACGCTCCCCGCAGGAACTGCATCGCTATAATCCTGTGACACAACGCCCACGACTAGCCCAGTATCAGTAACCCGTCGGCGTGCTTCGTCCTCAGTAAGCCTCACCAGTGACGGCACGCTTGCGTATCTTGAGCCTTTACTCACCCATACGTCAACAAATTTGCCTTCTTTGATGTGCCGCCCCGCTGGCGGGTTCATGAAATATATGACCCCCTCGTCATATTTCTCGTTGTATTCCTCCGCCCTTACGTTTAGTTCGATATGTCTTGCCTTCGTGATTTCTCTCGCTTCCGACAAACTCTTGCCAATTAGTTGTGGTACTTCCACCTCGTCAGGACCGGTCCAAACGTATATGACGACTCCCAAAAATACCAGTGCGATTAAGATTACTGTCACCGTCAAAGTTTTAACCAGAGTGGATAGAACAACAACATCGCGCTCCTCCTCTACCACAACTTCCTCCGTTGCCGGCGAACTCTTTTTCTCACCGACCGATGACCAGACAAGAGGCTTGGAAAGGTTGAGCGCCTCCCGAACATTCTTAAGTTCATTAAACATTGCCTTCGCAGAGCGGTATCTCTGATAAGGCTGCTTTTGCAGTGCCTTAGTTATGACCAATTCTAGTTGCTTTGGCACACCCGGATTCGCCGCTCTAACAGAAGGAATTGGCTCTTTCGCATGCTTGAGCGCCACAGTGATAGGCGTATCGCCATCGAACGGAAGGGCGCCGGTCAATGCTTCGTAAAGCATGATGCCAAGCGAATATACATCTGCCGCTGGTGTAGCGTCCTCACCCTCTGCTACTTCGGGGGCAGTATAGTGCACTGAGCGCATCATTGCGTTTGTTCTCATTGTCTGCGAAGAAGCAACCGCGTCATAAACCCAGAAGTCAGCCACCTTGATGTGCCCTTCGTCGGTGATGAAGACATTTTCAGAACGCAGGTCGCCATGAACAAAACCACGCCGATGGGCATACTCAAGCGCGTCGCAAATCACCATCCCCAAATCAACAACGGCGGAAAGTGCGAGGGGCGCACTTCTCCGAATGCGTTCCTTGAGATCCAAACCTTGGACGTATTCCACGACCACAAAGCATATGCCATTCTCACTGCCAGCGTCGTACACTTCGACAATATTCGGGTGCCTTAGCCCAATAAATGCCTGGGCTGCGACAACCAATCTCTCAAGGAACATGCTGTTCGATGCATATTCGGCGCGCAAAACTTTGATTGCCACGATCCGGTTCTCAATCTTATCCTCTGCCTTGTAGACAGTGAAAAGGCTTCCTTCGCCTATACTCTGTATGATCTCATACCTATGCTTCAAGACAGTGCCAACCAACGAAGTCTCCATTGATACTCTATTGAGACCTTTTGTGGCTCTTCAGACCCACAAAAAATCTGCCCATGAATGTAAAGCAGGTGAGCACTAACATCACCACGTACGCCGCATGGAAATCTACACGTAACTCAGAGAAGAAATAAGAGTCCAGGAACTGAACAGCAACTATGGTAAACCAGGCCGACGCCAGTACCTCAATAGCGTATTGCTTCCAGCGTACCCATTTTTCTCCCAAGGTGTCCTCCAGATAGGAAGGAGAGAAAGAATACACCTCTAAATGCCCATTTGCTCCTGAAGGGCGGCCAGTACTGTATCGGGCGTAACCTGGTCAGATACAAAAGCGTCTCCGATAGCACGGACAAGGACAAACCGGCTTCGCCCGCCCAAGACCTTCTTGTCAACCCTCATAGCCTCCAGGAGCGCCTCAGGGCGAATTGATTCCTTCGGCTTCACCGGCAGACCAGCACGTCTGATTAGATCGGCTACCCGCATGACCAAAGACTCGCTTGCCACACCCATAATCTTTCCGACAAGCCCTGCGGTCACCATTCCGATGGCTACAGCCTCTCCGTGACGATAGAGTCGGTATTTCGTCACTGATTCGAGAGCATGACCGACTGTGTGCCCATAATTGAGTATCGCCCTCAAACCAGATTCGCGCTCATCGCGCTCGACCACCACCGCCTTGATGCGGCAGGATCCCTCCACGACCTGCGCTAAAACGGCTGGCTCAAGCATACGGATCGCCGGGAGTTGGTTCTCTATGAGTGAGAAATAGTCGCTATCGAGGATTATACCATGCTTGATGACCTCTGCCAATCCACATCTGAACTCTCTGCGAGGCAGTGTACTGAGAGTTGCTGTGTCTATAACAACTATCTTTGGCTGATAAAACGCGCCTACTAAGTTCTTTCCTCGAGGCAGGTTAACCCCTACTTTGCCGCCGACACTTGCATCCACTTGGGCGAGTAGTGACGTAGGAACCTGAACAAAATCTACACCGCGAAGATATGTCGCAGCCACAAATCCTGCAAGGTCACCGACAACCCCGCCGCCAAGCCCAATGACAATTCCTGAGCGGTCAATCCTCAAATTGAGGAGTTCGTCATACACACGCCTAACGGTACTGAGGCTTTTGAACCGCTCACCCGCGGGAATCGTGATGACTTGCGCAGAGATGCCTGCCTTCTTCAGGCTTTCTACCAACGACGTTGCATACAGGTTCCCAATCGTCGGATTGGTGATGACAGCCGCCGTCCGACCTCTGCAAACAGACGCGACTAAGTCACCGGCATGGTCAATTATCCCCTGACCGACGTGAATTCCATAACTCCGGTCGGCGAGTCGTACCCTTACGCTAGCCAATCTGCCCTCTCGCAATTAGAGACTGCATGCTCTTCGAAATGCAAACAGCCGTGTGGTTTCGAAATTCCCAAACTTACTTCCACTTGTGTTCAAATTTCTGCAGGCTATCGTAGCCGCGCCACATCATCAGATGGTCTACCAAAGTTATTGCCATCATCGCCTCGGCGACCGGAATAATTCGGGACAGCAAGGTAGGATCACGCCGGGTGATTGCACCTAGAGTAGTCTCTTTCATCTTTTGCATATCAATGGAAGGTTGTTCGACCGAAACCGTGGGTGTCGGCTTCACTGCTAGGCGAGCAACTATGTCTTCACCATTCGATATGCCGCCAAGCATGCCACCAGCGTTATTTGTTCGGAAGCGCACCCTGCCATTCTCATCAAGATAAGGGAAGTCATTGCACTCCGAGCCTTTCATCTCTGCAACCTTGAACCCAGCCCCATATTCTAGACCTTTGATGGCTCCGATGCTCATGAACGCGTGTGCCAGGGTCGCGCCAAGTTTGTCAAATACAGGCTCTCCTAGTCCTGGGGGTACGCCTCGTGCAATTACCTCGATAATCCCTCCAGCGGTTTCGCCTTCCTCTTTAATCTCGAGCACCCGTGCAATCATCTTTTCTGCTGCTTTCTGATCAGGACACACAATGATATTCTTTCGCGCCTCTTCCTCGATTTTTTCAAACGGGGGAATATTCTCAGCCACAATGCCCATGCATGCCTTTGTATAGCCGACAATCTTGATGCCCTCTCGTGCAAGGATCATCTTGGCCAATGCCCCGGCAGCCACCCTCATGCAGGTCTCACGCCCGCTTGCACGTCCCGCGCCACACCAGTCGGCGTACTCACCATACTTGATGAAGTACGTGTACTCCGCGTGCCCGGGGCGAATAAGGTCTTTCACATCACGATACTGCTGCACGTGGATGTCCTGGCGGTCTACATTGTAGATAATCATGCCAACCGGTGCACCAGTCGTCTTCCCCTCGAGCAACCCTGCTACGATATGAACTTGGTCTGTCTCTTTGCGCGGCGAATCTATCGGCGATTGCCCGGGCCGCCGACGGTCGAGTTCCTTCTGGATATCTGAATCACACAGGTCCATTCCAGCCGGAACGCCGTCAACGATGCACATGAGCGCATCACCATAGGATTCGCCACATGCTGTAACTCTGAAGACTCTTCCAAACGTGTTGCCAAGCAAATTTGTACCCCCTCAGTAAGTTTTGTAATAAATATTGCCAAATGAAATATAAGGTAACTTATCAGCAGATTCCCCTAGTCGCTTAGAGCCATCTTTGCCCCAAGTCCCTTCATCAATTCCACAAAATTCGGGAACGTGATACTCACCGCCTCTGCGGTGTCTATTTCTGTTTGACCTTCGGCGCCCAGACCAGCAACCGCCAGTGCCATCACCACCCTATGGTCACCATGCCCATGTACAGATGCACCATGTAAATTACTGCCATGAATAACCAGTCCATCCGGGCGCTCTTCAATTCTTGCTCCCATCTTTGAAAGTTCGGCGCACATCACTGCGACCCTATCGGTTTCCTTAAGCCTCGCCTGAGCCACATTGTATAAGCGGGTTGTGCCCTCTGCAAAGCAGGCAGTCACCGCCATCGAGGGAAGTGCATCTGGAGTGGAATTAAGGTCAAAGTTACCTCCCTCCAGATTACCACCACGGATTCGAATCCCCTCTGGCAGTAGTTCAACCTCTGCTCCCATCTCGCTCAACATACTGACAACTGCCTTGTCACCTTGCGTGTCGTTCATGTCAAGACCAAGGAGCATCACTTCGGACCCTGTGACCGCAGCGGCGCACAAAAAGAAAGTGGCTGAGGAAAAATCCCCTGGGATTGACCTCCTAAACGCCTTGTAACGCTGACCTCCTGGGACATGGAACCATTCGAACCCACGCCGTTTGTAACTGATCCCCTGTTCGTCCAACCACTGGAGCGTCATCTCGATATACGGAATCTCAGCCGCATCCACCACCGATATTTCCGTGTCCCCTTGGGCGAGAGGACAGTTCAAAAGCAGACTGCTCAGGTACTGGGATGTCTTGCTCCCGTCTAGCGTCGTCTTGCCTCCCTTTACCGGTCCCTTTATCATGAGTGGCGGCTTGTCATCCTTGTTTGTGGAGTAGCATTCAGCCCCAAGGTCACGTAGCGCCTTCAGGAGAGGACCCGCCGGACGGCTTCGGATTTGTTCATCCCCAGTGAAAGTGACCCAACGATTCCCCAAGGCTGCCGTGCCCATTGCTAAGTAAAGCGTTGTGCCGGAGTTGCCTACGTCCAATATGTCAGAAGCGCCTTCTGGCGGACCACCGAGCCCATGGACGAGCCAGTCGCCATCCGTCTCAATGTGAGCACCCATACGCCGAAAGACTTCTACACAACTCATTGTATCGGCAGCCCTCAGAGGACTCTCTATCACTGAGACACCTTCGGCGAGCGAGCCGATCAGTACCGCGCGGATTGTATGGGACTTCGAGGCAGGAATTGCAACTTCGCCTGCCAATTGTGACTTTTCAACAACTATCTTCAAGGAATGACACCAAATACTTACAGTTTCACAAAGTTGTGGATAAAGTATATGGACGGGAGGATGGTTATGTCAACTGCTTATGAATGATCGCAATTGCCCCAAGCGCAATCTTGCATCACCGGGAAGCCAACCATCGTGCTGCATCCTTCGCGTGATAAGTCAGAATAATATCAGCACCAGCACGCTTTATGGAGGTCAATACCTCTAGCACAATACGCTCTTCGTCAATCCATCCGTTTTGCGCAGCCGCCTTTACCATGGCATACTCTCCGGAGACATTGTATGCCGCCACAGGAACATCGGTGGCGTCCCTTACCAACCGTATGATGTCCATATAAGCAAGGGCTGGTTTGACCATAACGATATCTGCACCTTCGTCCACGTCAAGCCTTACTTCTTTCAGTGCTTCGCGAGCATTTGCTGGGTCCATCTGGTAAGACTTGCGGTCACCAAATTGCGGCGCGCTCTCTGCTGCCTCTCTGAACGGACCGTAGAACGCGGAGGCATACTTTGCAGAATACGACATTATCGCCGTGTCCTGGAAACCACTGCTGTCCAGCGCATCCCGGATAGCGGCAACTCGCCCATCCATCATGTCCGATGGAGCAACAATATCAGCCCCAGCCCCTGCATGAGAAACTGCAATCTTTGCAAGTAGTTCGCGGGTGAGGTCATTAATGACCTTGCCATCCCGCACAACTCCGCAATGTCCGTGAGATGTGTATTCGCAGAGACATACATCTGTAATGACTAACAGATTATCAACATGGGCCTTTATGGCTTTCACTGCTCGCTGAACAATTCCATCTGGTGAAAACGCCTCTGTGCCGATTTCATCCTTCGTTTCAGGGATGCCAAATAGCAAGATGGCTGGAATTCCGAGCCCCTTTATTTCCTTCGCCTCAGCCACCAGACTGTCAATAGAGAACCTGAAGCAGCCAGGCATGGAAGGTATGCTTTCACGCACCCCTTTGCCTGGCACAACAAATGCAGGGTAGACGAAATCATCAACTGAGAGCCGCGTCTCCCTGACCATCAGTCTCAGTGTTTCCGTAGTTCTGAGCCGCCTTGGACGGATCCTCATAAGCCTGCTCCTGCGATGCTACACTCAGCTGTGCCGCGCTTCACTCGACATCCCAGTCTACCCTAGGCTGCCCACTAGGTCAAGTCACTCTCCAGCCGCCCTCTCAATCTTATGCTCCACTTACGGGGTTTTGAGGTGGTGGTAATGTAATTAGAGCGCGAATCAAATTCGGAGCGACGCGGTGATGAGCATGACGACATAGCGACAATGTGGACGCAGACAGTATGCTCTGGTTGCAGACTGGGCTTTTATGATGCCAGAATCGCCCGAGCTGTCAGGAGAAGGAGTAATACAAGGAGGGCCGGCTCACGCCGACCCTCCCGGTTTCTCATCAGACGCCTCGCTGATGTTCTACCAGCGCCTCAGGACTACTGGCGAACCAGTTTAATGGCGTCGGCGACGACAATGTAGCCAGTCGTTGTCCAGCAGGACAGATTGACGTGGTTGCTTCCTGCTGCGAAAGTCTTCGTAGTCAGGAGATTCCACTTGCCTCCGTTCGACTGCTGATTAACTTTGACTGTTGTATTGCCGCCGCTGTAGTAGACGACGTACGGCGCTTGGGAAGCCCGATTGGTCCCGGCAGTCCACCAGGCATAAACCGCGAAACTACCCTGACCAACAAGATTGAACGACCAGACTGCCTGGTCACTGGTAGCCGCAGTGGGTCTCCAGCGATAATTCGCTCCGTACTTGTCACTGGCTGACGTACCTGTGGACCAATTGGCGGACGCGGAGAATCCAGCGTCGGAGTTGTCCACAATCACCTGTGACTCCCAGGTCGTGGCTACTGCCTGATTGCTTTGACCCGACTCATTACCTGCGGCGTCGTATGCCGATACCTTGTAACTGTATGTGGTTACTGGCGACAGTCCTGTGTTCGAGTAACTCGTGCCGGTAACCGACGTCAGGTACGACCCGTTCCGGAATATCTTGTATCCGGTGACGCCAACGTTGTCAGTTGAAGCAGTCCACGAGAGGTTGATCTGGCTCGTGGACACGGCAGTAGCAGTCAGGTTGGTAGGCGTACTGGGTGGTGTCAAGTCGGACGATGTCATGTAGAAACGCACAGCGTCGGCAACCACAATGTAGCCAGTGGAACCAGTACCGTTGTGCAGTTTGACCGAGCCGCTCGTCCCTTTCATGTACACCTTGCCTGTGACAAGGGTTCTCCACCCGCCGCCGTTTGCTTGCTGATTCACCTCTACAGTCTGTGAGCCATTGTACCAGGTGACGACGTAAGGCGCATTGGTGGCACGATTGGAGCCCTGCGGGTACCAGCAGTACACGGTGTAGTAACCCGACACGTCAATTGGCGGCGTCCAAGTCGCACTCCTAGTCTCGGTAGCAGCAGTACTTCCGTAGAAGTAATCACTGCCGTATTTATCGGTAGCCGAGGTGCCCGAGGTCCACGACCCGACATACACGGCAAGGTTGTTGTCCATCACAATGTCGGTCACAGCCGGAGTCGTGCGGACGGATGCTGCGCTCTGTGCAGATTCATTGCCGCGCGCATCATAGGCACTCACCTTGTAGGTGTATGTGGTGTTACCCCAACAGGTCGTGTCGGAGTACGAGGTAGTCGTGCTAGTGCCGATTTGTGAGCCGTCGCGGTAGATCTTGTATCCTGCAACGCCGACGTTATCGGTCGAAGCAGTCCAGGACAGATTGATCTGTGACCGCGAAACCGCCGTTGTCGTCAGGTTTGTAGGCACACTAGGTGGTGTGGAGTCCGCCAGTGAAGTCACGACTGCAGGTGAACTCTTCGCAGACAAGTTGTGTGCAGCATCTTCAGCCGCCACCTCGTAGGTATAGGTTGTTGAAGGCACACAGTTGGTGTCTGAGTAACTGTTCGTCAACGGGAACGCTATCTCCACACCATTTCGATAGACCCTGTAGTTTGTTACGCCCGCATTATCCGTCGAGGCAGTCCACGACAAATCAATGCGACTTTCAGACACAGCAGTCCCAGTAAGTCCGGTTGGCACGCTCGGAGGTGTGCCGTCAAGTGTCGTACCCTCCTTAGGTGTGCTCTTGGCGGACTCATTTCCTGCAGCGTCGTATGCCGATACTTCGTAGGTGTAGGTGGTCAACTCAGCGAGACCTGTATCTGAATATGAGGTCTTGTCTGTTGTGCCCACCTGTACGCCATTGCGATAGACCTTGTACCCAGTCACCTCCACATTGTCTGTGGATGTCGTCCATGCAAGGTCAATCTGCGACGGTGATTTGCCATCTGCCATGACGATTTCCGGCACACTGGGTGGTATTCGATCTCCACCAGGCATCACTATGTCAGCGGGCACGCTCTTCTCAGACTCGTTTCCCGCAGCGTCATACGCCGACACTTCAAAGACGTATCTGATCCCTGCTGAGCAAGTAGTGTCTGAGTAAGATGTCGTGGCACTGATACCAATCTGTGTACCGTCGCGGAAGATCTTGTACCCGGCAACGCCGATATTGTCAGTCGAAGCGGTCCAACTCAAGTTCGCTTGAGTCTCAGAAACCGCCGAAACGGTCAGATTAGTTGGTGCACTAGGTGGAGTCGTGTCTGCGTAAGAGAGTTTGACCGCATCCGCCATGACGTTAAGCGACGATTCACCTGTGCCGTTGCCCAGTCGGATATAACCACCAGTGCCGGTCGCAAAAGCATGCCTTCCAATCAGGTTCCATCGGCCACCATTGGTCTGCTGGTTGACCGTATGCACCTGAGAGCCACCATTGTACACGCAGGTGTAAGGAGCCATCTGCGATCGGTTCGTCCCCTGAGGATACCAGACATAAATGTCGTAGTTGCCCGCCACGATTATATTCGGACGCCACGTAGCGGTCTTATCCTCAGAGGGCTGAGTGGTGCAATAGTAATAGTCTGATCCATACTTGTCGGTAGAACTGGTACCTGTAAACCAGGAACCGACAAGTGTACACTGCGGGTTGTCAATTATTATGTCCTGAACCACGTCATTGCCAATGGTTGTAAAGACGTAGTCACCGGACGTAGCCAGGTTGCCTGCACCGTCCCTACTCTTCACCCGGAAGTGGTAGGTCGTGTTCTGCGTGAGACCGACAAGTTGAACCGTATGGTCTGTAACCAGTTGCACGTCTTCAGGCGTCTGGCTCCCGTAGGACTGCGTCAGTCCATACTCAACCTGGCTGGTTGCAGGCTCGTTTGTATCCCACACAATCTGGACATTCGTACCCCACACATTCTTGGTGCCGACGTTGGAGATTGTCGGCGCAGTCGTGTCCGTTGCAAGCACAATGTCGAGTGTCGCAACGGTTCCTGCCGTGATAGTCACCTGTCCAGAGTTGCTGGAATATCCAGGTGCGCTTGCCGTCACCGTGTACGTCCCTGGTGTCAGGTCAACAAAGCCATAGAAACCTGTACCACTATTCTTCGTTGACTTACCCTGCACCGTAACAGTTGCTGGATAAATTGCTGCCCCACCACTTGTCTTTATGAATCCCTTGAGCATGCCTGTGGTCGGCGCATTTATCCAGTACATCGGAGTAACGCTCCGAGTCCCGGAGAACGGTCCATCGCTTGCGATCAGTGCATTTCTGAAAGCGGGTCTATCAACTGTGCCGCTATTTGTTACACGATACGTATAGAGCGTCACGCCTGGGAACCCGAGGCTCTGTACGGAACTTATTTGGGTCATCGAGTTGCTGATTGTGTTCAGATACGACCCTTGTGCTGGGTAGATGTGGCGACCATATTGGCGATTGAGGCTGTCCTCATTTTCGCCCTCGAAGGTAGCGTTGTCTGTCGTGTAATTCATCGGACAGACGTAATCCAACCAGTGATTGGCCATCCAACTATCCCAGTCCTGCAAGTAGCCGGAGTAGCCTGCCCCAGCGGGGCTCCAAACCGCAGCACCGATCTTTATCCCTGGCTTGACTGCTTTGGCTTCGAGATAAATGCGCTTCACCATGTTGGTGACCTGATCCCTTCGCCAATTTGACCAGCGTAGATCGCTTGTCGAAGGGTTACCTGAGGTACCGTATTCGGCATTATACCGCGCCACTGCAGTCGCATTGTAACCAAAGCTTGTTCCCGGATAGCGGATGTAATCTAAGACCAGACCATCTATGTCGTAGTTCTGGACTATTTCCATGAACACGTTCTTGTGGTAGTTCTCGACATCCGGATGACCGGGATCTAACCAACTATCGTCGCCGCTGAACATAGACCCAGTACTGCTGAGCGAGAACCACTCAGGATGGGTGTTGAAGACGTGGTCCGGAGTGGTATGAGGCGGAGCAGTCTGGCTAGTCCACACTCGGTTGACGACAACCCAGGCATGCACTTCCAAGTTGCGATCATGCCCCTTGGTGACAATGTCCGCAAGGCAGTCATAGCCCGATTCAGGGGTGATGTTTGTGCCAGTCGGCTCATAACTGGAGGTGTAGTACGCGTCACCGCGCTTTCTCATCTCCACAAAGACTGCATTTGCGTTACACGATTGGACGTAGTCAAGCATGGTAGTCGTGGCAGTAGGATTCTCATAGCCTGACCCCCATGCGTCGACCCAGAATGCGCGGAACTCATTCATCCCGGAAGTGACTGCGGGAGCGCTTTGGGCAGACTCATTGTTTGCCGCGTCGTAGGCACTCACTGTATAGGTGTATGTAACGTTAGCCACAATGGTGGTGTCCGAGTAACTAGGTCCACCCGGTTTGGTCGCCAGGTAACTGCCATTTCGGTAGATCTTGTAGCCGACGACCCCGACATTATCGGTTGACGCAGTCCAAGTCAGGTCAACCTGAGTCGGTGCGACAACCGTTGCTCGCAGGTTTGTTGGAACACTTGGCGCAATCGTGTCCGGACCTGTGTCAACAGAGATCGTCACCAAGCGAATGGCATCTGCGACGACAATGTAACCGGTGCTGCCAGTACCGTTGTGCAGTTTCACATACCCAGAGGTGCCTGTGGCAAACACGTTGCCCGCGCGAAGCAAGTTCCACTTGCCGCCGTTGGTCTGCTGGTTCACGCTTATCGTCTGCTGTCCGCCGTAGTACACAACCACGTAGGGTGAGTTAGCAGCCCTATTCGAACCCTGAGGATACCAGCAGTAAATGTCATATGTTCCGCCAAAAGATAGGTTGGGTCTCCATATGGCCGACCTGGTTTCGGTCTCTCCTGTGCTGCCGTAGAGATAATCTGCTCCGTACTTGTCCGTTGACGAGGTTCCCGTCGTCCACGAACCAGTAAGTTCGCAAGCGGTATTGTCTATGATTATCTCGCTCGGCGGAGTCGTGGCGGAAGCAGATGAACTCTGAGCGGATTCGTTGCCCGATGCGTCATACGCGCTCACGGTGTAGGTGTAACTGCTACTGGCTGAGCATGCGGTGTCGGTATAACTTGCAGTGGTAACTGACGCAAGATAGGATCCGCCGCGGTAGACCTTGTAACCCGCGACCCCAACATCGTCAGTTGAGGCTGTCCAGGTCAGGCTGATTCTTGTTGGCGCCGTGGCCCTAGCCACGAGGTTTGTTGGCACGCTCGGCGGTGTGGTATCACTCGGCGTTAGCGCGAAGTTCTTGGTAGTCGTTTGACCGGCAGTCACGCTTACTGATGCGCTCTTCGATGTGTAACCCGATTTGCTCACTGTGACAGTGTAAGTTCCTGCGTTCAGGCCGCTTATCGTGTACACACCAGAACTATTGGTAGTGGTTGTGGGGCCACCGGTGACAGCTACCGTCGCGCCTGAGATGGCTGCTCCTGTGTTCGCATTTGTTACTGTTCCAGTAATGCTGCCCGTTGCTGCAGTCACCGTAATCGTCCACGTGATCTCCGGACCAAACCAAGTCACACCTTCCTGCACCAACCTGTACTTCTCGGTATACGTACCAGGCGTTGAGGGTGCCTTCAGAATAAATGTGAAGCGTCCCACCTGACCAGTGCTCACACTGCTTTGGTCAACATCAGTCGGGCGGTTGCAACTTATCCAGTTCGACGTGTTGCAGAACGGGCTCGTCCGATCCTGAGGGCTAGAGGTTCCAAGCCTTGTGTTTGAATGCGTCCACGTACCCGTGCCATTGTTGACGAACTCAACCCAGGCGATAGCAGTTGAGTCCGCTACCATCGTCGAGGGGTACGACTGTGCGTTATAAGTAGCTGCCCAGGTAGGCGTAGACGATCCCTTGACAACCTGAATGTAGTAATTCCAGTCCCAACCTGAACCTGGATCCCAGTGAGTCCCGCCGCAGTGGCAGTCATTTACGTCCTTATGCCCCAAGATACCAGGACAACAACTCCTATGCTCTTTTGGAATACCCCAGTCATTGCAGATATCCCGAGAAAGAAGACCCGAGGCGTCATAGAGACTCTTCGGGTGGGACGATGACGACGCATAGCCCTCGTGCTCAATCCCAATAGAGCGGTAGTTCACGCATCCGGCGTGCCACGCTGTGTAAATTTCCCGAACGCACTGCCATACGCCACCTGCTTCCGAGACCACATAGTGAGCAGAGACACTAGCACTGCAGTTCTTAAACCATGATCTTGCCCCTGCTGCAGTACCTTCGATTGTATGGATCACAATCGTATCTTTATTGTACTGCGAGGTCGAGTAGTTGCAACTTGCCGCAGGATCCCATATCGCAGGACCATAGTCTGTGGAAAGGAATCCCAGACCAGCATCCAAACCGCTGGGTGTAAGTGCTTCACCGTCTCCCTGACCGGGACTTACAGCACCTTCCTTTGGGAAAAGGTCTGAAAGATCTATGTCCCCGATATCCTGCGGTGGGAAGTAAAAACGCTCACCTGAAGAGTTCGTCCAATCCAGACCGGTGAGGAGTTTTTCGTAAACCTCCGCTGCAAAGAACCGGCTGTTCTCTTCATCTAAGCCGGCATACTTGATCACTGGCTCCAGCCAAGCATCAAGTCCCTTGCTCCGGTCAATATGCATTTTGTGAGCGTATGCAGAAAGTACCGCAGCGGCCGCATTTATGTTGCCGGCAGGATGGGTCTTTAATTGTCCCCTGGGGATTTTGACCAGTTCAGCCCCTTCGCCCAGGCTGTCACTTCCCCAAGCGTTGCGGTCACGCAGCGCCATTATGCCGTAGCCACCCTCGATTGTTGGAGCGTCACCTCTGTTCTCGAATGCACTACCAAAGTACGCGAGGGTGAGTAAGAGAGGTAGTGGTACGTCATGCCTGGCCGCTGCTTCTTCGAACAAGGGCATCAGCGGTCCAGCCCATGGTCCCCCAGGGGTCTTGGCTTGGAACTGAAGGTCAGGATGCACCTCCTCGTCGGAGAGCGCCGGGGGTGCGTTCGCAGCCACCAGCAGGAGTGTCCCCACCAGCAGCAGCGCAGTCAGCGACAATGATCTCATCGCTTTCTCTCCTTTCGGATTTCAGAGTGCGTTAGACGTTCCGTCCGCTCTCCCACACATAGTCTTCCCCTGTGCCCATAATGCGGGATGCTCCCGCAGTAAGACTCACCTCCTTCCGTCGCTATCAGGAGTCAGACTGTGGTGGGCGAAAGCGAGACAAGGAACTCAGTACTGGCTGGTGGCCGAGCCGATACTTGCCATATTGTCTGAGTGTTTTGAAAGGTTCGTTCTTGCTATCTGCAAACACTACGTGCATCCAGACGTCCGCACTGGGCGGATTATCAGCGCCTGCATAGCATCTACCTAAGAGGATTCTTGCTCGCAGGAAAATCGCTCGCTAGATGACTATACTAACTTTTGAGTGTAAGAAATGGGCCATAATTTGTCAATCGTTTTTTTGAGGATTTTCTAAATTTTTGATGTTTCTTGCCAATGGCTACTACCAGCAACCCCGTTGCCTATATGATGATTCGAATGCCTCAACCAGACCAGCCGTCGCTGCTACCATGTCATCAGCACATACCACAGCAGATACGACAGCCACCGAATCAGCCCCTGCTTGTACCACTTCGCAAATATTTTCCAAGGAAATCCCGCCAATCGCCACCACAGGGATAGTGCACGCCTTACGCACTTCTGAAATACTTCTCACCCCCAAAGCCTCACCAGCATCAGGCTTCGTAGAGGTTGGAAAAATTGGACCGATGGCAACATAATCTGCGCCGTCCTGCTGGGCCAATTGTGCTTCTTCAGGGGTCGAGACCGAGACTCCAATGATTGCGTCTCGCATCAGCCGCCGAACCTGTGCCGGCGGTTCATCTTCCTGCCCGACGTGCACTCCGTGAGCGCCACAAGCCATAGCCACCCGAACACGGTCGTTCACAATAAACGTTGCCCCATACTGCGAAGCCAATTCTGCAATCCTTGAACCCACTTCGACCATCCGACGATCATCAGAGGTCTTGTCTCGCAACTGTACGACCTGTGCGCCGCCCGCAAATGCGGCACAGGCAATGTCTACGTGCGTTCGACCAGGTCGAAGGCTTTCGTCAGTGATGACGTATACGCCTCTAATTTTTCGTGTAGGGTGTGTCATCCGCAAGGCGCAAAAATTAAGGGATGCGACTTTTTCGCATCCCTAGGAGTTTTTGATATTTCAACCTTTGCCCGGACTCGGCGCTGGAGGTACGCCGCCGCCCGGCTGTGCTGGCTGTGCAGGCACCGCCGGCGCTCCTCCGTCGGGCATCGGCGGGATAGGTGGGTGAACCGTTCCTCCCGGCGGAATATTCGGCTGCGCTCGAGTAATGTGTCTCGAATAAAGAGGATACAGCGCTACCGATGCCGCTACTGCAAGTACGACAATAATTACCACGACAGCCACAAACGGACTTATCTCACTCTTTGCATCAATCCTAGATATCGAAACCACCTCCCCACCGCCGACTTTTCGCCAGCGCCACAGGGAATATAGCACCTCATGAAAACGTTGTCAAGGGCTTGCATGCAATTTTTTTGACTCAGTCACCTGACGGCGCATTGAAGAGATTCATTGCCCTTTCCATGCCTTCGCAAATCATCGTCTCTAGCGCCAGCACCGCCTTATCAATCGAAGTCCGCACAGTCGGCATCTCGAGTCTCGTGAAACGGCTTAGAACATAATCAACCATGTCCCTGCCTGGCCGGGGAGCACCTATCCCTATTCTGATGCGCGGGAAGTCTTCTGTGCCAATCTCACTGATGATCGACTCTAAACCCTTATGACCGCCTGCCGAGCCTCTCATGCGAATTCGAATCCTTCCCAATGGAAGGTTAACGTCATCAACGAGGACAATCATGTCAGCCGGCGATGCATTATAACAGGAAAGAAGTGCAGACACCGCTTTACCGCTGAGGTTCATGAACGTCATTGGTTTTGCCAGCACAACCCGTTCACCGGAGACTTCTCCCTCGCCGACTAGGCATTTGGCTCGCCTACTTCTTACGAAAATACTATGTTTCCTGGCAAGCACATCAATGGTCATAAATCCGATATTATGGCGGGTTCTCTGATAGCGCCTGCCCGGATTACCCAGTCCGATTACCAGTTTCACTCTTCGAATAACTCACTGACAGATTGGTCTAGGTGGATTCGTCGGATTGCATCGGCAAGGAGAGGCGCCACCGAAAGGACCGTGATCTTTTTGCTCGCTTTTGGTGCAATTGGAATGGTGTCAGTCAACACCAATTCTTCGATTGGAGCACTCTCAAGACGTTCGATCGCATTGCCGGAAAGCACAGGATGTGTACAACACGCATAGACCTTCTTCGCTCCACGTTCTTTCAGCGCAACCGCTCCTTGCACTATGGAACCGCCCGTATCAATCATATCATCAATCATTACAGCAATTTTGCCAGCCACATCGCCGATGATCTCCATGACCTCTGCCTTGTTGGGCTCAGAGCGGCGTTTTGCGATGATTGCAATCGGGCTTTGTAGTTTCTCAGCAAGGAATCGAGCCCTTCCCACACCGCCTACATCGGGCGATACAACAACCATTTCAGAATTGCTCAACCCAGATTCCCTCAGATACCTGGCAATAATAGGAGACCCGGAAAGATGATCCACAGGGATATCGAAGAATCCCTGAATCTGCTCGGCATGCAGATCAACGGCGAGTATCCGGTTCGCTCCTGCGACGGTCAAAAGGTCAGCAATTAACCTGGCACTCACTGGCTCGCGGGGTTTGACTTTCTTATCTTGACGCGCGTAACCATAATAGGGGATCACGCAGGTGATTCGTTTTGCAGACGCTCTCCTAAAAGCGTCCAGCATAATGAGCAGTTCCATAACATTGTCGTTGACGGGAGCACACGTTGATTGGATAAGAAAAACGTCAGCTCCTCGGGTACTCTCGTCAATTTTCACTCTGATTTCCCCATCAGAAAATCTGGAAACAAGCATGTTTCCAAGTGCCATACCGATCTCGTGCGCTATGCTCCTTGCCAGGGCAGGATTCGAATTCCCAGCAAAGATCCTAAGGTCTGAGTTTTTGGACATCTCCTTTGCTCTCCCTATGTGAAATGGTAAAAAAGTTGCCCAGTGAGATTGAGTCTGAGCCTACTAGGTTTGCACGCGGGCTTAACTCCCTCGTTCACGTCTCCTTCGTGCCCATCCTTCCTTGTTCTCCTGGCGCGCTCTACCAATACCCAGCGCGTCAGGAGGCACATTCTTTGTGATGGTCGAGCCTGCTGCCACGTATGCTCCATTGCCGACTTCGACCGGCGCAATGAGTGTTACGTTTGATCCAACAAACGCATCTTGCCCAATTACCGTGCGATGCTTTTGCCTGCCATCGTAATTACAAGTAATTGTTCCCGCGCCTATGTTCGTGCGATCGCCAATTTCGGCGTCACCAACATATGCAAGGTGGGCAATGGAAACTTCATCCCCAATAATTGCATTCTTGGCCTCAACAAAATCTCCTATTCTAACGTTGCGTCCTATCCGACAACCGGGGCGAATATTGGCATACGGACCTATGCGCGTTCCCTCGCCGACCGTACTATCTGTCACATGTGAAAGAAGAATCGTCACTCTGTCACCAATTTCCACATTGACCAGTCTCGAAGAAGGACCAATAAAACACCCTGAACCAATTCGACAACTTTTCTCGATTACAGTGCCCGGATAGATAACAGAATCTGGACCTATTTGCACGTCCCAGTCCACGTAAGTGGTGTCTGGGTCAATTATTGTCACGCCGTCAAGCATCAGTCGCTCGTTTATCCGCCGCCGCACTACCTGAGTAAGCCGCGCCAGGTCAACGCGGTTGTTTATTCCAAGTGCAACATCAGGATCCTTGGAAACCACTGCAGCCACCCTCAACCCGTCCCTCGCCATCAAGCCAATCACATCAGTAAGGTAGTACTCGCCCTGAACATTATCTTTCGAGATTCTTTGCAGATACTCTCTGAGCACAGGCAGTCCAAAGGCGTAGACCGCCGCATTCATTTCCCGAATTGCGAGTTCATCGGGTGTTGCGTCTTTGGCTTCGACGATCCGCAGTACAGAGCCGTCCTGGCTACGGACCACGCGCCCATATTGCCCAGCATCGTCAAGGATGGTAGTAAGAATGACCGCGTCTACCCCTGTCTTCGCTCGCTCATTCACAATCTGGCGAATGATGTCGGAGGTAATCAATGGCGCATCACCGGGCAATACAAGGACGTCGCACAGACGGTCGCCCATGGCGTCAACCGCCAGACGACACGCATGACCTGTGCCCAATTGCTCCTCCTGCACGACATAGGACACATCGTCACCGAGGCCTTCCCGCACCTGATCTGCGCCGTGACCAATGACGACTACGCAGTCCTGAATACCTGCACCGATGCAAGCATCAATCACATAGCGGGTCATTGGTTTGCCACATATAGGGTGAATCGCCTTCGGCAAAGACGACTTCATCCGCGTCCCTTTGCCTGCAGCAAGGATGATTGCCACAGCGTGAGCCATTGAGTCGCTCCCCAACCCTCTCGAATATGGATTGTCCCAGTCACACAGCCTGCGGTAGGTACCGACAAGCCGATATCACCTTCGGCGTAACAATAGGAAATTCCTGCGATTACGTACCAGGCCAATCCCTAAGTCCGCGGTAGTGAAAGATGGAATCATGTTGTAGATAGCAGTGAGAGTAGAAACAGAGATGTTAATGCAAAACTCTGTCCCACGCACATGTTATGGGTGCACCCATATAGCAGCCACTAGCCAAATCACTACCAACTCGTTTGAAGGGAAAAACACGCTTGCGGCTAATAAATATTCAGGACACGTGAAACCTGAGGAGGACAATACCTTGCATGACGTAAGCAATCTTGCAGGCGTTATTCCCGCTTTAATTACGCCGCTCACCCCTGATGGCAATTTTGATCCTGCAGGAATGCGGCGCCTTGTCCGCTATGTACTCGATGCAGGCGTCCACGGGGTGTTTGTCATGGGATCAAGCGGGGAATTTTATGCCTTCACACCCGAAGAACGCCGACAAATAACCGAGTTTGTGGTGGACGAGGTAGGCGGGCGAGTGCCAGTGTTTTGTGGGATTAGCGATCACAGCACAAACCTTGCCATCCGAAACGGCAAAGAAGCCAAGAAAGCAGGAGCAGATGTAGCAGTGCTCGTACTACCATACTATGCGACGCCTGCCCGACAAGAGGATATGGCAGAACACTTCCGGTATGTAAGAGATCATATTGACATGCCTCTTGCCATGTACAACGTTCCTCAGGCTGTAAAGGGCTTCGTGAAACTGGATACGATTGCAGAACTTGCCGAGGATGGCACAATCGTGGCTCTGAAGGACAGTACTTGCGACTTCAACCACTTCCAGCAGGTGATCATCAGGCTGAGCGGAATGAGATTTCCCATATTCCAGGGTAGCGAGCCTCAATTGGCCTGCAGCGTCTTGATGGGCGGGCACGGCGGAGTGCTTGGTCTGGGGAACGTAGCGCCGCGCTTATGCGTAGATATCTTTAACGCGGCTCACGCGGGTCGAGCAGAAGATGCAAGAAAACTTCAGGCAGTCATGACCAGGCTTTGGGACCTGTTTTGGGTTGGAGAATCACCGATGACAGGAATGAAAGCAGCGGTATCACTGCTTGGTATTTGCGGACCCACAACAGCCCGACCAACCCCCCAAGTATCACGGGAATCCATGGAAAGAATAAGAGGGATACTTGAGCAGGCTGGACTGACACCCAGGGCGTAAACTAATTACCAGAGACTGGAGGTTCAGTGATATGGCGCGTACCTATCTTCGATTATGTATGATTGCTATTCTTGCATTCGCAGGCACATTGTGTGCGGCAAGCCTTGGTAAAGGACCCTTTATTTGGGAAGCAGATACCACATTTGGAAGCAGTTTCGTAGATAAATCAAAGATCCAAGCATACCTCGACGACCTCAAAGAGCATGGCATAAATTGCGTTTGGATTCAGGTAGAACTTTACACCGAGGGTGCAGTTAATTATAAGAAAACCACACTTTCAGGACTACCAACCGCCGAGAAATACCGGACAGGTCAGTGGTCAAATGATGATTTCCTCGCTTATGTGATCAAAGAAGCACAGGCGCGAGGCATGAAAGTAATGATCAAGTTCCACGGAAGCAATGACAAGGCGTGGGATGCAAATCCGGACTGGCGAATAAAAGACGCTGCGGGGAAGGACGTCCTTTGGAATGGCAGACTCAAAAATTTCTGCGTGAATTCTCCTTATTGGGACAAAATATTCTTCCCGATGTTAAAGGAAATCGCTGCGAATTACGACGTAGACGGATTCTACTTAGACACATGCCAAGTTGCTTATCCCAGTGCCGACACCTGCTTCTGCCCCTATTGTAAGGCTCGTTTTGAGAAGGAAACCGGTAAAAAGTTAACACCAAAATCAGTAGACAAGGCGAACTGGAGCGACCCAAATGTAATGCTCTACGCATTAAAAAGAGTCGAATGGTTGAATGCCTTCTATGATAGGTACCGCAGAGCGATTGAGGAAGCCAAGCCAGGCGCGGCAGTTCTGCTCAATGCAAGTGGAGCATACAATTCATACAAAGATGGGCTGTGCGCCAGGGAACTTGCGCAAAGAGTTTCACACCTCACGCCTGAGCCTGTTAGCACTCCACGAATGTATGCTGTAACCAGGAACCAGAAGCGCAAGAAAGCAGGTGAAAAACCTCTCGACGAACTCACGCTCGCAAAAGAAGATATTTTGCCACGCATAAACCCATACCTCTATCACCAATTCGTGGTGAAGACGATGCTCGCGGACGGAGAAGGTAAGGCAGTCATCCCCATTAGTAGATACTGGTTCATCGACGAATCCGCGGGGTACACCGGTCCTACGGCGTTGGAAATTGCTCAGATCGAGTCAGCGATTGGCGCAGGTGCTAAAGGCTATTGTTTCTTTGGCTATCTTGGACACGCTGTCGAAACAGGGAAGGTCACCGGCACTGCCTGGGCTGATCCTCAGTTCAGCCGATATTTGAGGAATACGGTGACGGGAAAGCGAGCAGAATGGATTACAGACATGCAGCCCGACGCCAGGATAGGCATTTTGTACGACAGGAGTGCCGACTTTTGGAACGCTGACTACTGGAAAAACCTAGCGAGGGTTGCAGGAGCATATTCACTCCTCCACCTTTGGAAGAAAAACCCAGTGGAACTGGTATCGGTTGGCGCAATGCCTGGCTCTGATCGCAAGATTGACCTGGCTCGAATCGAAAGGTTCAAGGTTTTGATTGCGCCTGACCTGTGCTACGTGAGTCGAGAGGATCTCGAGACTTTGCAGAAATATGTGGAAAATGGTCATGGGCTGGTCCTTTTGGGCAAAATCGGTGCCAAAGACGAATTTCTCGGCACAACCACTTCCGCCGACGCCTATAAGATCTTCGGTATTGAGACTCCATCTGACCCTGAGCCCTCAGGATTTGTGACCAAACTTGAGATGCATCCTGCATTCGCAGCCGTAGTCGGCACGGGACCGCTGGGAAGTTTCCGGTTGAGTCCTGACAAGAATGATGCTCTTAGTTACAAACCTAATCACGACAGCACGTGGAGTGTTATTGCAAAGGAAGTGAACGATTCGGGAGCCAGGTCCTGCGTGCTCACTAAAAGGGTAGGACGAGGAACGATAGCCTATATCAACTCGAGCGACGTAGGCGGCTGGAGTGGACAGATGGCACAACTTTTCCTAAATATTGCCATACTGAGTTCAGGGTCGGGTCCTGTTGTCTTACCCGTACGCTTCTCAGAAACCTCCAGTGTAAATGCATTCAAGTCAAGCGATGGTATGACAAGGTATTTGCATATATTCACTCTCGATGGCGAATCTAATGTGGAAATCCATGTAACTTCAGACCCCGGCTGTGAGCCAGTATCTGCTGAAATGATTGATATGTACGGCAATCCCAAGGATATCTCAATGCAAGTCATTTCAGGTAGAAAACTAGCCGTACTGCGCATCGACAAGATCGAACCTTTCTCTGCAATGATACGGATACTGTACAAGAAACAAGAACCTACGGGTTCTCAGTAGTGCTAGACGCCGATGGCGACAATCAGTGATGCGGGTCTCTAATTGCCAACCCGCTCTGGGCTGGGTGCAGACCGCAAGGAGTCCTGGAGGGCATAACGATGCACTGGTATGAGCATCCGGTCAGGATGATGCGACTCGATTATATTGATGCATTGACGCGGATGAAAAACGCAGATCTTGACGCCCTTGCCCGGAGCAAGAAAGAAGATTGGCATATCAATTGTGAGTGGGTAATGGGTACCCTAGGCATGTGGCCAGGAATGGGTCACGTTACCACATTCAATTCTCCGAAATTCGAGAAGTATGCTCCTCTTGGTGACTGGGACCTGATACGCGAGTATCTGCCCTATGCGCGCAAGTATGGCATCCGCGTGGTTGCTTACCTAAACATGCACTGGTTTTCCTACGAGTTCGCTGACCAAAATCCAGGCTGGGAGCAAATACTATCGGATGGAACTCCGTACGGACGTAAACATCCGCTTTACGGAGACGGAACAACATTCTGTGTCAACAGCGGATGGCGGAATTGGGCACAGGATATGATTATGGAGTGCATGAAGACAGGGGTCGATGGTGTTTTCCTTGATGGCCCCGTAGTATACCCTGGGTGCTGCTATTGCCTCGCATGCCAGTCGAAGTTCCGTGAGCGCTTCGGCTGTGATATCCCAACAGCCGAGGACTGGACCGACCAGCGCTGGAAAGACTTCGTCGAGTTCCGCGAGGACTCTATGGCAGAGTTTTTAGCAGACTGTCGGAGAGCGTTAAAGTCTGTGAACAGCGAAGGAGTTATTTTCCTAAACGCGGGCAGTTGGCACGCTGGCGCATGGCGTGTAGCGCGAGATATCGAGAAAGTAGGGCAATACCAGGACTTCAACGGCGCCGAAGCCTTTTTTCATCCAGGACCTCGTACCCACATTCTACATTTCTGGTCTACAGCCGCCAAGCACCTTGTAGCAGGGAAAAAGCCCGCGGTCGTCTTCAGCCACCACGCGCTCGGTTCCTGGCATTATGTGCCTCTTCCACCTGTCGAGTCCGAACTTGCGATATGTCAAACAGTCGCATGCGGAGCAAATCCATGGATTGCAGTATTCGATTATGCACTTGACCACAGCCGCGAACAGGCTATTCAACCCATTCGTGAAATCCATCACTTCTTAGAAAAAAACGAGGAATACTATCACAACAGCGAATCAACAGCCGATGTTGCTCTTTTGTATTCGCGTCAAAGTTCTACGTATTGGCTTTCGGACCTAGAGGAACTTTATAGCGAACACGGTAGTGGTCGCGAGCAAGACTTAATAGCTGACGTTGGCACAAGCAAGAAATTCACAGACTGGTCCAAGCGAAAAAGAACTTGTGACGACATCCACAGTAACACCTATCTTGGTTATTTTACTGCTCTCGCGCGCGAACATATACCCTTCGACGTGATACTCGACATTGACCTAACCCCGGATGCTTTGAAGAAATACAAATGCGTAGTGCTTGGTAATGCTGCCTGCCTCTCAGATGCCCAGATTGCGGCATTGAAGGATTATTGCAGAAATGGAGGGGGCATCATTGCGGAATTCGAAACAGCACGGTATGACGCGAAAGGAAATTTGCGAAATACCAACCCGCTTGCTGAATTGCTCGGCTTCACTGGCGAGTACAAGGTCTTCAAACCGTCGGTTGCTGAGGAATACATTAAGGTAAAGTTTAAGCACAGCATCACGGACAGTTTCAGACTCAATCAACTTATTGCACGCCCCCAATTTGCACTGCAGGTCTCGCCGAGGGAATCAACGGAGTCACCCATTGTATATATGAACCCAATTGGACGCCTATACGCACCCCCCAAAGGTGATTCATCCAACCCTGCACTTTTGGTAAACCAAGTGGGAGATGGACGCGTGGTATATCTCCCTTCGCTGATTGGTGAGTTCTACGCACGGTATCGAATGATGGAGCACCAGACTTTAATTGGAAACTCTGTTAAGTGGGCGCGCAGGTCACAACCTCTTGTCACAGTCGAGTGTCCTCCCACTGTTCAAATCGAACTCCGACATCAGACAAATCCGCCAAGAACCCTTCTCCACTTGGTGAACAATACGGGGGACATGCAGCGACCAATGTCCGAGATTATCCCAATCCGCAATATCCGAGTTAACCTGGCATTTGACGTCCCAAAGCGGGTGTATGCCCTTTGGCTGCAGAGACGGCTTGAATTCTCCAAAACAGAAGGCGGAGTAGAGTTCACCATCCCGGAACTGCGAATGTATGAAGTGGTTGTGGTAGAATAGTGATGAAAGAGTAGCACGACCATAGCCTCAAATAACAGATACTTGATTGGTAGCAAACGACGACCGGGGGCCACTGTCCAACAATGGTAGACGACCATAAGTATAGTATCCGACGAATAGTGGCATACCGACATCCGCATCCAGAGTATGATTCATCCTCGTATGGACCACTAGGTCCAGACCGGACGTACGGACTTATTCTTGACGTAAGGCTTGCCGGCAAGGATGAGCCACAATGGGAATACTCCATCAAGAATACTTTTACAGGCGAAGTGTGTACCGTTCCTGAGAGTGAAATCTTCCACGGGGCAGACCGCGAATACCTCGATCTCTACCGGCGCGAGTCCATATTTCGTTCTCGCGAGTCACCTACGCACCATCCATCGGAGGAAGCACGTCACAAATACTGGCGGCGTGCTCTCAGGCACTTTCTCAAAACCGGTATCCCAAAACTTCGCATGCGTGAAGAGAGCGAAGACCGTGCTAGAGAACAAGGCAGAGACCTTCAGTTGGACTATGGCGACTACGTTAGAGTCCGCGGCGACCTGCGACCTGAGGTTGAAAAGTATCATGGCTTGTACGGGAAGATCCTGTCAGTCTCGCCTTCCACTGTACAGTTCCTTGAGATTGGAACAGGCAAGGCAGGGCTCGCACCTGGTAGGTACCGAATACTCAACACTTACCATATTCGCCTTGATACGGGCGAAGAAGCGGACTTTTACGACGTGGAAATCAAAACAGTCTACACGACTCACGGAAGAAGGGACATACTGAACTGGCGTGCGGCTTGCTTCCTAGCAGAAGCATTCGGAGATGAACTGCCATACCAACCTGAACTAGAGTTCTTAAGCGGGCACATATTCACCAGATCCGAACTCGAGGAGAAGACGAATGAAGAACTGGCGGAGTTGCTTATCAAGATGCTTTTCGTCAAAGGTCAAGCAACAATTGAAGAATTGAACGAAAAGCGCGATTTCCTCGAACGATCCCCGCGCACATACTTAGTTGACCAGATCCTTGCGGTGTCACGTTTTGACATGTCCAAAAACCGCCCCCTGACGGATGACGAGATTCAGGCCACCCTCCTGGCAGAAGCAAGACTCAAGGACCTGCTCCAGTAGCATCTCGTGCGTCTGATGCACGCAACGAGCGCTCAGGCACTACCTCCAATCCTATACACATGCACCTCCAGTGGTTTGAATAGATCCTTCCATGTGTCACTTTCAGAGTATAAGTCTCGACCCTCAAACATGACCGTAATTCTTTTGCCGTCTGTCAGTCCCTTCAGCCTGAAAACCACCTCTCGGCTTTCATTCGAGTGATTCACCACAAAGACGTATGTGGAACCGCCATGCACTTTTACCATTGTATCAACAGGCGCATCATGTGGCGTTACCGTGAGTCTGCCTTCAACCGAAGGAGTAAGGAGCGCTGGGGTTAACAGATTCATCTCGCCCGCCAACTTTTTCACAGCCTCCCAATGGTCAGGGTAGTCGCGAATGTAGTACCTGGACGCTGTGTGCGCCCAGTAGATGATTCCCTTAGCGCCGTGTACTAGGGCAAGGTAGGTCATACACCTTTCTTCCTCCGGCGTAGGGCGATGCACCTGGTTGACTTTTCCAGTTTTCCACACATTCCAATCGAATGCTTGCGGTATACACCATACAGGCTTGTCTTTCTCCACTGCTTTCACGGCGCCGGAAACACAATCACTGACGTAGGTCACAGGCGCATGCGGAATCGGATAAGGGTCAATCCACATTACATCTGTACACGACCGGTACTTTGCCGCAGCCTGTGGGCTCATTATGACAAGAGAGCACGGATGGTCCTGGTCAGTTTCCTTTATAATCTGGTACCTTTCGCGTACCTCATGTTCATTTGCCTTACCGATACCCTCTGGCTCATCCACAATGTACCACCCCAGCAGAGCTGGGCTATCACGCCTGATCTCTACGTCCCTGATTACCGCTTGGTCTGACCTGTTTTTCCCACCTTCGATGCTGAATGGGATCGTGGGATAAACAAAGGCGAGGATGCCGTTACGCGCCGCTGCCTCCAAAAGAGGAGCAATTGTCTCAGGAGTATATGCGTAAAATACGGTTGTATTGAACCCTGCCCGTTTTGCCTCTGCCATAATTGGATCATGGTTTCCGCCATCACGGTTCTGCAAGGTGTATATTCCAATAGGAAAGAACGGCTTGCCATCAACAAGTAAGAATCCATTCTTATCAAACCCAACCTTTGGGCTCGGATTATAGGGAAACATCCGGCTGACGGCACTCGTAAGTAAATCCCCCTTGCGCCGCAGTTCTGCCTTCATGAAGTAGTTGCCCTTTTCCCGCTGAGTGAGGTCAAAACTAACTCTGAGAGGCTGTCGGTATGGCGCCTCAAATGTCTTTGTCTCCAGAGGCGTACTCCATCTCTGACGCATCAGCGATACGGTCAGCGTTGTTCCACTAGTTTTGTCATCAGGCAAATTTATTGCTAGTGACGCATCTGCACGCCTGTGGTACAGCGCGTAGAGTGCTTCGTCAAACACCAGGTCATTCCCTATACTTTGCGCGATCAGTGGGTTTACGCTAATGCCCAACAAGATCCATACAAAGACGGCTTTCCTCAGGCTCATATTCGCCTCCCCCTAGGACTTTCCAAGGTTCTGGAGAAGCATACCAGACGCGTCATGCCAGTGTCAAACATAACCACACTGCACCCGCTCATCCACCTATGGCGTATGCTGCAGGCTGAATATTTAGCGGCTATGGATTGAATGACTTTTGGTTGACAGAGGGTTGCCCGATGACACAGCGATGCCTAGAACGACAAATAAGGCGCAAAGGAAGACATAAAGTGTCTTTGGAATGAAGGGTAGGACACTTGCGCACAACAGGTCGCACTAGGCTATGCCTACTTCAAACTGGCATCTCTTACTTCTAGCCAAACCAATGAGTTCATTGGACTCCCGATAGAATTCCATCAATGCTGGTGCTACAATAAGCGCGCAATGTTCGGAGAGAATCAACGAGCCGAAAGAATCGCTCGGTTCATGGTCAAGAAAATCAATAAAGCAGTTTATGAATTCGGCATGATAAGGCAGAATGATAGGATTGCAGTCGGAGTCTCGGGTGGTAAAGACAGCCTTGTGCTTCTTGAGATGCTACTGTACAGGCGGCGGTCAGCACCTGAAAAATATGAAGTCATGGCAATCCACGTCGTTGGTGATGCGCGAGGACCTGCCCTGCCCCCATATGTCGAACTGGAAGACTGGCTACGCAAAAAGGGCATCCAATATGATTTTCGTCCCATTCACCTGGCGGCTGACGAGGTCCTGCCTATGACATGTGAGCGGTGTACTTGGAATCGCCGGCGGACACTCTTCGAAATGGCCGCTGATCTTAAATGCAACAAGGTTGCACTCGGACACCACCTAGACGATTTCGCGGAGACGGCACTCCTCAACCTTATTCATCACGGCAGGCTTGAGACGATGGCGCCATCAGCGACATATTTCGACGGCACGTTCGAACTAATTAGACCGCTTCTGTATATCCCTAAGACAGAGATAGAAAGATATGCGGTAACACAGGATTTTCCACCACCGCCTCCGAAGTGCCCACGAAGTACAGACACACAAAGACAGCGCATGAAAGAATTGATCGCTGAAATGTCCAAGGAGGCTAAGAATGTGAGGCAGAATCTTGTGCGTGCTGCTCTTGCCACACATTCATCAAAGGAAAATCATTGATTTCGTGACGCATCAAAGCGGGTAACCGCAGGCAAGGATTGATAAATCGCAATAAACGTCAAACCTAAGGAGAAAGAAATGCCACACACACCCAGCGGTTCAGGCAACACGGCGGCTACAGTAGGCATAGGCTTTGGATCTGTGCTTGCTGCGTTAATTTCGTGGTCACACACTACGTCCGTCGTCTGGACGTTGGTGCACATGGTGTTCAGTTGGTTCTACGTGATCTATGCACTAATCGTAGGCAAGGCGCACTTATTGTAGTTTCTTATTGAAGTCTTACAATGTCGCCCTGTGTGAGCACGAGAATACCATCTGCCTCGACAAGCCCGGTCACTTTGACGTAATCATGCAAGGCTGGCGGGCTAATCCCGCTCACATACTTTATCGGCAGCCCACCTGGTATAGAGGCACCATCGGAAATATAGAATACATCTGTGCCAAGACCTATAACACGACCGAATACGGTCACCGTCAGTCCAACGTTATTCGGTCCGAGCCCCCATGGAGTGCCCTTTTGACCAGATGGTGGAGGTCCTGGCGCATAGAAGAAGTCTGAGCCGCCAGTGTCACGGTTCGTAAGCATTATCGGGTCACCATCACCTGTGCCTGCGACGCTGATACTCACGTCTGTAATTTCGCGTGTGTCCCCACTGCTGGCGAGCCTACCGGTAACCGAAAGCCCGGTCCCACGGCTTAGAGACGGTAGGGTGCCGTTGCCTTTCGTCAGTTTGATGCCCACTGTTGCATCTGACTGGCGGACTCCCATGCAATTCGGCGTACCGGGCAACGAGCAAACAAGGTTGCCGACTGTAACCCAATGTCCATCCGGTCTCTTCTTAGCCTCCGCCAGGCTCGGTACAGCCTCGACCACGCGGATCCCATCCGACGCCATTATTTGACTCCATTGATTGTGGGGGTTTCTAGCTTTTACAAGTATGTAGTAAATCTGACCGTTTGTAAGCGAAAGCCCACTTCGCGTTCCCTGAGTCGCTGTACCTGCAGACGCCCAGCCCCCGCCCGGTATGATCCCAGTTTCATTTGGTGTCGTACTCACCGCCCACTGGTACTCAGCAATGCCTGATTCCGGGTCGGACGCCAACCATGACCCATGAATCGAAGTAGAACTTGTTTGAAACACACCGTCGTCGTTAACGGATACCATGACTGGTGGCGTAGGTACTTCATAAATCATTGCATCGTCAGCGTATGCCCAACTCGGACCACTGCCACCCTCATCATAATGACCAAATTTGAAGAACATTGAAATGCTGTTGCCAGTCGCCGTAACCGTCTGACTGTAGTGCAGCCATACATTCTGCCCACCACTTTCAAGTTTGGTATACTGTATGGTGCTTGCCTCGCCATTTGACGTCTGTCCGGTCAGGTCGTATCCGATTTCAGCCCAAGCACTTGGCTCGGTGCTCTGGAACCTGATCCAGCCATCAATAACGTATTGCCGCCCAGGGGTCACTCCTCCTACCGCCTGGCATATTCCACCGTGCAGTCGGTACCTATCTGCTCGTCCCCACTTCTGCGAATGGCTGCCATTATGAACTGGAACCGTGCAATCAGCGTATGTAATAGAGTTGCTCCATGGACACACCCAGGGTACCCAGTAGTTTGCCACACCATTTGGCTGGAAGCCTTCCTCAAATCCACCGTTCCAAAGCATGTTACTCCCAATGACTGTCAGGGTGAAATCTTGGTTGACAGTCCCGCCCGAAGGCACGACCACATTCGCAACCGTGTGGTAGCAGTATCCAAGTTTGGATGCCGTCATGGTATAGGTCCCTGGCGTGACGCCAGCCAAAGTATAACTCCCGTCAGATGCAGTAGTGGTGGTATATCCACCTGGACTTGCCGACACAGTGACGTCGCGTATTGGCGCACCCGACCGCATTCGTACGTATCCTGTAATTGTCCCAGGCTGAAGAAGTGGAGACCTGTACGCAAAAAGAACTGCGTCGGCGATGACGACCTTTGAAGGCTCCGCATTATCAGAAAGTGAGACGTAGCCTGTCTGCCCAGCGTCAAAAGGATAAGTTCCTAAAGTGTTCCATCGGCCCCCATTCGTCGTTTGGTTCATAGCAACAGTCTGCGAGCCATCTTTATGTGTGATGGTATAAGGTGCGTTGTTTGCTCTATTGGTACCTGCAGGCCACCACGCATATACTTCGAAGTTGCCACTCCTTGGTAGATTTGGTGTCCAGCGTACGACGTCCTCACCCGTCCCCGTGCTGTTCCAGCGGTAATCAGCGCCGTATTTATCTGTCGCCATTGTGCCGGTATTCCAGACCCCAGAGACTACACTGAAACCTGCATCCGAATTGTCCACAATCACTCCCGACTCAGGCCACTGGTATCGCTGAGTTACCGCAGCATCCAGGTCGCTGAGAATTTGAGCCTTGTACGGATTGCTTGCGCCATCAATATTCCAGTCATCGCAATACGCGCACCAACGATACATATTTACACACCGAATGATTGGCTTCCCCACCGTCCGCGCTTCTTGGTTGTATCGGTTTATCTCAGCGTAGACTTCTTGCATCCAACCCGATTCATAGTGGCTCGATGGATTCTCTGGATGATTGCCCTTCCAGTAATACACACCGTTGCATTCCGTCACGTACAATGGAAGGTGGTACAGGTCACTGGGAATCCCATAGTCAATCCAGTCTTTGTAGACATAGAAACTGAAGTAGAGCATCTGTCCGCCTGCGTTGACCTTCTGCGTACTGTGGATGTCAGCATATGTGTATCCACGCGAGTTGACATGAAGCGCGATGCCGTCAATCCCACCTGTGCTTTTGATCGCGGTAAGCATCTGATTCATGTACTGCACCCAATTGAGTGGGCAAGCATCGTGTGTCATTCCACATACTGTGCCTTCTCCGTATGGACCACCAAAAGGTGCCACCGCCTGGCAGAGGACCTTATCGTTCGGTCGAACCGCCTTAATGGCGTTATAAACCTGCCGGAAACACTGTGCATAATCCTGCGGCGACACATATGCTTTATGACCATTTCTGGGTGGCCACTCCACCGCGAGGTTTGTCTCGTTGCCGATTACCCAGATGTTACAGCCTGGTGAATGCTGGACAAAGTTGGCACATCTCTGGGCAAACGCACCGTAATACTCTGGCAGTGGAATCGTTCCAACGTCGCAGTACCCGTAGTTTATGCGACATATGACCGTGTGACCAGCATTGGCAAATGCCGAGAAGTCCACGCCACTCTGGTCATTTGGGTTTGCGCCGACTGCGACAGTTGCCGTAATCCAACCACCGCTCGCTCCGTTGTTCTTAATGTGGTTTAAGTATTCCGTGGGAGCAGGATCATGGTCATGGATGCCATACAGGTATGGGCATTCGGCAGACTGCGCCCTCGCAATCAGGACGACGCACGTAATCACAATTGTGAGGTATGCAATGCGACGGACTTTCCCGTTCATAATCGCTCTCCAAAACACGTCCAAACTTTCGAATTTAGACTATCACATAGACAGCCACTCGACAACCAGCAAAAATACCAGTTGGTGTTTGAAGAGAGATCAACGCACGAATCCAACAATGATGACGGCTGAAAGTGCCCAAAGGAATATGTCTGCTAGCAGGGGCTTATCCGTTACCACAAGTATTTCGGGGCTTTCTGCTCCAGAGTTCATATGAATGAGATAAAGATATCTGAAGACGCCGTAGATCACAAACGGCAGCGTAACCATCATGTACGGGTGTGCCGTACCTGTCTTTGAAGTGAATGTATAGAGTGCATATGCCATGATTGTGGCAGAGGCGACGATGTTTATCAACTGATCGAGCAACGGAATTGAATACTCACCGAGGACCTCACGATGACTCCCTGCTTCGTCCAATAACAATAGTTCTTGACGCCGCTTTGCCAGAGCAAGAAAAAGGGCGATTAGCGTAGTGCACACAAAAAGCCAGGGGGAAATGACTACCTTTATGGCTACCGCACCACCTGCTGCGCGTAGAACGAAACCACCGGCAATCGCAAGTACATCGAGTAGCACAATCGCTTTCAGGGTTAGCGAGTACGCCGTACTCAGCACCAGGTACGCAAGAGCAATTTCGCCAAACATCCCTCCCAGAGCGAACGAGCCAGCGAGTCCAACCACAAGGAGTACCCCTGCCACGACCCATGCCGTGACTACCGGCAGTCTTCCCGACGCAATCGGGCGTTTTGACTTCTTTTCGTGCAGCCGGTCGCGCTCTAAATCCAGAATGTCATTAATAACGTAGACAGTTCCTGAAAGAAGGCAGAAAATTACGAACGCCAGGACGACTTTTACATAATCCGACAGTGGGTGAGGTTGATCCAGCGTAAACAGCAACCCTGCAAAGACAAAGAAATTCTTTGGCCATTGTTTCGGCCGCATTTCCTGGATTATCGCGCTAAACAACTCCCAGCCCTTTCAGTCTCCAGGATTGAGTCGCTGACCACCATAATCATCCTGCTTGAAGAGGCGCTACTCGTACACAGTCACCTTAACCGTCGAGGTCACGGGCTTCTTTATCCCAAATATATCGGATACAGTCAAGGTTACCGTATATTCACCCGGCTTGCGGTACTGGTGGTAGACCACTTCGCCAACTGCGTCCTCTTGGATGCCATCGGAGGCATCAAAATCCCAAGAATAGCGGACTACCGCCGCACCAGTTTCCGCAGTTGCTTTAAACATGACGTCATCACGGGCAGCAACAAATTGATCTTCCCCTGCATAAGCGCGCATGGGGCTCTTGTCGCTGATAATTCTGATTTCGCCCACATAGAATGGCTCTGTACCGTCGCCCGTGATGATGAGCCGCTCAAGTTTCGGATCAACTATCTCGTGCTTATTCTTTATGACCGCAATCGGGTAAGAGACCCGCACCCAACCATCTTCTCCAACCTTACAGCCAGATAGTGGCGCCTGGGCTTCAAGGAACTTGCCATTTATCACCAAAACGGCTCGCACGCGGCGGACAGGCTTGCCGCGAGTGACGCTTGAGGACGTACCGAATGTACTATATCCTCCATAGCCGCTTTCTTCGGAGGTTCGGAACCTGGCAACTATTTGCAGGTAGGCCGATGGGTCCTCCCAATACGTGCCGAGAGCAAGGGGCGTCGAGAAATCAAGTCTCCCACCGTCGTAAAGCCCGCGGCTTGTAATCCGCAGTGAACGAGTGCCCATAAATGCCACCTGCGTTGATTCCTCTGCCTTACCGCTTCCCCAACTTCCTATCTTCACTCCGATGCGTTCGATAGGGTCTCCTGTGTAGATGCTCAGACCCTCAGTCTCCAACAACTGCGCATTTGCAATGGCTATGAGACCTGCAATGGTAACAACAAATGTCACAATACAAACAAGCGGTGCTCGCCTTCCATGAGTAAGTCGTTCCATATTTCTTTCCCTACACCTCATTCATTGTTCAGTACACATGTTTTGGACGCCATATCAAGCAAAAGGTGTTCCCTCTCATCACAAACATCCTGTCTATCTAGACATCCAAATCTCATCCATGCCAGTGGCTTTGGATGCGCCTGATTGACTCTGCATGGCCAGTAGCGGCGTCAGCTTCAATCACCACTGCCGACAATATACTTTCTCCATCGGCAATCTCAAACTTGCTCGGCATCAGGTTTACAAAACGCGAGATGATGAGGTCTTTCTTGATGCCAATTACTGAGTCCGTCGGACCTGTCATACCAACATCGGTAATAAATGCCGTACCGCCCGGCAGTATACGCTCGTCTGCGGTCTGCACATGAGTGTGAGTGCCTATTACCGCTGTTGCCCGCCCATCAACGTACCAGGCGAATGCACTTTTTTCCGATGTCACTTCGGCGTGAAAATCCACAAATATGAGTTTGGTATACTGTGCCAATTCATTCAGTGCTACGTCCGCCACACGAAATGGATTTTCAAGGTTCTCCATAAACACTCGCCCACACAGGTTTACAATGCCCAGAGTCAACCCGCTCGGCGTCGTGTAAGTCGTCCACCCTGTGCCAGGCACACCCGGTGGGTAATTGGCTGGACGGATAATCCTCTTTTCCTCATCCAGATATGGGTAAACTTCTCTCTTTGCCCAGACGTGGTTGCCCAGGGTCAGGACATCAACCCCTGCGCTAAAGATCTCGTTCGCAGTTTCCTTTGTAATGCCCATCCCACCTGCTGCATTTTCAGCATTTGCAACCGTAAAATCTGGACACAGATCCGACTTCAAAGAGGGAAGCAGACCAGCCACGGCCTGCCTCCCCGGCTTCCCAACTATATCTCCTATAAAAAGCAGTCTTAATCTACTTGGCGTAGTCTACAGCCCTCGTTTCACGAATTACAGTGACCTTTATCTGCCCGGGATACTCCATCTCCTCTTCGATCTTCCTTGCAGTATCGCGTGCTAGTTTTGCGGCAGCGAGGTCATCTATCTGCTCAGGCTTGACAAGCACTCGAATTTCCCTGCCAGCCTGAACGGCATAAGTCTTTTCAACGCCTTCGAACGAATCCGCAATTGTTTCGAGCCTTTGCAGGCGCTTGACATAGGTCTCCAGAGTTTCTCGGCGCGCGCCGGGTCTGGAGGCTGAGATCGCATCGGCAACGGACACAAGAACTGCTTCTACGGTCTGTGGCTCCTCGTCAGAATGGTGAGCCGCCACAGCATGAACAACCTCAGGATGTTCGTTGTGCCGACGGCAAATGTCAGCGCTTATTAGCGCGTGCGGTCCTTCAACTTCAAAATCCACTGCTTTACCAATGTCATGCAGTAGTCCTGCCCGCCTTGCCAGCATCACGTTCGCATTTAGTTCCGCTGCCATTGCGGCGGCCAAGTGCGAAACTTCAATCGAGTGGTCGAGCACGTTCTGTCCATAACTCGTACGAAACTTGAGTTTGCCGAGCAGTTTGATAAGTTCCGGATCAAGGGCAGTCACGCCTGTTTCGAACACTGCGTGCTCACCCGCCTCACGGATTTGGGCCTCGACCTCTGCACTCGCCTTGGCCACTGTTTCTTCGATCCTACCAGGATGGATTCGACCGTCCGATATTAGGTTGCTCAATGCAATCCGCGCAATTTCCCGACGAACAGGATCAAATGCTGAAAGGACTACCGCCTCTGGGGTATCGTCTATGATCAAATCCACGCCCGTCAGGGTTTCAAACGCACGGATGTTTCTGCCCTCACGACCGATTATTCGACCCTTCATCTCATCGCTAGGCAGAGGCACCACAGAAACAGTGGTCTCAGAAGTCTGGTCTACTGCACAGCGCTGAACTGCCAGAGTAATGATTTCTCTGGCACGTTTTTCTGCTTCCTCCTTGGCCTGGGCTTCGATTTCATGTATCAGCCGTGCTGCGTCGTGCCTGGCCTCGTCTTCAGCCATTTTCAATACCAGACTTTTCGCCTCCTCCATCGAGAGCCCTGACACTCTCTGAAGTTCAGCACGTTTCTCCGCGATTAACTTGTCCAGTTCTGCTTCTCGGCGCTGTATCTCCTGTTCTCTTGCATTAAGCGCTTTGTCACGCTTATCCAGATTATCAAGCCTTCGTTCAAGGGTCTCTTCCTTTTGCGTCAGTCGTCGCTCTAACCTCTGTATTTCAGCCCGCTTTTCGCGATGCTCGCGTTCGATTTCAGCCCTTAGTTTGTAGGCTTCATCTTTCGCTTCTAAAAGGATTTCCTTTTTTTTGTTTGCAATATCTCTTTCGGCTTGCTCTCGTATCCTTTGAGCTTCCGCCAACTGCTCTTCTGCTCTGCGACGGGTCGGAACCACCCAAAGCAGAAACCCAATTAGGACGATAACTACGGATGCAACAACGCACCCGGCAATGAACAATGTATTCATAAGGTCAGACTCACCTCCCCGATAATTCGGTTTGAGGCTGAGCGACACGGAGCCATTTTCGCCCCGCTGACCTGTTGACGCTGTTTGCTATACCCTCACAGGTTACTCTATTGCCTGCCTCGCCCACGGCTGTACCGGTTGGGTCCAATCAGGCCCCGCCTCATCACCCGTGAGCACCCGATACTCGTTTGGCCAGACACACTTCCAACGAAAATATATCCAATCCCAGGCATATTGCCATCCCGTTGGAACTGTGACCATGAGGTTTACATCAGCAACCGCCAGGTCGCTGACTGATAAACCCTAGATAGTCATCTACCGCCCGCTTGCAAGCGGGTCTATTAGTCATCCTCACTGGCAAGTTTGTCTAGGACTTCAGAAACAACCTCCCAGTCGAAACCCTGCCTTCGCAGGTAAGATGCCACCCGCTGCCGTTTTAAGCGTGAATCTGCAACGCTACACTTCTCCCAACGGCGACGAGCAACATCCATTGCCAGTGCGTACTCTGTCTCTCCACTTATCTCAGACAGAGATCTTTCAATAATGTCGTTTGACACACCTTTCCGTCGAAGTTCCCATCTTATGCGTGCTCTGCCACACGCCTTGTCGGATTGGCGGTACCTCACCCAATTGCGCGCAAACTCCTCGTCATTGAGCAGACCCAGCCGCTCAAGAAATGTTACTACCTGCCCAATTACGTCATCATCAAAACCGCCCTGCCGCAGCCTGCCCACGATTTCAGCCCGGCTGCGATGCCGGTATTCAAGAAGGTTCAGGGCCTTTCGCTTAGCCCTCACCACAAGATCAGCCCGACTTATCCTCTCTAAATCCGCATCAGAAACCCTTTGCCCGACGTGCAATCTCAGGTCGCCGACAACGTCTGCTTCGACCCCAAGGGCAAACTCGCCGTCTATGAATATCGAACAACGGTTTCGCCGCTGCTTCTGAGTCTCTATGGCAGTGATTACCCGTTGATCCATACTAGGCTGAGCACTACTCATGCTTGCAACCCAATCACGGCATTTGCCACAAGATCACGACAGCAATGGAACTGCTGCGCTCGGCGAGGCGATCGGCAAATGGATGCGTCCTGCAGAATCAATCTGCTATTCCTCTGCAGCGGCAGGCGTCAGGAAAACTTTGCCAATGGCTTCTTCACGAATCTTAGCCTCCAACTCATCCATTAGTTCTGGATGTTCTTCCAGGTACTGCTTTGCGTTCTCTCGCCCCTGTCCAAGTCTTGTCTCACCGTACGTAAACCACGTCCCTGTCTTGCCTATAAAACCAAGTTCAGTACCGACGTCGAGAACTCCTCCTGACCTGGAAATGCCTTTACCGAACATGATGTCAAACTCCGCCTGCCTGAAGGGGGGAGCAACCTTGTTCTTCACGACTTTAACCCTGGTCCGGCTCCCGACCATTTCATTTCCTACTTTGAGCGTCTCGACTCTCCGAACCTCCATTCGAACCGACGCCCAAAACTTGAGTGCACGACCACCCGGAGTAGTCTCTGGGTTGCCAAACATCACACCGATCTTTTCGCGAATCTGGTTTATGAACACAGCCGCTGTATTCGATTTGCTCACAGACCCACCAATCTTCCTCAGTGCTTGAGACATCAGACGTGCCTGAAGTCCTACGTGTGAGTCGCCCATCTCGCCTTCGATTTCCGATTTCGGCACTAGTGCCGCGACTGAATCTAGAACAACCACGTCTATCGCGCCGCTTCGAATCAGAGCGTCTATGATCTCGAGGGCTTCCTCACCCGTATCAGGCTGGGACACAAGCAACGCATCTACGTCTACTCCAAGGTTTTTGGCGTAAGTTGCATCAACCGCATGCTCAGCATCAACAAAGGCTGCTATTCCTCCTCGCTTCTGGGCCTCAGCGATAATGTGATACCCTATGGTCGTCTTGCCCGAAGACTCCTGACCATAGATTTCGGTTATCCTCCCTCTGGGTATACCGCCCACGCCCAGAGCGAGGTCTAAAGCCAGCGAGCCAGTAGGAATTGCCTCCACATTAAGCCGTGAGGTCTCCCCCAGCCGCATGACTGCGCCACGTCCAAACTGCTTCTCAATCCGGCTCAGCGCAAGTTCCAATGCCTGCTCTTTCTCTTTGCCCTCTCCTTTATCCAACTGGGTCTCCTCTCATCAAAATGGTCTGACTAAACATGACTTTTGGTTTTAATCGAATTGCCGGAATCCTATCCCAGTTTGACTTCGTCAAGTACAGTATAGATAGGTCCTGTTGGGCGCAGTTCACTCCTCATAAGGGCAATCTTGTCTACCGTCACCGATCCAATAGAAATACCTTTGATCTCCTCCATTGCTGCCCGAAGTGCCTGCAACCCACGTGGTGTCTTGACTCGTCCGAGTGTCACATGACCACTAAAGGGCCTATCTTCGCGCGGAAAGCCGACTTTCGCCAAATCCAAATCCAGCCGCTCGGCTATATGCTTGAGTTGCTCAACGCCAGAATCAATGCCCACCCAAACTACTCTAGCACGCCCTGCACTGGGAAACGCGCCCACTCCGCTCAGTTGAACCTCAAACGGTGCAACCCCTTGGCTTGCATTTGCGATGCTCTCGGTAACAAGACCTATGCGATCTGTCTCCACATCCCCCAGAAACTTAAGGGTGATATGGAAATTTTCGCTGGACACCCATCTGACATCTGCTTCGGTCTTTTTGAGACTCTCCTCTATTTCTGCTAACCGGCAACGAATTGTCTCCGGCAATAAAACTGCGACAAATGAGCGTATTTTCTCCATTCTCAACGCCCTATGTTCAACAAGTACATCCTAACCATGTTCAACGCTACATGCGAAGCGCGCATCTTTATTTCAGTCCGGCTCCCACCGAAGACGTTCCTGGTGACTGAGACTGACTCCGGCGTCTTTAGAGCGATATAGACAAGTCCGACTGGCTTCTCCGGCGTGCCTCCTGTAGGACCCGCAATTCCTGTGATTCCAACGGCAATATCCGCTCCGAGCCGCTCTGCCGCACCATTCGCCATTGCCTCCGCCACTTCTGGACTCACTGCGCCATGTCGAGCGATAATCTCAGCCGGCACCCCCAGCATGCCACTTTTCACATCGTTCGCGTAGGCAACAACTCCACCTTGGAATGTCTCAGAAGCCCCAGGAACATCAGTCACACGATTCGACACCAAACCGCCAGTACAAGACTCGGCAAATGCAAGTTTCAAACCGCGTTCAACCAGTAGCCTTACAACCACAGACTCCAGTGTATCTTCGTCTATCCCGAAAACGTAATCGCCGAGGCGTTCCCTTGCCTTCGCCTCGAGGTCGGAGATCATCGCCAGCGCCGCCTGCCGATTCGGCGCTTTAGCCGTTATGCGGAAATGGACTTCTCCGCCTTTTGCATACGGCGCAATTGTCGGGTTTTCACTTGTCAGAAGGTCTCTGACCTTGTCTTCCGCCGCCGATTCTCCTATGCCGACAACTTTCAGTACCCTCGACTCAATTACCGACCGATGCTTGCCGCTCGTCTTTTGGTCAAGGTAAGGAACTACCGAATCCACGACCATAGGAATAAGTTCGCCAGGAGGACCGGGTAGCGCGATGACAATCTTGTCGTCCTTTTCAACTATCACACCCGGCGCAGTGCCAACGCGGTTTGGAAGAGCCACTCCAGACTCTGGCCTGAGCGCTTGCTTAAGATTGCTTGCGACTGGTTCTATGCCTCGCCGCTCAAAAAACTCCCTGATCGCCCGCTCGGAATCCGGGTCAGACACCATTCGCTCCCCAAGGACGTGAGCAATGGTCTCCTTTGTTAGGTCGTCCATTGTCGGCCCGAGCCCACCGATGGTTATCACAAGGTCGGCTCTCGAAAGCGCTGCTCTTAGCGTTTCCGCCAGTCGTTCTGCGTTGTCACCGACAGTGGCCCGATAATATACGTCAATCCCGAGGGAACTGAGTATTTTTCCAAGGTAAGCAGCGTTCGTGTCAACGGTATGCCCCAAAAGCAACTCGGTTCCAACCGAGATTATCTCAGCATGCACTCAAGTCCTCCGGCGTCTCTTAATAAGATTATAAACTATCTCTTAGGGGAATTCAAGTTTCGCCGCCGTTTCGAATATGCCAGGTCAGAACAGCATAATGCGAAGGCTAGGAGGACACCCGAAAGACGTATCTTCCCGATCCAACTTCGAATTTGATCCAACTGCCTGCGTCAGTGCCCGCGTTGATGCCAGCGACACCAGGGACGAAGCGCCCGTTCTTCCATACTTCTGTCATGTTCTCGGTGACAGTCGGATTTTTCAATCCGCTTGTGGGAACCCAGACTGCAGCCTGAGAGTTAGGAGGAATCACCACCTCAAGGACAATGCCATCGCCAGTGCGCTTCCAATGCGACGAGACAATGCCGCGCACTGTCTCAACCGACGCCTGCGCCTCTTTGAGATCACCCATCAGAAACGGTTTGATGTCGAAATACTCAAAACCACCTCGGTCGTGGCGCGGAACAATGCCCGCCACTGCGCGGTAGAACCAGGCACTAATCGAACCAAAGGCTGGATGATTGTGTGAATTCATCCCGCTTCCTACGGCAAGCACCCACAGTTCCCAGATTGTAGTCGCACCATTTGCGATCATGTACCCCCATCCCGGATAATCTTCCTGAGTAACGATCGTATAGGCAACGTCAGGATAGCCCTCGTTGCACAAAACATCTGGAAGGTAGCGGGCACCGAGGAAGCCAACGCTCAGATGTCCCTTGTGGGAAACCATAATATCTTTGATCAGATTCTCCACCACAGACTTCTTGTGTTCGGTGGGCACAATCCCGAGGTAGAGTGGCCAGGCGTTCGAAAACTGGCTTCCATTCCCGTATGAGTTTGATTCGGGGTGGAAAAACCGGCTGTTGAATGCCTCCGCAATCTTTTCGCAAAGGCTGCGATACCTCCGGTAGTCTTTGAAATGTCCTGTTTGTCTAGCGATCTCCTTTAGGATTGACGTCACGTAATAAAATGCACCAGTCGAAATGAGATCCTTTGGAGTTTCGACCACACCTACCCAATCGCCATAATTATTCCGCGTCAAGATGCCATCCGGCGCCTCCAGTGCCAACATTTCCACATATCGTCTAATACTGTCATAATGCCTCGTGAGAAGCGTCTGGTCGCCAGTATGGCGATACATATCCCAAACAATCACAGGATAAGCCGCTGACCACATTGGGTCACCAGGATTCGAACCCCACACATGCGGCACAGTGTCAGGTATACGCCCGTCTTCTCCCTGCTGATCCTGTATATCTTGCAAAAACTTATTGAATGCCGCCGGCATGTCGAAATTGTATAGCCCTACTTCAGCCGCAACGCCTGCATCTCCCATCCACCCCTGACGCTCGTCGCGTTGAGGACAATCAGTAGGAATGCTGTGCCAATTGGTCTTATATCCCCACACAGCGTTGTGCTGGATTTGATTGATGAGCGCGTTTGAACACTCAAAATGCCCAATTTGTCGAAGGTCGGTCCGCACCACGCACCCAAGCAGTGTCTTCTTATCGGGCTGCCCAGGAAATCCCTCAATCTGTACATAGCGAAAGCCGTGATATGTAAACCGCGGCTCGTATACCTCAACACCACTTCCCTTCAAAATGTACGTGTCTGTGGCACGCGCACTCCGAAGATTTTCTTGATTGACTGTACCATCAGAATAAAGGACCTCGGCGTGTCGCATGCGCACCTTTGTTCCTGCTGGACCGCTTACAGTAAGTCGGCACCAGCCGGAGAAGTTTTGCCCGAAGTCATAGACCCAGACGCCTTCCTTTGGGCACGTCACCGATTTGGGCTCAATTGTCTCTGTGACCCGTATCGGTTGAATCATTTCACAAGATAATCTCTCTGTCGGCGAAGGACAGGCTTCCACCTCTTCCCAACTCGAGTCATCAAACCCAGGAAGGTCCCAACCGGGCTGTTCAAGGCGGGCGTCGTATGTCTCGCCGTGATATAGCGAGTTCTCAAGAATTGGGCTCTTGCCCCTTTTCCATCTGTCATCGCTTACGACGCTCGTTACGCTTCCATCGTCGTACTCTATGTTCAACTGCAGAATAAACCTAGGCGACCTGTTGAACCACCCCCTGCCCAGAATTACTCCAATTGCATTACGCCCCACTCTCAGCATGTCTGTGACGTCATACACGCTATACAGCACCCGTTTGCCAAAGACTGTGTAAGGTGGGTCGAGTACTCGGTCGCCGACTTTGCACCCATTGAGGTGAAGTTCGTAATACCCCAGTCCAGTTACATAGGCTCTTGCCCTTCGGACCGGTCCAGAGAGGTGAAACTCACGACGAAATAGAGGCGCAATCTTTGGCTCTTCAATTGATTTTGTGATGCCCTCAGTAAGTTGAGAGGTACTCCAGCCGTGTTCCTCCACGCTATCCAGCGCCTTTACTGGCTTTCTTAGCGCGAGATTGGTACCATCAGCCGCAAGAACTTGCATCTCCGCTAGAGCAAATAGTTTTTGACCATCCAATCGTGTCCATAGCCTCGTTGCGGTGAGCCTTACATAACGCGCTTTGACTGTCTCAAACTTGTGCTCGACCGGTTGTTCGCCGGGATTCGGCTGGTCTTCAGACGTTTTGTCTACAAGCAAAATAGGCTCGACAAACTCAGGACTATCTGAAGCCTCCAGGCGATACCGTACCGGGAATCCGAATCCGGGCGTATCCTCCTGCCAGTTGTATGGGCGTGCCGGAAAGAGTCTAATCGAGGAAAACTCCCTGGTTTCCCCAAGGTCAATCTGAACCCACTTTGTGTCGTCAGCATTTGCAGTGAGCGCAGAATGGTAGCCGTTCCCGCCTCCTGGCGCCATAAGCCACATGCCCTGCCACTCTTTGGGATCAAGCAAACCCGTCTCAAACCAGGCGGGCTCCGAGAACTCACTCTCTATCCCATTGGCGTCCCAAACCTTCACCCTCCACCAGTATCGGCTGCTGCTCTTGAGTCGCTCCTTCAGGGGAAGTGCCACAATTGATGCATTTGACTCTACCTTACCAGTGTCACAGACATTCGCCTCGCCCGCATTCAGAGCCTCAAGGCTATCTGAGATCTGGATCTGGTAAGCAGACTGCCGGCATGCACGCCCTTCCTGAATGAACCACCAGGAAAACCGAGGCTCAACCGTGTCAATTCCCATCGGATTCTCGCGGTACTCCACCAACAGCCTGCTTGCAGTCGGGCGATGTTCAGCGCAAGCCTTATGTATCCCTAGCGCAGTCGCGAGTATTACGCTTAGGATGCAAAAAGTCATACCACTTAAACAGTCAATCATGTGCATTTATTCTCCTGTTATTTCGTGAATTAAGGGCGTAACTTGGCTGCCTGCTCTACGCGCTTTACATACGCCGGGTCGCCTTGAAACCCATATCGCCGCGCAATGCATATTTCCTCCCAGGCCTTCTTATATTCCTTCTTCGCAACCAGCGCCGTGGATAAATTGTAGTGGACCACAGGATCCGACGGATTGAGTCCAATGGCTTTGTAGTAGTGTTGGATGGCTTCATCCACCTTTCCTATCTTCATCAAGGCATTCGCAAGATTGTTGTGCGCCTTATGGTCGTCTGGTCTGAACTCAAGTATGGCTTCATAGCCGGCAATGGCATCCTCAATCCTTCCAGTCGAACTCATTGCGTTTGCTAGATTGCCCTGTGCCTCGACAGACGCCGGGTGAATGGCAAGAGCAGCAGCGTAATGTTTGATTGCTTGGTCAATCTTGCCGCGTTCCTGGAGAACAAGTCCGAGGTTATTATGTGCAACATCGCTTTCCACAACCGAGAGCGCCCGCCGGAAAAGCGTGAAACTGTTCTTCCAGTAGCCCACCTGGATGTACGAACAAATTGTAAAGGCAAGCAAAGCCAAGCAAGCAACAAGCGGTGCCAAGTAACTGATTCTGTAGCGAGTATTATGACATAGAGCGGCCACAGTATCTGGGAGACCCCAGGCCACCATAATGAAAATGCCGATAAGCGGAATATACGTGTATCTATCCGCCATCGCCTGACCGCCGACCTGTACTAATCCAATTACGGGAACGAGCGTACCAAGATACCATAACCATCCGACTAACAAATACGGACGCCTCATCGAGTTGCAAAATACGAGGTAAGAGATAGAGAAAAGTAAGATTACTGCAAGCAGTACATATGACGGAGGGATGGTCTCCGCCGGGTGCGGGTAAAATACTGCAAGGTAGCGAGGCCAAATAGTCTTCCACAGATAGGTCACGTATGACACCAGTGCGTTGGACACTCGGACACCCGGGGATAGCATCTCTAGCGTGCCCAATGAGCGACCCCTTGCCTGTGCAAGGTATGTAATGATGCAAGACACAGCAGATAAGGCAAAGAGAGGCATCTTTTCTAACAAGAGATTGTACATTCCGATGGCATTAGGTTTCTTACGCAGCGTGCCAACCTTGTTTCGGCGCACGGAGTTATCGGCGCGGCCCCTGGCCACTCTGCCTTGGTAGTCCCGCTCACCCGGCACAACTTCGGAAAAATGAATCCTGCCCAGCGGCCAATAATCAAGAAGCAAAAGCACAAAAGGCAAGGTAACCAACATCGGCTTTGCCATGAGCCCTAGTGCGAAAAGAAATGTGGTCAGAAGGTAACGGCTTAGCCTCGGAACTGAACCCTGCCTACTTGAACGCGCATACGAGACATACGCCGACATCGTGAGCATCCAGAAAAGGGTGCTCAAGACGTCTTTACGCTCAGCAACCCATGCGACAGATTCAATATGCAACGGGTGAACAGCAAATAGACCAGCCACAAGCCCACTCTTCCACACGTCACCAGTCATCGCCTTGAGCACACAAAAGAGAACTAGCACATTCGCAAGGTGAAGCAGGAGACTGCTCAAGTGGTGCCCCATTGGCTTTGTATTCCATAACTCCAGGTCGAGAATGTGAGAAGCCCAGGTGAGAGGATGCCAGTTTGCCGCATAAACCGATCTCAACGCCCACTTTAGAGCAGGCATCCCCACAGGTTTGTTTGCGCGCAGGAGGTTCGGATTCTTTGTTACGTACTTGTCGTCGTCATAATTGATGAAATCGTGCCTCAGCGTCTGTACATAAACTGTGAGGGTTATTACCACAAGAAGAAGGACAACTAGCCAGGCGGTCCATGACCTTTCTTTGCTAATCGCAACCACCCCACCATAAATAGCCCTTGCCCGGTATCCGGACAGGCACCGGAATATTACTCGTCGCTAGATTCTTTTCCTTGCTTCTCTGAGTCCCGGGGCTCCTTCCGACCTTGTCTCAGTCGCTCCAGTCTTAGTTTAAACTCAGCCTCATGTCCACGGTCGGTAGGCTCATAATAGGGCTCTGACTTGATCCCATCTGGCATGTACTGCTGCTCGACCCAGCCATCCGGAAAATCATGTGGGTACTTGTATCCCTTTCCGTGACCCAGCCTGCTTGCGCCTCGATAGTTGGCATCGCGGAGATGAATGGGAACCGGCTTTGTCTCTTTCTCGGCAACATCTTTAAGCGCACGACTAATGCCTTTGTACGCCGCATTGCTTTTGGGAGCACAGGCTAGATAGATGGTTGCCTGTGCAAGCGGTATTTGCGCTTCCGGCATACCCACATACTCGACTGCATGCGCCGCTGCTGTTGCTACTACCAGCGCCATCGGGTCTGCGTTCCCCACGTCTTCGGCTGCCTGGATAACCAGCCGACGCGCGATAAATCGCGGGTCCTCACCCGCATAAATCATCCTTGCCAGCCAGTAAAGTGCGGCGTCTGGATCCGAACCGCGCATTGACTTGATAAACGCAGAAATTACGTCATAGTGATTGTCGCCATCTTTGTCATACTGCAGAGCACGTTGCTGTATTGCCTGCTCTGCAATCTCTAGGGTTACGACACGTCGCCCATCGCTGTCCGGTGGCACAGTCAACGAAGCCAGTTCCAAAGCATTGAGAGCACCTCGCGCATCGCCATTCGCAATGTCCACCAGGTGTCTCATTGCATCGTCTTCTATGACCACATTCCAGTTGCCCAACCCACGCTCCTTGTCTTCTAGCGCATTCCGTATTATCTGCTCGATCTGTTGAGCGGTGAGCCGTTCGAATCGGAATATCCGTGAACGTGAGATGAGCGGGGAGTTTACCTCAAAATAAGGGTTCTCCGTGGTTGCGCCTATCAGAATAATCGTGCCATTTTCGACATGGGGCAGAAATGCATCTTGCTGGGCCTTGTTGAAGCGGTGTATCTCATCCACAAAAAGAATAGTCTTGCGACCATAGAGTTTTCGACGTTCTTTGGCTTTTTCAATGATTCGACGGATATCCGCTACTCCAGACGTGACCGCGCTGAAATTCTCAAAAGCCGACTTGGTAGTCCCAGCAATTATGGCAGCGAGACTACTCTTGCCACACCCTGGCGGTCCCCAAAATATCGCTGAGATGAGTTCGTCATTTTCGATGGCGCGCCTGAGTAGTTTCCCCGGACCAATGATGTGTTCCTGGCCGATAAACTCCTCAAGTGTTCGGGGACGCATTCTTGCGGCAAGAGGCGTCTCAGCAGATGCCACTGCACGATCAAAGAGATCTGTGGATTCGCTGTCCCTTTCTTCGCGCTTCATAAGGGTGCATAATGTACAACGAGTAACGAGTGGGTCAATTGCCTCGGTACTCGTTACTCGTCGGAAGTGAAAAACCCCACCATGCCGTGTGCCTAACAAGTTTTTGAACCCGTGAAGCACGGGCGGGTGCTCCGTCGAATGCTTTGCGATTCCCCAAAGGAAAACTCAGGGCGGGGCTGCCACGCCACATTCGAACAAGAGCCCCTAATTACTTTGAGTGTCGGCTCAAAACTTCCTCGGCTAAATCACGAACACGGCAGGGCTTTTCAAAGGTCAACCATACTGTCTCTAATGGGATGATACCACAGGAGCAGGAATTTTGCAACCCAGTATTATTACTGGAAGAACCTTCCGCCGATGCCGTGTATGGATTATTACCTACCGAATCGCTGGCATCGCCCGTCCTTTGAATGCTATTTTGTTTTCAAGGTGTCCACACGCGTCCGCCCGTCGCTTGTTTCGATAGTAAAAATGTACGTGGCTTCATCTTGCCTGGTCAGGTGGACCACAGCCTTCGCGACATCATCGTCATTGAATTTGGACGGACGCTGATCCTGACCAACTGGAGACTCCATCCATGTGAGAAATGCATCAAGTGCTGAACCCTCGAGTCCAGCCGCAGACAGACCCTTTTTGCCCTCAACGACCTGCCTTTGTTCAGGGCTCAGCGATGCTAGAAACCTCAGCGCCCTCAGATTCTGCTGCAAAGCAGATGGATATGAAACACCAAGATGTTGAAGTGCCTTAATCGCCTTGTCATTCAGCGACGCCATTTCCAACAGTTCATCAAGGCCATAGTAACCTTTCGTCCGAAGCGACTCCTGCCACCGCGTGATCTTGCTCTGCGGTATCACTGTGCTACGATCGTCAAACCACTCTTTGCTCGATAGAACGCATACGTCCCCATGCATCTTCCACGTGCAGTGGAACAAGCCACTTATCTTCTCTATGAGTTGACCAAGCGTTTCCCCTCTAACAAAGGTCCAGTCGCCGATCCTGGATGACATTGCGTAACGGGGGAGGAAAAAGTCAGAGACAAAGTTGACGTTATCGCTCTCATGAACTCGTTCAAGTGCCCTTGGCAGGTCAACTTCCTTATCAAACTTTGCTTTTGCCGGCTCACCAAGGTGCCCTTGCAATTTCCCCTTGGGGACGACCACATAGACGCCTCCGAGGACCGGGTCCTTTTCCGTCTTGATGGTAAAGAGGTCCTCATTTCCCACCAAGTCCGGACCAGACTCAGAAGAAGGATTGAAAACAAGAGAAAGATTATTGTTATTGCTTCCAATCAGATTAAGCCAGAGTGACCTCCCACTCAGAGGGTCATCGAGATACTCCCAGTGGATCGCCACAAGGCGGTCATTTAGTTTAATATTCTCAGCCTTCTCTCTTTGCCTCTGATTCTCATTGAACAATGTTACAATATCGCGGCGCAGGTTATCCGGAAGGCCAGATAATCTGATGGACAGGAAGTTTTGGGTCAACAGCCGGTTCCTTCTCGACTCATCCAACCACCCATAAAGAGCGACGCCAATCCTAAACTGCTTTTGATCCAGAAATGGCTCCAGTATCTTATCTTCCCTAATGATCTTCTGGATCTGATCCTCTGGCAGTTTCAACGCTTCGGCGGCACGTGCCATCTGTCCTGGCAACAACTCAGCCGACTTCTTCCTAAGCCTAGCAGCTTCCTGCGTCGTGGCTGCGTCTTCCTGGAAACAATACTTCCATTCGCCATCTTTCTCCTCGCGTTGGAGTTTGAGATGAAGCGACTCTGCCACTGATTCCAAGAGTTCCCCCAATGGCAGGTCCTTGACCATCACCACCACACGATAATCCGCATTTTCTGGCATGGTCGCTATCTTAACGCCCGTCTCGGACGACAGCATGGAAGTGAGTTGCGCCAGCGTCATGCCGCCGGTCTTTATGCTCACCTTTCGTTCCAGCCGGGAGTCTTTTGGCGGCTCTGATAGGCCGCAGGTACTTAATCCTATTAGAAGACAGCCAGCCAGTATGCCTAGACATATTATGGTAGAACTTTTTATTCGGATTGACTTCATGTCCGATTCACCAATCATTAACTATATTTCCGTAGGCGCAAGTTGTCAACGCCCGGGCCGGAGTGTCGGTCACTCGTGATATGACGAAGAAAGCGTGTCATGCGATCGGCATGCCAACGTCGAGGTCTTCCGAAGGAATCACGAAGCGGTTTGGCGAAGTAAGCTGCTGTGATGCGCGCCTATGATGTAATCCTAAAAAAGAGAAACGGGCAACCGCTGGAACCCAACGAAATCGCCTTTATGGTGGAAGGATATGTGCAGGACCGGATTCCCGAGTCCCAGATGGCCGCACTGCTTATGGCGATTTACTTTCGAGGAATGACGCCGGCAGAAATGACCTCCCTGACAATGGCAATGGTGGGGACTGGTCAAACTCTCGACCTCAGAAGCATCCCTGGTTGCAAAGTAGACAAGCACAGCACCGGCGGCGTCGGAGACAAGACAACTCTTGTGCTTGTCCCAATTCTCGCAGAAGCAGGGCTACCCATCGCAAAAATGTCTGGGCGGAGTCTCGGTCATACCGGCGGTACGCTGGACAAATTAGAATCCATACCAGGCCTGAGAACCGACCTTACGCCAGACGAGATTGTGAGCCAGGTTCGGCAAGTCGGCGCGGCAATATGCGCTCAGACGGCGGACCTCGTGCCTGCTGACAAGAAGATCTATGCGCTTCGTGACCTCATAGCCGCTGTTGACTCCGTACCCTTGATTGCCTCCAGTGTGATGAGCAAGAAAATAGCCAGCGGGGCTGATGCAATTGTGCTCGACGTGAAGGTCGGGTCCGGCGCATTTATGAAGACAGTACATGAGGCACGTGAACTTGCACTTGCGATGGTTCGTATCGGGCAAGAAGCAGGCAGACAAACTTGCGCTGTCATCAGTGACATGGAACAACCCCTTGGAAACACTGTCGGAAATGCATTGGAGGTAAGGGAAGCAATCGAGACACTGAAAGGGCATGGTCCCGCAGACCTGACGCGCTTGTGCGTTGTTTTGGGCGGTCTTGCGCTTGTGTTAGGAGGTGTGGTCAGTGCTCGTGCCGCCGGCGAAAGCATGATCCACGACCTTATTACCTCCGGTAGCGGCGCAGAAAGATTTAGAAGGATGATACATGCCCAGGGAGGTAATGCAAAGATTGTCGATGAGCCTGCTTTACTGCCCAGCGCACCGGTCGTCTTGGATCTAAAAAGTCCTAAGTCAGGGTATATTTCGCGCCTGGATGCGTATACAGTTGCCCGAGCGGAAGTTTTGCTTGGAGGGTGTAGAGGAGAAAGTAGCCTGAAACCAGATCCCTCCGTAGGAGTCGTCCTGAAACGTAAAGTTGGTGACTTCGCATCGGAGGGGGATACACTTGCCGAGATCCATGCCGGCAACCGGGAATCAGGAGGAGCAGCAAAAGAGGTCCTGCTGACCGCATACAACTTTACCGATAACCAACCGTCGCAAAGTGCACTCATCCACGATATAATTGATTAATGCATTTGCCTTAGTATCAGCATTGGGCGAACGACCGGAAAACGATCTAAAACGAGGACTCGAGCCATGTGGTGATTCATTGTGATCGAGTCTTTCAAGGAGAGGAATCGGGATGAAACTAAGAGCCATAGCACTTGGCCTGCTCGCAGTCTGCCTCATCGTGGTTGCAAGTGGGTGTAGGTCCGGCGGAGGGTGAGGCAAAACATCCATTCCCGGTCCGGGAGCCACCATGATGGAAATTGTGCGTAGGTGAAGACCTTATCTAAAATTGGGATCAAGATAAAGTCTCCCGAAAAAGATGTCAAATGGCACAACCATGGAGAAGCCCATTAGCAGCAAGCAGGATAATCAATGCGTCCCTTATGACACGCGCTCGAAAAAAAGACTGCGCCAATTTTTGAAAGGATTTATGGCGATTGCATCCCTTCCAATGATGCTTATCGCAGCACATTTTGTGCCCTGGGAACAATTGCCCACTGTGTGCACATTCTACTGGCTGACTGGCTTGCCATGTCCCATATGCGGGATAACCCGTGCAGTTGTTGCCATAACACGCTTTGACTTCTCAAGCGCCGCCAAACTTAACCCTCTTGCATTCGTGGTCCTACCATTTGCTGTGGTCTTGTGGTTGGTAGCCTGCTATGAATCAGTCACAGAAAGTCATGCGGGGATCGCGGATTGGGCTAGAACACGACTGGGAGTTCTTGCAGTAGTCGGGCTATGCGTTGTTATCACATTCGGCGCAGTCCGAATTCTGTTTATCCTGCACTAAGCAACCGGCAATGCAGAAACTCACCGCTCATTCATAATCGTCTCAAGCATGGCAAAGAAGTTTTCAGGCGGAGTCTGCGAGACTATGAGGTTAGAGACACCAACGATGATACTGCCCAGTTCCTTTGCCGCCTCAATGCAGGAACGTGTTTCTGCAATCACTTCTTCTTTCGTGCCCATGTGTAAGGTGTGTGAACTTATGTTCCCAATGAGGGTCAGGTGAGGGTATCTCTCTCGCAAGCGCCGTAGGTCCATTCCTGCACGCCGGTCAATCTCGTAAAAGCCGTCAACAAAAGTAAATATATGGTCGGCTACGGGCCACAGATTCCCATCACTGGCAAAGAAGTAGTACTTACCAATATCGTGGCACGCCTGCGTTACGCGTTTGAAGGCCGGAGTCATCACTTCGCAGAAAAACTTGGGGGAATAGATTGGACCCTCATTCCAAGCCATGTCTCCCCCGCCCAGCATGACTTGAACATCTATACCCTCATAGCACTTTATGCGTCTTATGGTGTACTCCGTCTGAGCCTCGATGTAGCGTCTCACCAAATCTGGTCTGGCGGCAATCATCTCGAACCAGATTGTCGAGCGATTTGGCACGCCGACCCCGACACCCATCCCAGCAACTGCACGCTCGTCATCAATCCTTTTCAATGCCTCGATAACGTCACTGCAGACTTCTTCAGTCTTTGGCACATATGTCTCAATCCCTTTTTCAAGCCGCTCGACCTCTGCCTCGATGTCCTCCTCCGTCGGCTCGAGGCGAGGACTCCTGTCAATAATCTGGAAAAGTTCCGTCTCGGGGTAAAACCGCATGATCTCCCAAGATCCACTCGGGTCACCAAAGAGGAAAGTGTAGTCGTCAATCTTTTTTGTGGGTTTGCGCGCTATCCGCCAATATGCAGGTCGAACCATATCTACGTCGAGCGCCTTTGCAACGTCAACTGTATCGCGGCGGGTACGCTCCAGGAACTCTCGGTGCGCGTCATCACCGTTCCACAATGCAACTGACTCCCGCCACTGCTGGATGCCACCCCCCACATACGCCTCACGTCCCAAGAGCAGAGAAGCCATACGTGACGAAATAGATGCGTGATACACCGGCACACGGTCCACCGGACGATGCTCCATCGATGCGATGATGCGCTCCTTTGGCGTCATTTGTTGCTCCATAGTCCTTTTACTAAAGTACTTTACTTCTCAGCCGCAGGTTCCGGCATTTTTTCTGACAACGCTTTAATGAAATCTGGATGTGGCTCAACGCCGTACTTGCGGCACAGTTCGACTTCCTTCCAGGCTTCGGCATACCTGCCTTTGAAATACAATGCAACGGCTAGGTTTCCGTGCGCCTCCGCAAAATCAGATCTAATCTCTAAAGCCTTACGGTATTCCTTGATAGCGTCGTCCAACTTGCCTTGGTCCTTCAAAATAACGCCAAGGTTGCAGTGTGCCTCAGCAAAACCCGGGTCTAGTCGAATCGCCTCACGGTATTCACTTACTGCACCGCTCATGTCTCCACTCGATTCGAGCCGAACGCCTTCCCTAAAATGTCTCACCGCTGCGTCCCGTTGCGGCGACCGGAGCACCGGCGCGGAGCCCTTGCGACGACCCATGAGGCACGCATTGGCCGCCTCCAGATTGGCAGCGGCATCCGGGAAACTAGGGTCCAGGCGAAGGGTCTCCTGATAATGCTCAATCGCTCCCCTGACGTCACCCATTAAGAACAACGCATTTGCCAGGTTAAAGTGCGCGTTCGCCTGATCGGGATATATCTCAATAGCAGCATTGTAATGACGGACAGCCTGACCATATTGTTTTCGGTCCGCGAGCGCTGTCGCTAGGTTCAAGTGCGCCACATAGTTTCTTTCGGTCACCGCCAGCGCTCTTGAGAAAAGCCGGACGCTGTCCTTCCAATATCCGGTCTGGATGAACGTGCAGGTCCCCAGAGCCATCAAAGTGCAGCACCCAGCCGCCCCTAGTATCGCACAACTCCTAGGACGTGAAAGACAGATTACATCCGGAATCCCCCACGCAATAGCCACAAACATCCCAATAAATGGAATATAGGTGAACCTGTCAGCCATCGCATGCGAGCCAAACTGGACGATGCCGATCACCGGTACCAGCGTGCCGAGATACCACAGCCAGCCAAAGAGGACGTAAGGTCGGTCCTTACACCACTTGATCACGAACACACTGATCACTATAAGTATAAGAAATGCTCCCAGCGCTGATACAGGCGACACTTCGCTACCGGGATGTGGATATATGACCGCTAGATTCCTCGGCCAAAGCATTTGCCACATATATTTCACATAGGAGATTAAGGAGTTTGCGGCTCGTGCGCCAAGTCCAAGCCGTCCAAGTGAACTCACCGCTCCACCTTTAGCCTGAGCATAGTATGCTAAGCCGCTGAAGAACAATGCAATAAAGAGAAATGGGACTTTTTCCAAACAAAGCATCCCGATTTTGCCAGACTGCAGCCTTCTGAGCGGCCAGTAATCCATGAGAAGAAGCACAAATGGCAGCGTTACCAGCATTGGCTTAGCCATGAGACCCAGAGTGAATGCGGCGAGCACGGCGAAGTATCGCCGAGTATTTGGCAACTCCACGTACCACGAGTAGGCAAGCATGGTGAGCACCCAAAAGAAGGCACTCAAGATGTCTTTCCTTTCCGCAATCCACACA
>Ga0078972_1000567_pt1 | contig 152939 bp, 152 predicted proteins | sample YelNatPaOPGAMG01_FD_67568 | JGI IMG/M metagenome (GOLD analysis project Ga0078972, IMG submission 67568) | Hot spring thermophilic microbial communities from Obsidian Pool, Yellowstone National Park, USA - OP-RAMG-01 (SPADES assembly) (version 2) | ecosystem: Environmental > Aquatic > Thermal...
AGAGGAATCCGCCACACCCAGTGAAGTACGGGACGACATGTTGCGCTTCAAACTTGAAACCGCCATGACATAGTTGATAGCAGCCACGCAAAGGATAGAAACGGGCAAAGGATAGAAACGGCGCCCGCAGTCCCGCAGCCCTCCTCCTGCGGATAATCAGTGAATGGGTCGTCACCGTTTTCCGGAAAAGGAGGATCCCATGCGACACGCACTTCATTCCCTGCGCCGGACGATGGCACGATGGGGATCGTTCATCTTTTTGCTAGCATTGGCTCCGGCAGCTCCGGCCATACAGATCATGGGTAATAGCGCTCCGTATTTGAGTGTCGGAACTGGTGTATTCAATATGGTGGGGGCCGTAGATTCATTTGGACACAATCACCCCCGGCGGCTATTAATGTAGAATATCAGACGAGCGACAAGCTTTATGGTATCGGCTTCGCTTGGGGTCTTCTGGCCAATAGCGATGGCGGCATCGATGGCTACGGCGGTCTTTATTCCGACATCGCATTGACCCCCCGCTGGATACTAATCCCCCTGGCGGCACTCAGCGGCTATCGCCAGGGTAAGAGCAAGAATATAGAACTGGGCCTTGCCTACCAACTAGATAATGGCGCCCGGGTAGGGCTGAAAATAGCCCATCTATCTAATGGCGATTTCTACGACCGGAATCCAAGAGAACGAAGTCCTGCTGACCTATGCGTTTCCCCTAGATTGAGCCACTGGCTGATTGATGCCGTATAGAGGGAGGCACGACTTGGTGTGAAAAGCAGGCGATGCCCAAGCCTTTGGTCCATCGGGATGCTGCGCGATAAAGCTGCGCAGCGTCTGTGACTTCCACGAAGATAGCAAATGACCGCTTTCAGTCTTTCCCTGACCTTCCCAGCCAGATGCCATCCGCGCCTCGTTCCAACCAGTGAGATATTGAAACACAGATATCGGCGATGACGCCTCTAACCTTTGCTGCTGTCGATCAGGCCCAGCACACGCTGAACGCCGTGCTGACCAAGGCACGGTTCTGGCAGCGTTGGGCAGCCACGCCCTTGAACGAGCGACAGGCGAAGTTGCTGAACCAATTGCTTGACGGTTTCGAGGGCAAGCTCACCAGCAGCAAATGGGCGGCTACCGCCAAGTGTTCACCAGATACGGCGCTGCGCGATACCAACGACTTGCTGACGCGTGGTCTCTATGTAAATCGGACGCGGGTGGACGTAGCACCAGCTATAAGCTGAATGATCTGCTTGGATAGCGAAGCTGCCTGCAATAAGCTGGGCGTAAGACTGAAACGGCGACTGCATGGATTTTCGCCAACCGATTACGGAAGAAGAGCAGAATGGAAAACAGACGACTACAACATCGGCAATTTCAGACCCTGCGCGTGTGCCGGCCGGGAAGCGCTAGGAAGTGATGGAAAGTTGGCTGCGCTTGGCGACTCTGGAGGACTTGCCGGAGATCGTTGCCATCTATAACTCCACTATTGCATCTCGCATTGTTACGGCCGACACCGACCCGGTAACGGTTGCGAGTCGAATCCCCTGGTTTCAGGCCCATGACCCCAATCGACGTCCGATTTGGGTACTGCAGAGTGATACCGGAATCGCTGCCTGGCTAAGCCTATCCGATTTTTACGGACGCCCGGCCTATGCTGCTACTGTGGAGGTTGCCATCTATGTTCGGGAGGAGGAGCGAGGAAAAGGGCAGGCCAGCATCCTGATGGAACACGCGATCCATGCTGCCCCGGCACTGGGCATTTCCACATTGCTTGGATTCATCTTCGCTGAAAATCAGGCGAGTGTGCGGCTATTCAAGAAGTTTGCGTTTACCGAATGGGGGAGCCTGCCGGAAGTCGCTCGGCTCGACGGCGAGACAAGAGATCTGCTGATCCTCGGCCGAAAACTGAGATGTTGAGTAGTGGCGGAGGCGGTGAGATTCGAACTCACGAGGGGCGTGAACCCCTGCCGGTTTTCAAGACCGGTGCAATCAACCGCTCTGCCACACCTCCGAAGTGTCCAGTGTACGCAAAATGGCGCCGCCGGGGAATGCAGAATGAAACCCTTGAAACGGATTGCCCCGTAATTCTGGATTGAGCGCAAGCATCGCGCGTATCATGGGCAAGAACATTTCCCGCTCCTGGAGGATCCGTGTTTCTTCTTAAAGTGTTGTTTCCCAGTGCCAATGCGATGCAGCTGACCCTGAGCAAAGTTCGCGAGCAGCTTGCCGAGTTGCAGGATGCGCCGATGGAACTGCAGTCGGCGTTGCAACTGCTGCTGCGTGAAAGTCCGCGCATGGAAGTGGCGGAGTTTGCAGAGAAGCCGGCCGTCGCGGCCATCTATGGCGGTTTTGATCCCCAGGCGGCGGCCATTGCCGAGGCAGCGCTGCTCGAGGCGGGAGCACTGGAAGTGATTCAGGAATAACGTCTTTTAGCTGGCGCGGGCGATGGCGCGCAGCAAAGCCTTGCCGCAATCGTCGGCCTGCGGGCCCGCCACCAGAATGCCATCTTCATGGCCGGTCATGCTGAGCAGCACCGGCAATCTGGCTTGGCGGGCGATCTCTCGAACTGCTGCGGCCATAGCCGGCGTACCGTACTCTACATCGGCTGGGGTGCTCGGCAGATCCAGTGCTGCCGCACGCCTCCACAGTTCGGGCAGGTGCGCGTGAAATACCCAGTGGATGTCTGGCCGCAGATCATAGAGTGCCGCGTGGCTCATGGACTCGGAGGAGGGCGCTACCGGTCCGCGTGCCCAGACGGTATTGGCATCAATATCCCAGCCTTCGACGAGGCTGTAGTGCTGGGGACCGAGGCTGGCGAGCTCCCCGGTTTGTGTGCCGGTAATCCAGAAGCCTTCAGGGCAGCGCCGGCTCAGGTTGCCGAAACCAATGCCTCCATAGCGCCTGGGATCTGCGCCAATGCCGCCGATGGCGCGCAGACGGGTGCGCCAGGACTCCAGTTCGTGGATAAACTCCGGGGCGGGACCGTTGCCCGCCTGCCAATGGAGTTGAAACTTGGTGACGCCTTCTTCTTCCATAGATTACTTTTTGAGAAAAATCGACTGCAGCATACGATACCAGAATGGCGGCTTGCTGACTGCATCCTCGACATTCGGGGCGGCCTTGGCGGGCGGAATGGCGTCGGCGGGGTAGAGATCGACCCAGGTGGCCCCCCAGCTACTGCGGTCCTGGGCAAGGCCGAAGGCCCGTACCGCTGTTTCGCGGCTCAGGATGGCATGCACCCGCCGGCGCAGAACGCCCTTGCCTTTGCCATGGATGATGCGGACTCGCAGGATCCCGGCGGCGCGACAGGCGCGCAGATACTCGCGGACCAGATCGTTGACTTCTGCTGGGCGAAACTGGTGCAGGTCGAGTATGCCGTCGAGAGGGATCGGCACGGCACGGTCTTCATGCGGCTGCTTCATGCCGTCCCAAAAACCACACCCCGAGCAAAGCCACCCAGGGCAGATTGACCGCCAGCACTGGGCTCAGCCAGAGCAGCGCCGCGATGAAAACCGCGCCGCCTGCGTAGGCGAGCAGGGCGGCGAGCTGCTGCATCGTCACCCAGCCGGTTTTTTCCCGCTTTTGCAGGGCCTCGGTAAGGCTGATCAGGATGCTGGTCAGGGTGTTGGTGAACACTACCGAGGGAACGCCGGCCACGTTGACTCGGCGTGCGAGAACGCTTTGCGTACCCATGGCCACCGCGGAACCAAGAATCATCATTGCCAGCGGCCCGCCGCCAGCGGGAAAGCCCCAGAGCCACCAGCCCGCGGCAAAGATCCCCAGGCCCAGCAGCTCCAGAAAGAGGATGCGTTCACCGCGACCGAGAGCCGTTGCTCCCAAAGCGCTGGCGGCTACGGCGCCAATGATGAAACCGATGAGGGCCAGGAGGGAGTGGGTGGCCAGGGCGAGTTGTCCTTGCCCCAGGGCCAGACCGAGGAGGGCGAGATTGCCGGTCATGGCCGAGGTAAAGACGTCGTGAAAGCGCAGGAATGCCGTCACGTCAGCGGAGGCGGCGATGGCGGAAAGGACTTGGATGCGCAGGTCGGCTCGGGTAAACGCGTGCGTCATCCCTACAGTAAGACCCGTTCAATGCCGCCATTGCGGGCGGCCTCGGCAAATTGTCGCGCCCAATCGACCCCCATCTGTGCCTTGGCGAGTTCAACGACGATGTAATCGGTCTCGAGGCCGGTATCCAGGCGGTAGCGTTCCAGACCCTGCTGACAGGCTGGGCAGGAAGTCAGCAACTTGACGTTGCCACCCTGCGCCTTGGGCGCGCCGGTGAGGGCTTGGATGTCCTGGTGCAGGACTTCTTCCTTGCGCGCGCGCAGTTGCGTCGCGATATCCGGACGACTGCTGGCCAGGGTGCCGGCCTCGCCGCAGCAGCGCTCGGAGCCGCGCACCGGCTGGCCGAGCAGGGTCTCCGCCACGGTCAGCGGCTTGTGCGTCTTCATCGGACTATGACAAGGGTCATGGTAGAGATACTGCACGCCGGAAACGCCTTCCATGCGCACGCCCTTCTCCATAAGAAACTCATGGATGTCAAGCAGCCGGCAGCCGGGAAAGATCTGCTCAAACTGGTACTTGAGCAACTGATCCATGCAGGTGCCGCAGGACAGGATGACGGTCTTGATATCCAGATAGTTGAGGGTGTTGGCCACGCGGTGAAAGAGCACCTGATTGCGCACCGAGATTTCCTGCCCCTTGTCTTCCTGACCGGCAGCGGTCTGCGGGTAGCCGCAGCAAAGATAGCCGGGGGGCAGCACCGTCTGTACCCCCACGCGATAGAGCATGGCGAGGGTGGCCAGACCAATCTGGCTGAACAGGCGTTCACTGCCACAGCCGGGAAAGTAGAATACGGCCTCGCTGTCCGGGGCAGTCTGTGGATCGCGCAAAATGGGCACTGTTTCGTGGTCGACGATACCGAGAATCTGGCGCATGGTCTGCGCCCCCATGTCAGTCGGCAGCGGCTTGCGCAAGAAGTGAATGACCTCGGCGCGGATATCGGCCTTGCCCGTGGTGGCCGGCGCCTCACCCTTGGGTAGCAGGGGCCGGACGATGCGGTGCGCCAGGGCCTGCGCCTGGTAGGCGGGCTGCAACACGCCACGGCGCAGGAAGTGCACGGTCTGCGGGTCACTGGCGTTGAGATAGCTCATGGCCAGCCGGGTACCGGCGCTGAAGGTCTTTTCGCCGCGCGCGCGCAGAAGATTGCGAATGTGCACCGAGACTTCGCCAAAATCGATGTCCACCGGACAGGGGGTCATGCACTTGTGGCAGGTGGTGCAATGGTCGGCAACATCTTCCAGGGCCTGAAAATGCTGCTGCGATACCCCGCGCCGGGTCTGCTCTTCGTAGAGGAAGGCCTCGATCAAAAGCCCTGTCGCCAGGATCTTGTTGCGTGGCGAATAGAGCAGATTGGCGCGTGGCACATGGGTCATACAGACCGGTTTGCACTTACCGCAACGCAGGCAGTCCTTGATCTCGCGGTTGAGGCTGTCGAGCTCGCTCGCCTCGAGAATCAGCGCCTCCTGCTCCACCAGTTGCAGTGACGGGGTATAGGCGCTTTCCAGTCCCGAACCGGGCAGCAGTTTACCCGGATTAAAGACGCCATGCGGATCGACCTGCGCCTTGTATTGCTGAAAGGCTGCCACCTTTTCCGGCTCCAGCCAGCGCATCTTGGTGATGCCGATGCCATGCTCACCGGAGATGACACCGCCCAGTTCCTTGGCAATCTCCATGATGCGGTCGACGACCCGGTCGGCCTCCTGCAGCATCTCGCGGTCGGAAGAGAGCACGGGGATGTTGGTGTGGATGTTGCCGTCGCCAGCGTGCATGTGCAGAGCGACAAAGATGCGCGTACGCCGGACCCTCTCGTGGATGCGCCGGATCTCGCCCAGCACCCCAGTGAAGCGCTCCCCCGCGAAGAGCTCTTCCAGGGGCTTGCCGATGTCCTCGCGGTAACTGATGCGCAGGTCACGCCGCAAGAGCAACTGCAAGAGGCTCTGCTGGGGATCGATCCGCCCTTGCTCCTCCGCGGGTACGCTGGGGAGTAACTCCTCGGTGGGCTGGTCAAGATGGGCAAGATAATGCTCCCAGCGACCGTGGACTTCCTGTAGGAGGGCAAGCGCCGCTTCTCGTTTGCCCGCTACGATGGCGCGCTCCTCGGCGCTGTCCTCAAAATCCTTCACCCGCCGCAGTTCCGGCATCTCTCCCTGCAGGTAGCCTTGCAAGGCGTCGATGATGCGCAGTTTATTGGCAATCGACTGTTCGATATTGAGGCGCTCGACGGCGCGGGTATATTCGCCCAGCCGATCGAGGGGAATGACGACATCTTCATTGATCTTGAAGGCGTTGGTATGCGCAGCAATCGCTGCGGTACGGCTGCGGTCGGCCCAGAAGCGGCGTCGCGACTCGGGGGTGGTGGCGATGAAGCCTTCGGCGCCGCGGGCATTGGCCAAGCGCACCAACGCCGAGGCACAAGCTCCGACGGCGTCGGCATCGTCGCTGGCAATGTCGGCCAGCAGCAACATGCGCGGGCGCTCGCGCCGCGGCGCCTTGTTGCTGTACTTGACCGCCTTGATGTAACGCTCGTCGAGGTGCTCCAGCCCGGTCAGTAGCATATCCGGCCGACCTTCCACATAGTTCTTGAGCTCGACGATGGCAGCGACCGCCGGTTCCAGGTCCTTGCCGTAAAACTCCAAACAGACCGTGCGCAGGTGCTTGGGCATGCGATGCAGAATGAAGCGTCCCGAGGTGATGATGCCGTCGCAACCTTCCTTCTGAATGCCCGGCAAGCCCCCCAGGGTCTTGTCGGTGACATCCTTGCCCAATCCGGCCTTGCGAAAACTGCTACCGGGGAGTTCGAGGATCTCGGGTGCGCCTATGGGGGTTTTGCCATCCGCCTCGTAGCGGGTGATGCGAAAGCGCACCTGCTCCTGGTCGTGGATCTTGCCCAGGTTGTGATCCAGGCGTTCGACCTCCAGCCAGCGGGCATCGGGCATGACCATGCGCCAGGAGGCCAGGTTATCCAGGGTGGTGCCCCAGAGTACCGCCTTTTTGCCGCCCGCATTCATGGCGATGTTGCCGCCGATGGTGGAGGCATCGAGAGATGTGGGGTCGACGGCAAAGACCAGCCCGGCGCTTTCGGCCAGGTCGGCAACCGCCTTGGTGACTACTCCGGCACCGGCTTCGACGACGGGCACCAGGGCATCGCAGTCGGGCAGAGCGACTTCCTGTATCGGCGACAGGGAGTCCAGTTTTTCGGTATTGATGACGGCGCTGCGCGGTGTCAGGGGGATCGCCCCACCGGTATAGCCGGTACCGCCGCCGCGCGGGATGATGGCCAGCTGCAGCTCACGACAGACGCGCACTTGCTGGGCCAGCTCTGCTTCCGTTGCCGGGTAGAGGACCACTAGCGGCAGCTCGACGCGCCAATCCGAGGCATCGGTGACGTGCGCTACCCGGGCATAGGGGCTGAAGTCCACATGATCTTTGGGGCTGACCTTGGCCAATGCCTGCGCCGCCCGTTTGCGCAGCTCGCGCTCGGCATCGAAGTTCGCGATGAAACGTTGCTTGGCGACGCGGCAGCGATCGAGAAGCTGCAAAACCAGAGCATTGCCCTCGGCGCGCTGGGCAATCTCGTCCAGGCGGTGCTCCAGGGCCTGCCAGAGGGCACGGCGCCGCTTGGGATCGGAAGAAAGATCCTCTTGCAGATAGGGGTTGCGCGCCACCACCCAGAGATCGCCCAGTACCTCGAAGAGCATCCGCGCCGAACGCCCGGTGACCCGCTGCCCGCGCAGCGTTTCCAAGGTCTCCCAGGCCTCGTCCCCAAGGAATCGACAAACGATCTCGCGGTCGGAAAAGGAGGTGTAGTTGTAGGGAATTTCGCGTCGTTCGCTCACGGAATCACCATGTTGTCGATGAGTCGCACATCGCCCAGACGGGCAGCAGCCAGCCAGCGCGCCCCGGGCTGGATCTCGCTCACGGGTTCCAGACTTTCACTGTCCCGCAGTTCCAGATAGTCCACGGCAAAGCCCGCCGCCTGCAGACGCTCTCTGGCGTCCTGAGCCGGGGCCTGTACTGGGCTACCCACAGGAAGCTGGCAGAGCTGTCGCAGTTCGGTCGCGAGGCGTGGCGCCAGGATGCGCTGTTCGGATGTCAGGCGGCTGTTGCGGGAACTCCGGGCCAGGCCGTCGCCATCGCGCTGGGTCGGTCCACAAAGGAGTTGGACGGGAAGATTCAGGTCGTCGAGCATCTGCCCGACGATGCGGTATTGCTGGTAATCCTTTTCCCCCAAGACCAGGATGTCTGGCTGGGCCAGGTGCAGCAATTTGAGGACGATGGTGGCCACGCCGGTGAAATGTCCGGGCCGTTGCGCACCGCAAAGGATATTGCTGAGCCGCTCGGGCGGGACGACCTGTGTTTGTTCGGCAGCGCCTCGGGGATAGAGGTCCTCGTCGCTGGGTACGAAGACGGTCGTGCAGCCGCGCTCTGCCAGTTGCTGCAGGTCACTCTCCAGAGTGCGCGGATAGCTTGCAAAGTCCTCTCCGGGGCCAAACTGCAAGGGATTGACGTAGATGCTCACCAGTACCTGCTCGGCCCGCGCCTGGGCAAGGCGCAGCAGCGCGAGGTGTCCGGCATGGAGATGGCCCATGGTGGGGACCAGCGCCAGACTGCCACGCTGCTGCTGTCGCCAATTTCGCAGGCTGTCGGTATTGCGCAGAATGGGCATCAGCGTTTACCCGCTTTGGCAGGAAAGGATAGCTCGCGCACCGCCTGCACATAATCGCCGAGGCCGGCGCGCAGCAGGGCCGCACCATCGACAAAGGCGCGAGCAAAGGGAGGGGCCTTGCCGAAGCCGAGTACGTCATGCAGGACGAGAACCTGGGCATCGGTATCCGGCCCGGCACCAATGCCGATGACGGGGATGGGGCTCTGCGCCGAGATGCGCGCGGCAAGCTCGGCGGGAACCGCTTCCAGCAGCAAGAAACGGGCGCCGGATTGCGCCAGCGTCACGGCCTCCTGCTCCAGGCGTTCTGCCGCCTCGGGCGTCGTTGCCTGGCGCTGAAAGCCGCCCCACTGGCGCAGGCGCTGTGGGGTTAGGCCGAGGTGTATGCAGACGTTCAGTCCGCGCGCCGCACAAAATTCCAGATGCTCACGGAATTCGAGTCCGCCTTCCCACTTGATCACCTCGGCCCCAGCGCGCAGCAGGGTGCTAGCGGAGCGCCAGCACTGCGCCGGGCTTTCCTCGTAGCTGCCCAAAGGGAGGTCGGCAAAGACCAGACTGCGCTGACAGGCGCGCGCCACCATTTCGGTGTGGTAGGCCATCTGTTCCAGCGTCACTAGCAAGGTGTCGCGATGACCTTGGACGACCATCCCCAGGGAATCGCCAACCAGGACGCCATCGACGCCGGCCTCTTCTGCCAGCTTGGCGAAGGGATGATCGTAAGCCGTCACTAAGACGCGTTTTTCTCCGCGCTCCTTGGCCGCGATCCAGGTATCGATTCGTTTGCTCAACTCCGCCACCCCAACTCGTGTAGTTTATTTCCGACTAAATCGGTCAAGATTTTAGCATCCTTTTTGTGTGCGACGAAGTCCATGTTCTCGCCGCGCAGATCGAGGACAGCACCCGAATATCCGGCAAAAAAATCCGCATAGCGTGCCTGGACTCCGGCCAGGTATTCGCGTTGCATGGCCGCATCCCATTGATCACCGCGCGCTCGCACGCGCGAATAGAGGACCTCCAGCGGCGCATCGAGGAATATCATCAGATCCACCTGGGGTGGCTGGGGTAACAGTCGGGCACGAATCTGCAGATAGAGATCGCGCTCCGCTGGTGACAGGGTCTGCGTGGTGAACAACAAATCCTTGTCCGGGCCGTGGTCGCTGAAACACAGGCCGTCTGGCAATGCCTGCCACTGGGCACAGCGCTGCAGCAAGAAATGCAGTTCCGTTGCCAGGGCGTGGCGGCCATCGGCATAGAGCTCGGCCAGGAAGGGATTGTCTCCCGGCATCTCCAGACATGTTTCTGCGCCAAAATATCTGGCCAATAGCTGCGTGAGACTGGTTTTCCCGACCCCCATGGGGCCTTCGACAACGATTAGCATGAGCGTCGGATTTCCGCATTGTCGGACTGCGCCACGGGAGGCAACGGCGCCAGGCGCTGGTCGGCGACCGCCGGTAGCAGTTGCGCGATGGTGCCAAGGCCGGGGACTATCAGGCCTGGATCGTAATCCGCCATGGGCTGCAATACGAAAGCACGGTGGGCAATTTGCGGATGCGGCAAGCGCAGACTAGGCTCCTCGCTGTGCAGATCACCATAGAGAAGGAGGTCGAGATCCAGCACCCGCGGGCCCCAGACCAGTTCCAGCGTGCGCTGCCGTCCGGCCTGCTCTTCGATGCTGTGCAGAGCCTGGAGCAGATCCTTTGGCGATAAAAAGGTTTCCAGACGTGCCACGGCGTTGACGAAGGGAGGTTGCGCGACCCCGCCGATGGGCTCCGAAAGGTAGTCTTGCGAAACCCAGTCCAAACGCGATTGCGGTAGCGCCGCCAAGGCCGCCCGCGCCCGCGCCACCTGCACGCGAGGGTCTTGCAGGTTGCTGCCAATCCCTACCCAGGTGATCACGGCAGCAAATTTTCTTTTTTCAGCCAACGCAGGGCTCCATCCTTATCTTCAAAGGCTCCGTTCCAGGTCGCATCTTGCAAACGTGCAAGCAGATCGCCGAGTTGTGGGCCGGCCGGGATGCCCCAGTTCTGGAGGTCCCGACCATCTACCGGCACCTTTTGCCAGCGCTGTACCTGCAGATAGTGCCAAGCCGAGCGGCTCAGCTCCGGGTCCTCCTGAAGGGCCAAAGCGCACAGGATACCTGCCGGCGTCCAGCTCTGCCAGTAGTGCGCCTGCATTGCCGGCGTAGGCCCCGGTAGTCGCGCGGGTAAAGCGGCAAGGTCGTGCAGCCAAGCCCTATCCGGAGTCCACTGCCAATGTTGCCAATGCTGCGTGCGCAGTTCCTGCGGAGTGTAGTAAGCGAATAGAAGGAGGACCGTTGCTGGCCGATCGATGCTGTCCTGAAATTGCTGTTGGTATGCAGCGAGGGACTGTTCGAGCCGTTGTACTGCTGACCAGATCTCGACTGGCGCGGATGCCAATGGCGGTAAGAGTGGGCCAAGTCCCCAGTTGCAAAACGTTTGCAGGTTACCGGGCAGATCAGGAAGCTGCAGCAGTAGGGATAGTTCGCGGAACAGTCGGGTACCACTCAGATGGGCAAAGCCATTGGCTTCCAGCACCTCGCGCAGTTGCTGGCGGGCCTGCGGACCCAGAGAAAAGCCGAAGCGTCGGGCAAAACGCAGTCCGCGCAGGATCCGTGTAGGATCGTTTTGAAACGATTGGGAATGCAGTACCTCCAGGGTGCCGCTGCCGAGATCCTCGCGTCCGTGAAACGGGTCGAGGATCTCGGCAAAAGCGTCCGGGGCGAGCTGCAGGGCGATGGCATTGCAACGAAAATCGCGGCGCTGCAGATCAGTATGGATGTCGGCGGGGAAAACCTCGGGCAAGGCGGCAGGCTGGGGGTAACGCTCTCCGCGACAACGGGCCAGATCCCAGCGCAGTCCCTCGGGACTTGTGAGGCTAGCAGTACCGAACTGCGAACGCTTGTCCAACTGGAAACCCAGATCCTGTAATATCTCAAGAAGCGGTTCGAGACGTCCGTCTATGGCAAGATCCCAGTCCTGGCTTGCGCGGGCAAGGAAAAGATCACGGACGCCGCCGCCGACCAGATAAAGCCGGGAGCCAAGGGCTTGGGCCTGTGCGCCCAGAAAGCGAAGCTGCTGCAAGCGGGCAGCTGGCCAGAAAGTCTGGATGCGTTGCGGAAGTTCTCCGTGGTCGCTGTCGAGGACCACTGCGCGGAACCTATTCGCCTTCTGGTGCGGCTACGGGTTCCGATGCCTGTTTGGGATTCCGTCGCCGCCGTCGCCGCCGTTTGCCGCGCTTGGCCTCGCCGGCGGGCAGGGGACCGAGCGGAGATTCGCTGTCTCGGTCCTCCTGGCGAGCCGCTTCGATGAGCTCTTTGCGGCCCTCGCTGTCGGCATCCTGAAATTGCTGCCACCACTGCGCCAGAGCACCAAGATCGGCACCGGCCTCGCAACGAAGCTGCAAAAAGTCGAAGGCCGCGCGGAAACGCGCATGGGCGAGCAGGGCATAAGGCCGCCGTCCGCCGCGACGATGAAAACGTGCTTGCAGGTCCCAGATTTCTCGGATCGTCAAGGTAAAGCGGCGCGGAATGGCAATCTGTCCGCGATTTTCTTCCAGCACCGCACTGGCCGCCTGCTGCATGGCCACTACCTCAGGCTTGTCCTCCTGCATCAGTCGCTCTTGTTCCGCCACCAGCACTGGCCAGAGCATCGCGGCAAAGAGAAATGCGGGATGCACGGATTTGCCGGCAGCTATCCGTGCATCGGTGTTGCGCAGAGAGAGTTGGATCAGTTCGCGGGCAACCCCTTCCTCAGCGCGCTCCAGCAGTTCCGCGAGTTGGGGAAAGAGGGCGGCGAAGAGCCCATAGCGCTGCAAGACTGCCAGGCTTTGTTGGGCAAAGCCGGCAAGAAACAGCTTGCCGGTTTCTTCATACAGGCGGGCTGGGGGTACCTCGCGTAGCAGCTCGCGGCAGGCGGGTATGGCAGACTCGATGGCGGGATCGAGTTGAAACCCGAGTTTGGCGGCAAATCGCGCCGCCCGGAGCATGCGCACCGGATCTTCGTGGAAGCGCTGCGCTGCTTCGCCGATCATACGCAACCGCTGGGCCTCGATATCGGCCCAGGCCCCCCAGAAATCGATGATGCTGCGGTCAGCGATATTGTAATACAAGGCGTTGGCAGTGAAGTCGCGGCGCTGCGCGTCTTCTTCCAGAGTACCGTAGACATTGTCGGCGAGAATCCGCCCACTGGCGCTCACTGTTTGCGCGTCGCTGTCACCACCGCGGAAGGTGGCTACCTCGATGATCTCCCGGCCAAATTGTACGTGTACGAGGATGAAGCGCCGACCGATAAGGCGGGCATTGCGGCGAAAGAGTTTGCGCACTTCCTCTGGCCGGGCGTCGGTACAGACATCGAAATCTTTGGGCTCGCGGCCAAGCAGCAGGTCGCGCACGCTGCCACCCACCAAATAGGCCTGATAGCCAGCGCGATGCAAGCCATTCAAAACCTGCAAGGCGGCATCACTGATCTGGCGGCGGGAGATGTTGTGTTTCTCTCGCGCAATGACCTGCGCCCCGGCGGGCAAAGATGGCGTCTGCGCGACGGCAGCGGGCGGCGGCACGGCGTCTTCGGCTAACTGTGCCGCAATGAAGTTTTTCAGGGAGACCAAAGTGTGATTCCAGCCCTCCGGCAAATAGCGCGCACAGTGTATACGAAAAATCGGCAATATTCGAAATGATGAGCAGCGGCGGGAAGCGGGGTGCGCAAATTGGCATTTTTTTCGCCCCGCAGCTATCATTGCGTATGCCTGACGGGGCTGGGTGTGCAGCGATGCCTGGCCCTTTTTTATTTTGAGGAGCTCCGATGCAACTGATTGGCGAAGCCCTGACTTTTGACGACGTTTTGCTCGTTCCCGCCCATTCGACCGTGCTGCCACGCGATGTTCAGACCCGCACCCGCCTGAGTCGCAATCTGCAGATCAACATCCCTCTGCTGTCTGCTGCCATGGATACCGTCACCGAGGCGGCGATGGCCATCTGCATGGCACAGGAGGGTGGCATTGGCATCATTCACAAAAACATGAGCCCTGAGGCGCAGGCGGCGCAGGTCCGCCGGGTGAAGAAGTTCGAGGCAGGTGTCATCAAAGACCCCATCGTTACCGGTCCCAGTGCCACGATCCGCGAGGTTTTGCTGTTGATGGCCGGGCACGGTATCTCTGGTGTTCCGGTCGTTGGCGAGGACGGCCGTTTGGAAGGAATCGTCACCAACCGCGATCTGCGCTTTGAGACGCGCATGGAGGCGCCGGTCAGCAGTGTCATGACCCCGCGCGAGCGCCTGGTGACGGTAGCCGAGGGTAGCAGTCTCGACACCACCAAGGACCTTCTGCACAAACATCGCATCGAAAAGATCCTCGTGGTCAATGACCGCTTTGAGCTGCGTGGGCTGATCACTGTCAAGGATATCAGCAAGGCCACCGCCCATCCCAATGCCTGTCGCGACAGTCTGGGGCGCCTACTAGTGGGGGCGGCGGTGGGGGTTGGCGCTGGCACTGACGAGCGCGTCGAGCGTCTGGTCGAGGCCGGGGTGGATCTGATCATTGTCGATACTGCCCATGGCCACAGCCAGGGCGTACTCGACCGGGTCGCCTGGGTGAAAAAACATTTCCCGACGGTCGAGGTCATTGGCGGCAACATCGCCACGGCGGAGGCCGCGAAGGCCTTGGTCGATGCCGGCGCGGACGGTGTCAAGGTCGGCATCGGCCCGGGCTCCATCTGCACCACGCGCATGGTGGCCGGGGTGGGCGTGCCGCAGGTGACGGCCATCAGTAATGTCGCGGAAGCCCTGGCGGGCACCGACGTACCCTTGGTGGCCGATGGTGGCGTGCGCTTCTCTGGCGATTTCGCCAAGGCCTTGGCGGCGGGTGCGCACACGGTCATGGTCGGCGGCCTACTGGCCGGTACCGATGAGGCCCCAGGCGAGATCGAACTCTATCAGGGGCGCAGCTTCAAGGCTTATCGCGGTATGGGCTCCCTGGGTGCCATGCAGCAGGGCTCGGCCGATCGCTATTTTCAGGATACCAGCAGTCCCGAGGCCCCCAAGCTGGTGCCTGAGGGCGTCGAGGGACGGGTGCCCTACAAAGGGCCCGCGGCCCAGGTCATCCACCAGCTTCTGGGCGGATTGCGCTCCAGCATGGGCTATCTCGGTGCCGCCGATCTGGCGCAGCTCGCGCGCGACGCGAAATTCATCAAGATCACCCAGGCCGGTGTGCGCGAAAGCCATGTCCACGACGTGCACATCACCAAAGAAGCCCCCAACTACCGGGTGGAGTGATCGCCTCCATGAGTGACGAACGTATCCTGATCCTGGATTTTGGTTCCCAGGTCACCCAGCTCATCGCCCGCCGCGTGCGCGAGGCGCATGTTTATTGCGAAATCCATCCCTGCGATGTGAGTGACGACTTTGTGCGCGACTTTGCGCCCAAGGGCATCATCCTCTCCGGAAGTCATGGCAGCACTTACGAAGACCATGAATTGCGCGCCCCGCAGGCGGTCTGGGAGATCGGGGTGCCGGTGCTTGGTATCTGCTATGGCATGCAGACCATGGCGGCGCAACTGGGTGGCACGGTGAGCTGGACGGACCATCAGGAGTTCGGCTATGCCGAGGTCCGTGCCCGCGGCCACACCCGGCTCTTGCAAGGCATTGAGGACTTTCAGACAGCGGAAGGCTACGGCATGCTCAAGGTCTGGATGAGCCACGGGGATCAAGTCACGGCGCTGCCGCCGGGATTCAAGCTGATGGCCAGCACTGCCAGTTGCCCCATCGCCGGGATGGCCGATGAGGAGCGCGGCTATTATGGGGTGCAGTTTCACCCCGAAGTCACCCACACGCTGCAGGGAAGGGCGTTGCTGCGCCGCTTTGTGCACGATATTTGCGGTTGCTCCGGTGATTGGGTGATGGGCGACTATGTGGCCGAGGCCGTGGCGCGGATCCGCGAGCAGGTCGGCGAGGAAGAGGTCATCCTCGGTCTGTCTGGTGGCGTCGATTCCAGCGTGGCTGCCGCCCTGATCCACCGCGCCATTGGCGACCAGCTCACCTGCGTTTTCGTCGATCACGGGCTGCTGCGTCTAAACGAAGCGGACATGGTCATGGAAATGTTCGCTGGCCAACTACATGCCAGGGTCGTGCGGGTGGATGCCAGCGAGCTCTTTTTGCGCGAACTCGCCGGCGTTGCCGATCCGGAGCAGAAGCGCAAGATTATTGGCCGCCTCTTTGTCGATGTCTTCAAGGCCGAGGCCGAGAAACTCAAGGCTGCCCGCCTCGGCCATCGTGGGGTCCGCTTTCTGGCGCAGGGGACGATCTATCCCGATGTCATCGAATCGGGTGGCGCTAAGAGCAAGAAGGCCGTCACCATCAAGAGCCACCATAATGTTGGCGGCTTGCCGGAGCAACTGGGGCTGCAACTGCTCGAACCCTTGCGCGAGCTGTTCAAGGATGAGGTCCGGGAGCTCGGCGTGGTCCTTGGCCTGCCGCGGGAGATGGTCTATCGCCACCCCTTCCCCGGCCCCGGCCTGGGAGTACGTATCCTTGGTGAAGTGAAAAAAGAATACGCCGACCTGCTGCGTCGCGCCGACGCCATCTTCATCGAAGAACTACGGGCCACCATTGACCCCGAAAGTGGCGAAAGTTGGTATGACCTCACCAGTCAGGCCTTTGCTGTCTTCCTGCCGGTAAAAAGCGTTGGTGTGATGGGCGATGGTCGCACCTACGACTACGTGGTAGCCCTGCGCGCCGTGCAGACCAGCGACTTCATGACCGCCGACTGGGCCGAACTACCCTACGCCCTGCTCAAGAAGGTTTCCTCGCGCATCATCAATGAGGTGCGCGGCATCAATCGCGTCACCTACGACGTTAGCTCCAAGCCGCCAGCCACCATCGAGTGGGAGTGATTCGCCTGCACGAACTGGACTGCCGATGCTGGCCAGGCTAGACTAACCTTGTGTGATTCGGAGGACATGATGCAATCTTTCAACATGTTGCAAGCCAAGTCATCGCTATCCCGCCTCGTGGAAGCTATCGAACAGGGCAAGGAGCGCGAGATCATCATTGCCCGCAATGGCCGCCCGGCTGCCAAGTTGGTGCCTGTGGATTCCGTCCAGGCCGGTAAGCGCATCGGTGTCGCCAAGGGTAAGTTTGAGGTGCCCGATAGTATCGATGCCCATAATGAAGAAATTGAGCGCCTATTCCTGGGCGGTCGATCTTGAACCTCCTTCTCGATACCCATGTCGCCCTCTGGGCCATCACCGACAGCCCCAAGCTGCAGAAGAGGGCACGCGAACTGATTGAGTCGCTAAGGTCTTCGGTCTGGATCAGCGCCGCGACGGTTTGGGAAATCGCGATCAAACACAGCCTCGGCCGCAAAGACATCCCCGTCTCCAGCCGGGACGCGCTGCGCTATTTCCAAGAATCCGGCTACCGCTTTCTACCTATCGAGCCCGAGTACGCAACAGCCGTCGAAGAACTGCCGTCGCATCACGCCGACCCATTTGACCGCATCCTGGTCGCGCAGGCGCTTGTCGAGCCTATGCGGCTGATGACCCATGATCCGCTAGTAGCGCACTACTGCGATACCATCATCGAAATTTGATAACAAGCCATCGTGGTCGTTGGCGCGCCCATGGCGATTTTGGTCACCATGATGAGGGCATGCGGTTACTCGCCATTGGGTTTTATCTGCTATTTGCCCCCTTTGGCTGCTTTCCGACCGACGCATGGAGGAGCCTTGCGCTGATTTGGCGTCAGCGATGTCCTGGGATCGTCCCTCAGTCGCCGCTCATACCGGCAACGGCGGCGTTTCGCGCATACTGACAGGATGTGGCCTTCCCTTGGGTTTCGTGTGACTGACACCAAGCCAGCTCCTTGGCCGTCTCATCGGGGTGATGCGCATACCATGCCTGATCTTTCCCGCCATAGGGACCCTCGCGAAAAAACATGGGTAGGACAGCCAGGACCAATACCACCAGAATGACGGCGAGATACACCCACTTTTTCACTTTTTGCACTCCCTTTGTTCTCAGCCTTATCGTACTGGATCACTGCGCATGCGGAAAGGAGTCTGTAAACGCCAGGGGTGTGCAAACGCCTGCGTTTGGATGCTCGGGCAACTCGGCAGGAGGAAGAGGACCCCCGGTTTCTTCAGCCTCTCGCAGGATGTTGGTGGGCGTCCACGTGGGGTTATTGATATTGCGGGTAGATCAAGGTGGTCGTAAACTGTTGCCAGGGATTAAAAACGAGGTTTTTATGCGCCGCAAATTTCTGCATTTCGCCGGCTTGTTGCTCTTGAGTCTCTGTACTCCTCTTCCTTCGTTGGCAATCGATTGCCCACAGCGGATCCTCTCCCAGACTCCCGCTCATTTCGGACCCTGGCCGGGTCCGCAGTTCTTGCGTATTGTTCAGAAGCCCGGTAGCTATGGAACCTGTGATGCGGTTGCTGAGGTTGTCGCGGGAGGCGAGCTGCGGGCTACCTACACGGAGACGGCGCAAAATAGCATTCCCGGTACGGCCGCGTACGATTTTAAATTGTTGCATTTGATCCCTGGCCCTAATGATCAATTGGCCACCTATGGCTGGTCAACCGGTGGTGATTCTGGCTCCAGCAGCTATGCAATCTATGGTTATCGTGATGGCGCTATGCGGCGAGTATTTTCTGCCAGCGAGATGGACGGGACACTGTCCGTTCAGATTCGGGACGGGGTACTGACGCTCGCTGGCTTTCGCAGCACGAAATGCATGGCCTGCGGGTATAGTGCAAGTGCGAGTTGGCGGTGGAACCGAGAGTTCGGCGGATGGGAATTGTTACCAGGACCCAAGGCCGAAGACTTCGCCAGGTATCTCAATGCTCCAGACCTCTTGGAGAACAATGGGAAAGGAAACTTGCACGATCAGGCGCTGCAGGAATATAACGAAGTTACTCGGCAGTTGACTGAGCGCTACGATGCGCTGATGCATCAAGCAAATCTTGCGCAGAAACAAAAACTCAGATCATCAGAAATCCAGTGGATTATTGAGAAGCGGAAGCACTGCGGTGAGAGTCAAGAGGCACTCAAGCCTGGGCAAGGAATTTCCTTGCAGTGCTTGATCTCTCAAACTCGTAATCGGCTGATGGTTCTCTCTTCTGGATTAAATGGGCTGTAAGATGCTCGCATCGAGTTGATCGCCATATTTTTTGTCCAGAAAAGAATAAAAAACTTATTTTGGTTTCGGGGGATAGACGATGGAAACAAAATTTTCTGATGATTTTTCACGTTATTTGAAAATGGTAGAACGACTGGATGATAAGGCTGCGAGACAGATCGCCGAAAATAGTAAAGTGTCAGCTTTCGGTATGCTGGACAAGTTGAAGGTATGGAAGCGTCCGTCAAATGAGAGCGTCACAATCATTAACTCGGAGAAAAGATATGAACCATTCTGGTATGTAGAGGCGGAAAGAGAGATATGTTTCAAGTCTATTTCTTCATATTCCGTTGAAATTAAAAATCCGGATGCTCATTCAATAGAGTTTGATGGAAACAGATTTGATGTCAAGCAGGATCGAAAAATTCATATTCCGGTAACCGAGCATTGTAATAATAAGAAGGTTCACATTTCTCATATTTATGGAACTACAAGAGACGTGAATAAAAGAGAAATGGTGGAATATATAGAAAAACACTCATCTGAGCAGCAGGAGTTGACTTTTGAGGAGGTGATGTAGGATAATCTTTTACTGCAACCGGAGAAAAAGCTCGCAACAATTATTCATCTAACAGCAAAGAGAGCTCGCGCATTCTGTGAACGCCAGCGAGATAATGAGTGATACCGTCACCTTTAAGAAAGTCTACCTTTATTACCATCCAGTGTATGCCTTTGAGTGTCTTTGGGATCAGAAAACGGCGGTTTTGGAGGTGGACGGTCTTAACGGAAAAACCGTTGGTGGTGGTAGAATGAAGAAAGAGTTAATATCCATGATGAAAGATCCGGATTTCTTAATGGATGTTGCCGGAGACGCCTTGGATATAGTGGTTCCGGGGGGACGTCTGCCCTTGACGATACTGAAAAGGCTGCGGAAATGAGGAAAGAGGCCAATAGTCCAATCGATGAGGTCTTGCGACGTATTTAAATGACTTTGTTTCCCCGAGGCTCGTCGACGAATTGATGGAATCTTGATGTTTGCCTCACTCCTGCGCCGTCACCGCAATGCTGTTGTCCTTGGGTCGCAGGTGTTGCCAGCTGACCAGGAGGAGCGCGGAGAAAATGGCTGCCATGCCCATGGCCTCCCAAAGGCTGGGACGTTCGCCCAGTTGTAGCCAGGCCGCCAGAACACCAATGAGAGGGGCAAGGAGGGTGGCGATGCCCGCCACTCCCGAAGGGAGATGGCGCAAGGCAAAGAGCCAGAGCACATAGGCAAGAGCGGTCCCGGGAACGGCGTTGTACGCCAGGGCAGCGATAAAGGGGCCCGTCCACTGCACCTGCCATCCCTCCAGCAGCAGTGCTGCGATGAGGAGTACGAGACCGCCGATGGAGGCCTGCCAGAAGGTTGCGGTGATCAGATCCTGACCCTTGGGCATGAAGCGTTTGTGCCAGATCGCTGATGCCGCCCAGGAAACCCCTGACAAAATCGCAAAGAACGAACCCTGCCAAGGAGAATGACCTGTCTGCCAAGGCTCCAGAATGACCACGAGCCCAAGTAGCGCCAACACCAGCGCGGGGATCTGCAGCCCCCGCAGCCGTTCTCCCAGTACCGGCCAGGCGAGCAGCATTAGCCAGATCGGCATCATGTAGACCAGGATCGCGGTTTTGCCCGCTCCGGCGTATTCCAGTGCTAGCAGGGTAGCGCCGACAAAGCCGGTGCTCTGCAACAGTCCATATGGCATAATATAGATTAGCGGTGGTAGCGCCAGGGGGCGCTTCTGCAAGATCAGGAACAGCAACAAAACCGGCGCGCTGAGAACCACTCGTAGAGCGGCAAAGAGCAGTGGCGCACTGTCTTGCAACGCGACCTTCATCACTACCCAGTTGTAACCCCAGATAAGGGCGATGAGGAAAATCGCGGCGAAAGCCAGATAGGTTTCACGGGAGCGCATCGGTAAAAAGCCTTGTGCTACAGAGGAAAACCGGGGAGGACTATCCTCCCCGGTCAGACTACCCGTAGCCTAGCGGCTGGGTTTGGCGCGATCGTACTGCGGCGGCCAGCTCCAGTCTACGCCCAAGGCGTGGGCGGCCTGTAGTGGCCAATAGGGGTTGCGCAGGAGCTCCCGCGCCAGGGCGACGGCATCCGCCTGTCCGGTGACCAATATCTGCTCAGCCTGCATCGGTTCGGTGATCAGGCCAACCGCTACTGTTGGTATCTGCAGCTCGCGCCGAATGCGCTCGGCAAAAGGTACTTGAAATCCCGGGCCCGCCGGGATCTGGGCATCCGGGGTCATGCCGCCACTGCTGCAGTCGATGACGTCCACGCCTATTTTTTTCAGTTCAGTAGCCAGAGCGACAGACTGCTCGCTGTCCCAGCCGCCGGGCACCCAGTCCGTCGCCGATATGCGGGTCCAGAGCGGCAGTTCCTCGGGCCAGACGGCGCGCACTGCCTGTGCCACTTCGAGAGGAAAGCGCAGGCGGTTTTCCAGACTACCACCATAGCGATCCTGCCGATGATTACTGATAGGTGAAAGAAAACTGTGCAGCAGATAGCCGTGCGCCATATGCAGTTCGAGTACTGAAAAGCCCGCTGCATGGGCGCGCTCGGCGGCAGCAACAAAGTCATCACGCACGCGTTCCATATCTTTTACTGACATCTCCGCAGGAACCGTGTGCTGCGGGCTGAAGGGCAGGGGGCTTGCCCCGATGGGCTGCCAGCCTCGTTCGTCGTCAGGAGGAATCGGCGCGCCGCCATAAAAGGGGGCCGCAGTCGATGCCTTGCGTCCGGCATGGGCAATCTGGATGGCGGCCACGGCGCCCTGGGCCTGAATAAAGCTGACGATGGGGCGTAGCGCTGCGCTCTGGGCATCATTCCAGATACCCAGGTCGTCCGGCGAGATGCGCCCTTCGGGACTGACCGCCGAGGCCTCGACCATCACCATACCGGCACCTCCGACCGCCCGGCTGCCCAGATGTACCATGTGCCAGTCCCGCGCGACACCATCTGGGGTGGAATACTGACACATGGGCGCCACGATGATGCGATTGCGCAGGACCACACTGCGCAACTTCCAGGGCGTAAATAACAAGTTACTCACTGCTTCGCCCCCAAGTGCTTGGAGAATTCATTGAGGGTAATCTGCCAGGCCTCGGCCGCCACTTCCGGCCGATAGCTGTCGCGGCGATCGCTGAAAAAGCCGTGCGGTGCGCCGGGGAAAACGCTAAGGGTATAGCGCTTTTTCGCATGGCTGAGAGCCGCGACGATGCGGGCGTGTTCGTCGGGCAGGATCGACTGATCTTCGGCACCATAGAGCAAGGTAATTGGGGCGCGCATGGCCGGCACATGATCCAGCAAGGGCGGACGCCCGGCGGGGTCGGATTCCGGGGCGATGCCGCCGCCGTAAAAGGCCACCGCCACGGCTGCGTGCTCGGCCAGTGCCGCATTGGCGAGGAAGGTATAGCGCCCACCCATGCAAAAGCCGACGATGCCGATCTTGCCTGCGGCCACCTCCGGACGCTCCTGCGCGGCCGCAATGCTAGCCTGCGCCTCTTTCATGACGACATCGTCTTTCAGGGTGCGCAGGTGCCCGATGGCATTCTGAAAGTCCTGGTAATCATAGACCTTGCCATGGTAGATGTCTGGAACGATGGCCGCGTAGCCTTCCTTTGCTAGGCGCTGTGCGACATCCTCAAAATGCTCATTGACGCCAAAGGCCTCAATAAAAACCAGGATCAGCGGGAACGGTCCAGAGCCGTCGGGGCGCGAATAGTAGGCGCGAAGTTCGGGAGAGATTTGCAACCACTCGGATTTGACCTGCGACATTGGCATTCACTCCTCTGCGTGGGGAAAGACGGAAAAAAGGATACCGACCAATCGGTATCCACGCAAATCCCAATCAGGCCGCGAGGGTGCCGATATACTGTTGCAGTTGTCCGAGACAGGTCCGGTAGCTCTGCAGCGATTGCGCGTTTTTCCCCAGACCGACGCAACCCTCAATGGCTGCAACAATAAACAGCGCTGCCTTCATCGGATTCACATCCCGGTGCACATTTCCTTGTTGCTGGCCACGCGTCAGGGCATCGCTGATCACCTGGGTCCATTCATCAAGGATACGTTGCAGGCCCTGGCGGAAATTTTCATCCAACGGACTCATCTCCTGCATGAGATTGTTCAGCGGGCAGCCATAGCGCAGTAACTGCTCGTCGGCAGCATCGATCTTTTCCGCCAGCAACTGTTGCAGGCAAGGAACGGGCTCTGTGGTCTGCTGCAGGGGAACAAACCAACGCTCGGCCAATTGCGGCGCAATCACGTCTTCAACCACCGCGAGACCTAGCTCCTGCTTGGTGCCAAAATGATGGTAGAGTGCGCCTTTGCTCACCGAGGTCTTGGCCAAGATGCGGTCCAGGCTGGCAGCCTGAAAGCCGCTTTCCAGGATTTCTGTATACGCTGCCGCGAGCAGGTCGGTGCGCGTCTGCTCGGGATTACGGATTTTTCTGACGGTGACTGTACTCATAGAGGTTTAAATACCTACTAATCGGTATCTTGTCAAATATTGAGGTTCGGCTTTTGCTTATCGACAGTCACTGTCATCTCGACCACGAGGATTTTGCGCCGGATCGCGTCGCGGTTCTGGCGCGCTCCCGTGCGGCCGGAGTGCAAGCTTGGGTCGTGCCAGCCTACAGTCCCCTCTATTGGTCGCGCCTGGATTCCCTGCGCGGGGCAGAGCCGGGAGTAGCTGCAGCCTTCGGTGTGCATCCCGGCTTTCTCGCCGATCTGCGCGCGGGGGACTGGGAGCGCCTGGAGGCGTTGCTCGAAAATGCGGTGGCTTTGGGAGAAGTGGGCTTGGATCGCGGCGCGGACTCGCCGGACCTCGCGCAGCAATTACCCATCCTGGAACGGCAGTTGGCCATTGCCCGCTCCCTCGGCCTGCCAGTGGTCCTCCATGCGCGAAAAACCACGGAGGAATTGTTGCAGCTGCTGCGTCGACATCGGCCGGTCGCTGGTGTGCTGCATAGTTTTTCCGGTAGCTACGAACAGGCTCGCAAGACTATCGACCTGGGCTTGCATTTGGGTTTCGGGGGAGCCATGACCCATCCCCGAGCGCAGCGTTTGCGGCGCGTGCTCACTGCCTTGCCAGCGGATGCCATCCTCCTCGAAACCGACGCTCCGTTTCAGACACCGCACGCGCGGTTTGGGGAACGCAATGAGCCGGCCCACCTGACAGAAATCCTCACTATTGCAGCAGAGCTGCGGCAGGAGGCACCGGAACAACTTGCAGAAATCTGCACAGCGAATACTCTGCGAGTCTTTCCCCGATTGGAGAAACAGCATGTCAAATAATGCCTCGCTACGGACTCGTATCCTGATTGGTGAGGAAGGCGTCGCGCGACTGGCCGCCAGTCATGTCTTTATCGCGGGCTTGGGCGGGGTTGGCGCCTACGTTGCCGAGAATCTGGCGCGTGCCGGGGTGGGGCGCCTGACCCTGGTAGACCATGACTGCGTTGGTCTGAGTAATCTCAATCGTCAACTTGTGGCGTTGCACAGCACGCAGGGGCTACCCAAGGTCGAAGTCATGGCTAAGCGGATTGCCGATATCGCGCCCGATTGTCAGGTCGATGCATGGCAGATTTTTCTCCAGGCGGACAATGTACGGGATCTCCTTGCCCAAAGTGGTGCCACGGTGCTCGCTGACTGCATCGACGCCATTGCCTGCAAGGCGGCACTGATTCAGGCAGCGCAAGGGCTGAACATGCAGATCTACGCGAGCATGGGGGCAGGGAATCGGCTCGATCCGGGCCAGGTACGTATGGCGCGGCTGAACCAGACCGAGGGTTGTCCTCTGGCGCGGGAGTTGCGCGGCCTATTGCGTCATGCCGGCGCGTCTCTCGATCTGTGGGCGGTATACTCGCGCGAACGTCCCCGACCCGCTGCCCCGCGCGAGGCGCCGGATCACGGTCCCGGCGGCAGACCGAAGACAGTGAATGGCACGATCTCTTACATGCCAGCCTTGTTTGGGGTATATCTGGCGGGAGCTATTCTACAGCAGCTCTTGGCAGGAATGGAAATGTCGGCTAAATAAGCATTGGTAGTCAGTCAGAATATCTGAAGACAATTATTATATGCTTATATTTGGAGGGGCCGATGGCCGCGAAATTCATGAGTACAGAGTGGATTCGTCTGGTGGGCAAGCAATGGGATACCCATCCGGAAATTCAAAAGGACCTGAGGAATTTCAACGGCACTTGGGAGTATTATATTGAGGATCGACCCGATATTCCGCATGTGATGCTCTTCTGCAAGGCCGGTAAGGTGATCTATGCTGGCCCCTCCGATGGACGGCGCCGAGATTTCATCATGTGGGCCAGCATGGAAAACTGGAAGAAGATTCTTGCGGGTGAAATTACCGGAAAGTCGGCACTGATGAGCCGTAAATTGAAGTTCAAGGGGTCGATGATGACGGCCATGAAGTACATGACGCCATTTAACATTCATTTGAATATTCTGGGAGAAATTCCTGTGGACTTTGATATCTGATGTACGGCTTTACCGTAGACCCAAATTACTCTGGAAAGAATCTTCCAGGCTGGTTCCTGATGAGTACCTATCTGCAGCGACAGTTGCATTGCAGTCTGCACTTTTCGCCTCAGGACGATTTTGCGCGGGGGAGAAACGCCGTTCTGCAGGGGGGAATCGATCTAGTATATGCCAACCCTTTCGACTGGGTGCAGTACGTCGAAAAGAAAGGATTTATCCCTGTGGCAAAGCCTAAAGAGCACTTCGACGAAGTGCTGTTGTGTTCCCGCAAGGGCTCCCCGTGGGTAGATTTCGCCTCCCTGCCGGAACGGATCCATATCGCTTCCGCGAGTGATGCCACTCTGGTACACATGGTTGGCCTGTTTCTTCTGGATAAAGCAGAAATCGATCGCGCCCGTCTCGATTTCACCTTTACCGGCAGCTACCAGGCGGCGCTGAAAAGTCTCTTGCAGGGGCGGGTCGACTTGGCCTTCGTGTTTGATGAAGTCTACTCCAGTGCCAGTCGAATCACCCAGGAGAGTTTGCAGGTTATCGCACAGTCCGATGATGCCTTTGCGTTTCATGCCTTTTGTATTTCGCCACGTCTGGCCCAGTTGCAAGACGCATTGTGTACGACCTTGTGCAATATGGAACAAAGCGAAGCTGGGCGGCGCTTGCTGCAGGACATTGGCTTCTCCGGCTTTGCGCCGGTTAATGCGGATGAAGTGGCATGCCTGACCGCTCTTGCAGAAGAATACATCAGTGGGCACGAGGCTATTGATCTGCGTGCCACCAGCACGCTGGCGATCGACGACAGTGCCTTCTTGGTGGCTCGGGAGGAGCCCGGAGAGGAGACAAAATAGCGCTCATGGGCTAGCATTGACCGATGAGCTACATTGACCTGCGTGCCTTCATAAACGACCTGGAATCTCGCGGGGAATTACGCCGCATCCGCGAGCCGGTCTCCCCCCGGCTGGAAATGACAGAAATCTGCGATCGCAGCCTGCGCGCTGGTGGTCCGGCCGTCCTCTTTGAGAGTCCCGCTGGGTATGAGATCCCGGTGCTCGGCAATCTCTTCGGTACCACTCGGCGCGTGGCTCTGGGAATGGGCGGAGAGTCTCTTGAGGATTTGCGGGAGATCGGGCGCCTGCTCGCCTACTTGAAAGAGCCCGATCCGCCCAAGGGGATCCGCGACCTGTGGAACAAGCTCCCCACCTTGCGGAAAGTCCTGCACATGGCGCCGACGACCTTGTCGCGCCCGCCGTGCCAAGAGGTAGTCCTGCAGGGAGACGAGATCGATCTGGAAAAATGGCCGGTGCAGACCTGCTGGCCGGGCGATGTCGGGCCACTCCTCACCTGGGGCCTGACGATTACCAAAGGACCGCTTAAAAAGCGCGCCAACATGGGCATCTACCGACAGCAGCGGATCGGCCGCAACCGTGTCATCATGCGCTGGCTGGCGCATCGCGGCGGAGCGCAGGATCTGCGCGAATTTCAGCGGCAGAATCCAGGTCGGCCTTTTCCGGTAGCCGTCGCCTTCGGCGCCGATCCCGCGACCATTCTTGCGGCGGTCATCCCCATCCCCGATACGATATCCGAGCACCAGTTTGCCGGATTACTGCGCGGTGGTCGTACTGAGCTGGCCAACGCTCTGAGCGTACCCCTGCAGGTCCCAGCGCGCGCGGAGCTGATTCTGGAGGGGCACATCTACGCGGAGGATTTCGCTGTGGAGGGTCCGTTTGGGGATCACACGGGCTATTACAACGAGACCGAGAAGTTCCCGGTGCTGACCGTCGAGCGTCTGACGCATCGGGAGAATCCCATCTACCACAGCACCTACACCGGACGGCCTCCGGACGAACCGGCAATTCTGGGAGTTGCCCTCAACGAAGTCTTTGTCCCGCTCCTGCAAAAGCAGTATCCAGAGATTCTCGATTTTTATCTGCCGCCAGAAGGTTGTTCCTACCGGCTGGCGGTGGTGCGGATTCGCAAAGGCTACCCCGGTCATGCCAAGCGAGTGATGTTCGGGGTATGGGGGTTTCTGCGGCAGTTCATGTACACCAAGTTCATCATTGTGGTGGACGAGGATGTGGATGCCCGCAGCTGGCCCGATGTGATCTGGGCCATGACCACGCGCATGGACCCGGTGCGCGACACCCTGCTGGTGGAAAATACCCCGATCGATTATCTCGATTTTGCCTCGCCGGTGGCGGGTCTGGGGGGAAAGGTCGGCTTTGATGCCACCAACAAGCTTCCCGGCGAAACGACGCGGGAATGGGGCACGCCGATCCAGATGACGGATACCGTCAAGCAACGGGTAGATGAGATTCTCGGGCGCCTGGATAAGCCCCTGTACTGATGAGGGGAGCAAGAAATGGAGCGGGTGATGGGAATCGAACCCACGTCATGAGCTTGGGAAGCTCAGGTTCTACCATTGAACTACACCCGCGAATGCTCCATTCTATAGAAGATAACCGAGAAAAGGCAAGGTGATCGGTTGTGGTTCAGAATGTAACGACCGAGACCTGGTAAACGCTGACGATTAGAGGATCAAGAATGGAAGACCTACCCACCCGCGAAGAAGATATCGAGCAGGCATCACGCTCGCTCAAGGCTATGGCCCATCCCTTGCGCCTCAAGGTGCTCTGCGTTTTGGGCTCGGAGGAGATGAGTGTGCAGGATATCGTGGCTGCCGTGGGCACTACGCAAAGCAATATCTCTCAGCACCTGGCGATCCTGCGCGAAAAGGACATCCTCAAGGCGCGCAAGGATGCCAATAAGGTATATTACCGGGTTGGTGATCCGCGTACCCTGCGCCTGATCTCGATGATGAGTGAGGTGTTCTGTAGCATCCACTAGTGCCGACGCTTTTCATTCGAAGAATATTATAATATACTAATCTGCTTTAGCGCTTGTGCCTCTTTTGGCAGAGGTCAACAGATGAAGAAAGATTATTGCTGCTGGAATCGCCGACGTCCCTGGGCTGCCATCATGGCCGCCCTGCTGACATCTGTCGCTGCCCCTGCAGTCTATGCCATTGATTTTGCCCAGTGCGTGCAGGACGCACAGAAGCGTAACCCCGAGGCCCTGCTGGCCGAAGCCCAGGCAGCCGAGGCCAAGGGAGCGCTGAGCTCCGCCGATGGTAACCTGCTGCCGAAACTTACGGCGAGTTTTTCCGGGGTGCAGTCGAACAACGCCCTGACCGTTTTTGGCATGAAGCTCTCGCAGCGCGTCGCTACTTTCAACGACTTTGGCGCCAGCCAGTTCAATCCTTCCGAACCGCAGTCTCTTTATACTGCGCCCAACAATCTCGATCATCCGGGCGGTTATCACAATCTTGGCACCGAGATCTCCCTCGCCATCCCGATCTGGAATGGTGGCGCGGTGCGCAGTGGCATCAGCGAAGCGGAGGCGATGTTGCGTGCGGCGCAGGCGGGAGACCAATTTGCCCAGCAGAAGCTCACCTTCACCGTGCTGCAGGCCTATGACGGACTGATTGCCGCCAAGGCGGGTCAGGAAGTCGCAGAAAAGGCACTGCGTGCTGCCGACAACTATGTCAAGACCACACAACAATTGCTGGACCAAGGTGTCGTGGTGAAAAGTGATCTGTTGTCGGCGCAAGTGCACCAGGAAGAGGCAGTGTTGGCAGTGCAACAGGCCAAGGACAATGTCGCCAATGCACGTGCCAATTTGGCGTTGCTGATCGGTCAGCCGATCTCGACCCCGATCCAGGTGGATGCCCCGGTGTTACCACCACAGCCTGCCGGTGATACCTACGCCCTGGAGCAAGAGGCCATTGCCAACAATCCCGGTATTCGTGCCCTGCAGGAAAAAGTCAGGGCCGCGCGAGCAGGTATCGGTGTTGCCCGTGCTGCCTATCTCCCCCATGTCAATGCTATGGCCAAGCAGGAGTGGAACGGTACGACCCTGGGCAATGCAGTGCCTTCCTACACAGTGGGCGGGCAGATTTCGTGGAATCTGCTGGATTTGTCGCGCTCCGGGCAGATGGATGCCGCCCAGGCGAAGGTGCAAGTGGCATTGGCCAATCTGCAAAAGGCCCAGGACGATACCCGGCTGCAGTTACAGAAGTCCCTCCTGGCTACGAAGCTCGCGTCGCAGCGCGTCAAGGCCCGGAAGTTGGCGGTGCGCCAGAGTGAGGAAGCGCAACGTCTGGTGCGCTTGCGCTACCAGAATGGCGTTGAAACCTTGACCGGCCTGTTGCGTGGCCAGGCTTCCCTTGATCAGTCGCGCGCGGAGCTGGTCCAGGCGCGCTATGCAGAGGCCGTGGAACGTGGTGCACTTCTGCTCGCCTTGGGCAAAATGGATATACAGACGCTGACCGGTGCTGCAACGACGGGAGAAACCAAGTGAAGAAACAGTTTTTGACGGTCGGAATCATCTTGAGTTTGGGCTTGGCCGGTTGTGGACAGAAGCCGCCCCATGTCGGCGCTGCTGGTGAGTTGGTGCGGGCACAGACCCTGACCCTCGCAGCTGGCAAGGGGCTTGGCTATGAGACTGTGCCGGGCACGGTCATGGCCAGTCAGCAGATACAGTTGGGTTCACGTTTGAGCGGCTATCTACGTGGTCTGCAGGTACATGTGGGTGAGTCCGTACGTGCGGGCCAGTTGCTCTTTCAGGTGGATCCAGCGGATGTCGATAGTCAAGTGGCGCAGGCGCAGGCGAGCCTCGCCCAGGCCGAGGCCAATTTTGCCAATGCGCAGTCCAATTATGAGCGCTTCAAGAAGCTCTACGAGGCCCAGGCCATTCCGCAAAAGCAGTGGGATCAGGTACAGAGTCAATACCAGATGGCCAAAGCGCAGGTTGCCGCGGCGCGCGCTGGCACTGGCAGTGCTGCCGCCCAGTTGCGCTATGCTCGGGTAAGGGCGCCCTTTGCCGGTGTGATCACGCAGAAGTATCTGCAAAATGGTGATCTGGTTGCCCCCGGTCATCCGGTTCTGGCCCTGGCCAATCCGCAGCAGCTTGAAGTCGATTGCAATGTCGGTAGCGCTACCTTTGCCACTCTCCATATGGGTCAACGGCTGGTCGTGGACTACGATGGCAAGTCGCTCAGGGCGACGGTGCGCGACCTGGTACCCGTAGCCGATCCGGTGACCCACAGCCATCTGGTAAAACTGAGCCTGCCTGCGGGCAGTGACATCCAGGCTGGGGCTTTTGTGCAGGTACAGATTCCCCAGGTCGGAGAAACAACGACACTGCGTATTCCGCGGGGCGCGTTGCTCAACCGGGCGGGTATCCCCGGTGTCTTCGTCGTTAATTCCCAGGGCGTGGCAGAGTATCGCATGGTGCGTCCGGGGCAAAAGATTGGTGATCAGGTGCAAATCCTGGCGGGCTTGAGCGCCGGCGAGCGAATCGTCGTTAGCAACATCGAAGCCGTCGACAACGGTGACCGGATCGAGAGTGCCGGGGCTGCGCATGACTGAGAATGTAGCAAAGATGAATCTGGCCGGTCGCCTGGCCAGCGGCTTTTACCGTTCCAAGATCACGGTGTTGATCATGCTGGCCATTGCCCTGTTCGGGGCGATGGCGGTGCTCGTGACTCCGCGCCTGTATAACCCGGAAATCGTGGTGCCGGCTGCGGAGATCTTCGTCATGCGTCCGGGCTCCAACAGCGAGGAAGTGCATAATCTCGTAGTGCGCCCGCTGGAGGCCCTGATGGCCTCTCTGCCCGGCGTGCATCACACTTACGGCTATGCAGTGAATGACATGGGCATCGTCACCGTGCAGTTCCAGGTGGGTGCCAATGAGGAAAAGAGTCTCCTCGAGCTCTACAATCAGCTCAGCCGCAACATCGACCGCATGCCGCCCGGGACCATGCAGCCGCTGGTCAAGTCCATCGGCATCAACGATGTCCCTATCCTCGATGTCACCTTGAGTTCCTCACATTTGAATCAGGTACAACTGCGTGCCGTGGCCATGCGCGTCATGGATCAGTTGCAGAATGTGCCTGACGTAGCCAATGCCGAGCTGATTGGTGGTGCCCAAGAGGCGGTGAATATCTGGATCGATCCGCAAAAGCTGGCTAGTAGCGGGGTAAGCCTGCCGCAACTGAAGCAGGCGTTGCAGGGCAGTAACCTGGTGATGCCCGCAGGGCATCTGGTTGCCGATAATCAGCGCATTCCCCTGCGCGTCAACGCGGCGCTTGGTTCGGCCTCGGCGGTAGGTGATGTGATCATCGGCTCCCATGACAACCGGCCGATCTATCTGCATGACGTGGCGCGGGTGGAAGAAGGGGCGGCGGAAACGAATACCCTGGTGACCGACAACACCGGTCCGGCCAATGATCTCGGGCTACCCGCCGGTACCAGCATGCCTGCAGTCACCATCACTCTGGCCAAACGACCGGGAACCAATGCCGTGGTCGTTGCCGATGCCCTCAAGGCCAAATTACAACGCCTGGAGACAGAAGCCATTCCGCAGGGAGTGCATGTATCCGTCACTCGCGATTACGGCGCGCGCGCCGATGACGCGGTGAGCACGCTCTTTGAGCATCTGAGTATCGCAGTGGGCGTGGTCGCCGTCATTCTGCTGATCTTTTTGGGTTGGCGCGAGGCCGCTATCGTCATCCTTACCGTACCCCTTACCCTGGGAGTGGTTCTCGGGATTGGCTGGATCCTTGGACAGACCATCAACCGTATTACCTTGTTCGCTCTTATCCTGTCCCTGGGCCTCCTGGTCGATGGTGGCATCGTCGTCATCGAAAATATCCATCGCCACCTCAGTCATGGCGGGGAAAGGCACAGCTTTGCCGATAAGGTGGTGCTCGCCACCAACGAGATCGGCAATCCGACCAATATTGCGACCCTGGCGGTGATCCTCGCCTTCGTGCCGATGGCCTTCGTTACCGGCATGATGGGGCCGTTCATGCTGCCTATCCCGATCTTCGTTCCCATTGCCATGATCGCGTCGGTGTTGCTCGCCTACACCGTGGTTCCCTGGGGGGCCTACCGCTTCCTGCGTGGCAAGGCCGAGCGTCATGCCGCGGTGCAGCAGCATGACGATGGGCACGCGCAGCGCGATGTCTTGCAGCGCGCGTATCTGCGGGTCTTCACGCCCTTGTTGCGTTCCAGTGGGCGGCGCAATCTCTTTTTTTTGGTAGTCATCGTATTGCTGTTCCTCGTGATGTTGATGCCGGCGTGGCAGTTTGTCCGGCCCTCCGGTATGAATGGTCCTCTGAGCGCCTTGGGGGTCAACGTCAAGATGTTGCCGGCGGGCAATGTCAGTGACTTCATGATCCAGGTCGATACCCCCGCGGGGACGGCGCTCGCCCAAACCGGGCAAGTGGTGCAGGCGGTGGGGCAGGTACTGGCGCAGAATCCGTACGTCGAAAATTTCCAGAACTATGTAGGGCGATCCGCGCCGGTGGACTTTGCCGGACTGGTGCGTGGCGACATGATGCGCAAAGGCAGCAATTATGCGCAGATCCAAGTCAACCTCGTGCCGCGCAGCGAGCGCCCGATGTCCCATGCGGTCAGTGTCGATATCTACAAAAAGATTGCTCCACTGGAGCAGCGCTTTCCGGGTACGGTGATCAAGCTCTTCGAGGTGCCACCGGGGCCACCTGTACGTGCCCAGGTGGTGGCAGAGCTCTATGGGCCCGACTATGACAAGCTGCGGCAGCTGGCGGGGCAGGTCGAAGAGCGTTTCCGCAAGGTCTACGACATGATCAATGTCGACGACTCAGTCACCGGGACGGTCCCCGAATATCGCATTCACGTTCTGACGGAAAAGGCGTTGCTGGCGGGGGTCGCGCCCGCACAGGTGGCGGAACTGGTACACGATTACATCGCCGGAACCAAGATCGGCACCATCGCTGTCCCGAGCGCGCGCGAACCAGTGGATATCATTCTTCGGGTACCTCCCGCTGATCGTGCCTGGGAGTCGCAGATATTGAGTCTGCGCGTCCGCAATCAGGCAGGGAAACAGGTGCCGCTGGCGAGCATCGTTACCATTGAGAAAACTACCCAAGCCAAGCCGATTGTCGATCGTGATCAGCACGAGGTGGTCTACGTGACCGGAGATTTGCTGGGTTCCAGTCCGGTCTATGCCACCTATACGCTCAACAACATGCTCAATGGCAAAACTCTGGACGGCGTGCACCTGTATACGGGTAACCTGGGTTTCATGCCGGCGCAGCCGAATGACATTACCCATTACCAGATCCTATGGGGCGGTGACATGCGCCTCACCCTGGACGTCTTTCGCGATCTGGGGGCGGCATTCATCGTTGCCCTGGTGTTCATTTACCTCATGCTGGTGGCGTACTATCAGTCCTTCATCATGCCGATCATTGTCATGGGTGCGATTCCTCTGACCCTGATCGGCGTCTTCCCCGGTCATTGGCTGCTGAATACGCCGTTCAACGCCACCTCGATGATTGGCGTCATTGCCCTGGCGGGGGTGGTGGTGCGTAACTCTCTGTTGCTGATCGATTTCATCATCGAGTACCGGCGCGAGGGATACCCCTTGGACGAAGCCGTGATCGAGGCCGGTGCCGTGCGGTTTCGCCCGATTCTGCTGACGGCGCTGGCCATCATGTTCGGCTCGGCGATCATGGTCAGCGATCCGGTATTCGGTGGTCTGGCAGTGTCCTTGATTTTTGGCACCTTCGCCTCCACCATGTTGACACTGATCGTGATCCCGCTGCTTTACTTCCTGTGGGAACGACATTTGGAGCGCAAAACGCCGGAGGTTTCCTGAAATGACGACAGAAAATTGGGTTCGGGTGGTGGCGGGTGCCTTTGTATTCCTGAGTGTTGCCCTGGGCGCACCGAGCAGCCCGATCTTTGTGAGTGAGTGGTTTTTGGTATTCACCCTTTTTGTTGGGTTTAACCTTTTCCAGAGTGGCATCTCGGGCTTCTGTCCGCTGGTGAATATCCTGCATAAACTGGGAGTCAGCGATTCCCCTAGCTGTGGGAGATAAGTAGTGAACATCGGCGCGGAGTTGTCTACCCATTGGCCCCTGCTCTTGCTGGCCCTGGGCTTTCTCGTACTGATTTTCAAGGGGCTACTCAGCCGCAAACTGGCGGGTGTCGAAGAGATCACCCCGGAGCGTGCTGTGCAGCTCATCAATCAGCATGATGCCTTGGTGATCGATGTGCGTGAGCAGAATGAATGGTCACGTGGCCATCTCTCTGCGGCCAAGCACATCCCGGTCGGTGAATTGAACAAGTATCTCAAGGATCTGGAAAAGCATCAGGAGCATCACGTGATTTGCCAGTGCGCCAGCGGCATGCGCTCGGCACGGGCGGCGTCGATCCTGCACAAGGCGGGTTTTCAGAAGGTGTACAGTCTCAAGGGTGGGATTCAGGCATGGCGGAGCGCCGGCCTGCCGGTGGAAAAGTAATGGCGGAAGTCATCGTCTATGCGACCCATGCCTGCGGGTACTGCCGGCGCGCTCTGGCCTTGCTGCAACAGAAACATGTCGTGGCGCAGATCATCTGGGTGGACCAGGAGCCGCATCGTCGTGCAGAAATGATCCAACGTGCCGCAGGTCGGCGTACTGTGCCACAAATCTTCATCGCCCAGCGTCACATCGGTGGCTGCGACGACCTGCTGGCCCTCGATCGGCGCGGAGAACTGGATCCCCTGTTGCGAATCTGAAAGGGAGGTGTTCCGATGCACATCGTTTGTCCTCACTGTGGCGCCGTCAATGCAGTCCCTCAGGAGCGTATGGGGCAGCATCCCAAATGCGGCAAGTGCCACCAGCCACTCTTTGCCGAGCATCCGGTGGAGTTGCAGGGCGCTGCCTTTCAACGCTATATCGAGCGCAACGATCTACCCGTACTGGTAGATTTTTGGGCTCCCTGGTGTGGGCCGTGTCGCATGATGGCGCCGGCCTTCGCCCAGGCTGCGCAGCAGATGCAGGGACGCTGCCTCTTTGCCAAGCTCAATACTGAAGCGGACGGGCAGACCGGGGCGCGCTATCAGATTCGCTCCATCCCGACTATGGTGCTGTTTCGCGGCGGGCGTGAGGTAGCACGACAGAGCGGCGCCATGGGCGCTGCCGACATTCAGCGCTGGCTCGCCGGACAGGGCGTCTGAACGGCTTGAGGGACGGGATGACAGATAGCAAACTTTTATGTGCGGTCATCCAGACGGTATCCGGTGCTGATCTAGAGCAAAATCTCGCAGCGGCAGCTGAGTCGATCAACGACGCTAGTGTCGCCGGTGCCAAGCTGATTCTGCTTCCGGAAAATTTTGCCTTCATGGGGCTACGCGACACCGATAAATTGGCCCTCATGGAGGAACCCGGCAGCGGTCCCATCCAGGATTTTTTAGCAGAACAGGCAACGCGCCATGGGATCTGGCTGCTGGGCGGAAGTATCCCTCTGCGTGCCACGGATGGTCGTTGCTTCGCCAGTCTTCTGGTCTATGACGCCCAGGGTGTAGTGCAGGCGCGCTACGACAAGATCCATCTCTTTGATGTGGACCTTGCGGGCGGCGAAAGTTATCGAGAATCTGCAACCATTGCGCCGGGCGCCAAGCCGGTGCTGGTCGACAGTCCTTGGGGCGGTGTCGGTTTATCGATTTGTTATGACCTGCGTTTTCCCGAGCTCTATCGCCACTATGTTGGCGCATCCCTCCTGGTCGTGCCGAGCGCCTTCACCGTGCAGACCGGACGCGCCCACTGGGAGACTCTTTTGCGCGCCCGCGCCATCGAAAATCAGGCCTTCGTTCTGGCCGCCGACCAAGGAGGCAAACATGCCAACGGACGAGAGACCTGGGGTCACAGCATGATCGTCGACCCCTGGGGCCAGGTACTGGCGGTTCAGGAAGGTGGCGCGGGTGTCGTTCTGGCGGAACTGGAGCTCGGCCAACTGGCGCAGATCCGTGCGCGCCTGCCGGTGTTGCAGCACCGGCGGCTCTAGTTTCCCGTTACCAAGCGATGTAGGCGTATCCCTTCTGCTGTAGCGTGATCAGCTCGACAGCACCGCTGAATACCGGAGTGGCTTCGGAAATCAGATCTTCGTTGCCGATCTTGATGGTTTTCATGGTCTGTTCACAGGCGTCAAACACCACACCGTACATGTGCAGACTGGAAACCTGCTCCCGAATGAACTTACTGTAGTGCTGCTGGTTCTTCTCGGCCTTGACCAGGAGCCAGATGCCGGGACCGAAACAGTCGATGACAATATCGACGTCATTGTTGAAATGCCCTAGCACCACCGCCGCGCTATGTAAGATATCCAGGATATAGGTCGGATCAGACTGGTTGAGCTGATAGACCACCTTGTTCTTCGATGGTCCCATCATGCCCATTCCCATGCCCTGGCCCTGTGCCGCTACGGCCACTGCCGATGCCGCGCCTGCGGCGATCAGGCCGCCGAGAAAGCGGCGACGTGAATGGTTTTTGTCTTCGGCCATGCTATGCTCCTCGTCACTATGGATTGGCCCCCTCAGATTAGCAAAATCTGCGCCCGGGGCCGGTTTTTTGGGCAACCTGGCGGAGAGCGAGTATGCGGCAGTTCAATCGCGAGTTTTTTCGCGATCTATGGCAAATCAGCAAGCCCTACTGGACGAGTTCGGAGGATCGTTGGCTGGCACGCGGCGTCTTTGCCCTGATCATCGGCCTCAATCTATTGATGGTATTTATCTCCTACCGCATTACTGAGTGGTATGCGGTGTTCTGGAATGCGGTACAGCACTATCAGGCGAGCGCGGCCTGGCAGCAGATTCTCGTCTTCTGTGGCCTGGCTACGGCCTACATCATTGCTGCGGTTTCCCAGAGTTTCTTCACCCAGATGATCATCATCCGCTGGCGGCGCTGGCTCACCCACTCCTATCTGGATGCCTGGCTGGCGCGACGTACCTACTACCATATGCAGGTGTTGGGCGATGGTACTGACAACCCGGACCAACGTATAAGTGAGGATCTGGCGTCATTTACCAACCAGACCCTCAACATCGTCATTGGTTTGTTCAGTTCGGTGGTGACCCTGGGGACCTTCATCTTCATGCTCTGGGAGCTGTCGGCAATGATCTGGATCCCCTTCCATGGGCAGACCTTTTCCATTCCTGGTTATCTGGTCTGGGCGGCGCTGATCTATTCGGTTTTCGGTACCATCATCACCGCCCTAATTGGTAGGCCTCTGATTCGCTTGAACTTCATGCAGGAGCGCTATCAAGCCGACTTTCGTTTCAGCATGATGCGCCTGCGGGAAAACAGTGAAAGCGTCGCCCTTTATGGCGGCGAGGAGCGGGAGGGAAAACTCTTCCGCCAGCGCTTTGCCGAGGTCTACGCCAATTTCTGGCGGATCATCTGGCGGAGTATGCGCCTGAACTGGTGGACCTCGGCCTACGGCCAGATTGCCATTATTTTCCCGCTGGTCGTTTGCCTGCCTGCGTATTTCGTCAACAAGGAAATTGGCGTCGGCGGTCTGCAACAGATCATGTCCGCCTTCGCCCAAGTACAGGGGGCGCTGTCCTTTATCGTCAGCAGTTATACGACCCTGGCCAACTGGCACGCGGTGGTCGATCGTTTGCGCTTTTTCCGGCAGTCCATGGGCGAGGTGCATGAGATCCAGGACAAGCATTATCATATCGAGCGACGGGATACCCCGCGCCTGGAGGTTACCGATCTCAACGTGCGGCTGCCGGATGGGAGGGATCTCGTGCATGGACTCCAATTGCAGGCGGCACCTGGCGAACATCTGCTGATCATGGGAGCCTCCGGTAGCGGCAAAAGCACCCTGATTCGCGCCTTGGCCGGAATCTGGCCCTATGGGGATGGCGCGGTGGGGCTACCTGCTGGCGAGCGGCCTCTCTTTTTGCCGCAGCGTCCCTACCTGCCCATGGGCACGCTGCGCGATGTCCTGGTCTACCCTTATGGACTGGAGGACAGTAGTGATCGGGTGCTGACGGAGGCATTGCAACGGGTGGGTATGGGCAGCCTGATCGGTCAACTGGAGAAGACCCGACTTTGGTCCCACACCCTCTCATTGGGCGAACAGCAACGCTTGGCCTTTGCCCGTATCCTGCTGCAAAAGCCGCGCTGGATTTTTCTCGATGAAGCAAGCTCCGCCCTCGACGAACGTGCCGAGGGAGAGCTGTATCGTCTGCTCGCTGATGCCCTTCCCGATTCTGCTATCATCAGCGTTGGCCACCGCTCGAGCCTCTGGCGCTACCATTCGCGTTGCCTGCGCCTGTTGGGCGGCGGGGCGTGGCGTCTGGAGGACGGGGCCAGTGGGGACGAGGCGCAGCTGGCCTTCGGCCACCTTTCGCCCGCATGATTTGCTAAGTAACAAGGAGATACACACGATGGCTATGACCGGATTCGATTTACCCCTGGGGACACCATTGCCGGATTTTACCCTGCCTTTTGGCGGTAAGGAGGGCAGCTGGTCGACGGCGCAAGCCAAGGGCAAGCCTCTGCTCGTATTGTTCATCTGCAATCACTGCCCCTATGTCATCCATATCGCCCAGAAGCTGGCGGAGCTGGCGAAGGGATGGCAGCGCGCTGGCTTGGCAGTGGTAGCGATCAACAGCAATGATCCGGGGGTCTATCCCGACGATGCGCCGGAAAAGATGCCTGCCGAGGCGGCTCGGGCAGGCTATGATTTTCCCTATCTCTTTGACGCCGATCAGTCGGTGGCCAAGGCATTTCATGCCGCCTGCACCCCAGATATCTTTTTGTTTGATCGGGCGGGAAAACTCTTTTATCACGGCCAATTCGATGCCGCACGGCCCAAAAACGACGAGCCCGTTACGGGTAAGGATCTCGACACGGCAGTGCGCGCCGTTCTTGCTGGGGAGGATGCCCCAAGCAAGGTGCAGCCCTGCATGGGCTGCAGCATCAAGTGGCGGCCGGGTAATGAGCCGCAGTAGAGGTCAGTAGAGGATTTGCGACAGGACGGCCTTGCGTAAGAAGGCAAAACCGCTGCCCTGCGACCGATGGCTGCGACGCAGACGCAGCAAACGCTTCTGTAGATCACGTTTGATGCGTTCGCGTTCTTGGGTGGCCATGAAGGAATGGTAGTTTGGGTAGTGTCGTACCCGCCGAAGTGCTGCCAGTAAATTCGCCCGATTGTCCATTGCAGTGTCCCTCTTGCAGTATGCAGAGGGTAAAGCAAGTATCGGGCCAAAATTATATTCTATTCTTGATCACAGGGTTGCCTACGTTTACGGGATGGCCCGTTGGTCGTTTTGTCGTATTTGCACGACAAAAGGGCTTTAGTGGCGCCGGAATGCATCCACAATGAGCATCAGAGCGCCAATGGTGATGGCACTATCGGCAATGTTGAAATAGGGCCAATACAGGTTTCCCCAGTGCACACCAATGAAGTCCACCACATAGCCCAGTCGGATGCGATCAATGAGATTGCCCAGGGCGCCGCCCAGGATCAGGGCAAGGGCGATGGCGGTCCAATGCGCGCCCGGTTTCAGGCGTCGCAATATGGCGACGAGCACCACGACAACGATCACGGCAATGACGATTAGCAGCCAACGCTGCCAGCCGCCGGCGCCAGCGAGGAAGCTGAAAGCAGCACCGGTATTGTGCACCAGGCGAAAATTTAGGATGCCGGGAATGACGACGATGCCTTGCCCAAGCCGCCAGATGTGACTGAGCCAGAGCTTCACCCCCTGATCGAGGAAAATGACGAAGACGCTCAACCAGAGATAGCGCAGCATCAGCAGTACTCCCGTGTTTCGCCGCTACCCGCGACATTCTCCACGCAGCGACTACAGAGTTCCGGATGCTCGGGATGCTCGCCGATGTCGCTGCGGCGGTGCCAGCAGCGCGGGCATTTCGTGGCATCGTAAGCGGCCACCGTGATCTGCAAGCCCGGCAGGGCCTCTTCCGCGTCGACGGCGAGGTCGCGCAGTTGTAGATCGGAGCAAAGCAGCAGGAAGCGCAGCTCTTTCGCCATCGGCCGCAGCAATGCCAGCCAGTCGGCGTTGGCGGAGAGGGTGACCTGCGCATCCAGGGCGGAGCCGATTTTTTTCTCCTGCCGCAACTGTTCGAGGGCGGCATTCACGGCCTCGCGCAGTGCGAGCAGGCGCTGCCAGCGTGCATCCAGATCCGCGTCCTGCCCTTCGCCAAAATCGGGATAGCAGGCAAAAAACACGCTCTCGGCATTCTTCCAGGGCAGATGTCGCCAAATTTCCTCGGCGGTGAAGCTGAGAATGGGAGCCATCCAGACCAACAAGGCATCCAGCATCTTCGCCAGCACGGTCTGTGCCGAGCGCCGTGCCCGGGACTGGGTCTGGGTGGTATACAGACGATCCTTGAGCACATCCAGATACAGACCGCCGAGATCGATGGAGCAGAAGTTGTGCATGGCCTGCACCACGCGGTGGAACTGGAACTGCTCGTAGGCGCTACGGATTTCCTGCTGTATCTGGGCACAGCGTCCCAGCATCCAGCGATCCATCTCCAGGAGTTCGGATGCCGGCAAGGCGTCTGTACGCGGATCGAAATCGTGGGTATTGCCGAGGATGTAGCGGGCGGTATTGCGAATGCGCCGGTAGCTCTCGCCCAAGCGCTGCAAGATATTGTCGGAAATCGGAATTTCCCCCCGATAATCCTCGGATGCTACCCATAGGCGCAGGATGTCGGCACCATAGCGGTCGATGATTTCCTGCGGGGCGATGACATTGCCCACGGACTTGCTCATCTTGCGTCCTTCACCATCGACGGTGAAGCCATGGGTGAGCACTGCTAGGTAAGGCGCCCGCCCGCGGCTGGCGACGGATTCGAGTAAGGACGACTGGAACCAGCCGCGGTGCTGATCCGCACCCTCCAGATAGAGATCTGCGGGGCTGTGTAGTTCCGGGCGTCGTTCGAGGACGAAGGCGTGGGTGGAGCCGGAGTCGAACCAGACGTCGAGGATGTCGCTGACCTTGTGAAACTGCTCGTGGCCGCAGGCAGCACACTGATGCGGGGCATTGCCAAGAAAATCTTGGTCTGTGCCGCTGAACCAGGCATCGACGCCACCGGCCTCTACGGCCGCGCTAATGCGCTGGAAGACGCCGGCGTCGCGCAGGGGCTCGCCACACTGGGCGCAGGCGTAGAGGGCCACCGGTACACCCCAGGCGCGTTGGCGCGAGATACACCAGTCTGGCCGCTTACGTACCATGTCAGCGATGCGCTCTTCTCCCCAGGCGGGAATCCAGCGGGTCTCGGCGATCGCTTGCAGGGCCTGCTCGCGTAGCCCATTGCGCTCCATGCCGATGAACCATTGCGGCGTGGCGCGAAAAAGCAGGGGCGTCTTGTGGCGCCAGCAATGCGGATAGCTGTGTTCGATCTTTTCCTGGTGTAGCAGACGTCCACGTTCGTGCAGGAGGGCCGGTACTGCGCGATTGGCCTCGGCTGTGGAGAGTCCGGCGAGGCCGTCGCCGAGATCGTCACGATAGTGACCGTTACCCTGCAGCGGACTATCGATGGGCAGGTGATAGTCCTCGGCGGCCAGATAATCGTCCACGCCATGGGCGGGAGCGGTGTGGACACAGCCAGTGCCGGCATCGAGGGTGACGTGCCTGCCGAGGATGACCGGCACGGTTCTGGGCTGGAAGGGATGGTGCAGGCGCAGTCCCTCCAAGGCTTGGCCCCGGATCGTGGCGATGCACTGGGCATCTGGGTGTCCATAGCGGGCCAGGGCGGCTTCCGCCAGCTCGGCAGCCAGCAGCAAGACGCGCGCGCCAGCCTGCAGGAGAACGTAGTCGTACTCGGGATGCACGGCGACCGCCTGATTTGCCGGCAAGGTCCAGGGGGTGGTGGTCCAGATGACGACTTCTGCTTCGCTGTCGAACAGTGAAATGCCCAAACGCTGACAGAGATCCGCACGGTCCTCCACGAGGAAGCCAACATCGATGGAGGGATCGCTGCGATCGCGATATTCGACCTCGGCTTCCGCCAGGGCGCTGCCGCAATCGACGCACCAGTGCACGGGCTTGGCGCCGCGATAAACCTGCCCCTTGAGGGTAAGCTTGCCCAGTTCGCGCAGGATGTCGGCCTCGGCGGTATAATCCATGGTGCGATAGGGATGTTCCCAGTCCCCGAGGATACCCAGGCGGATGAAGTCGGCCTTCTGTCCTTCGATCTGCTCCGCCGCATAGGCACGACAGGCCTCACGGAAGGCCGCGGCGCTCAGCTTCTCACCGGGACGCCCGTGGGTCTTTTCCACTTGGATCTCGATGGGCAGACCGTGGCAATCCCAGCCGGGCACGTAGGGAACCCGCATGCCTTCGACCAGTCGCGACTTGTTGATGATGTCCTTGAGTACCTTGTTGACGGCGTGCCCGATATGGATCTTGCCGTTGGCATAGGGAGGGCCATCATGCAGGACAAAGCTCGGCGCGTCGGCGCGAGCCAGCAGCAGGCGTTGATACAGGTCCAGCTCCTGCCAGCGGGCCAGCAGCTCCGGTTCACGCTGGGGCAGTTTGCCCTGCATGGGAAAATCGGTTTTGGGAAGATTTAGAGTGCTTTTATAATCCATGGGCTTTCGATGTCATGGGTAGAAAAAAATTGCCGTACATTTTGTACGTCTTGCTGTATGGCGGCGATCAAGGTATCGAGATTGGGGTATTTTTCTTCATCCCGCAACTTGTGTAGCAGTTCGACGCCAACCATTTTGCCGTAAAGGTTCGGGCTATCGGCGTCGAGGCAATGGGCTTCCAAAACTAAGTTTTTGCCCTGTATGGTAGGGCGCAGGCCAATACTGATGGCAGCATTCCAGTGGCCAATGGGGCTGTAGAGCCGGCCGGCAAAAATGCCGCGCAAGGGCAGGGGACGATGCGGCAAGGGTAAATTGGCCGTGGGGAAGCCCAGTTCGCGTCCCAGTTGATCGCCCCGCCGTACTCGACCACAGACGGTATAGGGGCGGCCAAGCCAGCGTGCCGCCTGCGCTAGGTCACCCTGTTCGAGAAACTGGCGGATGCCGGTGCTACTGACCCGTTGCCCGTCCAGCAGATAGGGGGGCTGCTCGTGCACCACAAAACCGTATCGCCTGCCCATTTGCTGCAGCAGCGCAAAATCGCCACGGCGCTGGGCGCCGAAGCGGAAATCATGGCCGACGAACAGCTCCCGCACCCGCAGACGTCGAACCACGATTTGCTCGACGAAGTCCTCTGCCGACAAGGCTGCCAGGGCAGTATCGAAGCGTGCGCAGACGACTTGGTCTGCCCCGTAGTGCCGGAGTGTTGCTGTCTTTTCGCGCAGGCTGCTCAGGCGGATGGGTGCCCTGTTACCGAGAAACAGCTCCCGTGGGAGGGGCTCAAAGGTGAGTACGCTGCGTGGCAATCCGCACTCCGCCATACCGGCAAGTAGCCGTTGGTGCCCGAGGTGGACACCATCAAAGTTGCCAATGGTCAGCGCCTGTGCCGTTGCCATTGCCTGCCGTGGCAACGAGTGGAGACGAAAGGGCTGGATCATGGTGGCAAAAAGGCATCCGGGCAAAAAACCGCTGTAGTGTACCCGAATACCCCGTTCAGCGTCGACGTAACTGGCGCAGTTCCGGCAGGCGCAGGGCCCAGAGGAGAACCAGGTAGAGCAGAGCCCCCCCGGCAATGAGCAGCAAGAGGTGGGCAACCCGCGCTGCGGCGGACCAGTGTAGCCAATCGCTCGTGGCACCGCGCAGCAGGAAAAGGCTGACGGCGAGGGCCACGGCGCTGCAACTGGTTTTTACCAGAAAGACACGCCAACCGGGGGCAGGGCGATAGATCTCGTCCCGCCACAGACGGCGTGCCAACAACAGGGCATTGGCCAGGGCAGCGATGCTGGTCGCCAGCGACAGGCCGAGCTGGTGCAGGGGCCAGGCCAGGAGGAGGCTGATGAGAATATTGACACCGACACTGATGATGCCAAAGCGCATGGGGGTCCTGGTATTCTGGCGGGCATAGAAGGCCGGGGCGAGGACTCGCGCGGCAATGATCGGCAGAATGCCGAGGCCATAGCCAAACAGGCTGAGGTAGCTTTCTTCCATATCCTGGGCACTGTAAGCGCCATAACGAAAGAGGGTGATCAGCAGGGGTTTGCCGAGTACCAGCAGGCCAATGGTGGCGGGCAGGGCGATGAGCCAGGTCCAGCGCAAGGCCCAGTCCAGGGTGCGGGGAAACTCCGCCGTTTTGCTCTGGCGGCTGAGGGTAGGCAACACCACGGTGCCCAGGGCTACCCCGAAGACGCCTAGGGGAAATTCCACCAGGCGATCGGAATAGTACAGATAGGACACGACATTGGCGCCAACCAGAGACGCCAGTACCGTATTGATGAAGAGATTGATCTGCGCTGCGGAAGCACCCAGGGCCGCGGGTCCGAGCAGGCGCAGGGTGCGGCCTACGCCGGGATCGTTGCGGCGCAGACGTGGCCGGTGCAGGTGGCCGACCCGGTAGAGCGCCGGAATCTGAAACAGCAGTTGCGCAATCCCACCAAAGATCATGCCCCAGGCGACGGCAATCACCGGCTGGGCAAGGTGGGGGGCCCAGAAAAGTGCCGCAGCGATGATCCCGAGATTGAGAAATACCGGGGTGAAAGCAGGCACCTGAAAGTGTCCATAGGTGTTGAGGATACCGCCGGAAAGCGCGACCAGAGACACCAGCAGCAAGTACGGGAAGGTGATGCGGGTGAGGAGGACGGTGAGCTCGAATTTGGCCGGATCAGCGGCAAAGCCGGGGGCAAGAAGGTAGACGAGCAGACCAGCACCCAGGACCCCTGCCGCGGTAACGATCACCAGGGTCAGTAGCAGCCAGCCGCTGATGTCAGCGACGAATGCCCTGGTCTCTTGCACGCTGCGCTCCTGCACATACTCGCCTAGCACCGGCACGAAGGCCTGCGAGAATGCCCCTTCACCAAAAAGCCTGCGAAAGAGGTTGGGCAGGCGCTGGGCGACAAAGAAGGCATCGGCAGCCATCCCCGCACCAAACAAATGGGCAAGGATCACGTCCCGAGCGAAACCGAGCAGTCGCGATAAAAAGGTATTGCTGGCTACCTTGGCGACATTGCGCAGGGATACGCTCATCTTTGGGAAATTGCTGCTGGGGTGTTCACGCCGGTACTTCGCACCGCTATCTGGCCAGCTGCCAGTAGGACAGGGGGGATGCCGCTGCTTCGGAAAGAAGCATGCGATAGACGATGGCATTGCTCAGGACGGTCGTGACATAGTCGCGGGTCTGTTGATAGGGAATATTGGCGGCAAAGATCAATCCTGCCCATGGACCCTCGCCGAGGGTGATCTTTTGCAACCAGCGATTCACCGCTCCCGGTCCGGCGTTGTAGGCAGCGGCGAGAAGTACGGGGGAATCGCCGAACTGCGAACGCAGGTAGGCCAGGTAGGTGGTGCCAATCTGGATATTACCGGCCGCCGTCTGCAGATCAGCGGCAGCACTTTGCGGATAGCGGCTTTGCACCCAGGCCGCGGTGGCTGGCATGACCTGCATGATCCCCTGGGCGCCCACGGAAGAGCGGATACCGGGTGCAAATCCGGATTCCTGGCGGATCACACCGGCGACGAAGGAGGGGGAAAGACCATTACGGTTGGCGCTGGCGACGATGTCCTGACGATAGGGAAGCACGTAACCCTGTTGCCAGTCGGCATCGTTGCCGATGCGCGTGCTAGCATTGATGACCAGCAGCCAGGCCTGATTTTGTGCAGCCTGGCGGGCTGCCGCTTTGATGGCAGTGGCATCCGGGAGGGTATCGAGGTACTGCCCCCATTCCCACAGGGCATCGAAATACAGTCCCAGCTGATAGAGTTTCAGGGCGCGCCGCAGGCTGTTGTTTTTCGTCCCTGCAACAGCTGGCTGGGAGAATGCGTCAGCGACCAGCTCCGCAGGGCTCTGGCTGCGCGCGGGGAGACGCAGACTTTGGCCCAGGGCTGCACTGGCCAGCTGTCCATAGGCATCGAAGGGGGAAGCGATCTGTTGCCAGAGCTGTCGCGCCAATGCGCCCTTTCCAGTTTTTTGCAATGCCAGCGCCTTCCAGAATTGCCATTGGCTTTGTTGTGCCTGATCTGCCGGTAAGCGCCCTACGGCGGCAAGCACCAAGGGCCAATTTTGCTGCAACAGGGCTGAGCGCACCATCCAATGGAGAGTTTCCGCATTGGGCCGGAAGCTGGAGTCGACGCTTAGTGCGGCCTGATACCAGGCATTGGCAGTGCTCGTCTGGAACTTACGCGCAGCCTGTAGCGCTGCGCTATAGCACACCGAAGCACGCTGCGCAGGCGAAAGACCGGGCAGGGTCTGACTCTGGGCCACCGCGCGCGCGGAGTCGTTTGGCAGCATCGCGAGCAGAGCGAGATGTAGCAGTTCGGCGCCGTCGTGCGCGCCATAGCTCTGTAACGCAGAGCTGCCCTGGCTTGCCAGCCAGGTATTGGGGCTTTGCAGGAGTTTGTTCAAGGCCGACGCCGCAGGACCGGGAAGAAAACTGGCAAAAGTCGCGGCACTGTGGAGATGCTCGCCACGAATCATCTCCGCCAGTTTATGCCAGAGCAGCGTGTGCGAAATTTGCCCCTGGGCAAGGGCCGTTCGTGCCATCCGATTACAGGCGCCATTGCTCGCTGTCGCCGCATCCCATAGCGTGGCTGGGTTGCCAGTCTGTAACAGTGGGTTGTGCGCCGCATAACAACGGACGCTGAGGTTTTTTGGCGCGGGACCAGCCCGATAGAGCTCGGCGAAGTTCTGCCAGTCGTGTCGCCGTCCCAACTCCAGTAGCCATTGTCGGCGTAGCAGCAGATAAGCGGCCCCATGCGGGAACTCATTGGCGAAGGACTGAAATTGCATTGCTTGCAGTGTACGCAGCCGTGGCTGCAGGGACCAATAGGCTACCCAGGGGCCCATGTAGGTATTGGCAAGCTGGGGAAGTGCGGCCGCCGCGGGACGATAGTTGCCCTGGGCGAAGGCATCGGCGGCATTTTGCAGCAACTGCTCTTGCTGCGGAGTGAGGGCGCCATGGGCGAGACAGGAGATAAGTAGCAGTCCAGCCCCGAGCCAGTGACGCAGGTGCATCGGGTTTACTTTTGTTTGAGGTGCAGCCAGCGTGCGAGGTGTTTGCTCAGTGACTCACCGCGGCGGGGATGATCCTGCGCCAGCGGGCCGACATGAAGGTTGAGGGGTTCGCAATGGTCCTTCCCGTGGCAGATGACGCCATGCGATGCACAGGACGCGCCGGCTTGTTGCAACACTGCCACCATGTGTTCTTCCAGTTCCGCACCGCAACGGCCATCATACTGGATCAGGGCAAGGGCCTTTTCCGGCAGGTAGTCGATATGCCCCCCGAGTTTTTCAAATTCTTCTAGTTTCTTGCGTGCGTCCGGAGTGACGCCATGCAGGGCACCGCTGATGATGAAGCGATCGGGTCGTTTACTGCCGCTTGTGCTCATGACTTCCCTCGATAGCGCGTTCGTGATCTTTCTCTCGATGGCCATAGATGATGCCACCTAGCGCGCGAGGAGGGAAGCCGCTCAGCTCCTGGCAAAGATGCGACTGAACAGGAAGAGTAGCGCCCCCTGAACGCCAACAAAAAAACTCAATGGCCAGTTGGACCAGTAGGAGAGGGCGATGGATGACCAACTCAGCAGCTCGGCAAAGAGGATGGCGAGCGCCCAGGCGTGATATGGACGGCGCGACAGTCGTTGGGCGGCAGCGGCGGGACTCACCAACAGGGTGAACACCAGCAGGGTGCCGACCACCGGCACGGCGGCGGCGCTGACCAGGGCGAGGAGAAGGAGAAAAAACCACTCTATACGTGCGCTGGAGATGGCGTGTGCGTTCGCGAGCTCAGGTTGGGTGGATTCCAGAAGCAAAATGGGAAACTGCCAGAGGAGCAGCAGCAATACGACGCTGACGAGCAGGGCCAGAGGCAGGAGACTGGCAGAGGAGATGCCTAGCACTTCGCCAAAAAGCAGGCCGTAGACCCGTGCAGCATATTCCCGACCCAGGCTCAAAAACAGTCCGCCCAGGGCCAGAAAGCTGCTCAGCAGCAGCCCCATCGCTACGTCGCGACGTCCCAAAAGAGAAAAAATGCGAAGAAAGAGGACGCCGATGATGGCAAAACCGCCCAGTCCCCAGAGGGGGGCAAAACCCAGCAGACTGGCCAAGGCACCACCGGGAAAGGCAGCCAGGGGCAAGGCATGGGCGGCAAAGGCGCTGCGCCGAAGAACGACGAAATAGCCGAGGCTGCCGGCGGCAATGGCCAGCAGGGTGGCGGCAATCCAGGTGTGCAGGAGAAAACTGGAAAACATCAGCGCTTGGTCCGTCGCCGGGAGGCCAGAGCTGCGCTGGCCAGGTACAGCAGGAGAATCAGGAGTACGACGAAAAAGCTTACCGGCCAGCTGGCACCATCCGACCAATAATAGCTCATGAACGCGAGGTAGATGCCGCCCAGCACGGCGGTGAGGGCGATTCCTTGGGCGTAGAGGAAGCTCTGCCAGGGCCTGCGGGCCAGACGCAACGCACTTGCCGCAGGGCCGAGCAGCAGCGCGGTGGCGAGGATGACGCCAATGGAGAGGGCCGACAGGGCCGCCGCGGTACCGAGCAGCAGCAGGTAGAGCAGTTCCAGGCGGCGTACGGGCAATCCTGCGGCACGCCCGAGATCGGGGTTGGCAGCAATCAGCAAGAGCGGGCGGTAGAGCAGGACGATCAAAGCAATGGCGACTCCCACGAGAAGGATCGTTGGCCAGAGCAGTTGCGGATCCAACGCAAAGATCGACCCAAACATGACCTCCACTGTGGCGCCGCTGGCTTGCGTGCTGCTCACGTCCAAGTAGAGGAAGAGTGCGGAAATTCCCAGTGTCGCCCCGAGCACTACACCGGTGGCCAGATCGCGTTCACGGGCGCGTCGCAGGCCCAATGCCCCCATGGCCAGGGCCGCCAACCAGGCCATGCCGAGGAATCCCCACAGGGCGGCACTCCCAAGAAAGATTGCCACCGCTCCTCCAGCACTACTACCGTCCCCCAGGGCGTGACCGGCAAAGCTATGCTGCCGCAGCACGGTAAAGATCCCTATGCTGCCGTTCAGGATTGCCGCCAGTGCACCGATCCATAGGGCAGTCTGCACCGCGGAATTGTGCAGAAAGCTCGCCAGATGCAGGGGATCAGTCATGCTGATCCAGATGTTCGTGGACGTGGCAGGGGATTTCCAGGCCCTGCTGCGGGTTTTCGGGCAGGACCAGTAGGCGTCCGCGATGCTGCAATACTTCTACTGGGTAACCATAGAGCCGGTTTAATACATCGCTGCGCACGACCTCGGCCACGTTGCCCGCCGCAGCCCGGCCACCGACCAGATACACGAGATGATCGAGTATGGGCAGCAAGGGGTTCATATCGTGCGCCGTGACCAGGACGCTGATCCCTTGTTTACGGGCCAGTACACCCAGTAGCTCCACCAGGCGGCTGGCGCTGGCGAAGTCGAGGTTGGCAAGAGGCTCATCGAGGAGCAGCAGGCGCGGTCGACGGGCGAGGGCATGGGCAATGACGGCGCGCTGCTGTTGCCCGCCCGAAAGCATCCCTACCCGTTGTTCAGCAAAGCTTTCGGCCTGCACCGCGGCAAGCGCCTCAGCCACCGCTGCAGTATCCGACCGTTGCCACCAGTGACGGCCCGTTTGCCCCAGAGCCACCAGATCTCGGGTGCGCAGAGGTAGGTACGGATCGAAAGCGATCTTTTGCGGAACATAGCCAATCTGCGAAAGTTGTCCGCGTGCTGTCTTGCCCAGCACTCGGATGCTACCTTTCTGCCAGGTCTGAATGCCCAGGATGCTGCGCAAGAGGGTGGTTTTGCCCGCACCATTTTCACCAATCAGGGCGGAGACGCTCCCCTTCTTCAGGGTAAAAGAGATGTCCTGCAATACCTGTCTGCCGCCGAGGCGTACGCCCAGGTTGGAGACTTCCAGAACGGGATCAGTCGAGACAGAAAAGGCAGGCATGCATGCGTACCAGCGCAACAGAGTTGCGGAATGTAGGATGGGTATACTTTGCTGTCAAGCGCTCCGGTGCGCCCGTTCGCCATGTAGCTGCGAATCTTTCTGCAGCTGTGGTGGAACGCGACCATCATTGTGCTCGTTCTTGCCCACTGAATGCGCTTTTCTCCCACCGCGGGGCTGGCCCTGCGGAAAGCCTAACATGGGAGGCAAACCAGGTTTGATTATAAATCAGGACTCTGGTACGGTATTTAGTCATTAAGCCAATGAATCAGGTGCCATCCTCCGATGTGAGTTTCAACCCCATTCTTTATTGCGGTCACTGCTAACCGCACTCAGGCGAAGCTTTCGCCTTTCTCATTTTCGAACTCTACTGCTGCTTCCTGCCGCACTGCGGGCCTAAGCGCCCAACCCGGCATGGAGACGCATTTGCCTCAAGTGGAGCAGTCCGATGCAAAGCCTGTCCCGATTTGAAGAAAACAAGATCAATATCCTTAGCGGCATTACTGTGGCGCTGGCTCTGGTGCCGGAAGCCATCGCCTTCGCCTTTGTCGCCCATGTTTCGCCGTTAACCGGCTTGTACGCGGCGGTTATCCTGGTGTTTGTCACCTCGCTGTGGGGTGGGCGACCAGGTATGGTATCCGGCGCCAGCGGTGCTACGGCGGTGGTGGCGGTATCGTTGGTGGTTTCCCACGGGGTAGAATACCTGTTTGCTGCCGTCGTCCTGATGGGCCTGCTGCAACTTTTCTTCGCGGCGGCGCGGCTGAGTAAATTCGTGCGACTGATTCCACACCCGGTCATGCTCGGTTTCATCAACGGCCTCGCTATCGTGATCTTCATGGCGCAGCTAGAGCATTTCAAGGTCAAGGATGCCCAAGGCGCCATGGTCTGGATGCAGGGTACGCAGCTTTATATCATGATCGGACTGGTCGCCCTGACCATGGTAGCTATTTACCTGACGCCGCGCATCACTAAGGCGATCCCGGCAACGCTCGCAGGTGCGTTAGTGACCACCCTCCTCGTGGTCGTCTTCAAGATTCCTACGGTGACCATCGGCGATGTGGCATCGCTGGCCGGCGGTCTGCCCAGCTTTCATTTGCCGGAAGTGCCATTGACCTGGCATACGCTGGTTGTCATCTTCCCTTACGCCCTGGTTATGGCCGCCAACGGTTTGGTGGAAACCTTGTTGACCCTGGATCTGATTGACGAGATGACCGACACCCGCGGCAAGCCGAATCGGGAGTCCATGGCGCAGGGTCTTGCCAATGTGGTCAGCGGCTTTTTTGGCGCCATGGGCGGCTGCGCCATGCTGGGGGAGAGCATCATCAACGTCGGTAACGGCGCCATCAAACGCCTTTCGGGCATTACCACGGCTATTTTCTTGCTGTCCTTTATTGTGCTGGCCTCAGACTGGATTAGCCAGGTGCCCATTGCCGCACTGGTCGGCGTGATGTTCGTGGTGGTGGAAAAGACCTTTGAATGGAGCAGTCTGCGCTTTTTCGGTAAGGTGCCGCGTACGGACATAGTCATCGGCATTCTGGTCGCCGCCATTACGGTGCTGGTCAATATTACCTTGGCGGTAGTGGCGGGAGTCATCATCGCGGCGCTGGTCTTTGCCTGGCAGCACGCCAAGCAGATTGAAGTCAAAACTAGCATCGATACGGAGGGGCATAAGATATACACCCTGCAAGGAACGCTGTTTTTTGCCTCGGTGAGCGCCTTCCGTAATCTCTTTACCCCGGCGGAAGATCCGGACGTGGTCATCATCGACTTCGGCGGGGCACGGATTGTCGATCATTCCGCCATCGAGGCTATTGATGCGCTGGCGGAGCGCTACAAGAAGCGGGGCAAGAAGCTGTATCTGCGCCATTTGAGCGGTGACTGCCGGGATTTGCTGGAGAAGGCAAAGGATCTGGTCGTCTTTAACGTGGCAGAAGACCCGCGTTATCATGTGGCGGATGATAAGATCAGCTGAGGATTCGTCCATAAAGCGCGTGCTTTGCGCCCATCGCATGCGCCCACATCTGATCTCCGATGGAGAAGTGCCACCATTCTCCAACATGCTGCGCAAACCCCGCCTGGGTCATGACCGAGACCAAAAGTCATCGACAGGACCGCGCATGGGTATATCCCGACCTTCTCCATCCACCAGTTTACAGTCTATGGCGGCACCCGTGCTGTGGGGCGGCGGACAGCAGGGATCCGGATCGGGAATCCCCCCAAAGCGGTATACTTTGGGGGCGAGTCGGGCATAGATTCCAGACCATGAAGTGCTGAACCGCCAGAGGGCGATAGGCGTCGAACAGCGTAACGCGCCATCCCAAGTGTCGGCCCGACAAGAAGGATTGCGCCCGATATAAGGCGCCCCTTTCTCTCGAAATCGGATCAGCAGGCGCCTGACCTGCCGCACGCTCAGCCCGAGCTGCTGTGCCGCCTCTTGCTGCCGTAGCGTCCGACTGACCAACTGCTGCATCACCTCCAGCCGGTCCACCGCCTTCTGCGTCATCGTAATGATCTCCTCTGTCACCGCCCCCAAAACCAAAAGGGGATATTTTACAATTGGACAAAGAGGACATTACGTCTTTGGATTAACAAAAGTGGCTTGGCGGAGTATGGGATCCGCCTAGCATGATATGCTTGCCAGAGAATCTAGGGAGAAAACTATGGCGGCATTTGGTACGAGTGGTTTGCGGGGATTGGTGACGGAGTTGACCGACGCAGTGGTGGTTGGGTACGTGTCGGCGTTCCTGCGGTATTTGCAGACGCTGGGAGAGTTTGAATCAGGTGCGGAGGTCTTTCTGGCTGGAGATTTGCGCCCTAGCACGAGCGCCATCCTCGAAGCGGCCTGGCAGGGCGTGCTGGAAACCGGTGGAACGCCGCGCTATCTCGGACGTATCCCTTCGCCGGCCCTGGCCTTTGCCGGTTTTCAGGCCGGGCTGCCGTCGCTCATGGTGACTGGCAGCCATATCCCCTTCGACCGTAATGGTATCAAGTTCAATCGGCCAAAAGCCGAGCTCAGTAAGGCCGACGAGGCTGGGATCCTGAGGGCTTTACCTTCTTCCGACCCAGAGAAGTTCACGCCAGCAGGGGCGCTGCGCCAACGGTCGCAGTTGCCCGATGCCGAAGAGTTCGGGCTTACTCAATACCGCCGTCGCTACCTCGATTTTTTTGTAGGGGAACCTCTGCGCAACTGGCGGATCGGTGTGTACCAGCATTCGGGAGTGGCGCGGGACCTGTTGCCGGGGCTTCTGCAGGCCCTGGGTGCAGAAACGGTGCTGTTGGGGCGCTCGGAGGAATTTGTGCCCATGGATACCGAGGCCCTGCGCCCGGAAGATCGTGTCCTGGCCGAACACTGGGTGTCGGGGCATGGCCTGCAGGCGTTACTCAGCACCGATGGCGATGCCGACCGGCCGATGCTGGCCGACGAGACTGGGGCTTGGTGGCGTGGCGATCAGCTGGGGCAAATTTGTGCGGCGTTGTTGGGTGCCGACGGGGTGGTGACACCCATTTCGAGCAATACCGGACTCGAAAGCAGTAGAAAGTTCCGGCGGACTTTACGCACCCGCATCGGGTCGCCTTATGTGATTGCCGGTATGGATCAGTTGTTGGCAGAGGGCTACGCCCGGGTGATGGGGTATGAGGCGAATGGCGGGTTTCTGCTCGCCTCTACTTTGCGGGAAGAGGGCCGCAGGCTAGAACCCCTCCCCACTCGGGATGCCATCTTGCCCATGCTCGCCGCTCTGATCGCCGCAGCGCAAGCTGGTGCGCCGCTCTCCGGCCTTCTGCAGGAGCTGCCACAGCGCTATACCAGTAGTGATCGGGTGCAGAATTTCCCCACGGAGCGGAGCCGCGAACTGCTGGCCCGTTACCAAGAGGGAGGCGGCAATCTGGCGGCCTTCAATGAGGATTTCTCGGGCTTGGGTTTTGTCGGCACGGCAATGGACCTGACTGACGGAGTTCGGATGCAGAGTGATGCCGATGAAATTCTCCATTTGCGTCCTTCGGGTAATGCCCCGGAGTTGCGTTGCTATGTAGAGGCAGCGACGGCAGAGCGTGCGGATGCGCTGCTGGCGGCGGCGATGCAGCAACTCCATTTCTGGAAATCTGTCTAGCCGATGCGTTGGCGCCGTCGTTCCTCCTGGATCTATACTGGCCTGAGTCTCTTTGCCATCGCCTTGTTTTTAATGGTGATGCGCTATTTAGGGGTGGTATTCGAGACCAACGCCAAGGCACAGCTTGCGTTACATGGGTCGACCGCAGGCGTGGACGCCTTGCTCCATTTGGCCGCCATTTGTAACTGGGTGCGTTGGCGCTGGATTGCTAATCTGCTGTTGCTGGCACTGGTAGTCACGATTTTTGGTCTGGGGCGCGATTGGTGGACGGCGCGTCATTGACCGCCCCGTCGCAGCGGGTCAGTCGCTGGACGAGCTGAATGGACGAGTGGCCAGCAGCGCTTCGAGCAGCCATTCCGCCAGGAAAAACAGGCTACGTACGACGACGCTGGCGACATACCACAGGACCAGAAAACGCAGGGCGTCGAGAAGATAGGGAGCCCAAAATGGTGCTGTGGAAGAAATTGCCGGGGGAAGCAGCGAGGTACCACTGGCGGCGGCAATGGCGGCAGCGAGGGCAATAGCCCAAAGGCGGAATTTTGGCCAAAGTGGTACTGGGGCAGTGGCGACTTCTGCCTCTTCATTTGCCGCCAGCTCCTGTTTTGCCACCCGAACTTACTCCCCAGAGATCCCCGCTACTGCGGCCAGAACCTTGTCGCGCAACTTGTCGAGCTGAGTCTGTACCATTTGACTCAGGCTTTTCAGTTGTTCCGCGCCCTTGCCAATCTCGGCGGTGTCGTTTTCTCGCACGGATTGGACCAGGCGTAGTCCCAGCTTGTGTACCTGTGGGTGCACCTGCTGCAGGGCGGCGAACTCCGTGCTCTGTGTCAGTGATACATCGTTCAGATTGTCCATCCATTTCCCCAAACTACAGGCGTGTTCGTCCTTGAGCTCGTCTGCCCCGAGGCTGGTATCACCGGTGCTGATGGCTTCGAGAACCTTTCCTACCCAGCGCACATGGTCGCTCTTGGCGATACTGAGACGCACGGCAACGGGCACGTGCCCTGCCGTGGCGTCTTCGGCGGCCTGCTCGAGGTCATTTTGTACCTTTCCGAGGCAGTCTCGAATTTCCTTGAAACTGTCATCGAAGTCGCGCATCGATCTACCCAGTGTTTGCATGTGCACACCCATCGCCTCGGCGGCGGCGATTTCCTGGGCGCTGCCGGCAATGATGTTCTGTATATTGTCCTGGGTTCCCTGGGCGGAATGATTGGCCATACCCAACACCTCGGCAACCGTCTCGAGAGAATCGCCGCCACGACGCAGGTGCTGGATACTGGAAGACACCCGATCCTCGACTTCGGCAGCGCCCTCATTGATGCTGGTGGCGGCATTACGGATGTCGCTCGCGGCCCGAGAGGAGCTCTGCGCCAGCTTTTTGACTTCGTCTGCCACGACGGCAAAGCCCCGCCCATGTTCGCCAGCGCGGGCGGCCTCGATCGCTGCGTTGAGCGCCAGCAGATTGGTCTGTTTGGCAATCTCCTGCACCTTCACCGCCAGGGTGGTGATGGTCCGGGTCTGCTCCAGAAAGGCCTGGACCGTTTTGCCCATGCCATTCACCGCCTGCTCGACGAGATCCATTTCACCGATGAGTTCGGAGAGACGCTCATTTCCCAACTGTACATCGCGCAGGGTGTGTTCGGCGAGGTCCTGGTTGGCCGCTACCGCAGCCGCAGAATCCTTGACCGCGCGAATGAGCGCCTGTGCCTGATCGAGCAGAGACTGGCTGTCGAGTTCGGCGCGTTGCAGGCTTTTCTGAAACGCCAACCCGAGAAGATGGATGTTGTTTGTTCCCTGATAAGCCAGCGTCTGCTGATCGAGCACCTGGCAATATTGTTGCAGTCGTTGCCGCTGTTGCTCACAGATCGGCGTTATCGAGCTCTGGAATTCCTCATCTTCGCGCAGCAAGCGGATGGTTTCGGGATCACCATCGAGGCAGGCATCGAGTAGGGAAGCGAGAGAGTCTGGATGGTTTATCATGGTTCTGGCCTCGTGTTATCGGCGATGGATGACACTGGTGATGGCCCGCGCCAGGTCATCGGGTATAAATTTGGCCACGTAGCCATCGGCGTTCACACTCTGGGCATGGGCCTCGTTGGCACTACCCGAGAGTGAGGAGTGGATGACCACTGGCAGCGCGCGCAGGTTTTCGTTCTCCTTAATGCGACGCGTCAGGGTGAAACCATCCATCTCTGGCATTTCCAGGTCGGTGAGGAGCATCGCGACCTTGTCGGTGATGGCGCGGCCCTCGGCGCGCGCGTCCTTGGCCAGCTGTTGCAGACGCTCCCAGGCCTCCTTGCCGGTTTTGGTGCCGATGAAGGGGAGGCCCAGGCTGCGAAGGGTTTTTTCGATCTGACTGCGGGCCACTGCGGAATCATCGGCGTAGAGAATGACTGAGCCTGCCGGGATTTCCACGTGGTGCTGTTGACCGAGTTCATCGCCGCTCTTGAAGCGGGAGGGTAATACCTGACGCAGGATATGTTCGACGTCGAGTACTAATGCCAGCCGGGCCTTTTCCTCGTCTTCGTCGAGTCGCGCGAGACTGGTGACCAGCCCGCCGACCGCCGCACCTTCGGCGGAAAGCACCCGGCTCCAGTCGAGGCGAACGATTTCCTCGACGTCCTCCACGGCAAACCCTTGTACGGAGCGTTCATATTCGGTGACCAACAGGATGTTTAGTCCGCTCGCCTGACAACCGACGACACTGGGCAGATCGATGACGGGAAGGATTTGCCCACGGATGTTGGCGACTCCCAGGACATGCTCCGGCGCCCCCGGCATGGGGGTGATCTTCGGCATGACCAAGGCCTCGCGGACCTTGAAGACATTGATGCCGAAGAGCTCCTGACTGCCCAGGGCAGCGTCGGCTCCGAGGCGGAAAACGAGCAGCTCGAACTTGTTGGTGCCCGCCAGTTGGGTCCGTTCATCTACGTTTTGTAAGGTCGATCCATTCATTTTGCATCTCCAAGCTTCTCCGCCGCTTCGTAAGCCATTTTCTCCAGACCCTGGATGGTTTGATCCTTCGCTTCTTCCAGCGCTCTCCGTTGCCGCTCGATTGCTTGTTGATCTCCGCGTTCCGCAGCGGCTTTCAGCGCCTTGGCCGCTGCATGTAGAGCAGCGTGGGGAGCCGCAATCGCCTGGAACTGTGGATTATTTCCCATCAGCTCCTGACCGGCACCGTCATACCATCGACCAAAATCGCACTGGTGTTCGTCAGGAACATCGGAAACAAGCTGATCTGAACTAGAACGACTCAGGTCTTCTTCCATTTGCAGAGCGAACAGCTCGTGATCTGCAATGGCAGACTCCGTGGAGAGCAACACGGACATCTGCCGGAAGTTTTCCAGTGTTTGCGAGAGGCGCTGCGTCACGGCCTCGGCATTTTGCGATTGCTGATTTGCTTTTTGACTGGAAACGCTAATGCCTTGCGAGGAGGTCTGAATCGAAACAATGTTTTTTTGCACATCTTCCGTGGCCTCCTGAACGCGTTTGGAAAGACTTCGTACCTCATCCGCTACCACGGCAAATCCCCGTCCATGTTCCCCGGCCCGGGCCGCCTCAATCGCTGCATTCAAAGCCAGCAGATTAGTTTGGTAGGCAATCTCCCGAATGGTCTGGGCAATCCCCTGGATTGTGCCCACATCCTTCTGCAGGTTCTCCGTCGCCTGCTGGTTTTGTCGCAGGATTCCGCCAATCTCGCGCACCGATGCTTCCACATTGCGCATGGACGCCAGTGTCTCTTGGCTGGTGGCGGTCAATGTACTGCTATTTTTTTTGGCATCGTTGCTAATCCTTTGTACGATTTTCTCAATCAGATTGCTCTGCTGTTTGGAGAACGTTACGTCTTTCGCAATCTTGATGACTTGCTCTACCTTGCCGCTTGCATCCAGAACGGGAAGATATTCTGCATCCAGAAAAAGAGAGACTCCGCTTTTCGTGCGGCGTTCAAAGATACCGTGTTGCGGCCTTCCCTCCGCGAGATCTCGCCAAAACTGCTGGTACTCGGGACTTTGCGCGTAGGCAGGGAAACAGAGGATGCGGTGGTGTTGTCCGATAATCTCTGCTTTTTGATATCCTACAGCATGCAGAAAGTTTTCATTGGCATCCTGGATGATGCCGCTGGGGGTGAAAACGATCAACGCACTCGTTCGGTCCAGGCTCTGCCAGATCTGTTGCAACACAGAATCACTGGGTATCTCTATTGACATGACTTAGCTCCTCGGAAAACGGTAAAGGGAATGACGATCGTGCATGGTTTTTCTCCTTGCTCTGCCCGGGAGCTTTTCATGCAATGCCGCTACCCACGGGGAGGGCGGCAAACCAGTCCAGAAACCGTTGTACTTGAGGACCACTATAGATGGCGCCGTGTTGCGGGCAGAGGTAGTCGATTTCCAGTTTGCTCACCCGCTCGATCCAGTCGTTCTTGGCGCGGTTGGAGGGCATCCAGCGCTGGTGGAAATAGCGCGCCTTCTCGATGTGGGCGGCAAAGGCCTTGCCGTCAGCATCGCGGCGATCCACCCAGGCACCGTGGCCCGGCGGCAGCAGGGCCGCACCGACGTCGCCGCTGAAGAGTACTTTCGCCTCCGGATCGTAGACATGAAAGTTGGCAGACGAGTGTAGGTAATGCGCCGGGATGAACTCCAGCCGGCGTCCGCCAATCAGGATGTTGCCTCCGGCGTCGGGAATGTCCTGCAGCGGGGCTTCCAGGGCACCATAGTGGCGGATGAAACCCTCCCAGAGGGCGGGAATATGCCATTGGATTTTCGGGTTACAGGCGTGCCACAGCGGTAGGCTGGAGGCAATGTCCGGATCCTGATGCGAGACAAAGGCGCCTTGGATACTGGCGGGTGGGACGGCTTCCACGAGGGCAGCAAAAACCTGCGGAAAAATTTCAAAACCACCGGGGTCGAGGAGGAAGGCTTGCCCCTGGGATTCCATGACATAGACATTGGAATCAATGACACGACTTTCCTCCTGGTCGTAGAGAATCCACCAGCGATGATCCCTGGCCTCGAAGACTTTAGTAGCTTTCATTTTGTAACCGCTCCAGTTGCTGACGATAATCGCGTACGGCGCGCGCAACGATCCGTACGGCTTCCCCCATGTCGCGCGACACCCGCATCAGCGGCACGCCACTCCCCTCGACGAGCGCGGCCTCGATGCGGCCGTTCGTCACCACATATTCCTGTTCCTCCACCCCCTCTTGCAGAATGCGCACCTCCTCCAGCAAAAGGCGGAGGATCCGGCGGGCATCCTCCTGCTCTTGGGCAATGATTTTCTGAAAATCCTGTCGGGTGTTCTTCAGGCCTACACACCGGCCGTGCAGGGTTTCGCCATGGCATTGCATCATTTGCTCGAAGCTCTGGAGCAGGCGCCGTTGCTGCAGGATGCGCATCTGCGCTTCGATCAGCGGCGCGATGTTTTCCTGCAGATGGGAGGCAGACTCACGCAACAGCGCGGCACGTTCACGGAAGGCCTGCGCCACGACACCGTAACCTGCCAGGGCGTTGCCATGTTTTTTGACGAGAACCATGGCATTGAGGGCGCGGCGATCGATGTCGCGCAAGGCGCGATCGATGTCTTGCCGTGCCCGAAACGAGGCATTGACGACCTCCATGACCCGTTGTTGTTGGCGTATGAGCTGTTCTGGAGTCATCGTGCTGCTCCCATCCGTTCGATTGCATGGCGACTCAAAGCCTGGGCATCGAGAATCAAGACCACACTCCCGCGTCCGGAAATGGTAGCTCCCTGATACCAGTTCTCTTTGTCCAGAAAATCAAGGGGTTTGACGACGGAGTCTTCGTTGCCAAGGACCTCGGAAACCAGGAGCAGACCCCGCTCGGTCAGAATCCCCTCCACCGATTCACTGGCGAGCCGCAAGTTTTGTTCATACAAAAGGGCCCCTAAATCGATCATCGGGGTGACTTCGCCGTCGTCGAGGCGATACAAGCTGCGCCCTTGCATGCGGTGAATGCGGGTTTCCTGGATTTCGACCAGGCTGGCGATGGCGCTTACCGGAAGCGCATAGATCTCCCGTCGCAACCGCAGATACAAAACCGGCAGAATGGCCAGGGTGAGCGGGAATTCCATGGAAATCGTGGTGCCTGCCCCCAGGTTGGTGCGGATATCGAGCTGGCCGCGCAGCTTGTGCACGGTCTCTTTCACGACATCCATGCCCACTCCGCGCCCGGAGAGTTCGGTGGCCTGCTCCTTGGTGGAGAAGCCTGGACGAAAGATCAGCTCCAGGGCCTCCTGTTCGGATAGGCGCGCTGCTTGTTCAGAGCTGAGCACGCCTTTCTCTATGGCCTTCTGTACGACCATCTGCCGGTCAATCCCGCGGCCATCGTCACTGACTTCGATGCGCACCCGGTCACCCAGATGAATGGCGGCGACGCGAATCGTGGCCGTTTCCGGCTTGTGGAGCGCGCGGCGCTGTTCCGGTGTTTCGATACCATGATCGAGACTATTGCGAATGAGGTGGGTCATGGGGCCGGAGAGGGCATCCACCACTGCCTTGTCGATCTCGACCTCTTCCCCGATGATTTCGAGCTGCACGTTTTTACCGAGTTGCCGCGAGGCATCCCGCACCACCCGCGGCAATTGCTGAAAGATGCGCTTACAGGGTTGCATGCGCAGGCGCATGGCATTGACCTGCAGATCATTGACGCTCAGGTCTAACTCCCGGGCGATGCGCCCAAGATCTTCATTTTCGTCGAGCAGTCTGCTGATGGCGGAGCCGAGGCGGTTACGCAGTAATACGAGCTCACCCACCTGATTCATGACCGCATCCAGACGCGCGGCATCGACGCGCAGGGTATTCTCCATTTCGCTAGCGGCACTCGTCACGGTGCGCGGCGCCGCTTTGGGGTTGCCCCCCGCAAGGGGTTTTGGCGCCTCGCCGGCGCTTGCAGCTGGAGCTGAAGATGGACTAGGCGACGCCGCTTCTGCTGTCGGCACATCGTGCATCCTGGCCGCCGGATTGTTTTGCTGGGTGTCTGCTGCGGGCAGGCCGGGCGCTCCTCCGGGCCCATACAGCTGGTCGAGGGCGGCTTCAAACTCGCTCTCGGAGATATTGTCTGTAGCGGACTTGGGCGCGTCCATCCCCGGTGCCTGCGTGCCATAGAGTTGATCCAAAACGGCCTCGAACTCGCTTTGTGAAATTTCATCCTCGGAAGTAGCTTCCGGCGTGTCGCAATTTTCATTGTGTTGCGCAACGTACACGCCGGATTTCCCCTGCTCGTCGAGGCGCTGCTCGGCATAGAGGGTCCCGGAAGGGACTGGCTCCACGGAGGCGGATGCCAGATTTTGCTCAGACGCTTCTGGAGGAGGGCTGCTTTGTGGCGTGGCAACCCCAGCGGCCAAGTCGCGGATCCGGGTCCCGAGATCTTCAGGGCCGGGGGCTGGGTCGTCACCTTGGGCTAGCTCCTGCAGCATGCCATCGATCACGTCCAGTCCACGCAGGATGGCGTCGATCATGTCACTGCTGACGCAGAGTTGATGGCTGCGTAGTTTGTCGAGCAGGTCTTCCAGGTGGTGTGTCCAGTCGACCAGATTCTGTGCCTCCAGAAAGCCGGCTCCGCCTTTCAGGGTATGAAAGGCACGGAAGAGGCTAGCGAGTAGCTCGTCATCTTCCGGCCGGTCTTCCAGGCAGAGGATTTCTTCCTGTGCCTTTTCCAGAAGCTCGCGGGCTTCGGCGAGGTAGTCCTGGAGAATATCCATATCCATGATCAAATCCCCAATTCTGCTAGAAGGGCATCGACGCCATCCTGATCGATGTCCGGATTGTTCTCGCCCGGCTCGGTGGCAGCGGACGACTGCCCTTCCATACCCATCTCAAGAAGAGTCTGGCTGATGCGGTTTTCGACGGCGCGCAGCAGGTTGATGGCCTTTTTCAGCCGCTGTCCGGCAAGGTCCTGCCCCTGCTGGCTGGCGACGATGCGCTGCAATGCCTGATCGATCTGCCCCAGTTCGGGGTCGATGAAGGTATGGTGGGCACTACGTATGCGCTGGAGAGCGCCTTGCGCCAACTCCACTGCAACCAGTGTGGCCATGGTCTGCTCTTCCGTCAGGCGCAAGGCCTCTTCCAGGGGATCCTTGGCGCCAGCGAGATCCTCTCCGGCGGTGTTGGCGATGCGCCGCAGCCCCTCGCGGAGTAGCAGCTCGATTTCGTTCAGGGAACGCTCTGCCGGCTGACCCGTCATTGGCTCGCCCCCTGGGCTGCCTGCAGCCGCTTGAAGATGGCGTCGAGTTTTTCGCGCAGGGTTTCGGCGGTGAAGGGCTTGACGATGTAGCCGTTTACCCCGGCCTGGGCGGCCTCGAGAATGTTCTCGCGTTTGGCCTCGGCGGTGACCATGAGGACCGGAATGTGGCGCAACTGGCCATCTGCGCGGATGGCACGGAGTAGGTCGATGCCTTGCATATTGGGCATGTTCCAGTCCGAAACGACGAAATCGAAGGGACGACCATGCAGCTTCTGTAGCGCCTGCACGCCGTCCTCTGCCTCGTCAAAGTTGGTAAATCCGATTTCGCGCAGAAGATTGCGAACGATCCTCCGCATGGTCGAAAAATCGTCGACAATGAGAATGCTGATGTTTTTGTCTACTGCGTCTATGCCCATGGGCTGGCTCCGCCTCCGGAAATGAATCACTCAAGCATTTCAGTAGGCGCAAGCAAAAGACATTCCCGCCATGCGCCGTACCCTCTCTAACTTCAATACGGCACGGTGGCGGGAAAACTTGAGAGACTCAGGATGGAGAGAGGTTGCTCCAGTACTGCGGATAGCTGTCGGCTGGCGAGACCTTGGCAGACTTCAGTTTTTGCACCTGCAGGTTGGCGTCCAAGCGGTTTTTTTGGGGCTGTCCGGCCAGAACGCGATACAGTTTGTTGTTGGCAAGGTTGCCAACACAAACCGGAAAACCAGCCTTGTGCACCTCCTGCGCGAGGCTCTGCGCCTGCGAGAGTTTGCCGAAAGCGCCTAGCTGTACATACCATCCGGCCACCTCGCAGTTGGTTCCCGGTAGCGCCAGGGTGGCCTGTTTGGCGGGAGCAGCGCTTTTAGTAATGGCGCTCACTGTGGCGGTCGGCGCCGCAGATGTGGGGCTCGCGGTCGCCCCGGTAGGATTCGCTGGCGTGCTGCTGCTACTGGGGGTCACTGTAGCTGGCAGCTGCAGATACACCGAATGGATGCCCACGGCCCGTAGCTGCCGCGCCGTACCCAAGTAGAGAAAGAGCGCCAAAATAATGACGACAATCAAGAGTAAAATGAAAAGCCACCGCAGCGTCTTGGCGACTGCCTGCTGGTTTTTTGACGATTGCTGCGTCATCTCCCTCTCCTCTATTAGCCGCGCTGATCGATGGCCCCTGCCATGATGGGGTCCATGCCAGCCTTGGCTGGGTGCTGTGGCGCCACGACAACGATACTCACCCGACGGTTCATGGCCAATCCCTCGGCAGTGTCGTTCGGGGCAACCGGATGATACTTGCCGTAGCCAGCGGCAACCAGATGCCGCGGGTCGACGCCATGGGCGCTGAAGAGTTCCACCACGGCGACGGCCCGTGCTGCAGAGAGGGCCCAGTTGCTAGGATAGATCCGAGTGTTGATGGGGAGGTCGTTGGTGAAGCCATTGACCTGGATTTGATAGGGAACCGATTTCAGAACTCTCGCGATCTGGGTCAGGGTCTGCTCTGCCGCCGGGGTCAGGCTGGCCTGCGCCGAGGAAAAGAGAATCTTCGCGTTCAAATCGATGACCACCCCTAGGTCGCTGCGATGGATCGCTACGCTACCGTCTTTGATGAGAGGCTGGAGCAGGGCTTCCATTTCCTGTTGTAGAGTATCCAGTCGGCCGGCGTCAGAATCGTGTGGGGGAACGCGGGGACTTTTGACTGGGCTCGCTGCCTGCTTTGGCACGGGAATGGTGTTGGCAATTCGGGGGAGTGGGGGTAATTGCACGGCTGTAGTCGTTGTTGCGTCCTGGCTGGGTTGCTTCTGAAGGATCGGTGTCGGTGACCATGGGTGTCCGGAAAAGGCGGAAACCAAGGTTTCCGACAAGACCTTGTATTTTCCCTCGTTGACCGAGGAAATCGCGTACATGACCACGAAGAAGGCAAAAAGCAGCGTGATGAAGTCGGCATAAGAGACCAACCAGCGCTCGTGATTTTCCCATTCCTCTTCTTTGTTGCGAGAACGTCTCGCCATTTCGCCCTCCGTTTTTCGATGCTTGAACCCGTTCGTCCGACCACAAAGATCATGCCGGCATGGATGCTGCTTGGCAAATGAGAATTTTCTTCGGAGGTCGGTCATGCCAGTAGAGCATCATCTCATCGAGACGCTGTTTCAGGAAAAATATCGGCAAGGGGAAACCGCCGCCAGGCGACTGAGTACTGCGCTCCTGCAGCAGCCAAGTTGGACCATTCTTGCAGGAACTGCAGGGCGGGCGGCAGAAAGTGAGATTCTCGACATCCTGCCCGAGGGGCGCGGATTGCTATTTGATCCCTGGCCTGGCCTTCCCGATCGGCTGGAGGGAGTTGGGGAACTGCTGTGGCTCGTTGGCGCCCTGGCCGGCATTCCCACCGGTTTCATAGTGCGCTACCTGGGGATGAGTCAGTGGCGGCGCTATCCCGCTGTGCATTTGACCATGCCGGAACGGGTCTATCAGTGGCAACGACGTGGCTTTTTACGCGCCCCGGCGCCTGCCGACTGTCGCGGTCAGATTCAGCGCTTAGGGGCACGCGCCTTACCTATGGAGCTGCTGGATCTGGGGGCTGGCGGCCTGCGTGTACGCGTAGCTCCGCCACGAGATTATGCGTTGAGCGTTGAAGAGCGCTTTTCTGCGGTCAGCTTCTCTTTTGCTGGAGAACGCTATGCGCTTGCGGCGACATTGCGACATCTCGGCGGTCCTCGGCGAGTGGCGGGTGCAGTGGTGCAGGAACTAGGCCTGGCGTTTGCGTCGCCACCGCAGGCACTGCAGGAACAACTCCTGCAGTATGCCCTGCGCTATGATCGCGAGGCCCTACATCGAGCCCGGCTGTGACGCTGCGTCGCTAAGGGTACCAAGACGGACAGCATGCGCCAGCAGGCAATCCGGGGGTAAATCGGAGCCCTTACCGCTGGCTGGCTGTGCCTGTTCGACGATCCACTGCCGCAGTGATCGTTGTTCAGGACAAAAATAAAGAGGAGCGAGCTGATGCACCCGCAACTGATCCTCAGCCTTTTGCGGGAGGATCACCAGCAGCATGTTCACTCCATCGGCACAGGAGGGCTCCGGTGGGTCATAGTGCAGGCCAAAATGCTCGGGTGCACAGAGAAGAAAGGCGATTAGCGGGTCGTCGAGGGATTGTAGCCATAAAAAGGGTCCCTGCTTATCAACGTGTAGCAGCGCAAAGCGCTGCAGGTCGGCAAATCCGGAGAGTGGCAGAGAGCATTGCCAGATCTGTTCATCACGGATCGGCAATTGACCGAAGCGCGTGGGATAGAGGGACTCGCTCATGAATTCTCCTGTGTCTGACCCGAGCCGTATTCCGCGAGCCAGACTTCCAGCTGTCCGGGCTGGCTCTGTGCGGCATCCTGGTTGTCACTGCGTACCGCTTCAAACAACTCCTCGCGCAGGATCGAGATCCCCGCTGGAGTTTCCAGACCCAGGCGAACCTGACCGTCATCGATGCGTGTGACGACGATGCGAATATCCTCACCAATGCGGATGGCCTGGCCTTTTCTGCGCGTCAGGACCAGCATCAGGCACTCCCCAAACGGTGTCCGTTGTTGCCCTTGCCGATCTGGCCGGCATCGTCGTAGAGCTTGTTTTCCGTGCCAAATAGTACTTGCCAGGCCTCCTGTTGGAAGCGGCCGAGGGCCTGAATGCTGGCGCCGTTGCGGCGATTGATCTGGGCAATTTCCTGGAGTAGCCGTTGGCGCTGGCGTAACTCGTCGGGGCTGCCACTCTGCTCCCGGCGCAGGCTTTCCAGGGCGCTGATTTCCCGGAATAACTGTAATTTTTGCGCGGCAGCCCCCTGCACACGTGCCCAGTCCCCTTGAAGCAAGGCCTCGGATTCGCTTTCCAGCACCTGCCGCAATGCCTCGAGACGGGCAACCTGAAGAGCAATGATCTCGGCGTTGGAAGACACGGATCAGGCCCGTGCACCGGGCGTTGGTCGCGCCAGCAGTTGCTGCTGATCCTGCAGTAGGCCTTGCCCGATTTTGGCTGGTAAGACGACATACCTGCCGTTCTGCACGGCTGTGCGCAGGGCCTCGATGCGACTCGACTCGCTCTGGTTACCGCTGGCTTGCAGCAGGGCTTGCGCAGTTGCCGAGAGCGTCACTTGCTCTTGCGGCACGCTGCTCGGTGTACTGCTACCGGTTTTTGCGGATGTTTGGCCGCGCGGCGCGTCGGCCGTTACCGGTGTAATTGCGCTTTTCGGCTGAATTGGATCCATGGCTGCTTTCCTCTCGGCTCATCTCACGGATAACGGCACAATTGCAGAATCTCTTGAATCGTGCAAGAAACCTTTTCTCGCAACGTCAAAAGGATACCCGTACATTCCCATTACCAGTCACGATGGCATGCAGTACCCGTCCAGATTGTACATTGCGTACCAGAATGCTCTGTCCCTCTTTGCCATTCTCGATGGCTTCTGCGGTGGTCGCTATGCGTACCCCGTCCCCTTGGGCAACCAGAGTTACCAATTGCCCGGCATGTACCAGGTCCGGCTGCTGCAGCATGGACCGTAGGATCGGTTGCCCGGCCATGACACCATACTGCAGGCGCTGGCCGATGGCTTGGGCCGGATCATGCAGCGGCGCACCGGAGAGTTCTCCAGGATTGGCCACGCTCTCGGCAATGTCGCCGGCGCGCAGGATACTGTCGGCACTCAGACTGTGCGCCGCAATCAGGATCTTGCTTCCTTGGCGGATCTGTATGGGCACATACAAGGTCCAGGCCTGTGGATTTTGGCAATGCACTGCTACGGTCTGATTGCCAAAGGGGTTGGCGTAGCCGAAGTACCCGAGCTGCAGCCGCGTACAGGTCGGAAAGTTGACGCTTGCCGCAGGTACATCTACGGCGATCTCGCTGTTGCGCATGCTGCCTGCTAGGTGTTGTCGCACAAACTGGATGACGGCGCTATGAATGGCTGCCATGCTCTCACCTGCATCGGCTTGATTGATGGGTGCTAGGTAAGAGACCAGGGCAGCGGCAATGGCCAAGTTGCGCAAAGATCGGAACACCAGAATCCCCCATTCGTCGCTACAGATGCGTTGCGGATCATTAGCAAAAGCCAGGCCAGAAAGTTTGTCGGGGTGGACCTTGAACTCTGCATAGAAACATCTCTGATCGGCGGCAAAATCTTGCCGCATTCCGTGGCCGGCGGAACATTGTCGCCGATGATCTCTATAAAATTTGGGAGGAACCTGTGGCGCAGGCAGTCCCTTAGGTAGGCACGGCGTTTGCTTGGGTGCAACGTCATCTTCGGTAGAGGCCTGATGCTATGTCCAGTCTCTTGGATCAAACCCTGAATCCTTTGGCAGACGCCCTGCGCGTGTCTGGATATCGACAACAATTGCTTGCTGCCAACATCGCCAATGCCAATACGCCAAATTACAAGGCGGTGGATATCCCTTTTGCCAAGACGCTGCGGGCGGTGCAGGCAGGGCAGGGCATGGGCTTCCCCATGAAAACCGATCAGGCGCGGCAATTTGGCGACGCGCCAGGCTCCCTCGCCTTGGCGAGCTATGTGCAGTATCAGCGAGGGAGTGCTGTGGGGCTGGATGGCAATTCGGTGGATATGAACCGTGAACAGTCGGAGTTTGCGCAAAACGGCGTGCGGTATCAGGCCGATGTCACTTTCTTGACGGGAAAGATCAAAAATTTGTTGTCTGCGATCACTGGCACCACGCAGTGATCCTGGCCTAGAGGGAAAAGCCATGTCCTTGTTTTCGGTTTTCAATGTCGCGAGTTCCGGGCTTACGGCGCAAAGTTATCGTCTGAATGTGGTGGCTAGTAATCTTGCCAATGCAAATTCGGCCACCAGTTCCAACGGTCAGCCCTATCGGGCGCGAGAAGTAGTCTTTGCTGCACAACCGCAGAGCAGTAATCCGGCTGGCGTCGATGGGGTAGCGGTTGCCGGAGTCATCGAAAAACCCGGGCCGTTCAAATTGGTATACCAGCCAGGGAATCCTCTGGCCGATGCTCAGGGCTACGTAAAAATGCCCAATGTGAACCCGGTGGATGAGTTGGTGAACATGATTTCTGCGTCCCGCGCCTATCAAGCCAACGTGAACGTGATGGAAACCACCAAGACCCTCCTGCAAAAGACCTTGACCCTAGGAGCCTGAAAATGAGTAGTGTCAATTCGCTTACCTCTGCCGTAAATCCTTTTTATGCTTCTCTGCAAAGCAATAGTGCCAGCAGTTCTGGCTCGGCCAGTTCCGGTGCCAGTGGTCTGGCCAGTGAAAGCACGTTCTACAATCTGCTGGTAACCCAGCTGACCAATCAGGATCCATTGAATCCCCTAAGCAATCAGGATCTTTCCGCCGAGCTGGCACAGTTCAGTGTGGCCAATGGTGTCAATGCCATTCAAGGCTCCCTGAGCAGTCTTATGGCGCAGATCAATCAAAATCAGGGATTGCAGGCTGCGTCACTGATTGGGAAAACCGTTAGCACCTCGGGCAACAGCCTGCAATTGAGTGGCGGTAGCGCAACCGGTGGCTATGAGCTCAGTGCGGATGCCAGCAATGTCGATGTTCTGGTGCAGAACTCCGCGGGGCAGACCCTGGCAGTATTGCCACAGGGGGCACAAAGCTCTGGTATGCAGAGCTTCACCTGGAATGGCACCGATAACTCCGGTGTTGAGCTGCCAGCAGGAAATTATCAATTCGTTGTCCAGGCGGCTAATGGTTCGCAAGCAGTGACGGCTACGCCCTACAGTTTGGGCGTGGTGAATGGCGTTACCCTAGGTAGCTCCGGTCCTACTTTACAATTGAGCGGGCAACAAGGTTCGGTTCCTTTCAGTTCCGTGCAAAACATCATTTGAGGAGATGGTCATGGGTGCTTTCCAAACAGCTTTGAGTGGATTGAATGCGGCAAACACGGATTTGCAGGTGCTGGGCAATAATATTTCCAATGCCAATACTGTGGGTTTCAAGTCCTCTAACGCGGAGTTTGCCGATGCCTACGCCTCGGCCATGACCAATAACGCACCTACTTATGGGCAGGTGGGTATTGGTACGCAGGTGATGACGGTGGCGCAGCAATTTACCCAGGGGAATATTCAGACTACCAGCAATCCGCTGGATGTGGCGATCAATGGGAATGGGTTTTTCCAGTTCAATTACAATGGTGCGACGGTGTATAGCCGTAATGGACAATTGCAGCTGAATTCCGGTGGGGTGATCGTCGATGGCAATGGCGGCGAACTGATCGGTGTTCAGGCGCAAAATGGCAAGTTGACCGGCCTCAGCGGCCCACTCACCATCAGCCAGGCAGCACTGGCGCCACAGGCATCTTCGGGTTTGAGCTATTCTTTGAATTTGGATTCCACCAACACCCCCATTTCCAGCGGCACTCCTTTCAGTACAAACGATCCGAACAGTTACAACTACTCCACGACCAGCACGGTCTACGACAGCCTGGGTACTCCGCAACTGGTAACTACCTATTATCAATTGGCATCCAGCAGTCCAACCAGTGGTCAAACTTGGAATGTGTACTATTCGGCGACGGGCACTGCCAGCGGTACGACCAGTAGCGGTTCGCTCGGTACTTTGCAGTTCAACTCGACCGGGCAGGTGCAGCCACCCAGCAGTGGTACCATCAACCTACAGTGGGCCGATGGTGCCAATCCTTCCACCCTGGCGTTGAATTTTAGCGGTAGCACCAATTACAACGCCCCGAACGCAGTGATTGCCGCCACTACCAATGGCTACGGTGTAGGCCAGCTCTCCGGCCTGTCCATCGATCCGAGTGGCAATATTTACGCGCGCTATAGCAACGGCCAGTCGCAAGTCATGGGGCAGATCAGTCTGACCCGCTTTGCCAACAATAATGGTCTGCAGAATCTGGGTAACAACTACTGGGCGGAGACCTACGCCTCGGGACAGCCGCTGAGTGGCGCGCCGGGTAGCACCAATCTAGGAGTTCTCCAGTCCGGGGCAGTAGAGCAATCCAATGTCGATCTCTCCAAGGATCTGGTCAATTTGATTGTCGCGCAGCAGGCCTATCAGGCCAATGCGCAGACCATCAAGACGCAGAATACCGTGGTGCAGACCCTACTCAGTCTGTAAAGGGGTTAGATCGTCGTGGATACGCTCTATATCGCTATGACGGGCGCCAAGACCTTGCTGCAGCGGCAGGACGTAGTGGCGAACAATCTCGCCAATGCCAATACCAGCGGTTTTCGCGCGGAAATCGCCGAGTCCCGAGCTCTGCCGGTGTACGGTTCCGGGGCGGGCCTGCCGACTCGGGTCTATACCGCAACCACCGATGACAGCTGGGACTTCCAGAGCGGGCCGATCGTGCATACCGGACGGCCATTGGATGTCGCGATCAACGGGCAGGGTTGGATTGCCGTGCAGGGTGCGGACGGCAAAGAGGCTTACACCCGCGACGGAAATCTACAGGTAAACGGACAGGGTATCCTGGAAACCGCTACCGGTCATCCGGTGCTCGGCGTCAATGGTACCCCCATCTCCTTGCCCCCCATGACGGGCCTGACCATTGGCAGCAATGGCACGATTTCTGGCGTACCCCAAGGCAATCAGCCGAACGGCCTGCTCGTCATCAACCAGATCAAGCTGGTGAATCCACCAGAAAAAGATCTGCGCAAGGGCGCCGATGGACTGTTCCGCACGAGTGACGGAAAAGCGGCAACCGAAGATCCGAGCGTCGATCTGGAAGGGGGTGCGTTGGAAGGTAGTAATGTCAATCCCATCCACAGCATGATCCAGATGCTGCAGGACAGTCGGCAGTTCGAAATGCAGACCAAGTTGATCCAGACTATCGATCAGGATCGCAATACGGCCAACCAGATCCTCGTGCTTTCCTGACGATAAGGAGAAAATTTTATGATGCGCTCTCTCTATGTGGCGGCCACTGGTCTGGAAGGGGAACAGACCAAGATGGACGTCATCGCCAATAATCTGGCGAATGTAAATACTACCGGATTCAAGCAATCGCGGGCAGTGTTTCAGGATTTGCTCTACCAGAATCTGCGACAGCCCGGCGCGCAGTCGTCGCAGACCACCCAGTATCCGTCGGGATTGCAACTGGGTACTGGGGTGCGGGTCGTGGCTACCGAGCGACTGATGACCCAGGGCAACCTGACGCAGACTGGTAACGCTCTCGATGTCGGCATCAACGGCCAGGGCTTCTTTCAGATACTGGAGCCGAACGGCACCATTGCCTACACCCGCGACGGAACCTTTCAGTTGAACAATCAGGGGCAGCTGGTCACCTCCAATGGGTATCTCTTGCAGCCACCTGTCACCATCCCGCCGAATGCGCAGAGCATCACCATCGGCGAGGATGGTACGGTTTCGGTCGTACTGCCAGGGCAGGCGGCGCCGCAGCAGGTGGGTACCATTCAGCTTGCCAACTTCATCAATCCCACCGGCCTACAGAGCATTGGCGGCAATCTCTACCTGCAGACGGGTTCTTCGGGTGCGCCGCAGACTGGCCAACCCAGTCTGAATGGCTTGGGCACGGTGCAGCAGGGCTACCTCGAATCCTCTAACGTCAACGTGGTTTCAGAACTGGTGGATATGATCGCCACTCAGCGCGCCTATGAAATCAACAGCAAGGCGGTCTCGACCTCGGATTCGATGTTGGGCTACGCCATCCAGAATATCTGACGAGAGGTTAGCCATGCGGGGAATGATTGGATTTTGCTTGCAAAGACTCTGGCGTCTGCTCTTTGTGCTGTTCTTGGTGCTGGGCTTGACTGCCTGTGCGGAAATGCAGCACCCGAGCATGGAGCCGATCAAACCGCTGCCCATCCCCGCCGAGCCCGCCTCGCTGAACGCGCACCCCGCCAATGGCGCTATCTGGCAGCCGGAGACCAACGTCTCCCTCTTTGCCGATAATCGCGCCAACCGCGTGGGTGATCTGATCACGGTGCTGATTCAGGAGAACTCCAGCGCCTCGAACAACACGAATACTGCCATCAACCGCTCCGACTCCCTGAGTGCGGCGCTGACCAACTTCTTTGGCCTGACACCGGCCTTTGGCAATATCGGCGGCTCGCAGATCAGCCCCTCTATGGGTGCGAACAGTAGCCAAAAATTTGGCGGTACCGGTGCTACGTCCCAGAGTAATACCTTTACCGCCACCCTGGAAACCACCGTGGTGCGGGTGATGGGCAATGGTAATCTGGTGATCGAGGGCTCCAAAGAGGTATTGCTCAATGGTGGGCACGAGTTCATCCGGGTTGCCGGAGTGGTGCGCCCCGCCGATGTAACGCCGCAAAATACCGTTCTTTCCACACAGATTGCCGACGCGCGGGTGGAATACAGTGGTGACGGCAGTATCTACGCGGCGGCGCGAATGCCTTGGTTGGCACGATTCTTTCTTTCTCTCTGGCCATTCTGAGTATGGAGAGATTGTCGATGAAATCGCGTCTGGTCATTCGCTGCTTGCTGCCTCTTCTCAGTGCCACCTTGTTGCTGGCTGCCGCATTGCCGAGTAATGCAGAAAGCATCCGCAACCTCGCTGTGGTGTCGGGGGTGCGCAGCAACCAGCTGGTAGGCTATGGTCTGGTGGTAGGGTTGAACGGGACCGGCGATCAGGCGACGCAGATACCCTATACCACGCAGTCCTTGCTGAACATGTTCCAGCGCCTCGGCATCAATTTGCCGCCCTCGGTGGCCACCAATCTGCAGCCCAAGGATGTAGCGGCAGTGATGGTGACCGCGCATCTACCGCCCTTTGCCCAGCCGGGTCAGACCATCAATGTCACCGTCTCGGCGGTGGGCAATGCCTCGAGCCTTGCGGGTGGCACCCTGCTGATGACGCCACTGAAGGGTGCGGATGGGCAAACCTATGCCGTCGCCCAGGGGAGTATTATCGTCAGCGGTTTTGGTGCGAGCAGCAACGGTGCCTCGGCGCAGGTGAACGTCACTACTGCGGGAACCATCCCCAACGGTGCCAATGTCGAGCGGGCGGTGCCCAGCGGCTTCGACAATGGTGGACCGCTCCAGCTCGACTTGCACACCCCCAGTTTCACCACGGCGGCGCGCATTGTCGATGCCATCAACCGCAGTCTTGGCGCTGGCACCGCCCAGGCCCTCAATGCCGGGGTGGTCGAGGTCCGGGCGCCGAGTGATCCGGGGCAGCGTGTCAACTTTCTGGCATTGATAGAGAATTTGCAAGTGGATCCAGAAACTCCAGTGGCTAAGGTGGTGATCGATGCGCGCAGCGGTACGGTGGTACTGGGGCAAAATGTCACGCTGGGCAGTTGCGCGGTGGCGCATGGCAATCTCTCGGTGACCATTTCGCAGAAGTACCTGGTGAGTCAGCCGAATCCCTTGGGAGCGGGGCAGACCGCGGTTGTGCCGCAGGCCAATGTCAAAATCAAGCAACCGCAGGCCAAATTGCTGATGTTTGAGCCAGGAGTGAACCTAGAGTCGGTGGTGCGGGCGCTGAATGCCGTCGGCGCCACCCCCACAGACCTAATTGCCATCTTGCAAGCCATGAAGGCGGCGGGCGCACTGCATGCCCAGCTCGAGGTGATCTGATGAGTGCGAGCAACGGCATAGCTTTGTACGCCCAGGCGCGGGCGGTCAATCTGAATGGCCACGCGGCCGCAGCGGTCGGCAGCAATGCCCTGAATTTTGCCCAACTTCAGCAGCTGCATCAGGAAGCCAAAGACAAAAATCCTGCCGCCATCCTGGCTACGGCCAAGCAGTTTGAGGCGATGCTGCTTGATGAGATGCTCTCTTCGATGAGTAAGACTACTTTTGGTTCGGATCTGCTCGGCAAGAGCAGTGGGCCGATGTTTCAGTCGCTATTCACCCAGCAGATCGCGCAAACGGTGGCGCAGGGGCATGGCATTGGCCTGGCGAGTACCCTGGCACAGGAGATCGCCACCCGCTACCACCTGCACTGGGATGCGAAAACCGCGGCCAAGGCGGAGGCGGCGAATACCCCAGATACGATTCCCGCGGCACCGACGGCCAATACCCAGAGCGCCGGCACGCCCAACTGGAGTCAGCCTGGTCAGAGCCTGCTGCAGCGAGCCAAGGCCTTTGTGCAGAGCATTCTGCCTGCGGTGCGGCAGGCTGCGGTGCAATTGGATGTTTCGCCGGTTGCCATCCTCGCCCAGGCGGCACTAGAGACCGGCTGGGGGGCGCATGCGCCCGGAAACAATCTCTTCGGTATCAAGGCGGAGAGTGGCTGGGGTGGGAGTGCCCTGCAGAATCTCACCCATGAATTTGTCGATGGCGTGAACACGGTAGAGGACGCGAGCTTTCGAGCGTACCAGAATGTTGCCGCCAGTGTGGCAAACTACACGCAACTGCTGTTGAACAGTCCCCGCTATCGCGCGGCCCTGGGGCAGGGCGGCAATATCGCCGGCTTTGCCCAGGCTTTGCAGAACGGCGGTTACGCTACCGATCCCAACTACGCGGCCAAGATCACCGCGCTTGCGCAAGGACCGGTGATGCAGGCGGCGTTGGCCGGCACGGGGCTCACCCCTTGAGTTTTGCCAGCAGTGTGACGTTAATAGCGTTATGAAGCGACGGAGATGGGCATGGAAGCCAGCGAACGCGAAGAACTGCAGACCCTGCAACGTCTGACGACGGTGCTGGGGCAGGCACGGGCCGCGCTGCAGGCCGGAACGCCAAGTGATCCCGCTAGCCTGGCAGAGCAGCAGGAATTGTTCGCGCATTTGCTGGATCTGCGGGCAGCAGCCGGAGCTCGGGAAGCCAGTCCCGCCCTGCAGGCCGCAGTACTGGAATTGCAGGATGTCGTCGCCGCTTTTGAGCATGCCTTGCGGGTGGGGATGGCGGAGATCCGCGCGCGGCTGGAACCACAGACCCAGTCTTCCAGTGAGAGTTTTGCCGACCGCATCGGGCGCGGTCATTCCTTGGGGAGTGCGTGAGATGTCGGGTGTTTCCGGTCTGATCAATACCTCGCTGAGTGGTTTGCAGGCGGCACAGCAAGCCCTGCAGGTGACGGGTAACAACATCGCCAACGTCAACACTCCGGGCTATAGCCAGGAAAACGTCATCCAATCGACCACCACCCCTAGCTACCTAGGCGGTCAGTTCTACGGGAATGGCACGCAGATTGCCGATGTGCAGCGGGTGTACAGCAGCTTCCTGCAGGGTCAGGTTTGGTCCGCAAGTGCGGGTTCCAGCGGTGCGGCGACCCTGTCTCAAGGCTTGCAGCAGATCTTGGGTGTGCTCAGTAGTGGTAGCGTGAGTACGCAAATTCAGCAGTTTTTCTCCGGGGTGGCGCAGGTGGCCGCCAACCCCAGCGATATCCCTTCGCGCCAGGCGATGTTGGGTGATGCGCAGACCCTGAGCAATACCTTTCAGTCCCTCGGGCAGCAGCTCAATCAGATTGGTCAAGGCATCAATCAGCAGATGCAGCAGAGTGTGTCCAGCATCAATCAGCTGAGCACCCAGATCGCCCAGTTGAACCAGCAGATTGCCAACTCGGCAGGTTTGGGTAATGGCACTCCCAATGACCTACTGGATCAGCGCGACCAGCTGCTGACCGAGCTGAATACTCAGGTGGGGGTCCAGGTCGTTCGTCAGAACAACAGCCAGATCAATGTCTTTCTTTCCAATGGGCAGACGCTGGTTGCCGGATCCACGGCCTTTTCCCTGAAGACCCAGCCGAGTCCGTATAATCAGCAAAATCTGGATGTCGCCTACGAGGGTGCGCAGGGGAGTGTGGACATCACGAAAAACCTGAGCGGCGGAATCCTCGGTGGTTTGCTACAGCTGCGTTCCCAATCCTTGCAGCCGGCGGAAAATGGCCTCGGTTTGCTGGCGGATGGTATCGCTGCGCAGGTGAATGGGCAGCAGGCGCAGGGGCTAAATCTGCTAGGAAGCTCCGGTACCGCCATTTTTCAGACGGGTGGTGTGCAGATCTTTGCCAATAGCAGCAACAGCAGTGGCTCATCAGGCGCTGTGCTCCAGGGGACCATCACCAATATCGGCCAGCTGACGGGTAGCGACTACGTGCTGAGCAAGGGTGCCAGTGGCGTCTGGCAACTGAGCAACGCGAGTACCGGGGCGGTGGTAAGCACGAGCTCGGGAACGGTCAGCAGCGGTGGTGTCACGACCCTCGACTTTGGAAAAGGTTTTCAGGTGCAGGTGTCGGGTACGGTTGCCCAAGGTGATCAGTTTTTGGTGGAGCCGACGCGCCTGGGCGCCACCGGGATGCAGACGGTCATGAGCGACCCCAGCCAGATTGCGGCCGCCAGCCCGTATGTAGGCAGCCCTGGCGTCATGACCAGCGGCGCTTTGGTCAATACTAACCTGGGCAACATGATGCTCTCCGCCGGCCAGTTTGTCAGTAGCAGCGGCGCGGGTGCAGTGGTGGTGAATGGACTCGGCTTCCCGATGTCAGGGAGCGCAGAGCTGCAGTTCAGCAGTGGGGCCAGTAGTGGCTCCGCCGCCTTCACCATTAAAGCCAATGGTACCATCCTTACCAGCGGCACGGTCGCTCTGGGCAGTTCGGGAACCGCCATCGACATTGCCTACCCCAATGATCCGCCGGGCGGCTATTACCAGATGCTGCTCTCGGGTACCCTGGTAGGCAAGGAGGATACCATTACCATCAGCGCCGGTGGGGCGGGCAGTAATGGCAATGCGCAGGCCATGGCCGCTTTGTCGACGCAAGGTATCTTCAATGGCGGCACGAACAATGCCAACGCGCAGGCGGCGCAACTGCTGACTCAAGTCACCACGCAGGCCAATCAGGCGCAGAACCAGGCGCAGGCACAGGCGAGCGTCCTGAGCCAGGCGCAGTCGGCGCAGCAGTCGTATTCCGGGGTGAATCTGGATCAGGAAGCGGCCAATCTCATTCTGTATCAGCAGGCCTATCAGGCTGCAGCCAAGGCGATTTCGGTAGGGAATACCCTGTTTCAGTCTCTGATCCAGGCATTGTGATGGGAGAGGCAAGATGCGCGTGAGTACACAACAGATCTTTCAAGCCGGCTTGAGTGGCATGTTGCAGCAGCAGAGCACGCTGAATCAGCTCAGTCAGCAGCTCTCCACGGGCAATGCCCTGACCAATCCTGCCGATAACCCAACAGCCTACTCGCAATCGCTCAATCTGGGCGCGCGTATCGCCAATCTGCAGAGCTATCAGCAGAGCAATCAGTACGCGCAGCAGAACCTGCAGTTGAGTTCTAGTACCTTGCAGAGCGTCAGCACGCTCATGAATCAGGTCCAACAGCTCGCCGTGCAGATGAATAATGCCACTGTCAACTCCAGCGATCTGCAGAACGCCATCACCACCATGCAGGGCAACCTGCAGCAGCTGGTGCAGCTCGCCAATACGCAAAATGGCAACGGCCAATACATCTATGGCGGTTCCACCACCGATCAGCAGCCCTTTGCCCTACAGGGCAACAATACGGTGCTGTATCAGGGCGACAGCAGCCAGCAAAGTTTGCAGATCGGCCCCTCATTGAATCTTCCGGTATCGCAGGCCGGGAATCAGGTCTTTATGAATATCCCAGGTGGTAATGGGACCTTTTCGGTGACAGCAGATAGTGGCAACTATGGCGCGGGATCGGGCACGGCAACCTTGGGGCCCGGCGCGGTGATCGATCAGAGCGCGGCCAGCAATGCCTTTGTGGCGCAGGGTGCGGAGTACCAGGTGAGCATCAGCGCCAACGCCAGTGGTGCCCTGAGCTACGCCGTGAGCAGTGGGACCGCCAGTGGCGGCGGGGGTCTTACGGCTTCCGGGGTGGTCAGCTCCGGTGTCTACACGCCCGGGCAAAGCATCAACATCCCCGGCCCTGGGGGCAGCCCCATGGCCTCGGTGCAGGCCCAAGGACAGCCTGCCGATGGCCAGACGCAAAGCTTTACCCTGGCGGCATCCAAGCCGCAAAGTCTCTTCCAGACCTTTAGTGAGCTTATCCAGGCCTTCCAGGCGGGGAGCGGTTACCCGGGCGCCAATGCCAAGCGTGCGCAGGGCATCAGCAATGTCTTGCAGAATCTCAGTCAAGCACAAACACAAATCCTCGGCGTGCAGGCGCAGATCGGTTCCAATTTGCAGGAGGCACAATCGGTCAGTTCCCTGAATAGTAGCCTTACCACGCAGTTCCAGACCACCCAAAGTAGCTTGTCCGACATCAGCTACCCCCAGGTGATTACCCAGTTCCAGGAAAGCTCTACCGCCCTCCAGGCTGCACAGAAGGCCTTTGTGCAGGTGCAGGGGTTGAGTTTGTTTCAGTATATATAGCTGGGGCAGCTGGCTCTCCTCCACGCCAACCTGGATCTCAGGCTACTCACATGAAACGTCGAGGAACTCGGATACTTTATGAATAAAGCGAATTTTTACAAAGCATTTGAAGATCGTTTCCGCGGATCACGCGATTTGATTTTGTCGCGGCTACAGCAGTACCAGCCGTATGTACAACTACTTCTCGAGTATTGCCCTAATGCCAAGGCGGTTGATCTAGGATGTGGCCGGGGCGAATGGTTACAACTATTACAACAATGGGGCTTTTCAGCCCGTGGGGTAGACCAAGATGCTGACATGGTTAACACCTGTAAAACTATGGGGCTCATGGCAGAACAAGGCGACATATTAGAATTTCTTTCTGCCATACCCAATGAAAGCGTCGCGGTAGTTTCAGCTTTTCATGTTGCAGAGCATCTAGAGACCAGCCTGCTTTTCGATGTCGTCACAGAATGCCTGCGCGTTCTTAGGCCTGGCGGAATTTTCATTTTAGAAACACCCAACCCTGAAAATCTTGTCGTCGGCGCCTGCAATTTTTATATTGACCCCACCCATCTGCACCCGCTACCACCACTATTTTCCAGCTTTCTAGTTGAATACATCGGATTTTTTCATCAAAAAATTCTGCGCTTAAATAGCCACCTCAATCCAGAAAAAAACCAATGCCCGACTTTGCTGGATGTGCTAACAGGCGTTAGCCCAGATTATGCTGTAATCGCACAAAAAAAAGGTTCAGCGGCCATTCTGAATAGATTAAACCATATCTTTTCTGTCGAGGCCGGTTTTTCCCTTCATTTTTTGGCAAACAAATATCAAGAGTGCAATTACTCAAAAGAAACGAATAAGCCTGGCGCAACTGTAACTGAAGCATCGTCAATTTCTCGTGATTTGTATTTGGATAGGCTTTGGGGTGTGAACGTCATTGGTCACGTGAGTGCCAGTATTGGATTAGGGACCGCGGCACGCAACCTAGTTTCCCAGATTGTCGCAATTGGCATTCCGGTGCAAATCTTCGATTTGGACCCAGGACTAGGCCGTGGAGGGATAGAGCTTGGGCTACCACCCAGCGTTGAGCGGGTGACGCGCCTGGAAGATCTGCGCCATCCAATCAACATCTTTGTTTTATCGCCACCTACGATCGATTTACTTTTGAAACAGCATGGTCATAGCCTTAACGTCGAAGGACGCTTTAATGCGGCCATGGTATTCTGGGAGCTTCCGATTATACCAGAGTCGTGGCGCAGGTCGATGCAGGCCCTCGACGCCGTACTCTGTGCGTCTCCCTTTATTTATTCTGCATTTTCCTTCTCCTGCCCGGGCCCCTTGTTGGTAGATGCTCCTGTTCCCACCCCTCTCCCTGCTTGGGAAAAAGCAACACGGGAAGATTTTGGCCTCCCGGATAAGGGAGTTATTTTTCTGTCCGCCTTTGAACCTTGGAGCGACCCCAAGCGAAAAAATATCGAAGGAGTTATCCAGGCGTTCTGCAAGGCTTCAGATACGCATCCCGACGCTTGGCTTGTCATTAAGGTCAATGGCTCTGATACCTCCGAAATACGCACCATTCTTGCACCTTACCTTCCACTTTTCCAATCACATCCCCGCATCAAGGTCATTCTTGATGCGATGCCCTATACGCGAGCTTTGGCACTGCTGGACCTTTGTGATGTTTACATTTCTTTGCATCGAGCAGAAGGTTTTGGTTTGGTACCTTTTGAAGCTATGAGTCTAGGCAAACCTGTCATTGCCACGGCCTGGTCCGGAAACATGGCCTATATGAACGCTCATGTGGCCTGCCTGGTCAACTACAGCTTGACGGAGGCTAATGGCTCTGTGTCTGTTTACAAAGCGTCCATGGTATCTCCTGGTGTGCAATGGGCTGAACCCAGCGTGGAAGAGGCGAGCGCCTGGGTCAAATTTCTACTCGAAAACCCAAATGAACGCAAAGAAATTGGGCAACGCGCAAAAGAGCACATCGCGAGATGGAATCGGAACGCCCTAGAAAGTAGCTGGCCGAAGGCTCTGATAGCGCTCGCCAGACAGAAACCACTGATCCGCAAGAATTCGCGTCCTCTTGAAATCCGCGACAGCGCAGGCGCGCTCATGGTGGAGCCGGTGCGTCAGATCTCGCCCTGGCGCCCCGAAGCGCGTTGGCTACCGATGGAACGTCGCTGGGCCGAGGAGGTATCGGAGGCCGAGAAGGCTTCGAGCGCGCAGTCTCCCCGGATTACGCTTAGCGTATTGCTGCATCCCTCCCGTTCTGCGGCGGCCACGACTGCCAGTATCAAGGCACAGTGGGCGAGGGCGGAGCTGCTGGAACTTCCGCCCGCGAGCGAAAACTGGCTTGCTGGCCTCAACGAGCGGCTCCTTGCCAGTGGCTGCGAATGGATCGCGTTGCTGGATGCTGGAGACGAGTTGGCACCGGACGCGATTTTCCGCGTACAGCAGGCCATTGCCACGCACCTCGAATGGCAGCTGATCTATACCGACGAAGATTCGTTGACTGCAGACGGGCAGCACGTCAACCCGCACTGCAAGCCGGATTTCAATATCGATTACCTGCGTAGTCTGCCCTATGTGGGGGGCTTGCTCGTCATCAAGAAGGAGCTCTTTGAGGCTCTAGGCGGTTTTGATCCTGCGGCGGATGGGGCGGAGGACTACGATCTCGTGTTACGAGCCTGGGAGCGAACGGGGGATGCTGGTATCGGACATATTCCCGCTGTCCTTTATCACCGCCTGCAGGGAGGCGGACACTGCAGCCAGTCCATCGAGGAGATTCTGGCGGCGAGCAAGGCAGCTCTGGAGCGTCACCTGCAGCGCCTGCAGATTGCCGCGGAGGTCCTGCCGGGACCATTCCCGCCCTCGACCCGGGTGCGCTATCCCCTGACAGCAACTCCCACCGTCTCGATCATCATCCCGACGCGCAATCAGCTGGGCATTTTGCAACGCTGCGTGGAATCGATCATCGAGAAAACACGCTACCCCCACTACGAAATTCTGCTCGTGGACAATGACAGTGACGACGAGGAAACCAGAAACTATCTGCAGTTGCTGGAGGCGCAGGAAGAAAGCCTCGGCGGACGCCTCCGGGTACTGCGGCACCCTGGTGCCTTCAATTTCTCGGCGATGAACAACCGGGCGGTTGAACAGGCGCGCGGGGACTATTTGCTGCTGCTCAACAATGATGCAGCAGCTCTGCATGAGGACTGGCTGGACGAAATGGTCAGCCAGGCCTTGCGGCCGGAAGTCGGTATCGTCGGCGCCAAATTATTGTTCCCGGATAGCAAGATCCAGCATGCTGGCGTGATTTTGGGGATGAAAGGTCCGGCGGAACATTCCTTCATCGGACAATCGGCAGAATACCGAGGCTACTACGGTCGGGCGATGCTCACGCAAGACCTCTCGGCAGTGACTGGTGCCTGCCTGCTGATTGCCAAGGAACTTTACCAGCAGGTTGGAGCTTTGGATGAGGAGAAATTCCAGGTCTCTTACAATGATATCGACCTTTGCCTGAAGGTTCGGGAGAGCGGCAAAAAAATCGTCTTCACCCCATGGGCCATCCTGTTGCACGAGGGTTCCGCCAGTCAGCGCGGCGAAGTGGAGAAAAAGCCTAGCCCCGAAAAGGAAAAGCGCTTTGCCGGCGAGAAAATGGCCTTCTACCGGAAATGGCTCCCGCAGATCGCTGCTGATCCTGCTTATAACCGCCAGTTGAGCCTGGCGAGTACCGACTTTCTCATCGAAAGTGAGGCGGCCCTGACCTGGGATCCCGATTGGCGTCCGCGGCCGCGCATTCTGGTGCATCCGGCGGATCGCGAAGGCTGCGGCGAGTATCGCATCATCGCGCCGATGCGCGCGCTCAACCGGGCAGGGCGAACGCAGGGTTGGGAAACCATGCGTATCTTCGAGCCTGCCGAAATGGAGCGGATGCAGCCCGACAGTATTGTTTTGCAGCGACAGATGGAGTGGCCGCAGATCGAGGCGCTGGAGCGACACAAGGCCTTGAGCGGGGCCTTCCGCGTCTTCGAGATCGACGACCTGATCACCAATCTGCCGGTCAAAAGCCTGCATAAGGCGCACATTCACAAGGATATCGCCAAGCGTTTCCGTAAAGCGGCGGGGCTATGTAACCGGCTGGTGGTGGCAACGGAACCGCTCGCACAAGCCTACAAGGGCTTTAGCGATGAGGTCCGGGTACAATCCAATTGTATCGAGGATGCCGTTTGGGGTTCGCTACAGGCACAGCGCCGCGGCAATGATAAACCGCGCGTGGGCTGGGCTGGTGGGGTGGGGCACACTGGTGACCTCGAAATGGTGGCGGACGTGGTGCGTGACCTCGCCGAAGAGGTGGACTGGATCTTTTTTGGGCTCTGTCCGGACGCCCTCAGGCCTTATGTCCGGGAGTTTCATGCTGGGGTGCCTCTGCCGCAGTATCCGGCGAAGCTCGCCAGTCTGGGTCTGGATCTCGCCATCGCGCCGCTGGAAGACAATCCCTTCAACGAGGCAAAGAGCCATCTGCGGCTCCTGGAATATGGAATTCTCGGTTATCCGGTGGTCTGTTCCGATGTATATCCCTACCAGGGGGATTTTCCGGTAGTGCGGGTGAGTAACCGCTATCGCGATTGGATGAAGGCCATCCGCGAAGCGATCGCCGATCGGCAGGCGCTGGCGGAGATGGGCGACCGATTACGGAAACAGGTGCGCGCCCATTGGCTATTGGAGAATCGCCTCGATGACTGGCTTGCCGCGTGGTTGCCCTGATCTTGACCTACTCAGATCAGTCCGCTGTCTTCATAGAAGTTGTCGAGGGAGAGGGTAATCGATAGGCCGCCGCAGTGTAAGGAGACGACATCCTCGGGGTCCAGGATCTGCTCACGCCAGATCTCTCCGTCCCGGCTCAACAGGCGGGCATGGACTTTTTCGGAATCCACCAGCAGGTAATACCGCAGGCTGGGAATGTCCCGATAGGCCAGCCATTTTTCCCGTTCGTCGATGGCGGCGGTGGCGGGGGACAGGACTTCGGCGAGCAGACAGGGGGAGGTTTTGTACTGCGGATGATCATCTTCGGGATCACAGACCAGCATGGCATCGGGGTAGTAGTAAGCAGAACGGGTAGATACCCACAGCTTCATATCGGCCATGAAGGCGCGACAGGGCTGTCCGCGGGTAGCGGCGCGCAAATGAAAAGCGATATTGAGTGTGATGCGGTTATGCCGCTCGCTGGCGCCGGCCATGGCAAAGATCTCACCCGCCACGTATTCGCTTTTGTAGGGGGCCGCCGCCTCCGCGGCCAGATATTCCGCTTCTGGCAACCAGCGATGCTCCTCTTGCGCGCTCATGTTTTCCTCCCTTCCAGTCGGCTCGTTCAAGAAATCACTTTAACCGCCCCCGCCGCGCTGCTCAAGGTTGCCACCAACAGTATTCAAGTTTTTCTGCAGCGTGTCGTTAAGAGAGTTGTGAGGCGGATCTCACATTGGCATGGATGCCAAATTTTTCCCTAAGAAAGGAGTTTTCTCATGGCTATTGCAGGAATCATCAACACCAATGTTGGTGCGTTAAACACTCTCAACTCCCTGAATTCTACGCAGGGCAGTTTGAACACCTATCTGCAGCAGTTGTCCACGGGCAAGAGTATCAATGGCCCGCAGGACAACCCCGCTGGCTATGCCATTGCCCAGCGTTTTCAGACCCAGATCAACGGGCTGAATCAGGCAGTTTCCAATGGTAACCAGGGGGTCTCTCTGATCCAGACGGCTACTGGTGCCATCCAGAACCAGACCAGCCTGTTGCAGCAGATTCGGACCACGGCGGTGCAGGCGGCCAATGCCTCCAACACCACCTCGGACCGGCAGGCCCTGCAGGGCGTCGTGAGCCAGTTGCTGGCGCAGGTGCAGACCATCGCCACCCAGACCCAGTTCAACGGCCAGAACATCCTGGACGGCACCTTTGCCGGTGCTGCCTTCCAGGTGGGTGCCAACAGTAACCAGATCATCAATGTAGCGGTGGGTAATACCCAGACCAATGCGATGGGAAATTACGCCACGGCAGTGACGAGCCAGACTGGTGGTGCTTATTCGACCTCCAGCGGAGCTTTTATCAATGGTGGTTACGCAGCCGGTGGAGCATTCACGATCAGCTCTGGGGCTGCTGGAGCGGGTGGAGCAGGTAATTTTTCTTCCGGCGCGTCGCTTGGCGTTTCAGGCTCGGTGGGCTCTGCCGCTGTAACCGTATCCAGCGCTTCAGAATCTGCCTATAGCTTGGCTCAAAGTGTGAATGGGGTGTCTGCGCAAACCGGAGTTTCGGCACAGGCCTACACCAGTGTTGCGTTCAAAGTGCAGGCGACTGGTAGCATCAGCTTTTCTTTGAGCAATGGATCCAGCAGTTCGCCGACGAATTCGGTCAATATCGCGGCCACCATCAGTAGTGGTGCTGGCGGGAGTGTTGATCTGAGTTCCATGGTAACTGCCATCAACAATCAGGCAGCCATTACCGGTGTTTCTGCCAGCACGCAGACGGTGAACGGCACTCAGGAGTTGGTCTTGACTCAAAGCCAAGGTCATAACATTGTAATTCAGGCGGGAACCGGATCGGCTACCTCGGGCTTTTCCTCCGGATCGACAGCAGAATTGCAGGCAGTAAGTAATGAGACGGGATCCGCAGTAGCCGTCGGCGGTGTGCTAAGCTCTGGAACGGGCGGTATGCTCATCCAGGGTGCTGTGCAATTCCAGTCTGATTCCTCTTATGCCATTGGCAATGCCAGCGGTATTGGGTTCAGTTCTCAGGCGGCCACCCTCAGCGGCTCGGCCATTTCGAATATCAACGTCAGTACGGCGGCGGGTGCGCAGCAGGCCATTGGCATCATCGATCAGGCCATCAACTACCTGAACCAGCAGAATGGTGCTCTGGGTGCCATTCAGAACCGGGTGCAGGCATCGGTCAGCAATGACCAGACGACGGCGACCAACCTGCAGTCGGCGCAGTCTACGGTACAGGATGCGAACATTGCTCAGGCAACGTCGCAGTTGACCAAATACCAGATCCTGCAGCAGGCCGGTATCTCGACCCTGGCGCAGGAAAACTCCTTGCAGCAGAGCTACCTCAAGCTCTTGCCGTAAGGTCTGGCAGTCTCGCCTCCCGGGGACGCCCGGGAGGTTTTACTGGCTGCTAACGCAGTTGGCAATGAGGTGTAAGCCATGGACAGTCCAACCCTAAACGTCCAGATCAGTAGTACGCAGATGAGTAGTATTGCCAAAGATAGCGGAGCGATCCCGGCTTCCAATGTTGGTGTGGTTCCTTCTTCTGCGGCAAATGCCGCTGCCTCTCCGCGGCAGGGCCAGCCCTCTTCTCAGGGGTCGGTAGATCAGCTACAGCAGTCGATACAAAAATTGCAGGACAAAGTGGCGAAGTCGCAGCCATCATTTTCATTGGAAGCAGGACTGGATCCGAATGGTAATCATCCCAATCAGGTCCTGATCAAATTATCGGACACCGTAACCAAACAAGTATTTTTTTCGTATTACGTTCCCGCCGATCAGGTGACAAAGGCGGCAGATTCTGAAAACCCCGTGGGTTTGCTATTGCAGAGCAAGGCGTAGGAGAAGGCAATGTCGACATCCCTTTCTGGTCTGGTGAGTGGCATCGATGTACAGAGTCTGATCACCAATCTCAGCGCGGCGTATCAGGCACCGATTACCCTGCTGCAGAATCAGGAACAGACTCAGCAGACCACCTTGAGCGCGTGGGGTACCCTGCAGAGCAGCCTCTCCAGTCTGCAGTCGGCCCTGGGGGCGTTGCAGAACATCGGCAGTACCAATAATCGCAGTGCCACCGTCGCGAATACCTCTTTGGCGTCAGCTACTGCCAGCGCCAACGCGCAGCAGGGAAGCTACAACCTCAGTAATATCGTTCTCGCCCAGGCGCAGAGCGTGTACTCCAATAATTTCGCGAGTACCAGTAGCGGGGTGGGTACCGGTACCCTGCAAATTCAGGTGGGCAGCGGTGCGGTCCAAAGTATTGCCATCAACAGCAATAACGATACCTTGGATGGCATTGCGCAGGCGATCAACAGCGCCAACGCGGGCGTCAATGCCGGCGTGATTTATGACGGTACCGGTTATCGGTTGACACTGACGGGGGCCAATACGGGAGCGAACCAGTCTTTTACCGTATCCGTAAGTGGGGCGACAGGATCCCTCGCGAGCCTGAGCTACAGTAGCGGCACATCTGGCGGAATGACCCTGAGTCAGGCGGCGCAAAATGCTGGTGTCAGCATCAATGGTCTGCCAGTGACCAGCAGTAGTAATACCATTTCCGGTGCAATCCCCGGGGTAAGTCTCAATCTGCTACAGGCCAGCAGTGGTAGCACGACCCTGCAGGTGAGTGCCAGTAACACCGGCTTCGTAACCACGGTGCAGAGCTTCGTGAGTGCCTTCAATAAGACCATGGGCACCATCAATCAACTCACGGCCTACAATGCCCAGGCTGGTTCTGGGGGACCCCTGTTGGGGAATGCTGCGGTCAATGGTCTGCGCACCCAACTCCTCAATCTGATCAGCAATCCGGCAGTCGGCCTGAGTTCTGGTGCCAGTTACAATTCTCTGGGTTCGGTGGGCCTCGGTTTGAGCAGCAGTGGCACCATCAATCTCAATACCGGCACCTTGCAGACGGCGCTGACTGCGGATTACCAGGATGTAGTGGGACTCTTTGGTCAGACCGGACAGACCAGCAACAGCAGCGTGCAGTATGTAGGCGCCAGTGGTTCTACGGTGGCGGGCACCTACGCAATCAACGTCTCCCAGGCTGCCAGTCAGGCGCAGATTCTCTCCAGCTCCGCGTTTCCCAGCGGCGGCCTGGCGCAAAGTGAGAGCCTGACGTTTGGCTCAGGCTCACAGTCTGTCGTGGTTTCCCTGAGTTCTGGCAGTAGCCTCAGTGCCGTGGTCAATACCATCAATGCGACCCTGCAGCAAAGCGGTATGACGGGAATCACGGCCAGCAATGACAACGGTACTCTGGAGCTGCAGTCAGCCGGCTATGGGTCGGGGCAGAGTTTTACGGTGGTCTCCAACGTGGCATCCGGGGGTACCGGGATTGGTACCAGTACGTTGGCGGCCTCGGGTACGAATGTGGCAGGGACCATCAACGGGCAGGCGGCGAGTGGCAGTGGACAGAACCTGACGGTGACCGGGCCGGGCAATGCCCTGGGCCTGCAAATTCGGGTCTTGGGGAGTAATACCGGTAATTTGGGTACGGTCTCTTTGAGCCAAGGGCTCTATCAGCAGATGAACAGTTTGCTGAGCCAGGCATTGAGCTCGCAGAACGGTTTCATTACTGCGGCGCAAAACGGCATCAACTCGACCATCAGCGGTCTGAACGCCCAGATTGCGACCCTGCAGCAATCGGCAAGCAATCAAACTGCGCTACTCACCCAGCAGTTTGCTGCCATGCAGTCGCAACTATCTACGCTGCAGTCCACCAGTCAGTATCTCAATGCCTTCTACAACAGCGGTTCTTCCAGTTCTTCCAGCAGTAGCAGTTCTTCTTCCTGAACATCGAGGGGTTAGGGTATGGCAGCGGTAATAAACGCAGTACAGGCCTACCGGCAAGTAGGTCAGCAGGGGATCTCCTCCGACCGTCTGGTCCTGATGGGGTTGGAAGGGATTCTCGAATATCTGCGGCGCGCCGATCTGGCGATTCGGGAAAAGCGAATCGCAGAAAAAGCGGAGGCTATGGACAAGGCGTACCAGTTGACGGCACATCTGCTGGCTAGTGTCGATCACGAACGAGGTGGGGAAATTGCCACTAATCTGGAAAGCCTGTATCGATACGTCCTGGAAAAACTGGCCCTGGCGAACATCTTTGACGACCTCGACGCCTTGGCCAGTTGCCGTCCCGTACTCGAAGATCTGCGTGACGGCTGGCGAGGTTTGCTCGAACGCAGCTGAGGCTCTATCCTCTCTCGAAAATGGAGAGAGAACGTGGATGGACCTGGGGTAGCTATAACCGCCAAATTGCCAGTTACGATTCGTTCGTGGTCGGGCCAAGAAGAAGAATTTGCAGAGTTCATGGGCGATAATCGTGTCTTGTTGCGGGCCCTTCTGATTTGGGAGGAAGAATGTAGCAACGCCGAAGAAGACGATCGCTCGGCCCTGACGCACCTGCAAATCAAGACCGACCTGTTACTCACCCTGCTCAGCGCTGGAATCCGCGCGCAGGAACCGCTACCGGCCCAGTATCCCTGTGAACTACGCGGCGATTCGCTGCAAATCGCCATGGACGATGACGGGAAACCGTTCGATTCCCCGGCGCAAGTGGAAATTTTTTTACATCCACGCCTGGCCATGCCCCTACGCCTGCCTGGCGCGGGCTTCGAAAAAATGGTCACGGATTCTGTGCCGCCGCTCTGGCGTTTCCCGTTTCGCCTGAGTCCTAGCGTGCAAGAAATGCTGGATCGACTAATCTTTCGACATCATCGGCGGGAAGTTGCAAGATTGCGGGAAAGCAGAATGGATCGCAAAACGAGAAAGGAATAATGGAAAGCCTTGTCGAAACCACTGTGCCGCAGAATCCCGCAGATCGCCGTGCTTTGTCGCGCGAAAGCTGTGGTCTGGTCGGGCGTAGCGAGGCCTTGTGCTATGTGACTAGACTCCTGGGGAAGGTTGCCGCAACGGACAGCACCGTGTTGGTCCTGGGCGAGTCGGGAACGGGCAAGGAGGTGGTTGCCCGATGCTTGCACCAGCACTCCGCCCGCGCCGCTGGCCCCTTTGTGGCGATCAACTGTGGTGCGATTCCCCCCGAGTTGATGGAAAGTGAGCTCTTCGGCCACGAAAAGGGGGCGTTTACCGGTGCCCTGCTGACCCGTAAGGGGCGTTTTGAACTGGCGGAGGGCGGCACGCTCTTTCTCGATGAAGTTGCGGAAATGACCCCGCCAATGCAGGTGAAATTGCTGCGCGTGCTGCAAGAGCATCAATATGAGCGGGTGGGTGGCAGCAAGCCGCGGGATGCCGATGTGCGCATCATTGCTGCGACGCACCGCGATCTGGAGGCACGCATTCGCGACGGCCTGTTTCGGGAGGATCTCTATTACCGCCTGAATGTTTTTCCCGTGGAATTGCCACCCCTGCGCCAGCGTGGCGACGATCTTTTTCTGCTGCTCGAGCATTTTTTGGCACAGCGGCAGGAAGATGGTTTTGCGCCTTTTTCTGTGTCTGCCGAGGTGAAGCAGGTTTTGCTCGAGTATTGTTGGCCCGGTAATGTGCGCGAGCTGCGCAATCTGGTGGAACGACTCAGCATCCTTCACGCTGGGGAAGAGGTACAGCTCTCGGATTTGCCTGGGTCCATTTGGCAAAATGGGAAGAATGCTGACGCGGAAAGCGTCGCTTTGCGGATGGTTTGGGCGGAGGAGCCAGAAGAGTCTCTAGCGGTCGCGGAACTTGCCAAGGAAGCGCATCGTCTGCCGGATGAGCCTTTTGATCTCAAGAATTATCTGGAAGAGATCGAACGGAACCTGATCCAGCAGGCCCTGGATCTCTGTGATCAGGTGGTGGCGCGGGCGGCCGAACGGTTGGGGTTGCGGCGTACGACTTTGGTGGAGAAGCTGCGTAAATATGCCATACAGCCCGGCAGGGAGTGACGCCTTGGTGCCGGGCAATCCAGATCCGCAAGACGCTGCCCGCCTGCTCGAGGCCTTTGAACTCTTCAACAACGCTTCGCGTGAGTTGAGCGATGCTTATGGCACTTTGCAGGCGGAGGTACATCGGCTCAACAGCGAGCTGGCCGCCGCCAATCAGCGTCTGCGTGAAGAGCTACAAGCCAAAGAGACCTTGGGGCAGCGTCTGGCGATGCTGCTGGAAATGCTGCCTGGGGCGGTATTACTGCTCGATCCTCACGGGCAGATTCTGCAGATGAATCCAGCCGCAGAACGATTGCTGGAGACTCGGGAGCTCGGCTGGATCTGGCCGGAATTGCCCGGGTTGGCAATTCAGGAGGGGGGCGCGGAGTGTCTGTTGGCGATTGGGTCTGAACGCCGGCGCCTAGCCATTGCCGTCACACCGCTACCCGGCGAAGGTGGGAAAATTCTGCTCTTGCAGGATGTGACCGCAGCCCGTGCCCGCGAAGCCGCCAGTCAGCGACGCGAGCGTCTGGCAGCCTTGGGGGAGACTATGGCGGGCCTTGCGCACCAACTGCGTACGCCGCTGGCGACGGCGCTGCTCGCGGTCGGCCAGTTGCGGCCGGAGCGGGATGCCGAACATTTTGCGCGCCAGCAGCAACGGGCGTTGGATCGATTGCGGCATCTACAGGGGGTCATCGACGCCATGCTGCAGTTTTTGCGTGGCAGCTTGCCGGCTGAGGACAGTAGCGTGCGCATGGTAGATCTCGGCGCAGGGTTGGAACGGGTATTCGCGCCTTTGTATCGTCAAAAAAATGTCGATCTCGACTTGCGGCTTGGAGAGGATGACTGGATTTTGACAGGCAGCGTGGACGTCTGGGTCAGCGTCATCGGCAATCTCCTGCAGAATGCCCTGCATTTTGCGCCCACTTCGACTACCGTACATGCCCTGGGTATGCGCAGCGGCAATTTTTGGATGCTGCGGGTAATGGACTCTGGCCCAGGGGTAGCCGAGGCGGAACGCGAGCGGATCTTTCAACCCTTTATGAGTGGCCGCCGAGAAGGAACCGGACTGGGTCTCAGTATTGCGCGTAATTTCGTCACGGGTATGGGGGGGGATATCCATGTCGAGGACAATCGGCCCGGTGCCTGCTTCGTACTGCGTGTGCCTTTCGCTGCGCTCCCCGATCCGTTGGCCAGTCGTTCGGGGTCCAAATGAACACAAAACACATGGCATTCCGCATTCTATTGGTCGAGGATGACCCGGATTTTGCTGAGGTACTACAAGAGGCCTTGAGCGATCTCGGGTATCTCCTTTGTCATGCCAGCGATGGCGAGGCGGCCCTGGCGCAGTTGGCAAATTTCCCCGCCGATCTCATTCTCAGTGATGTGCAGATGCCGCGGCTGGATGGCTATGGTCTCCTAGCGGCCCTGCGCGAGCGCCGCCAAGCTCCGCCCGTGCTGATGATGACCGCCTGGGGAACGATCGAAGAGGCGGTGCGCGCTCTGCAGGGCGGGGCGGTGGACTATCTGGTAAAGCCCTTCGAGATGGAAAGCCTGCAGGCAAAGCTGGAAAAGCATCTCCTGCCCCGCGCCGGCGACGATAAGCAGTTGATTGCCGAGGCACCCAGCATGCGGCGCTGCTTAGAGCGCGCAGAGAAAGTCGCGCAGAGTGACGCAACCGTTTTGCTTAGTGGTGAGAGCGGCGTGGGGAAAGAGGTGCTGGCGCGCTATCTCCATCAGCACAGTGCCCGTGCCAAAGGTCCCTTCGTTGCCGTGAATTGTGCCGCAATCCCTGAGACCTTGCTGGAGGCGACACTCTTTGGCCACGAGAAAGGTGCCTTCACCGGGGCCACGCAGGCGAGTGCGGGAAAATTCGAGCAGGCGCAGAATGGCACTCTGTTGCTCGACGAGGTGACGGAAATGCCCCTTGCCCTGCAGGCCAAGCTGCTGCGCGTATTGCAGGAGCGGGAGCTGGAACGGGTCGGTGGGCAGCGCACGATTTCTCTGGATATCCGTGTCATTGCGACCAGCAATCGTGATCTCGGGGAGGCAGTCAAAGGCGGACAGTTCCGTGCCGACCTCTATTATCGATTGCAGGTAGTTCCATTACAGATCCCGGCCCTGCGCGAGCGCCGCGAGGACATCCTCCCGCTCGCCCGGTATCTCCTGGGTCAGGCGGCAGTGACTCTCGGTCTGCGCCCGCGGGTGCTGTCGCCGGCTGCGGAACAGGCGCTGCTTGCGCACGACTGGCCGGGCAATGTGCGCGAGCTGCAAAATGCCCTGCAACGCGCCTTGATCCTAGCAGAGGGTGACGAAATTCAGACGCGGGACCTGGATCTGCCGGGTGAAATGGCAGAAAGCGGGGTGGCCATCAAGGAGCAGTCATCTGTTGCAGAATTGGCATTGGGGGAGCAAAAGGGGCACTATGAGCGGGAGTTGATTGCCGATGCCCTCGCAAAAAGCGGCGGTTCGCGTGGCGAAGCGGCGCGTCTGTTGGGAATCAGTGCGCGTACCCTGCGCCACAAACTGCAGCGCTTGCGGGAGGCGGGTTTCGACCTTGGATAGTTTGGCCTGGATATTGCTAGCTTTTGGGAAAGCATTCCCAGGAAGGATATGGTCATGAGCAGTGTAGATTCGCTGGATGGTTTGCTGAGCCAACTGCGTGCCCTGAGCGAGCAGGCGCAGGGCCTGAAGAACAACACTACGAACAGTGGTGGGGTGGGAGAATTTGCCGATACGCTCAAACAGATGGTGAATGGCGTAAATGCCCAACAGGAATCCGCCAACACCTTGCAAAACCAGTTTGCCACTGGCGATCCGCAGGTAAGCCTGAGTCAGGTGATGGTTGCCTCGCAGAAGGCCGATCTCTCCTTTCAGACCATGCTCCAGGTACGCAACAAGCTCGTTTCTGCCTACCAGGACATCATGAATATTTCTGCCTGAGCGCGCAGGGTTGATGCTCCATGGCCGAACAAGCCCTGAATCCGTCTGCCGCGCGTTTTGATCCGCGCCAGTGGCAACAACGCTGGCAGGAGATGCCAGCCAATCGTCGTTTTGCCTTTCTGGTGGTGCTTGCCGCTGTTGTCGCCGTGCTCCTCGTCGCGGCGCTGTGGCATGGCTCTGGCAGCTACCAGGTCCTATATGCCGGACTTTCCGATCGCGACGGCGGGCAGGTCATTGCGCAACTGCAGAAGCTGAATATTCCCTTTCGTATTACCGATGGGGGCACGGTCATTACCGTTCCCAGTAATGTGGTGTATAGCACACGGATGAAGCTGGCGGCGGAAGGATTGCCGCACGGTGATGCGGTGGGTTTCGAACTGCTTGATCACGAGCCCATGGGCACCAGTGACTTCGTCGAACATGTCAACTATCAGCGAGCCCTGGAAGGCTCGCTCGAACGCACCATCTCGTCGCTGGCCGAGGTTGACCATGCGCGAGTGCAACTGGCCATCCCCAAGCCATCGGTCTTTCTGGATCAGGAGCAGAAGCCGACCGCTTCGGTCATGTTGACGATGTACCCTGGACGGCAACTTTCTGCCGGTCAGGTGGCGGGGATCGTCCACCTCGTTGCGGCCAGTGTGCCGGGTCTCGAAGACAAAAATGTCACGGTAGTCGATCAACACGGCAACCTCTTGAGTAGCAACGCTAACCAGTCCTTGGGCCTGCAGCCGGCGCAGTTCGCCTACCAGCAGGCGGTCGACACGCAATATCAAAAGCGCATCGAGGCCATCATTTCTCCAATTGTCGGAAACAGCGGGATACATGTTGCGGTATCGGCGGACATCGACTTCGCCAAAAGCGAGAGCAGCTCGGTCACCTACGGCAAGAACCAGGTGCTCAGCCAGCAGAGCCATAGCAGTAGCAGTAGCGGTGGTGAAGGGCCATACGGCGTGCCGGGGGCACTCTCCAATCAACCACCAGGGGTGGCGATAGCGCCCCTCACCGCGCCGGTGGTCTCTACACTCTCCCCAGCGGGACTGATCGCGCTGGCCCCCACCCTGAAGAGCCTGGCTCCCACCCAGAGCAGCAACGACACGACCACCAATTACGATGTCGATAAAACCATCGTCCACACCGTCAGTCCCGTTGGCAGCGTCAAGCGGGTTTCCGTCGCCGTATTGATCGATGAAAAGCCGCTGCCGGGCGGGGATGGAAAGCAGTTTTCCGCTCTCGCGCCGGCGCAGATCCAGCAGATCCAGCAGTTGGTGGAGGAAGCCATCGGCTACGATGCCAAGCGTGGTGACTCCGTAAAAGTCGTGCAGATGCCTTTTGCCGGCAGTCAGATGAACGCCGCTTTGCCGTGGTGGCAGCAATCCTGGTTCCTCAGCCTGGCCCACGGTGCCTTACGTTATCTGGCCATACTACTCCTCGCTTTCCTGCTCTTCCTGGGTCTCATCAAGCCGGTCTTGCGCCTACTGCGGGAGCGCCAGGAACGGGCGCAAGCTGCCGCGCTGGTGTCAGAGCGCGGAGAGCAGACGCCCGGACAGCAGGGAGCCACACCGGGAACCCAAACAGGACCTGTTTGGGCCGGGGTAGAAGGAGAGGTCGAACTTCCAGCAGATCCCCTGAAGGCAGATCTATACGTGGCGCGGCAACTGGTGATGCAGGATCCCGCCCGCGCCGCCCAGGTGGTCAAGGAATGGTTGAACGGTGAGCAGCGAAGCTGATCTGAATGGCATCGAGCGCAGCGCCATTCTTCTGCTCAGTCTGGGTGAGGATGAAGCTGCCGAAGTGATGCGCCACCTCGGTCCGCGCGAGGTGCAGAAGCTTGGTGCGATGATGGCAAAGATGGCGCAGGTCAGTACCGATCAGGCACGCACGGTACTCTCGGATTTTCGCGCCCGCCTGGAGCATCAGACATCATTGGGGGTCGGCAGCGATCAATACATTCGTGGCATGCTCACCAAGGCTTTGGGTGACAAGGCGGGTTCGATCATCGACCGCATCCTGCATGGTGGCGAGGCCAATGGTCTGGAAAATCTGAAGTGGATGGATGCTCGTTCGGTCGCCGATCTGATCAAGCTGGAGCACCCGCAGGTGCTCGCTATGATCCTTGCCTATATGGAGCCCGAGCAGGCGAGTGAGGTGATTCATTTCCTGCCCGAGCGCACGGTTGGCGAGGCGATGATGCGTCTTGCCAGCCTGGAGACCGTGCAGCCGGGGGCCATTCGCGAGCTCAATGAGATCCTGGAGGAGCAGATTTCCGGCGACTCCCAATCTCTGCAGGTCGCGACCCTGGGTGGACCCAAGGCGGCGGCCGAGATTCTCAACCGGCTGGAAACCAGTCGCTCCGGCAGCATTTTGGACCAGATTCGCGAATCGGAACCGGAATTGGCGGAAAAGGTACAGGAAAAGATGTTTGTCTTTGACGACCTTGCCAAGCTGGACGATCGCAGCTTGCAGGTCCTCTTGCGCGAAGTGCCATCTGATGGTCTCGTCGTTGCCCTGAAGGGGGCTCCGGGTCCCCTGCGCGAGAGCTTTTTTGCCAATATGTCCAAACGTGCCGCGGAAATGTTACGGGACGACCTGGAAGCCAAGGGGCCCGTGCGCCTGAGCGAGGTGGAAGCTGCGCAAAAGACCATTTTGCAGGTGGCGCAGCGCCTCGATGCTGCGGGCCAGATCAACCTAAGTGGCGGTGGCGAGGAGATGCTGTAAATGGCCGCCTCCGACCCTGACGTCATCCAGCGTGAGACTATTGCGAATTTGCGTGCCTGGCGTATGCCGCAAATGTCCGGTATCGCCACCGCGACGAGCGCGCAGGAGGTAGAGGAAAACCCTCCGGCCGAGGAGGCAGGCGAGGAAGTCGAGCCGCAGGACTTGCGTCTGCCGACGGCAGAAGCACTGCAACAGCTGGTTGCACAGGCGGAAGAAGAGGGGCGACAACGTGGGCGTGAGGAGGGTTACGCCGCCGGGCGTGAGGAGGGCTTGCAAGCGGCTAGAAAAGATATCGAAACTTTTCGACAACTTGTAGAGCAACTGGCCGTGCCTGTTGAGCAACTCAGCGACGGCGTGGAACAGGCCTTGCTTGCCTTGGCCCTGGAACTGGCAAGGCAGGTCATCCGCCAAGAGCTGCAGACGCATCCCGAGCAGATTCTGCCGCTGCTGCGGGAGGCGCTGGCCAGTGTGCCTATCGTCGGTGGGGCAGCGGTCTTGCGCTTGCATCCACAGGATTGTGCGCTCGTCGAAGAACAGCTCCCCGAGCTGGCCGATGCGGGTGTTACTCTGGTAGCGGACGAAGCACTGGAGCGGGGTTCGCTGGTCGTACAGGCGGGCCTTGACATGGATTCCCTGCGTCCCGACCGCCGCTGGCGGGAGCGTTCCGAGGCGTCTGCGACGGAGCTCGACCTGCGCCTCGCGACGCGTTGGCGGCAGGTGTTGGACACCCTGTTTGCCGGGATCGAGGCCTGAGGGTGGAAGCACTGACCCAAGAGCGCTGGGAGTCCCATCTTCTGCAGTTGCGCAAACGCCTACCTGAGACCTTACCACCCTTGTTGCCTGGTGGTCGCTTGCTGCGGATTGTCGGTCTGGTCCTGGAGGCCGAAGGGCTGAGCGTCGGCATTGGTACACGTTGTCAGGTGCGGGCAGCCAATGGCCGCGCGGTAGACGCGGAAGTGGTAGGTTTTCAGGATGGGCGTTTGCAGCTGATGGCTGCCGGTGATCTGCACGGCGTCGCTCCTGGCGCGCGCGTCCAGCCCCTGGCGGGGGAGGCGCAAGGGGTTGTCAGTCCGACCATGCTCGGGCGGATCGTCGATGGCCAGGGTGTGCCGCTCGACGGCAAGGGGCCACTGGCCGATGCGGAGCCGGTCTCCCTCACCGGAAAAGCCATCAATCCGTTGAATCGGGCGCCGATCCGACGGCCCCTGGACGTAGGCGTGCGCGCGATCAACGCCCTTTTTACCGTTGGTCGTGGCGCGCGCATGGGGCTTTTTGCCGGGAGCGGGGTAGGCAAAAGTGTGCTGCTCGGAATGATGGCACGCAATACCGAGGCCGATATCATCGTCGTCGGTCTGATTGGTGAGCGCGGGCGCGAGGTGAAGGAGTTCATCGACGAGATTCTTGGGGAGGAAGGCCGGCGGCGAGCCGTAGTGGTCGCCGCTCCTGCAGACGCCCCGGCCCTGACGCGCATCCGGGGTGCGCATCTCAGCACTGCCATTGCCGAGTATTATCGTGAGCGTGGACAGCATGTGCTGCTCCTGATGGACTCGCTGACGCGCTATGCCATGGCCCAGCGCGAGATTGCGCTGGCGGTTGGTGAGCCGCCGGCGGTGCGCGGTTATCCGCCTTCGGTATTCGCCCGCTTGCCTGCCCTGGTAGAACGGGCAGGAAACGGTGATGTCGGGGGAGGGAGCATCACCGCCTTCTATACGGTGCTGATGGAGGGGGATGACCAGCAAGACCCCATCGCCGACAATGCCCGTGCAGTTCTCGATGGGCATATCGTCTTGTCCCGCGCATTGGCGGAACAGGGACACTATCCCGCGATCGATCTGGAAGCATCCATCAGCCGCGTCATGCCCAACATCAGCCCACCGCGTCAGGTACAGGCGATGCAGCGTTTGAAACGCCTCTATGGTCGCTATCGCGAGCAACGTGATCTCATTGCCGTCGGTGCCTATGCCCCGGGAATGGACCCGGTGCTGGATCAAGCCGTGCAGTTGTATCCGCAGATCGAAAAATTTCTCTGTCAGAATCAGTTCGAGTCGGTCTCCTTGGCGCAGGCTCAGCAGGAATTGACGTCGCTCCTCCACGAGGGTCCGCTGGCGATGGGGCCTGAGGCATGAGCCGCGAGCAAACCATCCGCTACCTGCAGGATATGGCCGGTATGCGTGAGCAGGACCTGCGCCGTTCCCTGCTCGCGCAACGCCAGATGCTCAACCAGTTGCGGGAAAAGTATGCCTTACTGCAGGGATATCTGGACCAGTACCGGCAAGAGTCTGCCGCACGGGAAAGCGCGGGGATTGCCGGAGGCGATATTCTGCGTTGGCGCGGCTTCCTGCAACAATTGAACATGGTGCTGCAGCAGCAGGGGCAATTGATCCGGGAGCAAGAGCAGCGCCTGCAGCATTTACAGCGGCAATGGCAGCAGGCCAAGGCCAGGGAACAGGGTTTTTCTCACCTTTTGCAACGTCTGGACCACGACCGGCAATTGGCAGAGTTAAAAAGGGCACAGAAGGAGATGGATGACTGGGCGTTGCGCGCAGTACAGATGCGTGTGGGGTTTTGATTGGATCGTTTTTTGCTTGAGATCTGGCATTGATAGCGGAGATTGGCGTATGAGTATGCTACCTGTAGGGGGGCTGGCAGCCCCAGAGCAGGCCGTGGCGGTCAGTGCCAAGGCGGAAACGAACCCGGGAGATAGCGCTTCTGGCTTTGCCCAGGTCTTGTCACAGCAGTCTGAGAAAGGTGCTGTTGCTGCTCAGGGTGAAGGTAAGGTGCAGGATGCGCCTGGAGTCGTACGGAGCTCTACCGAAGGCCAGTTGCTCAGGAAAGGGGAGGCCGGACCCATGCAGCAAACAGGAACCTCCGCGCAGGCCGCTGTTTCCAGTCAGAAGACCAGGATAGAACCGCACGGGAAGGATCAGCGCGCGTTTGCCGGGTCCACGCGCGAGTTGGTTGAAGGGCCGGTTATGCACGGTCTGCCAGCGAACCCGTCCGGGTTGCAGCTTGTAGGCCGCAGCGCAGAGGGATCTTCGGCAACGAAGACTCCGGCCGTGAAAATGTCGCCGGTGAACCCTGCCTTGCTGCTGTCGGATGACGAAGCAAAAAAGGACGTGAAGAATGGCAAAGTTTCCAAGAATGCAGCCAACGGCGACACGCCTCTGCCGATTTTGCTCGCGCCGGTAAATCTCTCGATAGTGACTCCAGAGGGCGGAAAGGCCAACGCCGAGGTCAAGAGCATGCAGAGCGGTCGATTGCCCCATGACCTACTGAGCAACGGCATCCTGCGTTCCCATCAGACCTCCTCGGGATCGACTCCGAGCGATATTGCCACTGCCAGCGAGCTATTTCGACCGGCGCTGGCGACGGATTCCTTGACGGGCACAACGACGGGTATAGCGGAAGTGGCAAAGTCGAAAGTAGATCTGACGAGTAGCGCCCCGTCTGGCAGCAACTCCCTTTTTGGCATCCTGCAGATGCCCCAGCTCGCAGGAAGCGCAGTGGCTCCGGCGCAGGTGCAGCTTTCGCCATCGCTGCAGGAGCAGCCTGCCTGGGGGCAGGCGCTTGCCCAGGGGGTACAATGGATGGCCCAGGGCGGCGTGCAGCAGGCCGTCATTCACCTTCATCCAGAACACCTCGGCCCCCTGGTGGTACAGTTGGAACTGGGGCAGAACGGACAGGCCTCGGCGGTATTTTTATCGGCTCATGCCGACGTTCGGGCGGCGATCTCGGCAGCGGTACCGCAACTGCAACAAAATTTTGCCGCCATGGGCCTGAATCTCGGTCAGGCAAGTGTGGGTTCCGGTTGGTCAGGTAGCGCGGGCGAGCGGCGCAATGAGCGCGCAGCCAGCGATGCCGATGACGGCTCGGCGGGTGCCGTCGCGCCTGTGCTGTCCGCGCCGCGGACGCTGATGACGCATCAGGGCTTGTTGAGCACTTTCGTGTAGGCGCTCGCGTATGAGTCAGCAAATCTTGAGTCAGGACGAGGTGGACGCGCTCTTCCAGGGTATGAATGAGGGCGAGGTCGACCTGTCCCCGGAGGATGTGCCAGAGGAAGGCGGAATACGTCCCTACGATCTGGCCAACCAGGATCGCATCGTACGGGGGCGCATGCCCACCCTGGAGGTGATGAACGAGCGTTTTGCCCGACTGTGGCGGGTCAGTTTATTTAATTTCCTGCGTCGCAGTGCCGAGATTTCCATCGGTACAGTGAAGCTGGTGAAATACAGTGAGTTCATTCGCAGTCTGGTGGTGCCCAGCAATATCAATATCGTTTCCTTGAAGCCCTTGCGCGGCAGTTGTCTTTTTGTCTTTGATCCACGCCTGATATTTTCTGTCATCGACAATTATTTTGGTGGGGACGGACGTTTTCACGCGCGTATCGAGGGGAGGGACTTTACTCCATTGGAGTCCAGAATCATCAACAAACTGCTGGGGATGGCGCTGCAAGACTTCAAGACGGCATGGAAACCGGTCATCGATCTGGGGCCGGAGCTGCAGCGGTCTGAAGTGAATCCGCAATTTGTTAATATTGCCACTCCGACGGAGGTGGTGATTACCACGGAGTTTCATGTGGAGCTCGAATCTGGTTCCGGATCTCTGCAAGTATGTTTGCCCTACGGGATGGTAGAGCCGGTGCGTGACCAGCTAACCGCAGGTACCATGGCGGACCGCTCGGAGGTCGATAAACGCTGGATTCAATCGCTCAACAGCGAATTGCAGGAAGCCGAGCTAACTTTGCAGGTTGAGTTCATCCGCAAAAACTTGACGTTGGGACAGATCCTGCAATTGCGTGACGGTGACGTGATTCCGATTGATATGCCCGAACAGCTAGTGGCCCGGGTGGAAGGTATTCCCGTGTTTTCCGGTCGTTACGGTGTGCATGGTGAAAAGTATGGCATTCAGTTCGATCATGGCCTGACACCGGAAACAGCAGAAGGCTTGAGCGCCATGGCGGCGTGGGAGAAATAAAGATGGCGGAAAACGAGAAGGATAGCTCGGGTCAGAGTGCTGCTGACGACATCATGGCAGATTGGTCGGCGGCCCTGGCAGAGCAAGATGGGGCGGCGCCTACGTCGGGCGAAGCGGCGGCTGACCAGGGGGCAGATACTGGCAAAAAAACGGCTACAGATCCCGCTGTAGCATCACCGGTCTCCATGCCTTCTTTGCAGGATGCAGGTACTGCGGAAAAAGTCGCTAACCTCGATATGATTCTCGACATTCCCGTCACGCTTTCCGTCGAACTCGGGCAAACCAAGATTCAGATCCGCAATCTCCTGCAGTTGGCGCAGGGATCGGTGGTAGAGTTGGAACGCCTTGCCGGGGAGCCCATGGATGTCCTGGTGAACGGCTATCTGATTGCCCAGGGCGAGGTGGTCTTGGTCAATGATAAGTTTGGCATCCGGCTGACCGATATCATCAGTCCCGCCGAGCGCGCGAAGAAGCTCCGTTGAAGCAGTCGCGCCCTGTCAAGGATTCGTCGTTGCAACTGTCAAGACTCCGTCATCTGCTTCTTCTTCTGCTGCTCACCCCGCTCCCTGCGTTTGCTGCGCAGACGGGTCCAGCAGTCTTTTCACCTTGGGCAATCCTGCGCCTGATCGCCGCCCTACTCCTCGTATTACTGATATTTTTCGCCTTGATCTGGCTCTTTCGTCGTCTGCAACCTGGCGCTGCCGGTGTCTCGGGTAGCCCTATGCGGATCTTGGCATCGTTCCCCCTCGGCACGCGGGAACGCCTCTTGCTTGTGGAGGTCGGCAAGCAGCAGTTACTGCTGGGAGCGACGCCGGCCGGGATCACCCTCCTGCATACCCTCCCAGAAGCGCTGCCCGTGGATTCCGGCAGTCCGGCCTTTTCCGGCTGGCTGCGGCAAGCAATGGAGAGGCGTAAGCAAGAGCAATGGCAAAATCAGCAAGCAAGATCCGCAGGGGAAAAGCGGTCCTCCTCAGCAGCGGGCTCCTCTTCGGAGGGCTCTTCCTCCTAAGCAGCCCTGTCCTGGCAGCGGGACTGCCTGGGGTGACGGCGACGCCCACCGCCGGCGGGGGTACCGACTACAGTCTGAGCATCCAGACGCTGCTTTTCATGTCGGTGCTGGTGTTCTTGCCCGCGATGCTGCTCATGATGACGGCCTTTACCCGCATCATCATCGTACTTTCACTGCTCAAACAGGCCCTGGGCTCCACCCAGATGCCACCTTCCCAGGTGATGGTGGGGCTGGCGCTGTTCCTGACCTTTTTTGTGATGGCGCCGGTGTTTCAAAAGCTGAATACCGAGGCCTTGCAGCCGCTGGCCAATAATCAGATCAGTCTGGATCAAGCGATGGACCGTTCCGAAGGCCCGCTGCGCACTTTCATGCTGGCACAAACGCGGCCGGATGATTTGGCATTGTTTGTCAAATTGTCCGGTCATAAGCAATTGCGCGCGCCGGACGATACGCCTATGGATCTGCTGATTCCGGCATTCATTACCTCGGAACTCAAAACAGGCTTTCAGATCGGGTTCCTAATTTTTATCCCTTTCGTCATCATTGATCTGGTGGTGGCAGCAGTATTGATGTCTTTGGGAATGATGATGTTATCGCCGGTGACCGTGTCATTTCCCTTCAAATTGATGCTGTTTGTTCTGGTCAATGGCTGGGATCTGGTCATTGGTTCCTTGGTACAAAGTTTCGTGCACTAGGAAGGAGGCGAAAATGAGTCCAGGTAGTGTCATTACCGTGGCTGAGCATGCGATCTGGACTGCACTCTGGCTGTCTCTCCCCCTTCTTGGCGTCGCCCTGGTGGTCGGGGTATTGGTGAGCATTTTTCAGGCAGCAACACAAATCAATGAAATGACTCTGAGCTTTGTCCCCAAGGTCCTTGTGCTTGCCCTCGTGGGGGTGATCGCTGGACCGTGGATGCTGCAACTGATGATGAGCTACACCACCCATCTGTTTCAGCAGATTCCGCAATTGATCAGCCAATGATCAGCATCAGCAGCCTGCAGATAGAACACTGGATCGGCGCTTTTTTCTGGCCTTTCGTGCGGATTCTGGCCTTTCTCAGCACCGCGCCGGTATTCAGTGCGACACAAATCCCCATACAGGTACGGGTTGGTCTGGCAGTGCTGCTCAGTGTGGCGCTGGCGCCGGCCTTGCCGGCCATGCCGCCAGTGGATTTTTTGAGCGGCGGGGGATTACTCTTGCTGATCGAACAGATCCTTATCGGTGTCAGTATTGGCTTTGCCGTGACCCTGATTTTCAGTGCAGTACAGTTTGCCGGATCGGTCATCAGTCTGCAGATGGGGCTCGGCTTCAGTACCTTCTTTGATCCGCAGACGGGTGTGGAGATCCCCACTCTCTCCAATTTTTTGAATCTTGTTGTTCTGTTGCTTTTCATGGCCCTGAATGGGCAATTGCTGACGCTGGTGGTGCTCGATCGCAGTTTCACGATTTTTCCGGTAAGTGATCAGATCGTTCTCCACGCAGATGCCTGGCACAGCCTGGCAGCGGCGGGCGCTATGGTTTTTTCCCTGGGGCTGGCAATTGCGGCGCCGGTGCTGGGGGCGCTGTTGTTGATCAATATCGCTTTGGGGGTGTTGAGCAAGCTGGCACCACAGCTCAATCTCTTTGTCATCGGTTTTCCGTTGTTGATTGTCGTGGGATTTATTGCCCTGGCTTTGTTGATGCCGGCCATGCAGATGCTGGTGCGACAACTGCTGCAGATCTCTTTGCACCTCAGCGGTCAGGTATTGCTACGAGCGGCGCGAGGTTGAACGATGGCCGAAGAGAGCGGGCAGGAGCGCAACCAACAGCCGACTGGAAAACGTATCGAGGAGGCGCGGCGGAAAGGGCAGGTGCCGCGCTCCCGCGAGCTTTCCACCAGTGCGATTTTGCTCGCAGCGGCGGCACTGTTTTACTTTTTTGGGGCCCGTTTGTCCTCTGCCAGTAGCGACTTTCTGCGGGCCGGATTGCACTTGTCGCCCGCAGTGATGCTGAACGAACGGGACATGTTGCGACAACTGGTACAGATGACCACCTTTGCCCTGGAATGGCTGCTGCCGTTTTTGTTGATTCTGGTGCTGGTCGTGCTCTTTTCCGGGATGGTCCTGGGGGGCTGGAACTTCAGTGGCAAGGCTTTGGTGCCTGATTTTTCCCATCTCAATCCGCTGACGGGGCTGCAACGTATGGTTTCCAAGCATGCACTGCTGGAGCTCGTCAAGGCGCTGCTCAAGGCACTGGTGATTGGCGGCATTGGCGTGACCCTGGTCTACGCGCAGCGTCGCGCCCTATTAGGGTTGATTCACGAGAGCCCGCAGATTGCCATTCATCATCTCTTCGCCATGCTTGGCCTGCTCTTTGTCTTCATGGCCGGCAGTACCCTGCTCATCGTAGCCTTTGATGTGCCATTTCAGCTTTGGTCCTACAACGAAAAACTCAAAATGACCGAACAAGAGGTCAAGGACGAGATGAAAGAGCAGGAGGGCAATCCCGAGGTCAAGCGCAGGATCCGTAGCCTGCAACGGGAGATGGCGCGGCGTCGCATGATGGCGGCGGTACCCAAGGCCAGTGTGGTGGTCACCAACCCCACCCACTTTGCGGTAGCTCTCCGCTACGAGGAGGGTAAGGACGTTGCGCCGGTCCTGCTCGCCAAGGGCGCCGATGTCGTGGCGGCAAAAATCCGGGAAATTGCACGCGCGCATGGGATCCCCCTGGTCGAGGCGCCACCCTTGGCGCGTGCCTTGTATCACCACGTGGAGTTGGAGCAGCAGATCCCGGCCACCCTCTACCGGGCAGTGGCCGAACTGTTGGCCTATCTCTATCAGCTACGGGTCGCCCGTCCTGGGAAGATGCCCGAACTGCCGCAGCAATGGTCAGTCCCGGCCGAACTCGATCAGGGAGGGAAATAAGTGATGGATGGCATTCTGCGCTTACTGCGCCGGATCAACTGGCACACCCTGGCAGCGCCAATCCTGGTGATCATGATCCTGGCGATGCTGATCATTCCCCTGCCGACCTTTCTCCTCGATATCTTTTTCACCTTTAACATCAGCCTGGGCCTGATCATCCTGCTGGTCAGTCTCTACATGACCAAGCCCCTGGAGTTCTCTGCCTTTCCCACGGCATTGTTATTGACGACCCTGCTGCGCCTGTCCCTGAATGTCGCTGCGGCCCGGATTATTCTGCTGCACGGGCAGAATGGTACGGGCGCCGCTGGTGTCGTCATCGAATCTTTTGGCCAGTTTGTTGTAGGGGGCGATTACGCCGTTGGTATTATCGTTTTCGCCATCCTGGTCATCATCAACTTCGTGGTGATTACCAAGGGTGCCGGGCGTATCGCGGAAGTGAGCGCCCGCTTTACCCTGGACGCCATGCCGGGCAAGCAAATGGCCATCGACGCGGACCTCAACGCCGGCCTAATCGATCAGCAAGAGGCGCAACGGCGACGCCAGGAGATTGCCCAGGAGGCAGATTTCTTCGGTGCTATGGATGGTGCCAGTAAATTCGTGCGTGGTGATGCCATCGCTGCCATCCTGATTTTGTTCATCAACCTCATCGGTGGCCTGATTATCGGCGTCTGGCAGCATGGGCTGTCGCTGAGCACCGCCGCGCATGACTATACCCTGCTCAGTATCGGCGATGCCCTCGTGGCGCAGATTCCGGCCCTGGTCATTTCGATCGCTGCTGGCATTGTCGTCAGTACCGTCAATACCGGCACTGACCTGGGCCGCCAACTGCTGGGCGAACTGCTGCGCAATGATGAGGCACTGATCGTCGTAGCCATCATCTTTGCTCTGCTCGGGCTCATTCCCGGTATGCCGCATATTCCCTTCCTCGGTGCCGCGCTGGTCCTCGGCGGCTACGCGTGGTGGCGGCGGCGCCAGCGCCCCAAGGAAGTGGAGAGTCCGCCGCCCTCGGCAAGCGAGCCGGAGGAGGTCAATTGGGATAGCGTCGAACCGGTCGACCCCCTCGGCCTGGAGCTGGGCTACCGCCTGATTCCGTTGGTCGACAAGGGAAGTGGCGGCGAATTACTGGCGCGTATTCGCGGGGTGCGCAAAAAATATGCGCAGGACTTCGGCTTTCTCGTGCCGGCGGTACATGTGCGTGATAACCTCGAATTGCGCCCGACCTTGTATCGCATCACTATCCGTGGAGTGGAGGTAGCGAGCGGTGAGGTCCTGCCGGATCTGCTTCTCGCTATCGACCCAGGTAATGTGCTCGGCCCCCTCGAGGGCACGCCCACCCGTGACCCGAGTTTTGGCTTGCCAGCGGTGTGGATCGACGCCCAGAGCCGTGATAAGGCGGTGGCTCTGGGCTACACCGTTGTTGACCCAGCCACCGTGATCGCCACCCATCTGCATCAGGTGCTGCAGCAGCGGGCGGCCGAGCTCTTGGGGCGCGAGGAAGTCGAGGGGCTGCTCTCCCATCTGGCCGTTCGTTCCCCCAAACTGGTTGAAGATGTCATTCCCAAACTCCTCTCGGTCGACAGGTTCAAGAAGATCCTGCAGAACCTGCTACGGGAATCTGTGCCGATCCGCGACTTGCGGACGATCGTCGAAACCTTGGCGGAACACGCCGCCGAGAGTCAGGATGTCGACGCCTTGACCGCCGCCGTTCGTCAGGCCCTTGGTCCTTACATTGTGCAGAACCTGTTTGCGGGGCAGAACGAGCTGCCGGTAGCGGTTCTTGACGCAACGCTGGAACAGTTATTGCAAGATAGTCTTCGCAATAGTAGCGATCATGGTCAGGGTGACCAGATCGAACCGGGCTTGGCGCAGAAGGTATTGGAAAAGGCGGGGACGTTGATGCAACAGATGGAGGCGAATGGTATGCAGCCGGTGCTTTTGGCCATGGGACCCTTGCGCGCTTTCCTGGCTCGCTTCCTGGCCCGCTCGGCGCCACGCCTGCGGGTGCTTTCTTATGGCGAGATTCCCGATAACAAGCGCATCCGAGTGGTCGGTACCCTAGGCGCTTGATGGCTCTGAAAGGATGAATGGACGATGAAGATGCGCAGATTCCAAGGTGGCACGACGCGCGAGGTCCTGACACAAATACGACAGGCCCTGGGGCCAGACGCCGTCATACTCTCCAATCGCAATCTCGTCGATGGGGTGGAGATCGTCGCCGCCATCGATTTTGATGAGTCGGAGCTGATGGCCGCCACCACCGCCAAGCCGCAGAAGCCGGTCATTGATCAGGCCGCGACTGATCAGACGGAGACAGAGACGAGAGCAATGCAGAAACCGGAACCAGTCCGGCAAGAATTGCAAGCATTGCGTGCCCTCGTCGAGAAGCGCTGGGGCCGTCAGCCCGTCGCCAACAGCGTGGCGCCTCCTGCTCTCGATCGGGCGCGTTTGCAGGGCCTTGGTTTTCACGCAGCGCTGTTGTCGCAGCTGGACCGTGCGGCGGCAGAGTGGGGAGCGCGCGAAGGTATGATTCATGTCCTGCAGGAGCAGATCGGAGCGTTGGACGATCCCCTGGGTGATGCCGGCATCATTGCGCTGCTTGGCCCGACCGGGGCGGGCAAGACAACCAGTGTGGCCAAGCTCGCTGCGCAGCAGGTCTTGCGCTATGGTCCGGAGACGGTCGCCCTGTTCACCAGTGATACCTACCGAATTGCGGGGGTGGAGCAGCTGAACATCTACGCAAAGATCCTCGGGGTGCCGGTAGAGGTCTTGCGCGGCCCGCAGGATCTCTTGTCCGCTCTGCAGAAGCATCAGGGCAGGCGCTGGATTTTCATCGACACCATGGGCCTCAGCCCGCGTGACGAGCGTCTCAACGAGCAACTGCAGTGGCTCGATGCGCTGGGCGACAATCTGCGACGTTTGCTGTTGCTACCCGCAAGTCTCGCCCAGCAGAGTCTCGATCAGGTATTGCAGCCCTACGCCAAGCTCTCTCTCACGGCAGCAATACTGAGCAAGCTCGACGAGGCACCCGCCTGTGGCGCGGTGCTGGAGTGGCTGGCGGCAAGAAAACTGCCTCTCGCCTATCTTAGTCATGGGCAAAAGGTCCCTGAGGATATTCAGCCCGTTGCTTGGGATTTCCTGGCGGATGCTATGGGGCTGGCTACGGGCGCCCTCGCCGCCGGTGGCAACAGTCGGTATCATGAAGCGTGAGATAATGGAGCCACCGATGGCGATGCAAGACTACGGAGATCAGGCGGACGGATTGCGGCGGATGCAGGGCGGGGCAGCCAGGGTTTTGGCGATCGCCAGTGGCAAGGGCGGGGTTGGCAAGAGCAACCTCGCCGTCAATCTTGCGCTGGCGTTTGCGGCGCGCAGAAAGCGCACGATCCTCTTCGACGCCGATCTTGGGCTGGGTAATGTGGATGTCCTCCTGGGATTGAGTCCGCGTTATCACCTTGCCCATGTTCTGGCCGGAGAAAAGACCCTAGCAGAGATCATCCTTTCGGGTCCTGAGGGGATCGAAGTGCTGCCTGCTGCCAGCGGTATCGCGGACATGGCCAATCTGGATGTCCGACAACAGTCCGGCCTGCTCGATGCCCTTGCTGCCCTGGAGCGAAGCTACGATTACCTGATCCTGGACCTTGCTGCGGGGATCGGGCCAGACGTTTTACGCTTTTCCCGGGCCGCTGACCACGTGCTCGTCGTTGTCACCAACGAGCCGGCATCTATCACCGACGCTTATGCCTTCATGAAGGTGTTACGCCGAGACTACGGTTTGCGGGATTTTTCGGTGGTTACCAATATGGTCCGTGACGCTACCGAGGGCGAAAAGCTCTTCTCGCGCCTTGCCGCGGTCGCACGGCAGTACCTGGAAATCCAACTGCGGCACGCCGGAACGATCCCTATGGACCAGTACCTGCGCAGCGCAGTGCGCACCCAACAGCCGCTCCTGCTGCGTTTTCCCGATAGTGGCGCGGCGAAAGCCTTTCGTGTCCTTGCTGATTCCATCCTCGCCTGGCAGAGTCCTACCCAGATGACGGGAACGTCAGCAAATCTGTTTTCCTCCCGCCTTTTGCTCGAGGAAGGCCCCGCCGGACATCCGTGAATGCTAGACCCCATCGTCGACAGTGCAACGCGTAGCGCGCAGGTGGCAGAGTACCTGCCCCTAGTGCAGCGGATTGCGCAGCGGCTGCTGGTGCGGCTGCCTCCCAGCGTCGATCTCGGAGATCTGGTACAGGCGGGTCTGATGGGTCTGCTCGATGCCCTGGAGCAAAAAGAGGGCAGTGCCAACGATACGGCATTCCAGAGTTACGCCGCGATCCGTATTCGCGGGGCGATGCTGGATGAGCTACGCGAGCAGGACTGGTTGCCTCGGCGCGCGCGCCAGCGGGAGCAGAAAATTGCCAAAGGGATGGCGCGCCTGGAGCAGCGCCTCGGACGCGCGGCGAGTGAGGAAGAACTGGCCGAAGATCTGGGTTGGACCCTGAAAGAGTATCAGGAAGCCCTGCGCGATGGCGGCGGACAGTTACTGTATCTGGAGGATTTATCCAGCGACAACGAGAGCTTTGTGGCGCAGTATTTGCGCGATGACGGCGAAGATCTCCCCGAGATTCTGAGCGCCCAGCACTTTCAGCGCGATCTGGAGCATGCGATTACTCGTTTGCCGGAGCGGGAACGGCTGGTCATGGCGCTCTACTACCAGGAAGATCTGACCTTGCGGGAGATCGGCAAGGTCTTGGATCTCACCGAGTCGCGGGTGTCCCAGATCCTGCGCCAGGCCGTCTTGCGCCTGCGTTCGTCGCTCATCGACTGGGGTGAGGAGGCGTGATGGATTTTCTTACCATCATTGGTGTGCTGGTTGCCATCGGTGGGATCCTGTTCGGGCAGTTTCTCGACGGCGGGAATCTTGCCTCCATCATCCAAGTCACGGCCTTCTGCATAGTCATTGGCGGGACGACAGGTGCCGTGATGATCCAGTACAAATTGCCGGTCTTCGTTCGCTCGCTCAAGATGTTACCCTGGGTGCTGAAGGCGCCGGCTATTGATCCGCAACCTTTGATCGAGCAATTGGTGGAGTGGAGTCATACGGCACGAAAAAATGGTCTGCTTGCCCTGGAGGGGAGCCTGGACAGCGTGGCCGATCCCTTTCTGCGCAAAGGCTTGCAAATGCTCGTCGATGGTACTGAGCCGCAGAAAATTCGCGACACCCTGCTGGTCGAGCTGGAGGCACGGGAAGCCATAGAACGGCAGGCAGCCAAGGTCTTTGAATCTGCGGGAGGCTACTCGCCTACCATCGGTATTCTGGGCGCCGTCCTTGGACTCATTCACGTCATGGAAAATCTTGCCGATCCGGCCAAGCTCGGCGCCGGGATCGCCACTGCCTTCGTTGCCACCATCTACGGTGTGGGCTCGGCCAATATCTTTTTTTTGCCGGTATCCAACAAAATCAAAGGGATCGTCCACGAACGCAGTTATCTACGGGAAATGACGATCGAAGGACTCGTGGCGGTAGCCGAGGGCGAGAACCCGAAGATCATCGAGGCCCGGCTACAGAGTTTTTATGTACACTAGGGACGTGGCACGAGCACGGGATTAGAGAATCAGCGCCCTTTCGCCCGTCTGCAACTCGGACTAAGCTTGATGCTTCTGGTAGAGCGAGGGCGAGATGGAAAAACGGCAACTGGTACTGGAAAGCCTCTTTCCCCCCCAGGGCGATCAACCCAAGGCCATCGCAGGGCTGGTACAGGGGCTGCAGGCCGGGGAATTCTTCCAGACCCTACTCGGGGTGACTGGTTCGGGTAAGACCTTCACCATGGCCAACGTGATCGCGCAGACGCAGCGGCCGGCCATCGTCATGGCCCCGAACAAGACCCTGGCGGCACAGCTCTACGCCGAGCTGCGCGCCTTCTTCCCCCATAATGCCGTCGAATATTTCGTCAGTTATTACGATTACTATCAGCCTGAGGCCTATGTGCCGTCCTCCGACACCTTCATCGAGAAGGACGCCTCGATCAACGACCATATCGAGCAGATGCGCCTGTCGGCGACCAAGGCCCTGCTCGAACGGCCGGATGTGATCATCGTTGCCACCGTATCCGCCATCTACGGTCTGGGTGATCCAGCTGCGTATCACCGCATGATTCTGCATCTGCGGGAGGGCGACCAGATGGAGCAGCGCGCTATCCTGCGGCGTCTCGCTGACATGCAATACAGTCGTGATCCTCTCGAGCTCAAACGCAGTACCTTTCGTGTGCATGGCGATGTCATCGATATCTGGCCGGCCGAGAGCGAAGATGAGGCGGTGCGGGTGGAGCTCTTTGGCGACGAGATCGAGCGCGTTTCCCTCTTCGATCCCCTGACCGGCAAGACCATCACTCGCTTGGCGCGCTACACCGTCTATCCGAAAAGCCACTATGTGACGCCGCGGGAGACCATCCTTGCGGCCATCGAACACATCAAGGACGAGTTACGCGAACGTCTGGAAATTCTGCGCGAGGCCAACAAGCTGGTGGAGGCACAGCGTCTGGAACAGCGCACCCGCTTTGACCTGGAGATGATGGCAGAATTGGGTTACTGCTCGGGTATCGAAAACTATTCCCGCTATCTCTCTGGGCGGGCAGCGGGCGAGCCCCCGCCGACCCTGATGGATTATCTGCCGGCCAACGCCTTGTTGTTCATCGACGAATCGCACGTGACGGTACCGCAGTTTGGTGGCATGTATCGGGGCGACCGCTCGCGCAAGGAAACCTTGGTCGAGTACGGTTTTCGTTTGCCCTCGGCGCTCGATAACCGGCCGCTGATGTTTGAGGAGTTCGAGCGCCTCATGCCGCAGACCATCTTCATCTCGGCAACCCCGGGGCCCTATGAGCTGGAACATTCCAGTGCCGTCGTCGAGCAAGTGGTGCGCCCGACGGGGCTGGTCGATCCCGAGGTGGAGGTGCGGCCAGCACAGGGGCAGGTGGACGATCTGGTGAGCGAGATCCACCAGGTGATCGCCAGTGGCTGGCGCATACTCGTCACTACCCTCACCAAGCGTATGGCCGAGGACCTGACCGATTATTTGCTTGATTTGGGCATCCAGTGTCGCTATCTGCATTCCGATATCGAGACCGTGGAACGGGTGGAGATCATCCGCGATTTGCGCGCCGGGGTCTTTGATGTATTGATTGGCATCAACCTGTTGCGGGAAGGGCTCGACATGCCGGAGGTAGCCCTGGTGGCCATCCTCGACGCCGACAAGGAGGGTTTTCTGCGTTCCGAACGCTCCCTGGTGCAGACCATCGGCCGCGCCGCGCGCAACCTGCATGGGCGCGCCATCCTCTACGCCGATGTCGTCACCAGCTCCATGGAGCGGGCGATTCGTGAAACCGAACGCCGGCGCGAGAAGCAGCTCGCCTTCAATGCCCAACATGGCATCACCCCCAAAGGCATCCATAAGCCCGTTGCCGATATCATCGAGGGGGTCTACCACCGCAGCGGCAAGGGCCGCGCCAAAGCTGCCGAACCGGTTGCCACCTATGCGACCGATGATCCGCAAAAGCTGGCGAAGCAGCTCAAGGGCCTGGAAGAACAGATGTACCGCCACGCGCGCAACCTGGAGTTTGAGGAGGCCGCGCGCCTGCGCGACCAGATCCACCAGTTGCAGGCCCGCCTCTTCGGGCCTGAGGCCACAGTCGCCGGCTAAGAATTTTGCGAGGGCCGCGTGCTTGCCCTATAATCTACCGACCGGTTGGTATTTATAAGGAGATGCTCATGAGTTCTGTCAAAGCCTATGCCGCCCAAGCTGCCGATACCCCATTGGCCCCCTTTCAGCTGGATCGTCGCGAACCTGGTCCCGAGGATGTGCAGATCGACATCCTCTATTGCGGGGTCTGTCATTCCGACCTGCACACCGCGCGCAACGAGTGGCATAACACCCTCTATCCCTCGGTGCCTGGGCACGAAATCGTTGGTCGGGTAACGGCAGTGGGTAGTGCCGTCAGCAAGTTCAAGGTTGGCGAGCTGGCGGGGGTAGGCTGTATGGTCGATAGTTGTGGCCACTGTAGTTCTTGCCACGAGGGTGACGAACAGTATTGTGAGAATGGTTTCACCGGCACCTACAATGGACCGGTATTCGGCGGTGAGAATACCTATGGCGGCTATTCCCAGCGTATCGTCGTCAAGGAGTCCTTCGTCCTGAAAATTTCCCACGACGGGAAAGATCTGGCGAGTGTGGCACCATTGCTCTGTGCTGGCATCACCACCTATTCGCCATTGCGGCATTGGAAAGTAGGACCGGGGATGACAGTCGGTATCGTTGGTCTCGGAGGATTGGGGCACATGGGGGTAAAACTCGCTCATGCCATGGGAGCGCATGTCGTCCTGTTCACCACTTCGCCGGGTAAGGCGGAGGACGCCAAACGCCTGGGCGCCGATGAAGTTGTCATCTCCAAAGATGCCGAGCAGATGGCGAAGCAGGTAAACCGCTTTGATTTCATTCTCAACACCGTAGCGGCGCCCCATGATATCAATGGCTTTTTGCAGCTACTGAAGCGTGATGGCACCATGACCTTGGTCGGTGTGCCGGAACATCCACATCCCTCGCCGGAGGTCGCGAGCCTGATCTTCAAGCGTCGCAGTCTGGCCGGTTCCCTCATCGGTGGCATTGCCGAGACCCAGGAAATGCTTGATTTCTGCGCTGAGCATGGGATTGGCGCCGACATCGAGGTCATTCCTATGGACTATATCAACACGGCCTATGAGCGCATGTTGAAAAGCGACGTGAAATATCGCTTCGTCATCGATATGGCCAGCTTGAAGTAGCGCAAACCACAGGGGCGAGGCCTTCTATCCCGCTTCGCCCGAGTCCCGAGAGATTTCCGCTTACGGTCGCGACGTTGTTTGTCTGGCCGGATTTGGCTACCATGCAGGCGTTTTTGCAGAGCGACTGAGGGGCACGATGACCAAGTATATTTTTGTCACCGGCGGGGTCGTCTCCTCTCTCGGTAAGGGTGCGGCGGGCGCGGCTCTGGGGGCATTGCTGGAAGCGCGTGGCCTGCGGGTGACCATGCTCAAGCTCGACCCATACATCAACGTCGACCCGGGGACCATGAGCCCCTTCCAGCACGGCGAGGTTTTCGTGACCGCAGATGGGGCGGAAACCGACCTCGACCTGGGCCACTATGAGCGCTTCCTTTCCGCGCGTATGAGCAAGCGCAATAATTTCACGACCGGTTTGGTCTATCAGACGGTCATCGAGAAAGAACGTCGCGGCGACTACCTGGGCCGCACGGTGCAGGTCATTCCGCACATCACCGATGAGATCAAGCGCCGCATTCGCCTGGGCGCGGAAGGGGCGGATGTCGCCCTGGTGGAGATTGGCGGCACGGTAGGAGATATCGAGTCGCAACCCTTCCTAGAGGCCATCCGGCAGATGGCAGTAGAGGAAGGGCGGGGCAATACCATCTTCCTGCACCTGACCCTGGTTCCTTATCTGCCCTCGGCGGGGGAGATGAAGACCAAGCCGACCCAGCATTCCGTGCGCGAGCTGCGCGCCATCGGCATTCAGCCAGACGTGCTGCTCTGTCGCGCCGATCGCCCTATTCCGGAAGACCATCGCGCCAAGATTGCGCTCTTTTCCAATCTGCCCGATCGCGCGGTAATCTCCGCCATCGACACCGACAGCATCTATCGCATCCCGCTGCTTTTCCATGCCCAGGGGCTGGACGAGCTGGTGGTGGAAGATCTGCATTTGCCTGCCCAGCAGCCGGATCTATCGGTCTGGGAAGGCATCATCGATGCCATGGAACACCCGCAGGGAGAGTTGCGCATTGCGCTGGTCGGTAAGTACGTCGGTCTGACGGAATCCTACAAATCGCTTTCCGAAGCGCTGTTACATGCGGGGCTACGGGCCCGGCGCAAGATCCGTTTTCTCTTTGTGGATGCGGAAGAAATCGAAGAAAAGGGGCCGGAGTGTCTGGCGGATGCCGATGCCATTCTGGTGCCGGGCGGTTTTGGCGGACGTGGCACGGAAGGAAAAATCCGCGCCATTCGTCACGCGCGCGAACAGCGGATTCCCTTCCTTGGGATCTGTCTGGGCATGCAGTTGGCCGTCGTCGAATTCGCCCGCCACTGTGCAGGGCTGTCCAATGCCAACAGTACCGAACTCGATCCCAATACCCCGGAACCAGTCATCACGTTGATGCAGGGATGGACCGATCCCGATGGACAGGTGACCTATCGCGAGGCCGGCGGCAACCTGGGCGGGACGATGCGTCTGGGAGCGCAGGTTTGCAGGCTCGAAGCGGACAGCTTGGCCGAACGCGCCTATGGCCGCCGGGAAATCGAAGAGCGGCATCGCCATCGCTTCGAGTTCAACAATCGCTATCTGGCGCCATTGAAGAAGGCGGGTCTGCGCTTTTCCGGGTTCTCTGCCGATGGTGCGTTGGTAGAGGTAGTCGAATTGCCGGATCATCCTTGGTTCCTGGGATGTCAATTTCATCCGGAATTCACCAGTAATCCGCGCGAAGGTCATCCGCTCTTCGATGCCTTTGTCAGTGCCGCACAGAGTTACCGTACCCAGGAGGGCCGCTGATGAAACTGTTGGGATTTCCGGTAGGGCTGCGCGAGCCGTTTTTTTTGATCGCCGGGCCCTGCGCCATCGAGAGCGAGGACTTGGCGCTGCGCAGTGCCAGTACCTTGCGAGAGATTTGCGATCGTCTCGGCATCCATCTCATCTACAAAAGCTCCTACGACAAGGCCAATCGTTCCTCGGGTGGCAGCTTTCGCGGACCGGGAATGGAGGAAGGGCTGCGGATTCTGCAAAAGGTGCGTAGTGAGATCGGTGTGCCCGTGCTTACCGACGTGCACGAGAAGGAAGATGTAGCAGCGGTCGCCCAGGCGGTGGACGTGCTGCAGACCCCTGCCTTCCTCTGTCGTCAGACCGATTTCATCCAGGCGGTCGCTGCAGCGGGCAAGCCCGTCAACATCAAGAAAGGTCAGTTTCTGGCCCCTTGGGATATGGCCAATGTGGTGGCTAAGGCCAAGGCAACCGGCAACGAAGACATCCTCGTCTGTGAGCGCGGTGTCAGTTTTGGGTACAATAATCTGGTTTCTGACATGCGATCGTTGGCGGTGATGCGTCAAACCGGGTGCCCGGTGGTCTTCGATGCCACCCACTCGGTACAGCTGCCGGGGGGGCAGGGTGACCGCTCGGGCGGGCAGCGGGAATTCGTACCGGTACTGGCGCGGGCAGCCGTGGCGGCGGGCGTTTCCGGCCTGTTCATGGAAACCCACCCGGACCCGCGCTGCGCCCTCTCCGACGGCCCCAATGCCTGGCCTTTGGGGCAGATGGAAGCACTCCTGCGGGTACTGCAACAAATCGATCACGTCGTCAAAGCGCAAGATTTTCCTGAAGACCATCCTGAGGAGTTACTACCATGACCGCCATCGTCCAGATCCATGCCCGAGAAGTGCTCGATTCCCGTGGCAATCCCACTGTCGAAGCCGAAGTAACCCTTGAAAATGGTGCCATGGGTCGTGCCATTGTGCCGAGCGGCGCCTCCACCGGCGAGCGCGAGGCCGTCGAGCTGCGTGACGGTGGCGAGCGTTTTGGCGGCAAGGGGGTGCGCAAGGCGGTCGAGAATGTCAATGGCGAAATCCAGGATCTTCTTCTCGGCATGGAGGTCGAGAATCAGGCGGAACTCGATGCCGAGCTCTGCGCCCTGGATGGCACGGCCAACAAATCGCGCCTGGGTGCCAATGCGATCCTCAGCGTCTCGCTCGCCTGCGCCCATGCTGCAGCGCGCTCCTTGGGACTGCCCTTGTATCGCTATATGGGAGGCCTGGGACCGATCCAGTTGCCGGTACCGATGATGAATGTCATCAATGGCGGCGCCCATGCCGACAACGCCATTGATATGCAGGAGTTTATGCTCATTCCCGCGGGTGCGGAGTCGTTTTCTGAGGCCCTGCAGATGGGCGTCGAGGTCTTCCATCGGCTGAAGGCGGTGCTGCATGGTCGGGGTCTGGCGACCACCGTCGGGGATGAGGGCGGCTTTGCCCCCAACCTGCCCTCCAACGAGGCGGCTCTGGAACTGCTCGTCGAGGCCATCAGTCAGGCCGGATATACCCCCGGTGAGGATATCTGGCTGGGTATGGACGCGGCATCCAGCGAATTTTTCCGCGACGGGTACTATCATCTGAGCAGTGAAGGCCGCTCGCTGGACAGTGGCCAGTTTGTCGATTACCTCAATGATTTGGTCGACCGTTATCCCATCCTGAGTATTGAAGATGGTATGGATCAAAACGACTGGGAAGGTTGGGTGCAGCTCACCGACCGCTTAGGGGATCGCCTGCAGCTGGTCGGTGATGATATTTTCGTCACCAATACCAGCATCTTGCGGGAGGGCATCGATCGCGGCGTGGGTAACAGTATCCTGATCAAACTCAATCAGATCGGCACCCTGACCGAGACCCTGGCGGCCATCGAAATGGCCAAGACGCACTGCTATACCGCCATCGTCTCACATCGTTCCGGTGAAACCGAAGACACTACGCTGGCGGATCTGGCGGTAGCCACTGGTTGTGGGCAGATCAAGACGGGCTCCCTGTCGCGCACCGATCGGGTGGCTAAATATAACCGCCTGCTGCGCATCGAAGAAGAACTTGCCGATGCCGCACGCTTCCCGGGCCTTGCAGCTTTTTACAATCTGGACTAATACTGTAACTAGCTCAGTAAGTTTATGTAGCAAAGGATGCCATGGCCGTCGTTTGGGATGCTTCTCTGGATTCGGCTCGCGCTGCGGTTTCCCGCATCGGTGGGCTAAGTCGTGTCGATTGGCTCCTGCTGGCGATTCTGGTGGGCCTGCAGTATTTCCTGTGGTTCGGCGCCGGGAGCTGGTGGACGGTAGCGCAGCTGCATTCGCAGGTGGAACAGCGCCAGAGCGATGCACAGAGACTGGAAAAACGGAACGACAAGCTCGCGGCCGAGGTCCTCAGTCTGCAAAATGATTCTGGTGCGGTTGCCGGCCTGGCACGGCGGAACCTTGGCCTGGTGGGTAAGAACGAAATCTTTGTCTGGGTGATTCCTGCCAAGGCGAACTAAGCCGCCTGGTTCAGCCGCAGTCGTGAAAGCAGAAAGCCCGCCATTGGCGGGCTTTCTGATGTCGGAACCCCCGCCTCGTTCAGGCGCGGTCGATATAGGTGCCGTCCACGGTATTGACGCGGATCTTTTCGCCATTGTTGACGAACTGCGGTACCTGCACGGTGATGCCGGTTTCCATGCGCGCCGGCTTGTAGGAGCCAGTGGCGGTCTGCCCCTTGATGGCGGGTTCGGCTTCGACCACTTCCAAAATGACGACGGGAGGTAGTTCGACGCCAATCGGGCGCTCATTGTGCAGGTTGACCTGAATCTCGGTGTTGGGCAACAGGTAGCCAGTTTGGCCTTCCAGCAGATCCTCGCTCAGGGTCATCTGCTCGAAGCTTTCGTTATCCATGAAAACATAGCCAGTACCGTCGTTGTAGAGGTACTGCATCTTGCGCGGTTCGACCACGGCCTTTTCCATCTTTTCTTCCGAGCGGAAGCGCTGGTTGGTCTTGGTGCCGGTCTCGATGTTTTTCATCTCCACCTGCACAAAGGCCCCACCCTTGCCGGGCTTGACGAAGTCAGTCTTGAGTACGCGCCACAGGCCCTTCTCGTATTCGAGGATGTTGCCGGGGCGGATATCGAAAGCGGAGATTTTCATGTGCAGTCCTGTAAGGCATTCCCTTTGCTGGGCGCGGATTGTACCCTAGAGCCATTATTCTGACCAGCGAGGCCCTCATGTCAGCGCGTACCCAGCCCATCGAAATTCGTCCCCTCATGCTCAGCAAGGTGATGGAGATTGATTGGGGCGACGGTCACACCAGTCGTCTGACCTTTGAACACCTACGTGTCGAGTGCCCCTGTGCCGAGTGTAAGGGGCATACGCCAGATCAGGCACAGGTCATTACCGGAAAAGAGGATGTCAATCTCGTGGATATCCAACCTGTCGGTAATTATGCCGTGCAGCTACACTTCAGTGATGGACATGGAACCGGTATCTACACCTGGGACTACTTGCGTCGTCTCGATGAAACCCAGTCCGACTGAGTCGGGAGAGGCTACGCTGCTGCGGGAAGCGGAGCAACCCTTCGTCCTCGCGGACTTTTTGCGCCAGCTGAGTGCTGGCCCCGGCATTTATCAAATGTTTTCCGGCGCTGGACAGATTCTCTATGTGGGCAAGGCGCGTAACCTCAAGCGTCGGGTCAGTTCTTATTTCCACAAGAATCGCCACAGCCTCAAGACCCAGGCCATGCTCCAGCAGGTAGAGCGGGTGGAAGTCATCCATACCCACACCGAAACCGAGGCTCTGGTCCTCGAGGCGCAGCTTATCAAGCGTCACCATCCGCCCTATAATATCCTTCTGCGGGACGACAAGAGCTATCCGTACCTGCTGATCGAGACCAATACTGCGTTTCCGCGCATGGGTTTTCATCGCGGCGCGCAGCGTGCCAAAGGCCATTACTTCGGTCCCTATCCCGCGGTCAGCTCTCTACGCGAGAGCATGGTGCTGCTGCAGAAGGCCTTTCGCCTGCGTACCTGCGAGGACAGCGTTTTCAGCAACCGCAGCCGGGCCTGTCTGCACTACCAGATCCGCCGCTGCAGTGGCCCTTGCGCCGGGCATATCCGTCAGGAGGACTACGCGGCGGATGTCAGGGCCACGTTGCAGTTTCTGCAGGGGCGCAGTGATGAGGTTTTGCAGGGCTTGCAGCAGCGCATGCAGGCCGCCGCCGAAAATCTTGCCTTCGAAGAGGCGGCACGCCTGCGGGATCAGGTGGCTGCGTTGTCCAAGATGCAGGAGCGGCAATACGTCGCCCAGTCTGGCGGTGGAGATTTCGATGTACTGGCCGCCGTCGAGGAAAATGGCCAGTGGTGTATCTATCTCAGCTTCTTGCGTCACGGCAGACAGCTGGGGGGCCGCTCGATCTTCCCCAGGCATGCCGAGGGCGTGCGCGGGCCGGAAATGATGGCCGCCTTTCTCGGACAGTACTACGCCGATCGGGAAATCCCCGGCAATCTGCTGCTCAATCTGCTGCCGCGGGGCGCCGCCGCCTTGCAGGAGGCACTGAGCGAGCTCGCCGGGCGCAAGGTGCTCATCGATCAGCCGCAACGGGGCCCGCGCAAGCGCTGGATGCAGATGGCGGAAACCAACGCGCGCCTCGCCCTGCGCGCCCGGGCGCAGCAGGCTGGCCAGGGGCAACGGCGCATGCAGCTCCTGCAGGAGCTCTTTGCTCTGGAAGAACTCCCACAGCGTCTGGAGTGTTTCGATATCAGCCATACCCGCGGCGAGGCGGCCACGGCCTCCTGTGTGGTCTTCGATGCCGATGGCGCTCGTAAGGACGCCTATCGCCGTTTCAACATCAAAGGGATCACCCCGGGAGATGACTATGCCGCCATGGAGCAGGCAGTCCTACGTCGCTATGCGCGACTGCAGGACGAAGGCCGAAGCCTGCCCGACATCGTCTTCATCGATGGCGGACCAGCACAATTGGCGCGCGCTGTGGCTGCGCTCGCCGAGCTGGGGATCGACAGTGTTCAGCTCTGTGGCGTGTCCAAGGGTACCAGTCGGCGCCCCGGTCTGGAGTCGCTGCATGCACCGCAATGGTCGGCACCCCGGCAGTTCGCCGCCGATGATCCCGCTCTCCTGGTCATTCAGGAGATTCGTGATGAGGCGCATCGTTTTGCCATTACCGGCCATCGCGCGCGGCGGGCGAAGGCACGACAGGAGTCGGAGCTCGATGTGATCGACGGTATTGGACCCAAACGGCGTGGTGCCTTGTTGCGGAGTTTTGGCGGACTGCGGGGTATCCGCGACGCGGGGGTCGATGACCTGCAGCGGGTAGAAGGGATTCGCCGCGAACTCGCCGAGCGGATCTATGACCATTTCCATCCAGGGGCCCGGCCATGATGGCGCGTTTGCCCAATTTTCTGACGATGCTGCGGGTGTTGCTCATCCCGGTCTTCGTCCTGCTGTTTTTTCTGGGTGGCACGGAGCGCAGCTACGGGGCGACCGCCATTTTTGCTTTTGCCGCCCTAACCGACTGGGCGGACGGCTACCTCGCGCGTCGTTATAACGGGGTTTCGCCCTTTGGCACCTTCCTCGATCCGGTGGCCGACAAACTTATGGTTGCCACCGCCCTGATCCTGATTTGTGCCAGCGGCGAGATGCCGGCGATCCTTGCGGGCATCCTCACCAGCATCATTGTGGGCCGGGAGATCACCATCTCGGCGTTGCGCGAGTGGATGGCGGAGCTCGGTGAGCGCAAAAAAGTTTCCGTATCCTGGCTGGGGAAGGTCAAGGCGACTTTGCAAATGCTTGCCATCGTATTCCTGTTGTATGCGGGGCCGATGGCCTGGGGGATTGCCGCCCGCGACATAGGCATAGCCCTGCTCCTGCTTGCGGCGGCGATGACCTTGTGGAGTATGATCGAATATCTGCGTGCCGCCTGGCCGAGCTTGATGGGTAAACGGGTCGCTGACTCATAACATGGCAGCGCCTCAGCTCACCCTCGTCCATAGTCAGCGCGCGGAGGATCTGCGTGACTTATTGGTGCAATGGTGTAGCCAGCATCCCCTGTCGCCCCTCAGCCGCGAGACGATCCTGGTGCAAAGTAATGGGGTGGCGGAGTGGCTGAAGTTGGGCTTTGCCGCCGAGGGGATTGCCGCGGGTCTGGATTTCCTGTTGCCAGCGCAGTTTCTGTGGCGAGCCTACCGCGCCGTGCTGGGCCGCGATGCAGTTCCAGACTCTTCGCCGTTCGACAAGGAGCGGCTGCGTTGGCGACTTTTTCGCCTGTTGGCAGAGCTGCCCGATCCAGTGTATGCGCCGCTGCGTCGCTATTTGCAGAGGGATCCTGAAGGACGAAGGCGCTTTCAGTTGGCCGAGCGAGTGGCAGATCTCTACGATCAGTACCAGGTCTATCGCGCGGACTGGCTGGTAGCCTGGGAGGCTGGCCGCGACAGCTTGTTCAGTCTCGATGGTCGGGCGCGTCCTTTGCCTGCCCAGCAACGCTGGCAGGCGCAACTCTGGCGCGCTCTGCTTGCCGATCTGCAGGCAGCTGCGAGCCCAGGAGAATCGCGCGGCCAGATTCACCAACGATTCATCCGTCGTTTGGCGGAGCCAGGAACTTGGCCGGAATTGCCGCAGCGTCTCGTCGTCTTCGGCATCTCCTCTCTGCCTCAGCAGACCCTCTTTGCCCTGGCAGCGCTGGCGGAGCATTTGCCGGTACTGATCCTGGTGCTTGATCCGTGTTCCTATTATTGGGGGGACATCGTTACCGGGCATGATCTGCTGTGCCAGGAAGCGCGCGGCCGCAAGCGGACGCGCCAAGTAGCGGACGTCGACGCCGCGATCGAACATGGACATCCGCTCTTGGCTGCCTGGGGCAAGACCGGTAGAGACTATCTTGCCGCCCTGGAAATGACCGCCAGCGAGCTGCAGTTGCAGGTGATGGACGAACGTATCGAACTGTTCCGGCCCGGCGAAACGCGAACCCTCCTGCAGCAGCTGCAGGATGACATCCTTTTCCTGCGCCCGGCATCGGAAAGCCGCAATCTGTGGTCGCCCATCGATCTCACTCACGACGATTCCCTGCGTTTTCATGTGGCACATGGTCCCTTACGAGAACTCGAGGTCCTGCAGGATCAGATTCTCGAAGCCCTGCGCCTGGACGCCAGCCTGCGTCCCCGTGACATCCTGATCATGGTACCGGAACTGGATAGCTATGCGGCGCGCATCGATGCGGTCTTTGGCCGCTATCCGGGCTCGGACCCGCGGCATTTGCCCTACCACATTGTTGATGCGCCAGCTGTACAGCAAAACTCGCTCCTCCACGCCTTGGACCTGCTGCTTGGGTTGCCGCATTCGCGACTGCCCGCCAGCATGCTCTGGGACCTGCTCGAGGTATCCGCCTTGCGTCGGCGCTTTGGTATTGACGTCGAGGATGTCCCCCTCCTGCGCTCCTGGCTACAGACGGCTGGTGCCCGCTGGGGGCTGGATGACACCCAGCGGCAAAATCTGGGTCTGGGGAGGGAAGGACAGGGAGCGCACACCTGGTGGTTTGCGCTGCAGCGTCTCTTGCTCGGCTATGCCGTGGCTCATGGCGAGGCCTGCGGTGAGCTAGAACCCAGTTATCTGCCGGTGGATGCGGCAGCGCGTCTGGCTCCTTTCATCGAGTTGTTGGCAAGCATTTCCCAGTGGCAGACGCGCCTGCAGCCCCCAGCCACGCCGAAAATCTGGCAGGGCAAACTGGAGGAACTACTGGCCGATTTTTTTGCGGCACAAGGAGAGGAAGAGCAAGAACTGTTGCTGGCGCAAGGGGCCCTGCAGGCATGGGTCGAAGACTGCGCGGCAGCGGACCTTACTGTGCCGCTCTCCCTTGAAATTGTTGGCGAGGCCTGGCGTGCCGCCATCGTCGTCAAGGCAACGCGCGGCTCCGCCTTCTTTTCCGGTGGTCTCACCTTTGCCACCCTGATGCCCATGCGTGCCATCCCTTTCCGCCGGATCTACCTGCTGGGGATGAACGAGAAAGATTACCCGCGGCGGCAAACCCCGGCGGAATTCGACCTCTTGCGCGGTGATTATCGCCCGGGCGACCGCTCGCGGCGGGAGGATGATCGCTATCTCTTTCTCGAAGCCTTACTGTCCGCCCGCGACGCGCTGCAGATCTTCTGGTCGGGGCGCAGCCCGCGCGACGATAGCGAGGAGCCGCCCTCCGTTTTGGTGGCGCAGCTGCGTGACCACCTGGCGCGGGTCTGGCGGGCGGAACAAGGTGGTGAGGAGTTGCATGGCAAAGACCTGTTGGCGGCACTGACGACCAGCTATCCCCTGCAGGCCTTCAGTCAGCAGTATCTCGGCGAAAATACCCCGTACTTCACCTTTGCGCGAGAGTGGTGGGAGTCTGACTCTGTGCCAGCGCCGGAAACGGTCTTACCGGTCGCGGAACTGCGCTATCTGACCCTGCGCGAACTGCAGGAGCTGGGAAAAAGACCCGCGCGATATTTCTTGCAGCAGGGGCTGGGTGTTCGCCTACGCGAAAGCGATGAACAAATCGCCGAGGACTGTGAGCCCTTCGCCCTGGATACTCTGCAGCAATGGCAAATCCGCAGCGAGCTGATCGAGGCGGTGCAGCAGGAGGAAGTGGACACCGGTGCCGCCATGGCGGTCCTCCAACGCCAGTCGTTGCGCCAGTCGCGGCGTGGTGACCTGCCTGCCGGGGCCGTTGGCCGCTTGCTTGGTGAAGAATTGGTAGACGAACTGGAACAGCCTCTACAGCGCTATCTCGCACTTGCGGCACAGTATGCAGAAGCGCTTCCACCGCAGGGCCTGTGCCTGCAGCACGCCGGTACGGAGCTGGTAGGAGAGATTGCCGGTCTGCGTCGCAGTGCCGAAGCTGAGCATGCCCTGCTGCGTTGGTCGGCCAGCAAGATCGGCAGAGGCAAGAATATCGAATGGACAAAGGTCTGGCCGTACTGGATCGAGCATCTTGCGTTGCATGCCGATGGCTGGACCGTCAGTACCCATCTCCTGGGCAGGGACAATAGCGATATTCTTCTTGCGCCGATGGACCCCGCCTGGGCGCGCGCGCATCTCGCGGAGCTCGTCGACCTCGCGCTGGAGGCGCGGCGGCGGCCGCTGCCCTTGCTGCTGCCACTGCTGGCCGCAGCTTGGCAAGGGGAGCTGGCGGGGCAGATCGATCTCCAGTCCGTCCGTAGGCTACATGCAGATCTCGTGCAAAAGGACGAAGAGGTACGACGGGTCTGGCCACAGCCGCCGCTGGCAGACGACGTCGGGGAACTGGCAGAGCTTTGCCGGCGTTTTCTGCAACCTCTGCAAGATGCCGTGGAATGTGGCGTGCAGCTACGTAAGCAGGGAGGCGGCAAGGCGTGACCGGCGGCGACCTCCTCGACCCTCTCTGCTTTCCGTTGCGTGCTGGACGACGCCTGATCGAGGCCAGCGCCGGCACCGGCAAGACCTACACCATTGCCGCCCTCTACCTGCGCCTGGTGCTGGGCCATGCTTGTACCCGTCCCTTCCTGCCGGAAGAGATTCTGGTGATGACTTTCACCAATGCCGCTACGCTCGAATTACGCGCCCGCATTCGCCGCCGCCTGCACGAGGCCGCAGGATTCTTTGCCGGGCAGAGCGACAACGCCGACGAATTCCTGCTGGAGCTGCGCGAGAGTTATCCGCAAGAAGCCTGGCCGAGCCTGGCCCGCCTTCTCGATGGCGCCGCGGAAGGGATGGACCAGGCTGCCATTTACACCATCCATGCCTGGGCACAACGGGTCCTGCAAGAATACGCCTTTGCCATGGGCAATGATTTTGCGCTGCAGGTGTTGACCGACGGTCAGACGCGACATGGCGAACTGCTACAGGACTATCTGCGTCTCTTTCTGCATCCCTTGCCCTACCCCGAGATGCAGGAACTGCGGCGTTGGGGAAAGGACCTCCTCGATCCCGTGAAATTCCTTGGCGTGCTGCAGGAATACCTCGATAAAAGCGAAGGGTTTGCCCCTGGAGAGGAACCCGCGGCCCTCCTGCATCGCCTTTGGGAAAATGCCACAAGCGAGTTGGCATCCTTGCGCGGGCGTCTGGCAGAGCAGCTCGATTCCCTGGAGGATTGGCTGGACGAGTTGAACGCCAGCAAGCAGGTTGATGGAAGGAAGCTGCAGTCCCGGTATTATCGCAACTGGCTGGACAGTCTGCGATCGTGGACGGCAGAGCAGGATCTGGCTGGTCCCTCTCTGACGGATTCGGCGTGGCAGCGCCTGAGTCTGGTGGGAATACAGGAAGCCGCTCGTGACAACGCGCAGCTCCGCCATCCGGCGCTGGTGCTGATCGAGGAACTGCATACCTACAGGGATATCCTGCAAAGGCAGCGCGAAGAGACCCGGGCGGCGCTGCTTACCCATGCCTTGGGGTGGCTGGATGAGCGCAAGCAGCAATTGCAGGAGCAGGGACAGATCGACTTTCAGGGGATTCTGCGGCAGTTACGCAATGCCCTGCAAGGGGAGGCCGGAAAGGTTCTCGCCGAGCATTTGGCCAAGCAATATCCTTGGGCCCTGGTAGACGAATTTCAGGACACCGATCCCTACCAATATGCCATTCTCGATAGCATTTACGGGGGCGCGGAAGCAGAGGGCGGGCTCCTGCTCATTGGTGATCCCAAGCAGTCCATCTACCGCTTTCGCGGTGGAGATCTGCACACCTACCTGCGCGCTCAGCAGGACTGCGGCGCGGAAATTTATCGTCTCGGCCGCAATTATCGCTCCAGCGAGCAGCTGGTAACGGCCCTGAATACCTTCTTTCTGACCCTGGAAGAGCGTCACCCGCAGGGCGTATTCGGTCTGCGTCAGAGAGAGGAAAATCCGGTCCCCTACCTGCCCGTAGAGGCTGCGGGGCGGCAGGAGGAGTTTTTTTGGACGGAAGAAGAGACTTCCGCTCTGCAATTTGCCGTTCTGGCGGAGGACGCGGCAGGGAACAAGGGCGAATATAACGATTGTATGGCCGCTGCCTGTGCCGAACGGATTGTCGCCTTGTTGTTGGCCGGGCGCAGCGGGCAGGCGGGGTTTCGTTCCGCATCAGGCGCGCGGGCGTTGCAGCCGGCTGATCTTGCCGTGCTCGTCAATAACCGTGCGGAGGCAGACGTGCTGCGTGCGGCTTTGCGCCAGCGCGGGGTAGCCAGCGTCTATCTCTCCGAGCAACAGTCGGTATACGAAAGCCCGGAAGCCGCAGATCTGGAACGATTGCTTACGGCTTGTCTGGCATACGACGATGAGCAGGCAGTGGGCACCGCCCTGGCCACCTCGCTCCTCGGTCTCGATTGGTCAGAACTTGCTGCCTTGCAGCACGATGATCGCCTGCGCGAAGAGCGCCTGCTGCAATTTCGGCGTTATGCCGAGATCTGGCGGGAGCGCGGTGTGCTCCCCATGCTGCTGCGGCTTTCTCAGGATTTTTTCTTGCCGGCGCGGCTCTTGCGCGGAGCCACGCCGAATGGAGAGCGGCGTTTGACCAATTTCCTGCACCTCGCCGAGCTCTTGCAGCATGCCGCGCAAGAATTGCAGGGCGAGCACGCCGTGCTCCGGTTTCTGGCGGAGCAACGCCAGAGGCAGGCAGGCGGCGATGAAGAAACGCTGCTGCGGCTGGAAAGCGATGCAGATCTGGTGCGGGTGATCACCATCCACAAGTCCAAGGGGCTGCAGTATCCCATCGTTTTTTTACCCTTCCTGCTCAACGCCCGGAGCGATTCCGGCAAATGCTTGCAGATCACCGAAGAACAAGGGCAGCGCACATTGCGACCGGCAGCTGCGGCAGAGCAGGAACGTGCCGAGCGGGAGCGACTGCAGGAGGACATTCGCAAAGTCTATGTAGCGCTGACGCGTGCCCAATTTGCTGTCTGGGTGGGGATTGGCCGCTGCGCCGACACACAACAATCGGCCCTGGCGCATCTGCTTCTGTACGGGGCAGAGGAAGGGAAAGGCTCGCCCGAGCAAGTAGAGGAACTCTTCGCCAATGTCCCAGAGATCGGCGTATCCCCGATTGCTCTGCCGGATACCCCTGCCATCCTGTCGCCGCCGCTTGTGCAGGCGCCCGCCTTGTGCCCGCGTATTGCCAGAGCGCAGGAAAACGACTGGTGGATTGCCAGCTATTCGGCCTTGCAGCGTGGCCATCATCAGCCCCTGGAACGGCTTGCCGAGTTATGGGGGGAGGAGCAGATGGAGGAGTCGGTGGAGCCGTCCACGCACCTGCTTTTCCCGCCGGGAGCCGCGACGGGCATCCTGCTGCATGATCTTCTGCGCTGGATGGCAGAGCAGGGCTTCGCTGCCATTTCCCGGAGTCCGCAGATTCTGCACGAGGAGATCCTGCGTCGTAGCCATGGTCAATCCTGGTTCCAGCACGCCGCCGAGCTGCAGGACTGGTTATTGCAAACTCTCGCCCTGCCGCTCGTCTTGGCAGAAGGGGAAACGGTTCGTTTGCAGGATCTGCAGGAGTACCAGGCGGAAATGGAGTTCTGGCTGCCAGTGCAGAACATCGAGAGCCAGCAGATCGATCTCATCGTCAATGCCCATCTCTTTCCCGATGTGCCGCGTCCGGCCCTGGACAGCCGCCGCCTTGGGGGGATGTTCAAGGGCTTCATCGATCTCGTCTTTTTCTGGAAAGGTCGCTATTACCTTGTTGATTACAAGTCGAATTTTCTGGGTCTGGGGCCTGCCGCCTATCATCGGCAGGCGCTGCGCGATGCCCTGCTCGCGCAACGCTACGATCTGCAGCTGGGACTTTATCTGGTCGCCTTGCGGCGCCTGCTGCGGAGCCGGGGATGGGAGGGCGAGCCGGCAGGGGCCCTGGCACTCTTTTTGCGCGGAATAAGGGAGAAAGGGAATGCCAGTATCTTGCTGCAGCCGGAGCCGGGATTTTATCCCGCCTTGGAACCGGTTTTCCGTGCGACCGAGGTCAGGCCATGAAAATCCCTGCGCTGGACTGCCGGACTCAGGACCGTGATGCACTACGCCGCCTGCTCTGCGAGGCGGTTGAGCAGGCTTGCCTGCGTCCCTGGGATGCACAATTCGCCTTGTTTTTGCGCGGCCTTGATCCCTCCGCGCCGCCTGCGCTGCTGCTGGCGGCCGCCCGGTGCAGTAACGAGGCAGCGCAGGGTCAGGTACATCTCGATCTCCTTGCCGACGCCCCTACCGAAAATTCCTTTCTCCAGGATTGGTGGCCGCGCTTCGCCAAGTGGCAGGCCTGGCTGCACCAAGCCCCGTCACTGGTGGCAGCGGGGGAGGGAACGACGCCCCTGGTCCTAAGCGACGGAAGGCTGTACTTGCGACGTTTCTGGCAGAACGAGCAGCGCATCGTCGAAGGTGTCCGCGCCCGACTCGCAGCCCTGCCACTGCCACCAGCGGATTTGGTAGCCGCCCAGCTAGACCGGCTATTCCCAGCGCGTTCGCTACAGCCAGACTGGCAGCGCATCGCCTGTGCCTTGATGTTGCGGCATCGACTGGGGGTCATCAGCGGCGGTCCGGGTACCGGAAAAACCACGACGGTGCTGCGCCTTCTGTTGCTGCTGCAGGGGCTCGCCCTGCAAGGTGCCTTGCCGCAGTCACAGGGACCGTTACGTATTCGTCTGGCGGCACCGACCGGCAAGGCCGCTGCGCGTCTCAGTCAAAGTCTGGTCCAATCCCTGGACGGGGAGGCGCAGGATCTGGCGCCGCCGGAAGTCATCGCCGCGATCCCGCGGGCGGTGGAAACCGTCCATCGTCTCCTGGGTCTGCGCGCCGATGGCCGAGTCCGCTATCATCGCGGTCAACTGCTCGCTGTCGATCTGTTGGTCATCGATGAGGCGTCGATGCTTAGCCAGGAATTGATGGCGCGGATTCTTGATGCCTTGCCGCCATCGTCCCGCCTGATCCTGCTGGGGGACAAGGATCAACTCGCTTCGGTGGAAGCCGGGGCAGTCCTCGCAGAGCTCTGCGCCAACGCGGAATGGGCGCGTTATGACGAAGACACACGGCGCTGGATTGCCGCTACTTGTGCCTATGTCTTGCCCGTGCCGGAGGCGGAGGGTGGTGCCCGCGAGCAGTCCGTAGCCCTGCTGCGCCACAGCTATCGCTTTGCGCCACATAGTGGCATTGGCCGGCTGGCCGAACAGATTCGCCGCGGGCAGGGCACGCGGATTGCCGCTTTGCTGGAGGAGCCGGAATCCGATCTCCGCCTCTTCCTTCCCACGAACCCGCAGGAACTTGATGCACTTCTCTTGCATGGATGGGGGGAAGGCCAAGTAGACGCGCCCGGTTACCTGCATTTTTTTCGGCAGCTGCAGGCTGGCTTGCGCCGGCGTTTGCCCCCCGAAGAACTCGCGCGGCAATGTCTGCGGGCATTTTCCGAGTTTCAGCTGCTTTGTGCCCGGCGCGATGGCCCCTGGGGGGTCGGCGCCATGAATCGGCAGGTGACACAGCTCCTGCAGCGCCAGGGCGTTGTGCCAGGCAATAGAGAGTGGTTCGCCGGTCGGCCGGTAATCATCACTCGCAATTTATATGGTCTACAATTGATGAACGGCGAAATTGGCATCACCTTGCCGCTCAAGTTGGCGGATGGTCAAATGGAAATGCAGGTCGCCTTTGCCGATGCAAACGCTGAGATCCGCTGGTTTTCACCTCTGCGCCTGCGCGACGTGGAAACGGTTTTTGCCTTGACGGTACACAAATCCCAGGGCTCCGAATATCGTCATTGTGCCTTCCTGGCGGCAGCGGAAGACCGGGATTTTCTCCATCGGGAATTATTGTATACCGCAGTCACGCGGGCGCGCTCACGCTTGAGCCTTGCTCTGGTTGGTGGTCAAGAGCTCCTGCGCGAGATGATCGCTCATCCCCTGCTTCGCAGGCAACAAATGTTTAGTGGAGAAGCATATGAATGAGCAAAAAAGCAGTATGCGCCTAGCCCAGATCCTCGGCGGGACGGGATTGATCCCTCTCATTGTCGCCGATATTGCCGCAGTGCAGGGGTATGGCATCATTGCCGTAAGTCTTGGAAATATCTATGCTGCTATCATCCTCGGCTTTCTCGGTGCCATACATTGGGGCCTTGCCCTGGATCGAACGCAGCGCCCCGATGAAGCCGGACCCTTGCTCCTTTGGAGTGTCATCCCTGCGCTTTGGGGCTTTTTCGCATTGTGGTGGTCGCCTCTACTGGCGACGCTGTTGCTGATGCTGGGCTTCGTCGCCCAGTGGTTGGCTGATTACCGCTTGCAGCGCCGCGCTATCTCCTGGCCCACCTGGTTCTTTCCGCTGCGTAGCGCCCTGACTCTGGGGATCCTGATCCTGTTGGGGATTCTGGCTGTCGAGATCTACTCTCTTGCGGGGCAATGAAAGAGTTGACTCTGTAGCAAGGTATAATGAGTACTATGTCCAAACCAAGTTTCTTTAACATGGAGGTGAAAGGTGGCAGAAATTCAGTTGAAGGTTGCCGGAATGACCTGTGAGCATTGTGTGCGTGCGGCGACCCAGGCGCTGCAATCGGTGCCCGGAGTGGAGCAGGTGGAAGTGAGCCTGCCGGATTCGGCGACGGTGCGGGGAGAGTTCGCGCTTGCCGACCTGCAGGCTGCCTTGGCAGAAGAAGGCTATGAGGCAACATTACGGTAAAGGTTGTGGATTCCTGTCGCTGAAAAGCGACAGGTGATGAGCCGCAAGGTAAACATAACCTGTTGATTTATTGCCTTAGAATCCTATAGTTTGCTGATGCTCTAAAACTCCGCGATCATCTACGGAGAAAACCACGCTTTTTGATGATGCTGAAGGGGTTTTGTCGGGATGCGGCGACGGTTTCTTCGGCACGTTGCAAAAGAATAGCCTGAAAACAATAAGATATATTTTGGCACGTCCTTTGCTTTTATTCGTTCATGAATCATTTTTCCTGCTTTCTAGTCTCGCGCCAGGTGCTCATGGGTCTGGCGCTTCTTGTCTCTGGCACCGCGATTGCGCAAGCCAGCGACTTCGGCTTTGCCCAGGTCGATGCGCGGGCGCGCAGTCTCGCACACGAGGCCTATGATGCGACGCCGCCAAAGTTGCCGGCATTTCTGAAAGATCTCGACCCCGCGCAGTACGCGCAGATTCAGGACATCAATCCTTATTGGTCGGATAGCGACAGTCCGTTCCAGGTGCAGTTCTACATGCCTGGATCTTATTTTCCGCGCCCAGAAAAGATCTCCGTGGTAGCCGATGGCAGCATAAGTCCCATTCCTTTCCAATTGCAGGATTTCAGCTTTGGGGACCTGCATCCGCAAGACCTGCCCAGTGATCTGGGCTACGCCGGATTCCGTCTGCTCTATCCGCTGAATACTCCGCCTAATTATAACGAATTCATCTCCTTTCTTGGAGCCACCTATTTTCGTGCGGTCGGGAAGGATGCAATCTATGGTACCTCGGCGCGCGGAATTGGCATTGATACCGCGCAGCCCTCGGGAGAAATCTTCCCCTATTTCCGCCATATTTGGCTGGAGAAGCCCGCTCCCGGGGCGACGCAAATGACGGTGTACGCCCTGATGGACAGTTCGGTGGTCACGGGTGCGTACCGTTTCGTGATCCATCCGGGAAACGACTGCGTGGTGGACGTCGAGGCGACCATCTACCTGCGCAAGCCAGTGCAGGTTTTGGAATTGGCGCCTCTCACCAGTATGTTCTGGCACGGCCACGGACGCGGAGTTCGTGCCGGCGATTGGCACCCAGCGCAGCACGACTCCAGCGAGCTGGTCATGGCCAACGGCAACGGCGAATGGATCAGTCGTCCTCTCAATAACCCGCTGCAGATTCAGACTACCAGTTACGACATGCAGCAACCCCAGGGCTTTGGCCTCATTCAGCAGCCGCGCGACTTTGCTGCGTACCAGGGCATCGATACCCAGTATCAGCGGCGCCCGAGTGTCTGGGTGAGCCCCGTGGGGGATTGGGGCAAAGGTCAGGTGCGCCTGGTGGAGTTGCCCACCAATAATCCAGATATGGACAATATCGATGTTTTCTGGGTGCCGGCGACCCAACCACAACCCGGCACTGCCTACCATTACGCCTATCAGTTGCGCTTTTTCAACAGCCAGCATGGCCTGATTCCGTTGGCGCATCCTACGGCTACCTACCTCGGCTATGACGTAAAAGAGCCGGAATGGCAGCATGTCGTCATCGATTTTTCTGGTGGTGCGCTCACCCGCCTTCCGGGAAGCATGCCAGTGCAGGCACATTTCAGTGCTGCTGACGGTGCCCAGGTCCGCGCTCAGAAGCTTGAGTATTCCAGCAATGGTCACTTCTGGCGCCTGCTGGCCGACGTCAAGACAGCGGGTCAAACGCCCAGCAATTTGCGTGCGTATTTAACTCTCGATGGTCAGGTGATGACCAACACCTGGACCTTTCTCTTACAACCCGCCAAAGGAGGTCACTGACATGTATGTTGATCACTGGCAATCAGGTTCCGCTGCGGATCTTCCTTTGCCTCAGGCAACAGATCCCATGACCGCCGAAGACGTCGTTCTTTTGTCACGTATGGAGTCCTACTTGTCGCGCTTGCCTTTCGACGATGCGCAACGCTTGTGGCTCCAAGCCGAACTCACCTTGCAGTTGCGGCAGTTGACGGTGGACGATCCGGCAGTGCGTAGCGCGCGTGCCTTTGCCGCCTTGCAAAATCGTATCGCCACCCTGCATCGCGGCGACGAATGGGAAGCGCGTCTGGCGCTGAGCCTGCGTCCGGTGTTGCCAGCGGAAATCGAGCAGCCCAGCCGTTGGCTGCGTGGGCACCAGTTGCAGCCGCAACGCAGCAAAATGGCTTCTGTACCGATGCAGCGCTCTGTCTCTGCTTTTCTGCAGCGCCAGACACAGTCTCTACGCGACTTCTGGAATCGCAGCCGCCGTTTGGTGCCGTTTTTCGGAAATGTGCGATGAACCGCCATCCGACACGTGCCTGGGAGGCCCTGAGTCAGAGCAGAAGACGCTGGTTGACGGCCCTGATCGCGATTCCGGCAGCGGCGTTGGGAGTGCTGTTGCAACATGAGCTGGCACTCTCTCAGCCTCTGTGGTTGGAGATTCTGACCATTGGCATCTTTGTGCTGCTCTTCGCATGGATCTCGGCAGGGTTCTGGACCGCCTTGGTCGGTTTCTTCGTTCTGCTGCAGGGGCGTACTCGCAGCATCGCCCACGATCCCGAGGAGCTGCGTCGTTCCCCGCGGGCAGATGCGCGGGTAGCTGTCATCATGCCGATTTATAATGAGGAAGTGGCACGCACCATAGCAGGATTGCAGGCCTGCTATCGTTCTGTGCAGCGAACCGGCAAGCTCGAGCATTTTTCCTTTTTCCTGCTCAGTGACAGCCGTGACTCCCAGTCCTGGGTCAATGAGGAGTTAGCCTGGGCGAGTCTCTGCGAAGAGCTCAACGCCTTCGGTCGCATTCATTACCGGCGCCGGCCGGTCAACAACCACGCCAAGAGTGGCAATGTCGCTGATTTTTGTCGGCGCTGGGGCAATCAATACGAGTATATGGTCGTGCTCGACGCCGACAGCGTGATGGCCGGCGATACCCTTTACAGGATGCTGGAGATCATGGAGGGGAACCCGCAGGTGGGCATCCTGCAGACCCAGCCCGTCTCGGTCAACCGGTCGACTCTCTATGCCCGTATCCAGCAGTTTTCCCAACGGCTCTATGGTCCGCTGTTCAGTGCGGGGCTGCGTTTCTGGCAGCTTGGCGACGGTCACTTCATTGGTCACAACGCCATGATCCGGGTGGCACCGTTTACGCGACATTGTGCCTTGCCCATCCTTCCCGGTCGTGCACCCCTCGGTGGCCAGTTGCTCAGCCACGATTTCGTCGAGGCCGCCCTGATGGCACGCGCGGGATGGGAAGTCTGGTTTCTGCCGGAGCTGGGCGGCAGCTGGGAGGAGTCTCCCCCCACGCTGATCGACGATCTGAAGCGTGATCGCCGCTGGGCGCAGGGAAACATGCAGCATCTTCGCCTGCTGGCCGCGGATCGCCTGCGCTCGGCCCATCGCTTCCTCTTCATCAATGGCGCCATGTCCTTTCTGGCAGCACCATTATGGGGCATTTTTCTCATACTGGGGGCGATTTCCGGTCTGATTTACTGGGCCCACGGAGGCTCCAGCGACTCCATGAGCCTGTTTCACTACGGTATGGATAATCCGCTGCCAGTTTGGCTTTTTGCCGTCACCCTGACTTTTCTACTCGGTCCCAAGCTGCTCGCGGTGCTCTGGTTGCATTGGTCACGTCAGGCAAAGTATTTCGGTGGAACCGGCGCTATGCTGCTGGGGGTGATCCTCGAGAGTATCTTTGCCATCGTTCTGGCTCCGGTGCGCATGGTTTTCCACAGCGTCTTCGTAGTACAGACTCTGACCGGTCGGGGGGTGAAGTGGGGCGCGCAGGTGCGTGGTGACCAGGAAACCCCCTGGCGGGTCGCTGTGCGTCAATTCGGCGCACTCAGTTTGATTGGCGTCTCTTTTCTGTTTGCTGCCCAGCCATTTCTGGGATTCTGGCACTTTGCCTGGCTGTTGCCGATTTTTCTGGGGCTGGCCCTATCGGTGCCGCTCGCGGTCTTCACCAGCCGCAGCTCTTGGGGCTTGTGGGCTCGGCGTCGCCGCTTGTTCCTGATTCCCGAGGAGATCCAGGTACCGCGAGAATTGCGTGAACTCGCGCCGGAGTATGTGGATTTTCTGCCGCAGGTGGAGGGTGATGCCTTCATCGCCACGGTTGTGGATCCGCGTTTCAATGCCGTCCATGCGGCCTTGCAGCGAGATCGTGCCGGACTTTGGGGAATCACCGCTGCATTGTGCAACAAGGCCATCACCCTGGGCCCCGCAGAGCTGAGTCGGCGGGAAAGAAATATCCTGCTCAGCGACCGGCAAGCGATGTTGACCCTGCACCGCGCTGTTTGGTCGCAGCACGAGCCGGAAAAACTGGCGGCCTGGGGATTGCTCTAGTATCTTTGCTGCCATGGCAGATAATCATGTTGATTTGATGGCAATGGCGGGTTTGCGCGACGAGCTGGAGGCGTTGCGCAAAATGGCGCAGGAGGGTGACCCCGTCGCCCAGTTCAACATGGGCGTGCGGTATGCCAATGGCCAAGGAGTTCCCCAGGATCTTCTCGAGGCGGCGCGCTGGTATGGTGCCGCCGCCGATCAAGGGGATGCTCCGGCACAGTTCAATCTGGGTTTACTTTTTTATCAGGGGCAGGGCGTCGAACGCAGCCTGGAATATGCCTATGAGCTCTTTCGCCTGGCAGCCTTGCAGGGCGATGCCCGTGCCCATGCGGGCTTGGATGCGGTACTACTGGAACTGGACGAGGTAACCCGCGAGCGCCTGCTGCGCGAGTTACCCCTACCCAGCACCCACTGAGCAGGCGCCTGTCAGGCGCTCTTGCCCTGCCCGGGGCGCCGTTGCCGGGCGGCGGAAAACTGGGCCGCGCGTCCCCCACCAATGTACTCCGGTACCACGCTCTCCAATGCCATCGCCTCGATGCCAAAGGCATGTAGCAGATCGTTGTGCTGACAGACGTTATCCACGGACAGGGAGAGGAGATTGTCGCGGGTGATGATCTTGCCTGGCAGTTTTTCGAAGATGCTGGCCTGCAGCGTGGCGAGCAGATCACACAGGGGAACGATGGCCTGGTGTTTGCTAATCAGGCTCTGGGTGTAGCGCAGGAGCTCCGCCAGGGTGTAGACCTTCGGGCCACAGAGATCGAAAGATTTGCCAAAGGTTTTTGGCTCATCGATGGCCTGGACGAAGGCGCTGACCACATCCTCAACCCAGACCGGCTGCAGTTTTGCGTTGGCTTTGGCGAGGGGGATGAACAACGGGACGGAGCGCAGCAGCTTGGCAAACTGATTGAAAAAGCTGTCTCCGTCACCAAAGATCACCGAAGGCCGGAAACTGGTAACGTGCAGTCCGCGCCCCCAGACCAGTTTCGGGCCGTTGAGGTAGGTGAAATGCCCCAGCGCGGCGCTGTTTTCCCCGGCCTGACGCACGATCTCCTCGCCAATTCCTTTTGAGCGCAAGTAGGCGCTCGGCGCTACCGGATTGGCGCCCAGCGCGCTCATATGCAAGAGCCTTTGCACGCCCAGGCGGGCGCAGGTGTTGGCGAGTAGCCGCGGTAGTTCGATATGGGTTTTTTCAAAGTCACCATGGCGCTCCGGGGGCAGATCGTTGCGCCCCGGCCGGCGCTCATGGAGTATGCCCACTAGGTTGATGGCGACGTCGCGATCTTGCAGCTGACGCTCGAGTTCCACGGGGTCGTGCACATTTGCTTGCACTAACTCTAGCCCGGGCAAGACCAGAAGGTCCTCGCGATGACGCTCGCGATTGCGGGTCAGTACGCGAACGTGATGCCCTTGTTGGCACAGTCGTTCGGCCAGGTGCCGGCCAACGAAGCCAGAGCCGCCCAGAATGACGATACGATGAGGCATGGGTGACACTCCTCTACGGTTTATCTATGCCGTTAGAATAGCATGGTCGCTGAGCGCGGTATTATTGCGCCTGTTTATGCGCGGATTAGGAGACATCGAATGCAGCAAAAGGAGCGGAAACAAAAGCATGGCTCAACGTGGGCGGCCCTGGGGGCAGTACTCTGTTCTCTGGCGGTGGTTCTGGCGGCAGCAGGTGACCATTTGGTGGCTGGCGATGTCAGCCAACACGCGTTGCGAATCTATGACATTGCCAATCGCTTCCAGTTTTTCCAGGGGATTGGCCTGATCCTGCTGGGCTTGTCCATAGCGCAGTGGGGACCGCGAGCAAGCTGGACCTGGGCAGGAATCCTGCTCCTGCTTGGAGTATTGTTCTTCAGTGGCGGCCTCTATCTGGTCTCTCTGGTCGGTCAGAGCTGGGCCTTTCTGGCCCCCATCGGCGGCATGGCGATGATTCTGTCCTGGCTGGTTTTTGCCTTTGCCCTCTGGCGCAGCCGCTCAGGGTAGGGGCGGCGTCCAGATGCCGTCCCAGATCTGCTGCGCCTTCAGACCCAGCCGTTGCGCTAGACTGGGGCGCGCCGCAAAACCGAGCAGCAGCACTTTCTGCGTTTCCGCTGCGCGCTGGATCCAGGCATCGCTGGTGGCCAGTTCATCGACCAGCCCCAGTTCCAGCGCCCGTTCTCCCAGCCAGGCCTCGCCGGTGGCGACTTTCTCCAGGTCGAGTTGTGGGCGATAGCGACCGATGAGTTCTCGAAACTGCTCGTGAATCTCGCCGAGTTCCTCGCGTAGCTTTTCCCGACCTTCCTCGCTGTTCTCACCAAAGAGGGTGATGGTGCGTTTGTACTTGCCAGCGGTGAACTGCTCAAAATCGACGTTATGTTCCTTGAGCCAGCGATGAAAATTGGGTACCTGCGCGATGACGCCAATCGAGCCGACCAGGGCAAAAGGGCTGGCAACGATGCGCTGGGCAACGGCGGCCATCATGTAGCCGCCACTGGCGGCGACGGTGTCGACCAGCATGTTCAACTCCAGTCCGGCCTCGCGCAGGCGTAGCAGTTGCGCGGCCGCCAAGCCATAGCTGTTCACCATCCCGCCACCGCTTTCCAGACGTACGCAAACGCGATCACCCTCCTGTCGGGCGGCGAGGATCACGTCAATCTCCTGACGCAGGGTCTCCACTGCCGAGGCGCGGAGATCGCCTTTGAAGTCAAGTACATAGAGGCAGCCTTGCGTCTCTTGCTTGGCGCGCCCCTGGCGGGCCTTTTTGCGTTGCTTGAGGATGGCCTTGGCCTCTTTCTTAGGTAGGCGCTGGCGGAGAAGTTGGGTGGCCCGTTCCTCGTAGCGTTGCCCGAGATCGGTGATCTGCAGGGTGGCGCCCTTGTCGCGCTTGCGCCCGAAGGGCGACCAGGAGAGGAAGATGAGGCTCGCCACGACGACGGTGGCGCTTTCCGCGAGAAAAAGAAGATAGGCAAGGAGCATGCGAGGGTCCGTCTTGCAAGGCCAGGGGCCAACGTCTACCATCATCAAATGGATTGCAAAGGGTGCTCGCCGAGATGATTTCCGTCAAGTTTTTTGCCAGCGTGCGCGAGCGCTTGGGGCGGGCCAACGTCGATCTGGAGCTGCAAGCGGGCAGCACTGTCGCTGAGGTCCTGGCGCAGGTGGAAGGCATTACCGGCGTATCTCTGGCCGGACAGCATCTGCTCGCGGCCCGCAATCAGGTGCACGTGCCTTTCACCGAGCCGGTGGCGGATGGCGATGAAATCGCCTTTTTCCCACCGGTTACCGGAGGATGAGATGACGGTACGGGTGCAGCAGGAGGCCTTCCATCTGGGTGCCGAGCTGCTCGCCCATGCCCAGCCGACGGCGGGCGCGGTAGTGAGCTTTCTGGGTACCGTCCGCGACTACAGCGATGCCGCCGACATCCTGGCGATGGAAATCGAGCATTATCCCGGCATGACCGAGCGCGAACTGGAGCGGGTGGCGCAGGAGGCGCAGCGGCGCTATGACATCCTCGACAGTCTCATCATCCATCGCTACGGGCGTCTGGCGCCGCAGGACCCCATCGTTCTGGTCGCCGTCTGGTCCCTGCACCGTGCCGCCGCCTTTGATGCCTGTCGCTATCTCATTGACGTGCTCAAGACCTCGGCGCCGTTCTGGAAAAAGGAGATTACCCCGGCCGGCGCGCGCTGGGTCACCGACTGCCCCGGTTGTCGGGCGGGGACGCAGCACGGCCATGTCCATCCCGATGTCCTAGAGGAGTGTTGATCTTGCCCAGTTTTGACGTGGTTTCCGAAATCGATCTGCAGGAAGTGGACAATGCCTTGCACACGACCAGCAAGGAAATCGGCAATCGCTACGATTTCAAGGGCAGCAAGGCGAGCATCGAGCGCAAGGAGCATGAGCTGATCCTGCTGGCAGAAGACGAATACAAGTTGGGGCAGATGCTCGATCTGCTTTCCCAGCGTTTGGTCAAGCGTGGGGTCGACCTCAAGGCCCTGGAAATCGGCAAGGTGAGCGATGCCGCTGGCGGTATGCAGCGTCAGGTCTGTACCCTGAAGGCTGGCATCAATGCCGAACTGGGAAAGAAAATGGGGAAGCTGCTGAAGGATGGCCGCTACAAGGTGCAGGGCAGCATGCAGGGCGATCAGCTGCGGGTCAGCGGCAAGAGCCGCGATGACCTGCAGGCTGCTATTGCCGCGTTGCGCGCCGAAGATTTTGGGATTCCTCTGCAATTCAATAACTTCCGCGATTGAAGATGGACGCCGGCACCCATTCGTTACGGGACTTTCTGCGCAGTCACTACCAAGGCGCCATTGCCGTCCTGGCGCCGGATGGCAGTCCTTATACGGCAGTGGTGCACTACGCCTGCGATCACTACGGCAGCCCGCATTTCCTGTTTTCCAACCTGGCGGTGCATCAGCAATATCTGCACAAAGATCCGCGTGCATCCTTCCTGGTTTGGGAGCCCGGCGATGATCTCATGGAGCTGCCGCGGATGGCTGTGCAGGGAGAGATTCATCGCGTGCATCCCGATCCCGCTCTGGAGGGACGCCTGCTCTGCCTGTTACCGGGCGCGGATGGCTATCGGGATATGCCGGATTTCCATTTTTACCGTCTCGACATCCAGCGTATTCGCTGGATTGCCGGTTTTGGCAGCATGGGTTGGCAAGAGGAGGACATCCGTCTTGCCGACGACCTACGCGAGCTGGAGCTAGCGGAGGCGGGAGCGGTGGCGCACATGAATGCCGATCACCGCGAAAATCTGCGCGACTATTGGCGCCACTTCGGTGGCGCAGAAGCGGCAGAGCCCGTACGCCTTTTGGCCCTCGATGCCGAGGGTGCAGACCTACAGGCGGGCAGCCAACGCCTGCGCCTGTCTTTCCCCCAAAGGGTTCAGGGGCCGCAGGGCTGGCGTCGACTTCTCGTGGAAATGGCACAGCAGGCGCGCGGGAGGCAGCCATGAGTGAAGCCCTGGAGCGCACGGCGCTGTATTCCTGGCATCAGGCACATGGGGCGCGGATGTCTCCCTTTGCCGGTTGGGAGATGCCCCTGCACTATGGCTCGCAGTTGCGCGAGCACGAGGCCGTGCGGCAGGCCGCGGGGCTCTTCGATGTTTCGCACATGCGTCCTCTCGACCTGCAGGGACCGGCCGCTCGCTCTCTGCTTCGTCGCGCCCTGGCCAACGACATCGCGCGTCTCGACGCCGAGCCCGGTCGTGCCCTCTATACCTGCATGTTGCAGGAAGATGGCGGCATCCTGGATGATCTGATCGTCTATTTTCTAGGGGGGGACCGTTATCGCATCGTTCTCAACGCCGCCGGGGCACGCGCCGATGCCTCCTATCTGCAGGATTTGGCCGAAGAGGAGGGCGGCGTCGAGTTTTTGCGCCGCGACGACTGGGGCATCCTTGCCTGTCAGGGGCCCAAGGCTGTTGCCTGGGCCGCAGAGGCATTGGCCTTGCCCGAGCTTGCGGCGCTGAAGCCTTTCCGTTCGGTCGCGCCGCGGGCCGATCTCTTCATCGCTCGTACCGGTTATACGGGCGAGGATGGCATCGAGATCCTCGCTCGCCACGGGCACCTGGCAGCAATTGCCGATGCCTTGCTGGCGCGGGGGGTAGTACCCTCTGGCTTGGCGGCACGCGATAGTCTGCGTCTGGAGGCCGGCTTGAACCTCTATGGCCAGGACATGACGACGACCGATAGCCCGGATCGCAGCCATCTCGGCTGGACGGTGGACCTGCGCGATCCCAAAAGAGACTTCATCGGCCGCTCGGCTATCGAATCCGAGCGCGTACAAGGACCCGCACAACGTCTCTGGGGCCTACTCTTGCCGCGCGACGCCATTCCACGCCACGGCTACGAGCTGCTGAGCGCCGCCGGGGAGACGATTGGTACGGTCACCAGCGGCTCCTTCGCCCCCAGTCTGGGCTTGGGCATTGCCCTCGCGCGACTACGGGCCGATGTCGGCCCAGACAGCGCGGTATTTTTGCAGGTGCGGCAGCGCAAGGTGCCGGCCCGCATCGTTGAACCCCCCTTCTGGCGTCATGGCCAGGCCGTTTATCCCGCAGAGGAGAGTCTACCGCAATGAGTCAGGTTCCCGCGCAGCTTCGCTACAGTACCACCCACGAATGGGTCGCCCAACTCGTCCCGGGACGGTATCGCGTCGGCATCACCGATCATGCCCAGGAGCTATTGGGCGATGTCGTCTTTGTTGAATTGCCGCAGACGGGGCAGGCGGTGCAGGCCGAAGCCGCCTGTGGGGTGATCGAATCGGTCAAGGCTGCCTCCGATCTGTACAGCCCCCTGTCTGGTGAGGTGGTGGCTAGCAATGCGGAGCTGACAGATAACCCCCAGTGGCTGAATGAAGACCCCTATGACAAAGGCTGGATCTTTGAGATTCAGGCTGACGAAAAGGACTTTGCGCAGCTCCTCGACGCCGCGGCATATCAGAACAGCATCGGCGAATAAATATGCCGTACATTCCCCACGACAGCGCCGAAACGGCGGCGATGCTGGAGGCGATCGGCGTCGCTCGCCTCGAAGATCTCTTTGACGAAATCCCGCAGGCTTTACAGAGCGATGTTTCCGCACTGCCCGAAGGGTGCGGTGAGGCGAGGCTCCGCCGGGAGATGGAAGAACGCGCGGCCGAACAGGCTCCGCTGCGCTGTTTTGCGGGCGCTGGTGCCTATGCACACCATATCCCCGCCATCGTCTGGGAGATCGCCCGACGCGGGGAGTTCTATTCGGCCTATACCCCGTACCAAGCCGAGGCCAGCCAAGGTACCTTGCAGCTTCTCTACGAATTCCAGAGCTTCATGACCCGGCTCACGGGGATGGAGATCAGCAACGCCTCCCTCTACGACGGCGCCTCGGCCCTGGCCGAGGCCTGCCTCATGGCCCTGCGCTTGCGTCCGGCGGCGCGGGAAATCCTTATCCCCGAGGGGTTGTTGCCACACTGGCGGCGGGTGCTGGATGCGCTGCTGCCGATGCAGGGGATTCGTCTGCGCAGTCTGCCACAGGATCCGCAAAGCGGTCGCCTGCTGCTGCCCGGAGAGGATTTTCCCGAGGCGGCGGCGCTGATTCTGCCGCAGATCAACCGTTTTGGTGTACTGGAAGAGGTCGATGCGCTGGCGCACTGGGCGGAGTCCCACAACCTGCTGCGCATTGCCGTCGTCAACCCGCTGGCCCTGGCCCTACTCAAGGCGCCTGGGGACTGGGGCGAGCAGGGCGCCGATATCGTCGTGGGTGAAGGACAGCCCTTGGGCGTGCCTCTGGCGGCCGGTGGGCCCTACTTTGGCTTTTTGACCTGCCGGCGGGACTACGTGCGGCAACTGCCCGGTCGCCTGGTTGCCAAGACCGTCGACGCAGCAGGTCAGGTCGCCTACTGCCTGACCCTGCAGGCCCGGGAGCAGCATATCCGGCGTGCCGGAGCCACGAGCAACATCTGCACCAACCAGGGGTTGCTGGTGACTGCGGCTACCATTCATCTTGCCACTCTGGGGGCCAACGGCTTGCGCGCCGCGGCTGCGCGCGCGCATCAGCAGGCGCAGCGCCTGCGCGCCCTGCTAGCCAGGCTTCCTGGAGTGGAACTTCCCCATGCCGGGCCGGTGTTCAACGAGTTCGTGTTGCGCCTGCCCCGGCCAGCGCCAAGCGTCCGCGATGGCCTGCTTGCCCATGGTTTTCTTGCGGGGGTGCCGCTGATCGAGTTGAATCCGGCGGACGATCCCCACGATTTGCTGGTGGCCTGCACGGAATTGAGCGAAGACGAGGATCTGGACGGCTACGCAAGCGCGCTCGCTGGCGTACTGGGAGAGGCGTGATGGAAGAAACGATTTTTGCTTGCCAACACGAAGGAACGCCGGTGGAGCTGGAGCTGGCGATTCCCGCGCATCTGCTGCGTGATGATCTCCCTCTCCCTAATCCCTCCGAGCTCGAGGTCTTGCGCCATTACACCCGTCTCAGTCAAAAAAATTTCTCCATCGATACCAATTTTTATCCCTTGGGCTCCTGCACCATGAAGTACAACCCGCGCATTGCCCACGAAGTGGCGACGCTGCCCGGTTTTTCCCGCCTGCATCCGGCGACCCCGGCGGTGGCTGCCCAAGGGTTGCTGCGTAGTCTGGCAGAGTTACAGGGCTGGTTAGCGGAGCTGACCGGCATGGCGGCGGTGAGTCTGAGCCCTGCCGCTGGTGCCCAGGGGGAGCTTGCCGGGGTGGCGATGATCCGCGCCTATCATCAGGCGCGCGGCGATACCCAGCGGCAGCGCATTCTCATTCCCCAGGCGGCGCATGGCACCAATCCCGCCAGTGCCCGCATGGCCGGCTTTGCGGTCACGGAATTACCCAATCTGCCTAATGGAGATCTCGACCTCGATGCCTTGCGCGCGGCCCTGGGCCCAGAGGTTGCCGGGATCATGCTGACCAACCCGTCCACACTCGGTGTTTTCGAGCGCCAGATTCAGGAAGTCGCTGCCCTGGTCCATGGCGCCGGTGCCCTGCTCTATTACGATGGTGCCAATCTCAACGCCATCCTGGGCCGGGTGAAGCCCGGCGAGATGGGCTTTGACGTGATGCACCTGAATCTGCACAAGACCTTCGCTACCCCCCATGGCGGTGGTGGACCCGGTTCCGGGGCGGTGGCGGCGGCGTCACGTCTGGCACCCTATCTGCCAGTACCCCGGGTCGTAGGCGAAGCCGGCTCTTATCGCTGGGAGAGCCATGCGGAGCGCCCGGAGAGTATTGGTCAGCTCAGTGCCTATGCTGGCAACATCGGCGTACTCCTGCGCGCCCATGCCTATGTCCGGCGCCTGGGACACACCGGTCTGCAACGGGTCTCTGCCTATGCGGCCCTCAATGCCAATTATCTGATGCACGGCTTGCGGCGCCAGGGCTATACCGTGGCGTTTGCCGAGCGGCGCGCTACGCATGAGTTCATCATTTCCGTACAGGACCTGCACAAGGCCAGTGCGGTGCGGGCCCTGGATGTCGCCAAGCGTCTGCTCGATTTTGGTATCCACGCGCCGACCATCTACTTCCCTCAGTTGGTACCGGAATGCCTGCTCATCGAACCCACGGAAACCGAAAGCAAGGCAAGTCTGGATCGCTTCCTGGAAGTGATGGCGCAGATTCGTCGGGAGGCGCTGGAAGAACCCGAGCGCCTGCGTAACGCACCGCATGATCTGCCGGTGCGGCGCGTCGACGAAACCCTGGCGGCCCGGCGCCTGCAGGTCGCGGAGTGACGGAAACGAGCCCTGCTGCGCTGCTGCGGCAGCTCGCACAGATCGTTCTCGACAAAGAACCCCAGATCCGTCTGGTGCTTACTGCCCTGATTGCGGGCGGACATGTGCTTCTAGAAGACTTGCCCGGACTGGGTAAAACCACCTTGGCCTTAGGGCTCGCACGTTCGCTGAATCTTGCCTTTGCACGCCTGCAGATGACGGCAGATACGCTGCCGGGTGACATCTTGGGTGGCAGTTTCTACGACCCCGCGCAGCAGGCCTTCGTCTTTCGCCGCGGCCCCATTTTTCACTCTCTATTGCTCATCGACGAGATCAATCGCGCCCCACCGCGGGCGCAGTCGGCCCTCATGGAGGCTATGGCCGAGGGACAAGTCTCCCTGGAAGGGGCGAGTCATCCCTTGCCCAACCCATTTTTCGTCATTGCTACCCAGAACCCGCAAGAGTTCGATGGGGTATTTCCCTTGCCAGAAAACCAGTTGGATCGTTTTTTGTTGTCTCTCTCTCTTGGGTACCCAAGTCGGATGGCGGAAGAACGTCTACTGCAGGGAGCAGCCCTTGCGCCAGAGGCAGTGCCAATCCTGGCAACGGAGGCGACCTTGCTGGACTGGCAAAGAAGCGCACGACAAGTCTTCCTGAGCCCCGAGATTCGCGCTATGTTGCTCGACCTCGCCGAGTATAGCCGCCGGGAAAGCAGCCTGCGTTTTGGCGTTTCCCCCCGTGGGCTCTTGGCTTTGCAGGCAGCGCTGCGGGGGTGGGCCTTTTTGCAGCAGCGGGACTTCGTCGCGCCGGAAGATCTCCCTGCTGTAGCCCCTGCGGTATTGGGACACCGTCTGCGCTGGCGCGATCCTGGCGAACCGCGTGTCCAGCTGGCAGGACTGTTGAAACAATGCTTGGGTTTGGGCGGGTAAAACGGCGGGAGGTAAAACTCTCCCGCGCTGGCAAACTCTTTGTGGCATTCACCTTGGCAGTAGGCTTTGCCGCCGTGAATACCGGCAACAACATGCTGTTTCTACTGGTGTCGATGATGCTGGCGCTGATGATTCTGTCGGGTCTTGCGGCCTTGCTGAATCCCGCGCTCTGGACGTTTCCCTGCTTCCGGGACAATTGTTGACGGTGGGTGAAGCTGGACAGCTTCGCTTCCAAATCGCCAATCCGCATCCCTGGACGGTTTGGTTACTGGAGCTGCGTCTGCCCCCGGCGCACGGGCAAATCGCCAGGCTGCCTGGGCGCGGTAGCAGCGAGCTAATCCTGACTTGGTGTCCAGAGCAGCGTGGGCCGCTCATCCTGCCGCAGCTCTTACTTGGGTCCTCGTTTCCGTTTGCCTTCGTCTGGCGTGGCCAGCAGATCGATCTTCCCGATGCCGATGCCCCCTGGGTCGCCCCCGCCGCCGCGGATAGCCACGCCTCGGTGCGGTCAGACCGAGATACGGAAACCCGCGCGCAGCACGAGCGGTGGCAGGGAAGCGGGGAGGTGATTGCCCTGCGCCCGCGTTTGCCCAACGAGAGCCTCAACCGCGTCTATTGGCGGCGCAGTGATTGGCGGGGCGGTTTTCTCCTGCCGCCGGCTTTGCCGGTCCTGCAGCGTGAGGAAGAAGAGGGCAGCGTAGTGGTCTTCGATTATCATGCGCCAGAACTGCAAGATCGCGATCATGAACAGCGCCTTTCCGCGCTGCGTGCCGGGCTAGAAAGCGCACAGTCGCAAGGTATGCGCTGGCGTCTTCTGCTGCCGTCCGGAACTTGGCAGGGACGTGGCCCTAGTGGCTACCGAGAGGCATTGTGGGCACTGGCACGGCTCGCGCCGTTCCCGATCTTGCCCATCATCTCAAAGAAACCGCGGCGCTGGCGGTTTTGGCAATGAAGATGCCAACTCTCATCCCTACCTTGCTCTTCATGATCGGCGCGATCCTCTTTCTCGCCCTGGAGCATCTTGCTTGGCAATGGCCGACTCTACTCTGGTTGTTGGCCGAACTCTGGGTGTTTCTGCGGGGCGGCGCGTTGCCGTTTGCCGCATTGAAGGGTGGCACGCGTTTTCTGATCACCATCGCTCTCCTCTTGCTGGCAATTTTTACTGCGGGTTGGGGGAACTGGCTGGAAATGGGTGCTGCGGCCCTCTATGTGCTCCTTGCCGTCAAGACCCTGGAACTACGGGGTACCCGCGACCTCTTTCAGATTGCTGCACTGCTGTTGTTGGGTATGGGGCTCGCGGCCTGGGTCCGGGTGGACCTCGCCCTGGGGATCTATTTCCTGCTCGAACTGTTTCTGTTGCTGTTGGCGCTACTCTGGCAGGGGTTTCTCGATGCCCGACGGGAAGAGGGAAGAGCGGTGGCGAGCGCCGATCTGCTCCGCCTTCTGCTCTTTTCCGTCCTGTTTCTGCTTCTTCTCTTGCCGATCATGGGGCTGTTCTTTTTCTTGCTGCCGCGCACACCTACACCGCTGTGGCATTGGGGAGGCGGCATCGGGGCTGCAGCCAGCGGCTTCTCGCCCAGCCTCGATCCGGCGCATATCCAGTCACTGCAACTTGATCCTGCCGTCGCCTTTCGCGCCCAGATCCAGGGGCCGTCCTTGCCCGCCGAGCAGATGTATTGGATGGGGGCAATTCTCTGGCAGGATGATGGTGGAGTCCGCTGGCAGCCCGGTCCCGCGCTCGGCATGGACTGCCGGAACACCGGGCAAGCCGTGTGGCAGCAGAAGATCCTCCTCAGCTCCGGTCGTCATGACTACCTCTTTGCCCTGAGCAATCCACTGCGTTTCGCCAGTCCTCTGCCGCTACGGCAAAACGCCTCCGGTATCCGCTTGCAAAGTGCGCAGGATGGCGCCTTGCGCTACGATGCTTGGTCGACCAGATCCGACCACTGTATTTCCCCAGCGCAACGGCAGGCAGCCATGCAAGTCCCTGCCCGGATCGATCCGCAGATCCTGCGCCTGGCCAAACACCTGCGCGGCGATACACCGGAACAAACAACGCAAAGGGTTATGGCTTGGCTGCGCGGTCCTTCTTTCCATTATAGCCTGCAGGCCCCGGCGGCCTATCCCCAGGGGCAAAGCCTGGCCGACTTTCTTCTGCACAGCCATACCGGCTTCTGTGAATATTATGCGGCAGGTCTCGCCACGTTGCTGCGCCTGGATGGCGTGCCCGCCCGGGTGGTGGTTGGGTACCATGGCGGGCAGTATGACGCATATGGCGATTTTTGGGTGGTGCGGCAAAGTATGGCGCATGCCTGGGTACAGGCTTGGTTGCATGGCGAGTGGGTCTTGCTCGATGCCACACCTGCCGCCAGCGTGAGAAAGACAAGGGGAGACGGCATTGCCGCGGCCGGGGGTCGATTATCGACTACCGGACAGCTCTGGAGCTGGCTGCAATGGGAGTGGCTGAACTGGGTGATCAACTTCAGTCCCGCCAAACAGCGTGAGGCTTGGCTGGCTGCCGGTAGTATGCTGCAGGGAGCGACACAGGAGCGCCACTCAGCGGCACTGGACCTGCATCAGCAATGGTCTGCCTCCTGGCTCTGGTATCTATCGCTGCCGCTGTTCGCCGGGCTGTTTTGGTGGTGGCGACGCACGCGCAGCCTGGAGAGCGATTCCGCTGCGCGCTACCGGCGGCGAGTGGTTCGCCTGCTGCAACGCAGGGGGTTGCGTGATGTCCGTCCGGGGCAGGAGACGGCCTGGTTGCAACAGTTGCCCCTGGCAGAAGCCGAGGGCGGTAAACTGTATGCGGCAATTCTCCGGCAGCGCTATGGCCGTCATCCCGACGCCGCCGGTGAGGAGGAGCTCAGGTACTGGCTGCACAAGATACCGCGCTGGCGCCGGAGAGAATGCGCCCGCGCTCCAGGCGAATGACCTGGTCTGCCAGAGTCAGGCTGGCCTCCCGATGCGCCGCGACGATGATGGTTATCCTGCCGCGCAAGTTCGCCAGGGTGTCCAGGATGCGTTGTTCGCTCTCGTTATCAAGGGCACTGGTCGCTTCATCGAGCACCAGAAAGGGCCGTCGCTGGTAAAGGGCGCGGGCAATTACCAAACGCTGGCGCTGGCCGCCGGAGAAGTTGCTGCCATGTCCGTGCACCGCCGCATCCAGGCCGCCTGCGTCCTGCAAAAACTCCCAGCAATGCGCGGCGCGTGCGGCATCTTCCGCCCGCTTACGGTCCGGCTTGGGATCGGCATAGGCGATATTCTCCAACACCGTGCCGGAAAACAGCAAGGGCTCTTGCGCTACATAGGCAAAATGCTGGCGATAGCTACGCAGGGAAAATTCGTGGGCAGACCGCTCGCCAATCCAGATCTCTCCGGCATCGGCCGGCAGCAGTCCCAAGATGACCCGCAGCAGACTGGTTTTGCCACTGCCACTGGCGCCCGCAATGGCGGTAAAACTGCCAGCAGAGATCGCGATGTCGAGGTCCTGCAGCACCGTTTCACCGGCATAGCGCAGGCGTAGACCGCCGCAGCGCCAGGACCCGGCACTTGTCTGCGAGACTTCCTCCGTGGCGCTTGCCATCTCGGCTTCCTGGTCCAGCCAGTGAAACAGGCGGTCCGCGGCGGATAGTCCCTGCTGCAACTGATTGTTGGCGGAGGAGAGCTGACGCAGAGGCTCGTAGACCATGGCCAAGGCGGTAAGAAAGGCAAAGAAAGCGCCCGTTGTCATTGCCCCGCTCACCACCTGATGACCGCCGAGATAGATGGTAACGGCAATGCCGAGGGCGGCAATCAGCTCCATCACCGGCGTGCTGGCTTTTTGGATACGGACGATGCGCATCATCAGTTGGTAGTAGATCTGCGCCAGTCCCGCAAAGCGCCGCGCCTCGAAGTCTTCGGTTCCTTGGCTCTTGATGACCTCCACCCCGCGCAGGCTCTCGGCAAACTGACCCAGGATATCGCCCATCTGCTCCTGCTGTTCATGCCCGCGGCGCCGCAGACTCTGCCCGAAGCGAATCAATGGATAGAAGGCCAGGGGCAGGGTGCCGAGGCTGATCAACGCCAGCGACCAGCTCATATAAAATGCAACGCCGATCAGGGCGAGGATCTGCACGCCGGAGAGGAAAAAACGGGCGAGTACGGAAAGGCTCTGCTGCAGCAGGGTCAGATCCAGACTCATGCGTGACAGGGTGCTGCCCTGGCTCTGTTGCAGCAGGGCCGGCAAGGGCAGGCGGAGGGTGTGGGCGTAGAGCTGCTCGCGCAGCTGCCGCAGGATGTTTTCTTCCATGCGCGCCAGGATCACCCCACCGGAGTAGTCAGAAAACCCCTTGATGGCATAGATGGCGATGACCAGTAGCGGCAGCCACAGCAACATCGCTGCCTGGCGGTCGATGAAGATGTGGTCGAGTATGGGTTTGACGACATAGGCGCTTGCGCCACTGGCGAGGCCCGAGAGGGTCATGAAAAACAGCGCAGTGGCGATGGAACCGCGATAGGGCTGGAAAAGCTGCAAAAACCGCCGGAAATTGGCGGAGCGCAGCCAACTCCGCCGCTGACCTTTCACTCTTCGAGCAGGGCCCGTTTGTCTTGCACTTGTGCCCATTCGTCGGCATCGGCGGGGGCATCCTTCTTTTGGATGATGGCCGGCCAGACCTTCGCCAAGCGGGCGTTGATGGCAATGAATTCCTCCTGGCCCTCGGGCAAATCATCGTCGCGAAAGATGGCTGCTGCCGGACACTCTGGCTCACAGAGCGTACAGTCAATGCACTCATCAGGGTCGATGACCAGGAAATTGGGTCCTTCGCGAAAACAATCCACGGGACATACGTCCACACAATCCGTGTATTTACATTTGATGCACGACTCGGTAACCACGTAGGTCATAGACAAGGGCTCCTGATTCTATAATGGGCTACGCCACGAATAGCCGCGTATTCTATCCTACGCGCTAGCACTTTGCCTACTGTATGAACTTCATTCAGTCCTGTGGGTCGCTTGCACAGGGTCTCGGAGATGGTGTATCTTTTGCGCCTCTTGAATTTGAGGCCATCGCTCCCATCGTCTAGTGGCCTAGGACACCGGCCTCTCACGTCGGTAACAGGGGTTCGAACCCCCTTGGGAGCGCCAAAACAAGGTTCTTTTGGTATCTTGCGCCAAACATGCAAGGGTTCTTTCGGTATTTGGCCAGGTGGAGGGAATCTTGCGAAAAATTGTGCTGTCGGCTCTAACGATATCGGTCTTGAGTACTCCGGTGTTGGCTTGGGTAGCATCAGCATCGCAGGCGCAGGGGTTCAGTGGCAGTGTCGGCTTGGGGTTTAGCAACAGTACCGGTACCAGCCAGGCTCTCAGCATTAATACGGAAGATGCCCTGAATTGGGTGCGGGGGCCGTGGTCCAACGATACTTCCTTCGCCTACAATTACGCCCGCAATAGTGGCGTGGTTTCTGCCGATCGTCTGGCCGTGGGCAACAGCACCAAATACCGCTGGCTAAAAAATACCTACGCATATGGCACGCTGGATTACGTGCGTAACCATTTCGACGGCTATTTTTACCGCGTCGATGAATTTGCCGGTATCGGTCATTATCTATATCCAGACGAGAACATGCGGCTGGCTCTGCAGGCCGGTGTGGGTGCCCGGGAGTCGCATCGCATCGGCTATGCTGCCGTCATCAATCCCAGCGCCCAGCTTGCTGCCAAGTATCGCTGGCAGATCAGTAAGGGTGCGCTTTTGACCGAAAACGTCGAGGCGGTGCTGGTGGATGGGGGTGCCAACACCTACCAGTCACTTCTAGGGCTGAATACTCCCCTGGTGGGTGCTCTGGGCATGCGCTTTTCTTTTCTGGCGACTTACAATACCCAAGTGCCCGTCGGCTACAAGGTTTTTAATACGCTGACCGCGGTCAATCTGGTTTACCATTTTTGAGGGGGAAGCTATGCGTCATTCTGGTCGCGCCGGTGATGAATTACGCCCACTGCATGCTGAAAGAGGTTACACCAAGCATGCCGAGGGTTCCGTACTGATTGGTTTTGGCGATACTCGTGTCTTGTGTACGGCGACCGTCGAAGAGAAAACCGCACCGTTTCTGCGGGGTTCCGGCCAAGGCTGGATTACCGCGGAATACAGCATGCTCCCGCGGGCGACACATACCCGCATTTCCCGAGAGGCCGCCAAGGGCAAGATTGGCGGGCGCACTCATGAAATTCAGCGACTCATTGGCCGTAGTCTGCGCGCAGCGATCGACCTCAAGGCCCTGGGGGAGCGCACGATCTGGCTGGACTGTGACGTCCTGCAGGCCGATGGTGGTACCCGCACTGCCAGCATCACGGGCGCCTGCCTTGCCTTGGCCGAGGCCATCGACGGTCTCTTGCAGCGCGGCGTCCTGATCACCAATCCCTGGCGTCATTGGGTAGCCGCAGTATCCGTAGGTATCGTGGCGGGAGACGCCGTGCTTGATCTCGACTATGCGGAAGACAGCTCGGCCGAGGTCGATCTGAATCTGGTCATGACCGATACTGGACACTTTGTCGAATTGCAGGGTACCGCCGAGGGAGACCCGTTTTCTGCAGGGCAAATGGCGGACATGTTGCTTCTCGGACGCAAGGGAATTGACGAAATTATTACCTTCCAGCAACAGGTGTTTCCCGCTTGGCCGGTACCGGCACGCTAGTACTGGCGTCCCGCAATGCCGGCAAACGGCGGGAGCTAGAGCCGGCCTTCGCGGCCCTCGGTTTGCGCCTGCTCGACCTGGCGCAGTTGCAGATCGAGAGTCCGGAAGAAACAGCATCGACCTTCCTGGAAAATTCCTTGCTCAAGGCACGGCACGCTGCCCAATACTGCGATCACTGGGTGCTGGCCGAGGATTCAGGGCTCTGTGTTCCGGCGCTGGATGGAGCGCCCGGAGTACGCTCTGCCCGCTTCGCTGGCGATAGCGCCTCCGATCGGGAGAATAACGAATTGCTACTGCAACGCATGCAAGACCTGAGCGCCAAGCAGCGCGATGCGTATTTTTTGTGCGTGATGGTGTTGTTGCGTGGCCCAGAGGATCCCGATCCGTTGTTTGCTCGCGGCATCTGGCAGGGAGAGATTGCCGCCAAGATGCAAGGGGAGGGCGGCTTTGGCTATGACCCAATCTTTCTGCCCCGTGGTGTAGCGGGGCGCAGCGCGGCGCAATTATCTTTGGAGGAAAAACAAACCCACAGTCATCGCGGGCAAGCGCTACGGAAGCTGCTGGCGGAAATGCAGCAGAGCGTTGGTTAGGGCCTCTCGTCTTCCCAGCCGCTATCTACGAGCCTGAATCCGTGAGCCTGCTGCCTGGAAGTGGAAGCAACGCCATGTTTTCCATGGTATAATGCGCTCTGGCTCATTTCACCCAATGGGTGCATATGGAACCCACAAAATTTGTCCTCGAAC